>Ga0179593_1439564_pt1 | contig 11009 bp, 14 predicted proteins | sample CZODoug2_1_08_16_FD_185931 | JGI IMG/M metagenome (GOLD analysis project Ga0179593, IMG submission 185931) | Vadose zone soil fungal communities from Angelo Coast Range Reserve, California, USA - CZODoug2_1_08_16fungal (PacBio error correction) | ecosystem: Environmental > Terrestrial > Soil >...
TCGACCGGAGAAAAAAAGCTAGTTCAAACTTCTTACGAAACGGCTATGGACGTGAGTCCCGATAGTCTCTGCGGCGCAGGGGACCGCTACCGTGGATGAGAAGAAATCCTGTTGAGACGGAGGCTCGTTGTCACAAAAGCCCGGCTCCTACCTGGATACCTTCAAAGGTCGGGAGAAAACTACCGGCTGGATCCGCGACACGCGCCCATCCGACGCCATCCTTCAGCCAGAGGCAGACGTTCCGCGGTTCTGTCCCGAGCACGACCGGTTTCTTTACGTTAGGTCTTGTCTCTATCCCGAAGGTCCTACCGGAGCGAGCAGTCCAGCGAACATTGAACCTGTCACTAAGAGGTTCTAGAAACTGGTCTGCCCAACTCTCCTAGAGTGTCTGGAGACGGCATATCACCGGCGAACTTGGCCCGGTTGCCACCTTCGCGAGGTCAGGACTGGTTCTGCGCACACGTGGGACGCGGACTTCAGCGGGCAGAGTCCGGGGGCTGTACTCTCCGGGCTGGCCCGTTTTGGTGCGCAGGGGGGAGCGCACCATCTGGAGGGGAAGCAATCAGGTCCTTCTACCTGGCTTCGCTGTGCGGGACGGGGCTGAGCATACGGCGACACCCGGACGCGCTACCTAAGAATCGGAAGAATGCCGGTTCCTGTTAGGGCGCCTGGGGCGAACCCTCTGAGTTGGATTTTCTCCCCGGGCCGTATCCTTCGGCTGGAGGGCAACGCGTGAAAAACACTGGCGGCTCGTTGAACGGCGCCAGCACCGCGCGTGCTGGATGCACTGCCGGACGTCGTCTGGACCGATATGGAGTACCTAAGGCAGTGAAACCGGGCGGCAGGCCGACGAGTGGAGGAGCTGGGTCGAAAGGACGCAGGTCGCGGTCAAAGCAGAATCGCCCGCGCCTTGTCTGACCCTACCCGGCATCCCTGGACCGAACGCGGGACTGGCATGACGAGCGGTCTGACCTCAGGAGGTGAAGGTTGGTGAGAAAGGACTCGAGTTGAAGGAAAAGTGATTCTGAAAAGGGGGTGCGTGCCGGACCGCTCCTGCACGGTTCCTTTACTCGCTAAGCCCATTACTTCTGCGAAGGCCAGGGTCGCCTACGAGATCGACGCTGCCTCTGCGGGAAGCAAGGGATCGTCCGACCTGGGTTTAAAAAGGGGGCATTGAAGAGAAAGGTAGCAGGCGCTGTTGGTGGCGGTCCTGCTGCCCCAAAACACGGGGGGAGGCTTAAAACAGGTCCAGCATAATTAGCCGCTGCCACGTGGGCGAAAGGACGGAAACTAAACCAGCTGTCGAAGGAATCCAAAAACGGCGAAATGCACAAGCTGGCACGAGACTGTTAGCGTCGCTGCCTGGCAAAGGACCTTCGCCGGCACTAAGCGGGGAGAAACCTGCTTATCGAGGCCGGGAGGTCATCACCGCATCTCATTGTCACTGGGGGACAGGGAACCGCGGCCTGCCGAAGCGGGCAGACAGCGTACAGGACCGGTTGCAGGGTGGGTGAGGAGAGAGAGGAATTGATCTACAAGGAAGTGGGGAAAGGAACGAAAGGACACCTACTACTCGCGGAAGAAGTGACAAGTTGGGCTCTCTCAGACAAGTAGGAAAAACAACTGTCCGGCGCTAACGGCGATCCGGGTCCACGAAAGCCCTGTCCAACTGTCACCTAGATGAATCGGCATTCTGCGGCAAGCAAGAAGAATGAAAAAGAAATTTAACCGCAGAGACAGGAGAGAGGAGACACTTTAAAGGGAAGGCGAAGCCCTGAAAAAAGCAGCTTAGCTTCGGTGATGACATCCCGGATGCAGCAGTGTGGTGACAAGGAGAGTAGGGAGCCAGAAGGGCAGATGGGTAGATTCATCTACTGCCTTCCCTCGGGAGAAAGGATGGAAAGCTCGAATTGTGACTTTCAAAGCTACCGATGGGGGGGGGAAAGACACCAAGTCAAGCCATTAGGCGAAGGGAGAAAACCCCCCCCCCCCCCCCACAACAAAATGAGGAACCTGGGGGTTATTCCAGCGCAACACCACCTGGTGGGGGGGGGCAGACGCCCTCAGAACGTTCCAGCATACCAGAAAAAGGTAGAGGCCTGGATTTCACCGGGAAAAGGGACGGGCGACAAGAGGAAGACATCCGTTCTATCAGGTCTAGTAAGGCTGAGACAGAAGGAACTGGGGGCTTGTAAACGGACGAAGGCCCGGACGAGGAAGTCAAAGATTCTGGGGACACTTTAATAAGAAACCTGGTCATTAACGACTCGTAAATCCTTTCACCGACGAGGGAAAAGCCCTACCGAAAGCAAGCGCTTAAACCAGCAAAGAAAGAGAAGGAGAAGGGTTCAAAGGTAGAGGTAAGAGGGGGGAGGGAGGCTCGAGATGGGTTGATAGGAACTTTGCGCACCTTGACGTAGACTGAGAAATCGGGAAAAAAAATGCAGAATCGGGAGGATCGACAGGTGGCAGGTTCCTGAGAATTTCACTCATAACTATCTGACTGCCCCGTGAAAAGACCCATAGCAATTTCCGGAAAGGTGCGCCAGCTCCCGTCCTAGGGAGGGAAGTGAAAGAGCCGCAGCCTTGTTACAGTGAGTGAAACTAAGGCCCAGTAAGACAGGAGAAAATGCAATTTTCTATTTAAGGACAGAGAGTTAGAACTCCGGTCTCTCCATGGAGGGCACCATTCCCCGGGCCAGGAGGAGAAGTCGTAGACCGGACGGGTCAGTTTGTAGTAAAGAGAGGTCCCCTCTCAGCAAGCTCAAGGGAAAAAAGGCCACCGGTTCATAAAAACTCCTCTTTCATGGGCCCAAATGCACAGAACGGGAAAAAGGGACCAATAAGAAAGATCGCAATTCTTAACTCACGTATTTCAGAAAAAAGTAGAAAGGGCGCAGTGTATTACCCGAGGGCAAACCGGGGTCTGGAGGGTACTCTGACTACTAGACAGAGAGTGAACTGGGCTGATTTGCAAAAGCCATCAGCTATCACGTATGAGAAAGCAATACTCTTACCTGCATAGGTGCGTGACTGGAATTCAGGCGAACGTCCTGCGAATGCCTGAAACCATAAAGAAAAAAAGCATGAAAGGATCTTGGGATTATTCCAGAATAAGCCAAATACGTTTCTTGTTCGGCTCAGGAATGTATGAGATCTTTTCTTAGGTGACCATAGTAGCAACCATGCAGTGAAAAGGACTCAGACATCATGGGAGAAGTTTTCTGGTTTTAACCGAAAGCTTCTTTTCTCGTCTTCGTTACCCACAGGGGGCAACAGAAACAGCGTGATGCGCGAGTGGACTCATACCGGGAGCGGTGGTGAACTGGCTGAAGACAACACATTCTTTTGCGAGTCAGCAATGCCGTATAAGTATGAATCAGAGGTGTTGTTCCTCATGGCGGAGATAGGGGCAAAAAAAAGACTGTGTATATTAAAATAGAAGAGATCATGATCCAGCCTTGAAAAGCGGACAGGAAATGGAAAGATGACTGTTAAGGAAGCAGACTGAAAGTAAATAGTGGAGGAGGCTTCCACCAGATACCTTGCCTTAGAACCTCACACTCTGTTGATCAGAGTCTTCGTGGGGGACACGAAGCCCAGAAGAAACGTACGCCCCTGAGGAAAACGAAGACCCTCGGATCAAAGAGGGGAATATTTCAGTTCACCTAATGGGCACCGACTCGTTTCCCTAAAGCGGAATCCCAAAGCCTCGAAGGGAAACCAGAGGAGAGGAAAAGGATTGAGGGGCCACTAGAAAAGATATGGTTTAGGGAAAGGAGGTTCTTGTCGTTATTAACTCTAATTTACAAGTAAGATGACACTCGAGAAGGGAAACTAAAGGACAAACTGTATCCGCCTTTTGGTTCTGGGAGTGAAAAACTCCTACTATTGGGTAGGGTACTTCGAGGAAAACAGGGGGAAAGATCGTTCCCGAGGTGGCCGAAGAGAAATGTGAGGAAGTGGGGAAAATTTGAGGGAGCAGGCAGGGCTTTTTAGGGGGATTCTGGGGGAAGGGAGCAACGAATCTTTCCCTTTTTGGGGAGAGGGGGGAGCAAAGAACCTCCTTCCAGAGGGAGGGGGGTGAAGCCAAGTTTGAGAGTTTTGCCTGTATAAGGACGAGAGAGGGGAGGAGGGGCGTAAAGAGGACGAAAACCCTTACCTGAATGGGAGGAAGGAAAAGGTCGGACTCATTTCCAGGGGGAATGTGCTTTCCCCTGGAGGGGGAAAAGAGGGGAAAAGGTCAAAACTCAGAAAAGGGAAAGAGGGGGCCGGTATCCGTGTCTGAGGGGACTGGAGCAAAAACATGGGAAAAAAAAAGATGTACGAATTTTAACCAGAAAGGAAAGTAAATCGATCTGGAGTAAAGGAAAATTCTATTTGGAAAGGTCCCATCTTTCTTAGGATGAAAAAAGAAGGACCTAAAAGTAGGAGAAATGGGGAAACAAAGTATTCTTTCTAGGTAAAAAAGTCCGACTTCAGGAGAGGGGGAAAAGCCTGCGCAAAAGAAAAACAAAGAACTGGTAAACTTACCTTACCCTTGTAAAAGGGAAAAAAAAAGGAGGTAAAGGAGGGGAAGGTACTCCGAGGCTGACCATGAGAACGATCTTGATAATTCGAGGGAGGAAGAACCCAGGGTTTTCTCGGAAAAAGGGTGAAAGTAATTTTCCTGATACGAAACCTTTCTTTCCGTTAAAAAAAAATAAGGAAAAAACAGGCCTGGCGGGGAATAAGAGAAAGGAAAGAGACAAAGCCGTAAAAGAATCCTGTCTCTTGAACGTCCTAAAAAAGGGAGAAAAGGGCCGTGACTAAGAAGGGTCGTAGGGGAGGAAGAAAAAAACAGTGGAAAAAAAAAAGTTGTAGGCTCGGGAGGAAGAAACCTGGGGGACCATCATACGGTGGTATCCTAATTGATTACAAAGGGGGAGCGAGGGAACTCGCGGGGGAAAGCAAAGAGGGTCTACTTCTCCAGGGAAAAAAAAAAAGAAGAAGAAGAATGAAAAGACGTTGAGCGTAGATGAGGAAAAAAAAGGGAGACCTTCCGGAAGGTAAAGAAAAAAAAAAAAACTTCTGAGAATCAGACGTCTATGTCGAAAAAGCTCTCATCTGGGAAAGGGGGGGGGAAAAAGGCGTACTAAGCCCACCTTGATAACACCGGCCGGGTAAAAGGAAGAGGGACAAAAAATTTGCAGGGGGCTGGACGGAAAAGGGGAAAAAAAGAAGCAAGAAGGAAATGGGAAAGGGGCAGAAAGCAAGAAACCAACTACTCAACGTTCAGCGGTCAGTACATTTTGAGATCAAACAACAAAAACGAGTAGGAAAAGAATCACACTGTCGCGCAAAGCGGAGGAAAAAAGAGAGGGAAAGGACGAGACAGGAAATGGGTCCCAAAATGAAAGAGCCAGAGCAAGGGAAGGGGAGTAAAAAAAAAATCATGAACACCTTTAGACAACTCCACGAAAGATACGTCTCGGGATAAAAAGTTAAGTTAAGAAAGACCGTGGGAAAAAAAGGCCTATCGACTAGGGCCTAACCTGAGAGAAGAAGGGTGCCAGTCAAGTAGTGTCAAAGAAAATTCGTGTTTTCCGGAGGAAGAAAACTCAAACCGGCCAGAGGCGGATGGCCTTCAGAGAAGGGGGGGGGAAAGAGGACCGGGGAGGGCTCAGTAATGGAAGAAAAAAAAAAAGAACAAGGCGAGAAGGAAAGGGGGACTGTGGAAAGGGCCACGAATCGAAGACACAAAGGTTTTTTTGGAAAGCAAAGGACCGCAAGAAGAACAGCGAGTCGTCCAAAGAAAAGGAAAGGAACTGCAAGGGAGTCACCGTAGAAAAGGAAAAAAAAAAGGGGGTGGAAAAAAGGAAAAGAGGGGACAAGGAGCACCTTCTAAAGGAATCATGGAGAGGGGGACAAGCCTCAGAAAAGCGGGGGGGGAAAAAAAAGTTCACCTTAAGACCATGGAAATCTAAGGCCCTCTGTCTAAAAGACCGGAACAAAGGAACATTAAAGAATTCCTTCTCACAGGAAACCTACTCCTAGTGGAAAGCCAAAAGGAATCCATAAAAAAAAGACAAGCAAAACGTGCAGTGAAGGAAAAGGAGACATGAAAGAGCACGGGCCGAGACGGGGGGGAGTAGAGTTGCCAGGAGGAAGGGAAGTCGTTCCGTTCTAACAAAAAGGCGAAAGCACTCTGTTCTAAGGGGGCAATACCTGTTGGAAAAGGGAAAAAAAAGAAACACTCAATACAAAAGAAAGGAAACAACGAAAAAGAGGAGGCCGGAATGTTCAAGAAAGAAAAAACTCGTCGGATAAGGGCCTTGACAAAGGGCCGCCAGCCAAGGTGTTCCATGAGTGGGGGAAAGGAAGAAAGCAACAAACGGGAATCAGGCCAAAGGGGGAGTGGAGAAAGGACCGGGGGATAAAGCCTATTATAAGAACTCAGGTGAGAAAGAAAACAGGGGGCCACGCCAATGCTTAAAGAAACACGCGAAAAAGGACGGGAAGGGGTGGTCGTCCAAAAAAGGGTCAAGAAAGCGCAGCAGAGCAACAGGTATAAGAAAACAGCTAAAAACAGGAGAAAACGGGGGCAGGGGACGTACTCCAAGGGCGCAAACCAAACTGTCCAAGCAAAGATGTCTCCAAGGCCACCGACTCAAAAAGCCTGAGAAGCAGGAAAATTGGGGAAAAAAGTGACAGCTCGAAGGAAAAAAGAAGGGAGAAGAAGTCAAGGAGGAAGCGAAGAATCTCAAAAGGGCTCAAGGGAAGGGAGGAATCAAAAAAAGAATATAGCAAAGGGATTAAAAACTTTTCAAAGCGGGAAAGGAGACGGATTACGCCGGATACTGGTCAGTACTCTACCGATCTGAGTCCGAACGAGAAGGGAAGATTGACCAAGAAAAGTCTCTTTCTCGGACTCAAGAAAAGCGGAAGGCTTTATGGAAGGGGGATCTTCTAATGGGAGGGAAGAAGCAGGAATCGTAGTGTCCAATACCGTTGAAAGAAAACAGAGTGATTCATGGTGTCCAGTAGGGTTGTAAGAAGAGGGGATGGGCAGTGGTCTCCGGTGGCTTGAAAAGGGGAACACCGAAGGGGGGACTCAAATCCCAGCTGTAGGAGGGGGGTTACCAGAGAGAAATGGGGCGTGGGGGGGGTGGAGAATCAGGGTAGCATCATGAGAGGGTCGAACTCAGAACACCTTCCATAGGCAGGAACAGGGGGGGTAACAAGTTAATCCGTTGTGGGGGGGAGGAGCGGTCGTCTAGGAAAAAAAAGGGGGGGGAAATATATATAGAGGTTACACGAAAAAAGAGAGGAAAAGGAGGCCTAGCTTTAACTTCATAAGGGGAAGGTATTATCTCATACCTTCGAGAGGAGGGGGGATCCTGAAAAAAGGGGGAGAAAGGCTTAGAACAGAAAAAAGACTAGTTGGATAGTGAGGACTCGGGGGGGGTTCAGAAACCTGGACAAAAACTGACATACCTTTAGTACACAGAAGGAAAAGGGAAAAAGGAGGACTTAATACGTGACACCGTCGGGGATAAGGGGAAAGGGGGGGAAAGAAGCAAGAAAAGCAGGGCCAACACACTTCGGAAGGAGAAGTCCCAAAATTATTGAAGGGGGGAGAGGGGAAGGAAAGAAAAAAAAAAGGAAACCAGGGATAACTGGAAACTGTCAGGAGGGGATGAAGGGAGGAGTGGTCCGGATCCTTAACTAGGGGGACCTTACCTCATTTGAACCGCGATGTTACCCGGTAGAAAGACCGGGGGACTGAGGAGAGAAAGAAAAATGGTGGATCTAGCGAGGAAAACCGAGAGAAAAAAGAGTTAAATAGGGGAAGACAAGATCTGGAGCTTGTCTTCAAACGGGAACGTCAGGATCTGAAAAAGGAAAAAGTGAGGTCCGGGGGAAAGGATCTTCGGAACTTTTTTTTCGCAGTGGGAAAAGGAGAAGGGAGGGGGCAAGCCTGGGCGGGCAAAGGAGCAGGCAAGAGCTTACGTGAGGGAGAGCCAGCAGGAACAAAACGAACCTTCCTTTCTAAGCCTAGGTGAAGGAAGAGGGGGCCAGGCCCGGTGCTGGCGGGAAAGTGGGCAAGGGGGGACTAGTTCTCCCTCAAAAAATTCAATTAAAGAAGGGGAGTGGCTACGGGGAGGGGTAACTCCCTTTACAACAAAGGGGAGGGGAGATGGACAAATTACATCCCGATCAGCGACTGGAGAAAGGGACGGCAGCTCAGGGAAACATAATCTTTGGAAGGCTCGGCTCATGAATACCAAAAAACCTTCGGCCATGGCCTACCTATTGGGAGGAGAGGAAAATAAAGGAAGCTCAGTTTCAACATTGGGCTAACAAAAAAATCAAAAAAAGAGGACTCGGACCTCTGAAAAGGAAAATGGAAGGGAACGCGGTCCGGGGTCCTTCTGAAAAACCTGTCAGGGAAGAGGGGTGAGGGAAAATCATTTGCTTTAACGCTATGGAAGAAAAATGCAGCACAATTGGTCAAATCGAAAAGGGGAAGAAGGGGAACGTCTGAAGGTAACATCAGGGCTAAAAAAAAGGAATTAGGGAAAAAAGGGAAAGAAATCGATAAGCCGAGAGGGGAGAAGGGTAGATCTGAAGTCGCAGGGAGGGGCCTCCATTTCAGACGAAAGAAGGGGTATTGTACTCTCAAGGGGGCTTGCGTTAGGGAACTGAAGTCCCACAACACTGTGTGAGGAAAGCTGTAATCCCCAAGGGAAAAGATCACTGACTGGAGAAAGCGTTGGGGAGACAAAAGAGAAGAAAAAACACGTGAGGAAGGGAAGAGGAACCCAAGTTCGAGAAAGACAGCATCCAAGAGAGGGGTGATCGACGCTTCCTACGAAAAACGAGGAACCTTCTCCTTGCACGAACGAAGAAAAAAAAGAGTAGCAAAGCGCAGCGAGGTCGAAAAGGGAAGAAAACACTGGTTGCAAAGGAGGGGGGAAAGGAAACCCGGGGGACAAAAATGCCTAAAAGCAAACGTGACGACCGCCCGGAGTGGTCTTGGACGCAAAAAATCGTCCATGTACATTTTAAGATGAAAGAGGTACCCTAAATAAAGCCGGGGTCAGCGCGAACCAAAAGTGGGAGAGATCAACACAACAACAGGAGGAAGAAAAAGAGTCAAACAAAGTTCCTTTTCCGCGCTGAAAAGAAGAGAGGGGGCAGTTCATTGCAAAGGCAAAAAACCCTAGAAAAAATCCAGGAGAGGGAGAAAAGAAAAAGAAAAAAGCGGGGACGAACCGCCCGCTGAAAGGAAAAGGGGAATCAAACCGGTCAGAAGAGAAAACCAGGTGAAACCAGGGGCCTCTGAAGGAATGGTATTACAGATAAAGGAAGATGAAAAGACCGAAGGGGGGTTGGCAAGGGAGCGTGAAATGCGACGTTCGAAGAGGGAGGGAAAAAACGAGAGAAACCCGTCCGAGAAGGAAACGGAGAAATGGGGGACTGTGAATCGGAAAGGGGGCGTTCTCCTGAAGCACTACACCCAAGGGGGAAAAACATGGGAGGGGAGAGAAAGAAGGAAGGAAAGGATTAAGAGGAGAGAAGACCAAAGTGTTGGGTTGGGGGACAGCACAAAAAGCACAACAAAATAGAAAAATGAAGAACCTGTTCGCGGGGAAATGCGCGGCAAAGGGGAAAAGACGGCGAAGAAAAACTTTCCCGGCAGAAAGAAGGGGGAGGAGGAGGGAGGACCAAGAAGAGCACTAATTACTGAATCTGGGTAAAGGGACAGAAGTCGGGCAACTCAAACCGCTTCTTTAAAGGAAAGCCGAAACACCCTGGGGCAAGGAAAAGAGAAGGAAAAAGGAAGGTGAAACCTCCGATGGGAAAACACGCGGACTTCCATAAAAGGGCCCGGAAAGCGTGAAGGAAGGGCCCAGTACGACCAGGAAAGGAGGATTAAAGAGGGGGAAAGGGGGGGAGCCGTCAAGGAGGGGAAGGGCGAAAAAAAACTCCACTCGTTGGGGAGGAAAAGGGGAGGAAGAAAAAAAAGGGTTTTTCCTGCGAAGTTCACTCATAAAGGAGACTAAAAAGAACCCAGAGCAGGGTCCGAGGAGAAATATCACAAGAGGGGGGAGTGCAGGACTGGGGAACGATCCGAAAACGTGGGGAAAGGAGGAAACGCCTTCCCCAGAACGAAAGGAGAAGAAAAGGAGGGGATGGAACTGATCCCAACTCCGAGGACGCGAAAGGGGGCGAAAAAAAAACTCATGAAAGAACAGAGGGAGGGCGACCCCGTGAAGTGTTGGAGGAAAAACGGGGGATCAAAAAAAAAAGACCCTCAGGAAAAACAGAAACACTGACGAAAAGGTCTTGCAGGCAAAAACCCTGCGCCACAAACGGAAAAACTCTATGGACGAAGGAAAAAGGGACGCGAAAACGAAGTAGGATACATCTTCCACATGGGGAAGGGAGAGAAGAAGGGAACAAAGGAGCCTGTGGAAAGAGGAAAGGGGGGAGAATTAAGGTTTGACATCCTGAGAGGAAACTATCGGCTGGGGGGGTGAAGCCGAGGGAGGGGAAAACAGGTGGAAAAGGGATAACTGGTCCGGGGGGAAAAGACTAGGGATCCCCGGACAGGGAGGGAGAAAAGGGGGACTCGCAGAAGGAAGGACCTAAAAAAAGGGACATACAATCCAGATAGGGCTCAAGGCAAAAAATCAGAAAGGGAGCCGAGAAGATTTGGGACCGGGCTCTGCTAATCCGTGGGGGGGAGGAAATAGGAGATGGAAAGTGAAAGGGTATCAAATCCTTGGAACGGAAGACCCTAACTTTTGTAAATTAAGGGGGGGAAAAAGACTTAAGGGGGGAAAATTTCTTGGGAGGGAAAAAAGGGAAGGGAACAATATAAAGGAGGGGGATAGGTGTTTCTCAACATGACAGTTTTGGGAAGGATACCGCAGGACAGAGACTATGACGAAAAAGGAAAAGCTTGAACTGTACAAGAGGGAGCACGGTGGGAAAATCAGGGGGGGGTTGGTGGGATAAAG
>Ga0179593_1473821_pt1 | contig 11009 bp, 7 predicted proteins | sample CZODoug2_1_08_16_FD_185931 | JGI IMG/M metagenome (GOLD analysis project Ga0179593, IMG submission 185931) | Vadose zone soil fungal communities from Angelo Coast Range Reserve, California, USA - CZODoug2_1_08_16fungal (PacBio error correction) | ecosystem: Environmental > Terrestrial > Soil >...
CAGCTAATTCCCGCACGGTTCATCAGAGAGATAAAGAGTCCCGCCGCGCCTGAAGTCGCTGGGTATAGCGGGGGAAAGAAGTTCCTTTCGGGGAAGAAAGAGCCCTCTGAGAACCACGGGACCCCCCTACCACAACGAAGGGAGTGGCCAGGTAGGAATTACCGGGAAAAGAACCAGGGGAGCGGTAACCAGGGGGGCCAGACTTTGCGGTACAGGAACAGAGACCGCAGACAGGGAGGCAAGACACAGGGGTCAGCGGGAAAAAAAGTACGGGGTTACGACACCCATCACTAACAGGGGAACAAGAAAAAGGATGTCCTGTCCACATGTTAAACCAGGCACCACCTGCGTCAATAGGCGACCGGAAGGGCGGGGATTTCCTTGATTCAGGTCCAGGCCGTTCGAGTATTATAAGCGCCCGCGAGCCAACACGTAGCTTTCGGGCAAAATTAATGGGGGTGTAACGTACCGGGGGGAAAAGGCCAGGAGCCCTCGAGGAAATCCGCAAGATGGAGCCGGTTCATGCAACCTAAAGAGGAAGAGATGGCACTCCGGCAACCGCAGTAAAAACGGGGGTCAGGCTGCAAAACCCCGCCTTCTGTGGCCAAGAAAGGCGGTCCCGTAACGCCAGTGCCCTTGAAAATTGGACGCAGTCCAAGAGAAGTAAAAGGTCTGAACGCAGCATGGGGTAATAAATGCATTCAACGGAAAAGTGTGAAATCGCCCGAAGACTGAAATGGAATTTAGTGTCTCGCACTCCGTGTGAAGACCACTTACCGAGACGGCGAATCCCCGCACAGAAGCCTCACGGGACAGTTCATGGGCGGTCATGAAAAAAGACCTCTGGCCGGAAGGGGCGAGTACACCCCCATGTCGTGATCGTCTGTGCGTAACACAGTCGCGACGATGTTTCAAAAAAAAGGATGGTCGGATCCATTCCAAAAAATGGGGTGAGATAGGAAAAACAAAAAAAGGGGGATTCGTTCATGTGAGGAAACTCAAGGGAGAAACCCGGGAGAGTACGTGGAGGGCGACGCAATCGGGTTGCAGAATCTTGACCCCCGGGCAGGGGTTACACCTGGTAACACGAGCAGGTCCTCCCGTGCCCACAAGCTTCGTGAGCATACATCGGTCCACCGTGCGGGTCTCAGTTAAAAACCGGACATGCCTTATCCTAGGAGGTGGTATTAAATCACAGGGTGGATCAAAATCGCGGTGTATTGGTAAACTTGCGGGCCGCTGATAAACAGGTCAGGAGTTGGCCGGAATGACCTGTGTCACCTCGAAAAAGAGATCGCGGAGTTTCCCCTTCAAATCGAGAGAGAGTGGAAAGAACCGATAAAGACGTCGCGGCGACGACGCTGTGCAAAACTTCAGCGCCCTAACGCAGGGGGGCAGTGGGGGGGGATTAAGTTCAAAGGGAAACCAACAAAAAACTGGCTTGAATTGGGTGTAACAGTTTCTTGAGAACGCATCCTGGGAGAAGCGCGAGTGATACAATGCGCGACAGGCATGGTGGCCGCTGCTGAGCATTCTCCGGGACTGTGAAAGGTACAGAGATCTCGTGGGATGGAAATGTGGGAGAAAGTTGCCGGCCCTCGCGGACACAAAGTATGCTGCCCCGTCCAGTAACAACGCTGGCCGTCAGCAGTCGCACTGTGGAGTCCTTGTGAAATGACGGTCCATTGGGTAGCGCGGGTCCTAGGGCAGGAGCCGTCCTGACGCTTGGCGCTGTTCTTAATAGCCTTGGATTCGAATCTCAGGGGGGGACACTGTCGGTTGAAAAATCGGCAAGGGGGGGGGGGACCTTCCCAGACGGGTCCTCCAAGAGTCCGAGATTGCTTGAAGACGTAGAGCTTGGGCTGCAAAACTGAGTCTTGTCGGGAAAAGCACAAGTCGAAGTCTTCTCGATCTACTAAGGATCCGGCAACCGGTACTGCCGCAGCCAACAGACCCAACTGACAACATACAAGAATTAGGAACGAAGGGAAGGGAGACATGTCTCCACAAGACAGCAGAAAGAAAAGCCCAAGACAACCGGCATCAGGAACCACGAACACGCAGGAGGAAACACAGCGCAGCAAGGTCATGGAGCCAGGCCCGGACCTTTACAGAGCAGCCCGGAAGGGTCCCACACCCTGCAGGGACGAAAGAAGCACCTGGAGAGAGAGGGCCCCGGAAGGGCACGCAGGGGAAGCTGAGGAAGGGGAGAACAGGGCGAGCCTGATCCAAAGTAAAAGTGGAAAAATACTAATGGAATCGATATCGAGAGCTACGGAATCACTATTGAGTCACTAGGACAGCTTCTCTACTACAAAGGGAATCGCAGCAAGATGTCGGAAATTCCGGGAGGCTCAAGGTCTGTCCGGGAAAGGTTAAGAACGTTTGCAAACACCGCGACCAATTAAATACTTTCGTAACTCAGGTGCCACTGTAAGGGCTGAAACCGCTTCTGTGGGGCACCGACGTAAAAGGAAAAGGTCGAATAGAAGGAGGACTACATCCGTAAAGGGCATCAGGGTTCCATGCTAGAGAAAGGGATATATTAAAACCTAAGGGGAGTCGAGAGCGCCAAAAATAAAAACTGTTGTATAAATCCCCCGAACGGGTATGCTGAGGGTATCAGGAGAAAATGTCAGAAAACTCTCCGAAAAAAAAAACCCTTTCGCTTCCCGAACAGCCACCTGCAGGGGACAAATAACTGAAAGGGGTAGATATAGTGGCAGTCCAACATACTGGAAAAAAGGGGAGGTTGAAAGGCGGGGTCGAGGTCGGAGGACTGGGGTACTACGTTTGCCTACCAGGTGGGACCCCTGACCGACTTGCTGGTCAGGAAAGCAGAGAAGAACTTGACGTCTCATTATCTTGGAAGGGGAAAAGTGGCGGGAGACCTGACTCTCAATCACCCCCATTGCAGGCAAAAAAGGTTACTTAGGATTGAATTGCCAAAAGGGGAGGGAGAGTTCGAAACCTGGGGAAGTTTCAGAACGTTCAATGCTTACAAAGGAATAAAACGGTGGACCGAAACCGGCGTTGGGGAAGGGCGGGAGTAAAGGGGGTAAGACCAAGGCGATCTCAAAGGGAGTGGCGCGAGGGAAACGCAGGGGGAGTCCGGCGATGTACCTTGTGGAATGAACGGACACAAGTCCTAATTCTCCCATCAAAGAGGGGGAAACAGCCGGGGGGGAAAGAGAGGGGCCAAGAATGGGGCTAAAGAAGAGGAACGGCAAACAATAAGCAATAAGTTGTAGCACAGAGGGGGTACCATTTTCTCCTCAACTGGGCCCAAGGATGAACTCAGGGGGAAGGTGTTCATTTGGACCCGGGTCTGAGAGATGTCGGGGCAAGGGGGAACTTCAGGACGTGAGGGGGGAAAGAGCGTTCCAAGGGAGGGACACAAGGAAGGACGAGAGTAATCCGGTTTGTAGGCAAGGGCGAATCGACGGTCAGAGGTCACGCTGGAAAGGGGGCCGGGGGGGGTAAACCCTTAACCGTTTCCGAGGACCCGGATCGGGGCCCGTTCCGCAGGGTGGGGGGGGAAAAATACTTATGCCCGATTAGGGAAAAAATATCTCTCACAAAAAAAACTGGGAGTAAAAGGGGGGTTCCCTCACTAGTAAGATGCAAGACGGGGAAGGCCCCCAGCTTCTCTGGCAGCTGACACATGTTTCACTTGAGGAAAGGGAAAAAAAATTGCCTCACTTCCGAGGTGCAAAAAATCCGGGGAGAACCAATTTAACTAGCCTTATCAAAAGATTTACCTCTAGGCCAAAAAACAGGTTGACTGAACTCGAAAAAATGCTCCCGAAAATCTAACAACTAACCTTTGGTCTTCCACAGAGGTTTTTTAAGTCCCATTCTCCGAAAAGCCGCTCTCACAGCGTCGACCTTGGTTCTAAGTGCTTAAAAAATGGAGGAGTGGTAGCACAAATTCCCCGGCAAGCAGGAGAAAAAAAAGGGAAACGAACCGGGGGAAAGATGTAGTGGCCTAGTCCTCGACGATCTGCCCACCCGGGGCAACCGGAGGGGAGAATGCTGGGGACGCCAATAACGGGCAGCGGGTAGGAATTTGTAAGGAACGAGCGGCTCCAGCCGGAAAGCACATGGCTGGATCCGCCATGTTTTAAAGCCTCCCGCGTTGAAGACCGTACAGGACATTCTGCAAAGAAGGGCTCGCAATAGTAATCGAAGCTGCATTTCGACGTCCAGGGGGTGCACCGGAATTCCGATCATCGGGGTTGTAACGTAATTAAAAAAGTCAGGGGAAAAGTCAGTTGGGGGGGGGGCAGGGGTACACCGGGAAAAGGGAACTGGTCGGAACGGGTAACAGAAGTGGACGACATAAGGAAAACGGGTCTAAAAACCATGTGGGAAGAAGGCACGACGATGAAAACTGTCCTTCTTCAGGTTTTGAAGTGGGGGCTTAGTAGAGAATAGGGCGCCCGGCATATGGCGGGACGTGAATCAGGTCATTTGGTGGATCTTAATGCAGCCTCAAATGAGAAGCATAAAAAGAAACTTGACTGTTGAGACCATTATATGTGTAGAGAGCATACCAAGAAGGACTGTTGAGTTCGACCCAGGAGTAGTGATGAAAAGCCGGTGGTCAGCGGAACAGCGAGCTATGGCAACGCCAGGCGGAGGGGGGGGGGGAGGCCCGCTAAACGACGACCGCGACGAACTTGCATAGATTCCGGAATTTCCCAGTGCTTCCATCACCCACCGCGAGGGGGGGATCATCGGCGGACGGGTCGCTATACTAAAAAAAGACTTAGGGGGTGTGCCCGGTAGGTGGTACGCACGGGGGTAAACTCCCTGTTGGCGAACCTCGCTGCAAGCTGACAAGGGGCCCCTGAAGAACGAGTGAAGCACTGCTTCTGGGGGAAAGGCAGGCCGGCCTGGGACAGTTAAAAGTCGCCTCCGAAGGGGGGGACGATGTGTGAGGATGTTGGTGCCGGGTGGCATTGTTCCAAGTGAATCGACCGGGGAAGAGCCACTGGAAGGAAGGGAGACAGGGGGGGGGGGGGGAGTGAACTCTTGATCTTCAGATTCGGATATGAATCATAAAAAAATGGAGGAAGTACTCACTTCTTTGAAAGACAAAGAGCGAAGTCCAAGTCAAGGATGGGAAGAGACACGCGAACACGGCACAAACCCCACAGAAACCATGACAGAAAAGGAGGTCAGCACAATACTCCGGAGGCTACCAGGCCAAAAAAAGGCCTGCTGTTTTAAACAAAAAAAGAAAATGGGGGCGCATCATGGAAAGACATGGGCGCCCTGGGCATTGGAATGAGTATGGGGGGGGGCGCTACAAAAGGAAAAGAAAAATCGACACATTATCACAGGGACCCGGAAACCGACTACGAAGTCATCTATCAAGGGGTCAATAGACGGAACCTATCACACGAATTCTCCCGGGCGAAGAAATGATTTTTTCACTGGGAAATCGGTCTTGATCTGTCGTCGGGAAAGTTGGGACTGAACCGAGGGCGGAGAACTAGACCTGGTGAAACTGCTGGAAGGCATCACGCCCCGTTCCTGGAGTCAGCTGCGGGAAGTGCTGAAAAGAAAGCACTATCATCCATTTGTAATCAGATCTACTTAAAGGGAAGATATCAAATCACCGGGCGGGAATCGAAAAAAAGACCATCCCTTTTGTAATGATCCGCGGGATGCTGCACGTTAATAGAACAAAACCCTTGCAAAGTCGAGAATCTGGAGGGCGCAAAAAGAGGAGCTCGAGAAAAAAAAAGGACTAATCACAGAAGGACGGTGATCGAGAGTGACGCTGGCAAAAGACTGTTAAGTTCGAGGGAGATCATCCGGTTCGGCGGCGCCTACTTTGAAGGGAGCGTTGAAAAGGGACGCTGGGGTCACGGGACTAAACTCCAAGGGGGGAAAGGCTCTTCTCTGCGGGGGCGGTTAATTTCCGGACTCTCAGACAAAAAGAAACACCAAGAAGGGAGTGCAAACGAGGCGACAACTCAGTACTTGGAAACGGTTACTTGGGGGGCGAGCCGCAAGGTTAGGGAACAGGGGCCGGCAGGGGACGACATGGAAGAACGTCTTTCCGTTACCAAAAATGGAAAAAGCGGGGGGGAAGCGTCGAGCGAGTCGGACCACGTAGGGAACCGTGCGGAACCGCTGACGCTTCTGGGGGACTGTTGCAGAATCAGCCGACCGGGGTTCCATATAACGTCCCGGCGGGGGCACCCAGTTATCCCTGGTCTCTTCTGCCCAGTCGAACTCCCTCTTACGGCAAAAACCATAGCAATAATTGGAGGGAAGAAATGGCGGGAATCCTGGCCATCCATCTGCGGGACCTCACCACCCCAGCTTAGAAGGCGGCGTTACAAATTCTTTTGAAAGGACCTCAAAGAGCTTTAGGCTCCACAAAGGAGGTCAGAGCGAAACGGCGGTACGGGACTTCTTTTGCTTGCCTTGCAAACTCGCAACTTCTGGGGGGGGGGGAATAAGGGGGAGCCCGGACCCCCGTGGGGCATCAAGAATTGTTCCCGGGAAGAAAAAAAAACACAACCCGAGCCGCATTGTGAATCTCTCTCAAAAAAACAACGGAAAAAGAGGTTCCCTCAGGAGGCTACCTCTGTAGCCGCGGCGCGGGGGTGATTGCCCATCAAGAAAAGGGCTCTCCACGTGGGAGGTAAAGGCAGTGGCCCAGCCTGGTTCGCCCTTCAAAGACCTAGAAAGCCTCGCCGTCATTATACGGTCCCGCATTAAAACGCCGGGGACTTACTCACCGAGATGGAGAAAATCCCCTCATTCCAAAGAGGTGGGTTGTCCAGAGTATGTGAAGTCGGCCGGCTGGCTACCACCAGCTTCATTTTTCGACCGAGTGCAAAGGGGGGGTATAAATTGTAGACCACCGGCAGCAAATGTGACCTGGGGGCCCAGGGGGTAAAAGATCTCTTGCCTTTCCAGGGTCCAGCTCGCCACATGAAACCATCTTCAGCGTATTCCGAAAGAACGGAAAGACCCGCCGTTCTTCAGGGGGCGATCTGACACCTCATGTCAGCCCGTCATTGTTAAAAAAAAAAAAAAAAAGAAAAGGACGAAGCGTGTTAACGGGTCCCCTGCAGGCCGGGCGGTCCGGAACTCAATTCGCTTTGCAAAGTAATTCGGAATGGGGTTCGCCTCGAGGAGACACTGGTGCGCTTGAAGTCTGAAGCCGTCAAGAGACGAATTTCATGGCGGGGCGATCCGGGCCTCCGGGACGAGGCGAAGAGTCTTGACGAACACCCCGAACATTGGGAAAGTAAAAGGGGCAGATATGGGCAAGCTAACTGAATTCTTTAAGGGGAGGGAGTTTAATGGTGAGGGTTGGGGTTGGTCTGGGATTCATTAGTCCAATAATCGAGGCCTTCGCAAGGGAACGGGTGAGCTTCCGGCACCGCCATCGTCCAGAACCTAAACCTGTTATGACCGTTCCGCTACCGCCCGGTATAGGGGATATCTCCAGAACGGGACAAAGGGGGGCTGTCACAGGCGATTTACGCAAAAATTCAGGTCAGGGCGAGTAAAATTTCAGCCGAACAAGCAGCAGTTCCCCCCCTTCTTTGAGGGGGTCGTCCACGCACCCGCAATTGCCTTCATCTGGAAGGCGAGTCCGCGGCGCACATTCTTGGACCGTTAATCTGATTGATTAGGACAGCCGGAGGTGGAGATTCGTAGCGAAAAGCTTTTTTCCAGAGGGGGGGCCCTGGGGAGGGATTGAGCCCGGGGAGGTCAGTGTTTCGCCATTCAGAACACTTCCGCTGCAACGAAGGGTGCAAAACCGACGCTGGGCGATGCTGTCGGGTGTTGGGAGACCCGCCAAATCCAGGCAAGAAGGGGGTAACTTTCAAAAGATACCCTGCCTGTCGATTTAAGGTACTGGCTTCGCTGGTGTCCTTATCTGGATCCCCGGTCTGTTCAGAGGAAAGACGCCTTCCAGGACCAGGTTAAGAAGGGAGGGAGGGCGAGGGCATGAAACAAGGGGCGGATCTCTGAATAAAAAACCATATTAGTAGAAGATAGAGATCCGCAAATTCGGGGCCCATACAGAGTACCCGCCAGGAAGAAGTGCAGGAAGTGAAAAAACAAAACCCGCTCGCAGAACCAGAAACCTTCCTGCATCAGGACAACAGGAAAAAGCAAAGGTAAGAAAGAGGGAATCTAAACCGAGGGCAGCGTCCCGTCACGTTACCAGGTCCTGGGCCAAAAAAGGGAACCCAAGAGGCAGGCCGGAAAGTACCCAGGGAAGGCAGGGGGAAAGAGTAATTTCTAAAAGCTACGCCTTCTCAGCCGGCGGCCATTAAACCGGGGTTCACAAAATACGGCTGAAGGAGCTGAAAAACGTGTTACCGAAGGAGGAAAATATCAAGATCTCCCGAACCTCAATATTACATTCACTTTAAGGCTGCCGTGAAAGCAAGTTAGTGTAGAACGGGACCTGGAAACATCCGAAGCTAAAGAGAAGAGGTCTTGTTCCCGGCTTACAAGAGGAACTCCCGGCCTGGAGGATCAGATGGGAGGACCTGCCTAAGGGTGTTCGTTTTCATGATATATGGAAAGATAACTATATAAGGGAGAAGCAAAGCGCCAAATTCCATAAACTGGTGAGAGAAGGATTATGCTTGGAGGATATACTGCATTTCGAAAGGTCTGTAAAACGAGGAAGACTTACGGGGGGAAAAATATTTCGTCTCTCCTCATGAAAGACCTGATACTCCACAAAGCCAAGTGAGAAATCTGCGTGACCGGCAGATCTAAAATGGGTGACGCGTACTGGGAAAAGACGGTTCATGTCGTCGAACTAAGGGTAAACGTTTGCCGACAATTTCACCCTCGCTACTGTCAAAGAGGAAACACAAGGGAAGGGCGAAGGTTGAAGGGGTCTGCCTGGTCAGTGAAGACACGCACCCCCATGGCTCGTCAAGAAGCGTGAGTTAGAAACTGGATGAAAAAAGGGGACATGCAGGCCTTGTCGGACCGGGGCCTGCCGAAAACTCAATTTATTTGAAATTCCGCAGAATGGGGGAAAAAGGAAAGGGGATGCCTTCTTGAGGAAAAATCATCGTTGAGAAAAGGCTGTTTCCCTAGTGCGTCAGACTTCGGGGGGAACTGTGGGAAGTATCTTGGTAAGAAAGAGTGCTACCACCATCCAGAGGGGAACCCTGTCCTTCAAAATGTATAGAGCCTACTTGTTGGCATAAAGGCACCCGGCAAAGGGACCAGAGGTGCTCTTCGGGGGGGGGCGTGCCCTTTTCCAGGAATCAGGGAAAGATGATGTCCTCCACGTCTCCAGCTGGAAAGGGAAACTTTAGGACCGTCACCCTTCTGCGGTCCCAGGCGAGGTGAAAAAATTCGTTCTGGGAAATACAGGAGAGTAATGTCCGGCTTTTCAACTTACGTGGCGAAGGCTCGGTTCATGTTTCAGAAGGGCGGCCAGGTAAGCCTGGCAAAGGGAGGAAGGCCCCTCGGAAGGAGAACGGCGCGCGGGATTCACCAAGAGAAGTCCGGGTCTTCAACAAAAAAAAAGGGAGAAAGGGGGAAGAATAGAGGATCAATCACGGGCTCATCCTTTTTGGAAATGAACCCCGTCCTCCCGCGTGGATGGAGCTTAATTGACGTTCTCGGCAGACTTCAGGGAGGCCTTGGCCCTGAAGGGGAAGACGTCTACAAGCCTTATAAACCCAGTAGAAAGGAGGGAGCACCTCCATGAAATGCGCAAAGGGTGACGCAGGCAGTCATACCAACGCCCTCCCGGGATAAAAGGACTCGAGGGGGGGATTTCAGGGGGGGATGGGAATACCCATGGCGGCTACCATCCTCGTACACTACCTTCTGGGCTCGTGGGAGGAGTTCGCAACAAGGGATAGAGACTCAGGGGGACGGAAGTTGAGAAGGAGCTATCCCTGGAAGATGCCCTCTCTGCCGAGCAACATCAGCACGCCGATCGGACATAAAAGGCAACATTCCCGAATTGGGTTGAGGAAGGGATCCAGCCGGAAGCCTAACGGGGGAGGGGAAAAGGCAGTAACTGCCTCCCGTCTGAAAATTGACCGTCACCCGCTGAGCCCCTGTGGGGGTCGGGGGGGTGGGAGAGCAGGCTCGAGGAAGTGAAGTAATCCAATCAACGAAGGGGGGGGGGTCCTCCGCCGCAGCATAGTTTGGTTCCATACTGACCAAAATAAACTCAAAGAACGTCAAGTGAAAGGGTCTGTCCAGATTCCTCTTGGCGAAAAACTGTCTGAGGTCAGGAAGGAACATCGAGAGGATTGGATTTTATCCCATTAAACTAACCAGGGGGAAAATGCCGTCACGAGAGAGCACAATGTGTCAGTGGTATTTAAATATTTTTCGCCTATAATAGGAGAACAGGCATAGGGCCGAACGCAAGAATGGGGAAGAGGCCAGCCTCCAGCAGTCGAGGAAGACAACTGATGTACCTTGCAGTAACGACCACCCTGAGATTAGTATCTAAAAAGGAAACATTGAAGGAAACTGGCCTGATGAAATGTCGCGGGAGGGAAGGAAGGACCTCTCCGCCAGGTCCGGGGATTGTCAGTAAGTCCTTCACCGGAAAAAGTTACGACGGAGTCTCGCCCATGCTGAGAAGGACCCTAGGTAAACAGAAGAAAAAAGAAAGGGAGCTCCAAAGAGTCCCGAATTTCCAGTGCGGGGAGGGCTCCCGTGAAAAGCGATGGAATAAGTCGGGAGTAACATCGAGATGCTTTCTCCGTGAGTCGTGGCTGGGGGGGGGATCCGGTGCCGGGGGGGGGAGGGAAATTTTTTCGCCCCTTCCCGCCTCCCAGAAAAGGGGCGCCCTGAAACCGTTGAAGAGGGGCCCGCCATCTGCGAAAACGGGCCCTGGACGGGAACTGAAGAAAGGGGCCTGGCATCCCGCGGAAGGGCTTGCTGACCTCCTTTGTCTAAGGAATTTCCGTGTGCAGGTGTCCTGCGCGGACGGGTTCCGCGTGACGCCTGCCGTGGATCTCTGGTTCGGG
>Ga0179593_1517694_pt1 | contig 11009 bp, 12 predicted proteins | sample CZODoug2_1_08_16_FD_185931 | JGI IMG/M metagenome (GOLD analysis project Ga0179593, IMG submission 185931) | Vadose zone soil fungal communities from Angelo Coast Range Reserve, California, USA - CZODoug2_1_08_16fungal (PacBio error correction) | ecosystem: Environmental > Terrestrial > Soil >...
CCCGACCTTTTCAACACAGATCTCTCGTCGCAATAGGGGGGGCCGGCGGGTGCCCGGGGGCTTCCATTACTCCGACGAACTGCGGTTATTCGGGAAGGGAGGAGTTCCCAGCGGGCCAGGCAGCCCCAGGGAAGAACGCGTAGGTGGGGTCTCCCAAGGCGCAGAGTGTGAGTGCCTCTGCGAGGAATGCTTTCTGGACCACATGTGGAGGACGGGAAAATTCAAAGAGCCCGTCCGCGTTGGCGTCAGGGGGGCGGTAGGAGGGGGGGGTGGCATCTTCCCCCAGAGGAAGACACGGTCGGCCACGGGTGGAAACAAGCCCCCCCCAAGGGCGGCCAAGATGAGCGAAAACAGACGGTTCTATATCCTATCAGGAGTATGTCATCTAGCGACAGAAAGGGGGGAATCCTGCGAGGATACCGGTGTGGCAACGCAGGGGGGGAACTTGAAATAGCGGAGGCGGCTTCTGTGCGGTGAGGGGGCGGCTCCAGTCAAAAGGCGGATCTGCTCCACAGTGCGGTGAGGGAGGGGGGGAAAAGAAGAGGACGATCCACAAAACCCCGAAACACCCCAACCCCAAACCCAAGAAAAAAGGAAAAGAAAAAAAAAAAAAAGCGCTATCACCAACTATGGAGGGAAGAAAGAAAGGATATTCGAGTCTTCCATCAATTAAGGGTAAAAGAGAGACTTCCTCGAAAGTCCATTCTATTTCAGGAAGTGAAGTCCGCTGCTTTTAAAGGGAGATACCGGAAAACTAAATTCGCCGAGGGGAGAAGCCGAGATACCAAGAAATCCTACTTACAGCCAAGGAAAAACTCCTAAGGAGAAGCCTTCCGGCCTCACGGAGTGGTACTAGAGCTCGGGGGGGGGGGGCTGGAGTGATTGGAGATCTCTCTCCTTACTTCGGATAATTATTCCAGCCAGCCGGAGGGGGAAAGGTAATGGGGACATGAGTCACTTTTCCCGCACTCAAATCCATCGCTGTAAACAATAACACCAAAGAACACAGCGTCAGGAAGGGGCCCCGGTTTTCTCCAGACCGGGGCTCCTTTTAAAGGATCCCCTCTTTGTTGATGAAAAAAAGTTCTCTCCACCGGAGTCGGAAGGAGAGATGATCGCAGCGAGGAGGGTCAGATCGCGGCCAGGAAGGAAGGACAGAAAGCCAGGAAGAGGGAAATTTACCCTATTGGCCCGAGAAGGACCTTATAAGCAGTTCAGGAGAAAAAGGGGGACTCGGTAAAAAGGTGTTATTCATCATCTCAGAATCTGAGAAAAAGAGGGAAGACTCGGAAGGGCAAAGTTCTCCTCGTCTTAGCCGGCGGAAAGGAGACGAGCCGGAGAAAACATCACTTCTTCTTCCACAAGAGGGGGAAGTCCGACGACAGCAAAAACAGGAGCCTATGTGTGAACAAGGATATGAGGGGAGGGCAGCCAGGACTCTTTCGCATTCCGGCCGGCCGTTGAAGAAAAGAAAAAGGGAACGGCAGCCCAGAGGAAACGGGTCCCAAGAAGAGAATAAGCACGTCCGGCAGTGGAACTCAAGAAGACCCAACCTTCACCCTCTTTTGGAAGAAAACCCCACCGGCCAGCCGGTAAAAGGAAAAAAAAAGAAGAAGAACTGGGCACGAGGGAATGGAGGACACGTCGGAGTCGTTCAGAACGACCGCGGAGATCTCGGACATCGTAGGGGAAGGCGCTATCCATCCTGAAAGGGGGGGGACCGGACGAAGGAAGAGGAAAAAAAGCCTGCTGAGCGTGTCCTTCCAGAAAAAAGAACGGGCGGTTCAACAGAAGGGAGTGGACTGCCGGTATGGTCTGAGGAGAATTCTACCCGAATGACAAGGCGGTAGGGGGAGAGAAGAAAAAGGAGGAGGAAAGAGAGAGGGAAAAAACGTGTCATTCTGGTAAAGAGTGGAACTTTCTGTGCAGGACAATCCCTAACCTTCCTTCCACTCGCTGTTATAAAAGAAGAGGGGACCCGGCTGAGTAGCATACACGCTTCAGAGGATAAAACTCATTCGACTGTTCCGGAGGAAACGTGTGGTTTTTACAGAGAGGGAACGATCGCCGGTTGGAGGAGAGCCCTACGACGGCGAAGGGAATGTGGGCCTTCGTTTTCCCCTTATTGGGGAGAGGCCTTTCTTCTTCGTATCAGATCGTCACAAAAGGGGGGAGGAAGTTCCTCTGAAAAAGAAAGAAAAAGGAAGTTCGACCTTCTTATCTCGCTTAATGGGGAGGAAAGAGGAATCTCTTCACTTCCTTTCCGGGAGAGAGGTTTTTACTTTTCCCATCAGAAAGGGAGAAGAGATGGTTTCATTTGGAAAGGTAAGAAGGCTCATCCTCCGGTGGGCTTTTGGTCAGGAGGCCCGGACTCTTTCTCCGCGGGGGGAAGAAGGGAAGAGAAGAAGCGGCGGCAGGGGAGGTGCTCTTACAAAGGGGAACTGTTGGGGGTTAGAAGAGTCTTTTATTATGGGGAGCTTTGTCGCGCAGGAAGAAGAAGGGCTCCTGAAACAAAGACTCACGGCTGGAGAAAGGGTCAAAACGCGATCTGGGAAAGGGGTTCACGGTTTCGAAAGGGGAAATGGCTGCCCTAGGAGCGCGTCAGGGAAGAGATCGACGTTGTACCTGCATGGCGGGGAGTATCTTCCTCCTGGTAGATCCACTGGAGATAGAAGAAGAGAAAGAAAGCTGTTATCCTGAGGGAGGGGTGCTCCTATCCATGGGGAGAAAAAGGACAAGCCAGGCGGGTACCTTAAGGGACATGAAAGGGGGGGGGGGGGTTCTTCTTTTAAAAAGGGGAAGGTTGAGGGGGGAGAAGGGGGAGACCAGTTTACATAAGGATTCAAAGGTCGGGTCGGGAAAAGAGGTGCCTCCGGTCGGGAGACGGACTGCGACCGCCGGAAGAAGAACTAACGCTCAAGAAGGGAGCGGACGGTCATCCGGGGGGGCATTGCCGGAGGGAGAATCTGGGGGGGCGGAAGAAAAAAAAAATTCTAGTCGAAGATCTTCTCTTCTCTTGGAGGGGGGGAGACTGATCGCCCGTTCCCCAAGAAGGAAATCGGAAGAAGAAGATCACATCAGCCAAAGGCTGGCAAGGAGGAGGAGGGAAGCGGCTCTTTTATCTCAAGGGGGGGATGATTAGGGGAGAGACGATCAAGGAGAAAGGTAAGTCCTGTGCTCGGAGATCTTCCCTTCTGAGAGGAACCGCACTGGCGCGAAGAGAAAGGGTAGCGGGGGGAGAAGGTCGGAAGACGATTTACGTACGGAAAGACGTTGATTTCTTCTAGAAGGAGATAGTCCTAGTGACTATCTAGAAATTAGGGAAAGGGGGACTATCTCCCGTCGGGAGGAGAGGACGAGGAGTACTGGGCGCAGGGGTCCAGCTTGACCGGCCTGTTCTTATCTTAGCGGGGAAAGACATTTGTCCGCACGCTGCAAAAGAGGAGGAACAGCGTGAAGTGACGCGGCCGGAAGAGTGGCATGCAAGGGAGAAGGCCGGTTTCACGAAAGAAAAAACGGCTTCTCACGGGAAACAAGAGCGCACACACCAAGCTGACCAATGCCAACTGCCGGGAGAATTTCACCAAGAGATTACCAGGAAAAGAAGAAAAAATTTAAGGAAGGGGAAGAAAAATCTTTCCTCAATGAAAAAAAGGGGGAAGGTGGTCCGACTCGAGGTCGCACAGTGTTGGAAAAAGTATAACAGCAAGGGATCAAAAAAGCCGTAGCCGATGGCCTGGCGCAAGGGGGAGAGGAAGGAATACCGCGGCCTCTATTCCTAGAAATGGAGTTCCTCAGAGACGGAGAGAATCTTAGCTGTTCCTTTCCATGGACCGAGAAAATTTCTCCAAAAAAATCACATATCTCTCAACAAAAACAAGGGAAATGGAAAATCATTTCTTTTTATCGAGGTCCATGGCAAACGCAAGGCGCAAGGAGGGAAGGATAGATCAATCTCTCTATTACGAGATCGGATATTGGCCTCTTATTCCTCATCGGGGGGGCGTCGCCATGGAAAGGTAGAAAGGAGGGTTGTTGAGAGAAGAGTCTCGCTGTCAACAAGGCGAGCAAGAAGGAGCAGATCTGCCAAATCTCATGAAGGATTCCAAGGGGAGTTCGCACTCCTAACTGATGGTGGAGGGCCGGTACTCGAGAAGGGGACTTCATAGGGGGGATTGAATTCCCCCGCCGTGCCTTGGAATTATTTTTTGAGACGGTTCTGCAGAAAAGAGCAGCTTTTTCAGGCACTAGAGGACGAACCGGGCCAGCTGCTGGGGAAAGGGACACTAGGGGGACGTTAACTGACGCGCGTTGGACGTCGCATCTTTCTTACCAGGGGAGACCCCCGCTCAGATACGAAGGTCAGGGGGACGGAGGGGGAAAACTTTCAGCCTCCACGGGAATCCTCTTCCTACGAAAAAAAACCATCCGTTCTGAACATAATTGATCAAGAAGGATATTCACTAGCGACAATGAAATAAGGTGATCTCCTGAGGAAAACTCCCTGGAGGGGAGGGGGAACCAAAAAAAAAAAGCACCACTTCCCAAAAAACCTCGAAGGAACCCCAACATTCCTTCTTCGAGAGGGAGAAAAAAAAAAAAGGCAAGAAGAGGATCTTCGCAAACGTGGGTATGGGCCCGTCGCTAATCATATTACTAGAAGAAACTCTCTCCGTTCCTAAAAGGGGCAGGCTCAGTAGAAAGGAGATAATAGCTGAATGCCAAAGAGAACCTCGGCGAAAGGTTCCATTCTCTTTCAGGAGGGTCTTAGAAAGAGGGAGGGGTGAAAGGAGGAGACGGAAAAAACTCCACAGCTAGCTCCGAGAAGCTGAATGCTTTACTAAAAACTGCCGCCATAGAAGAACCGGAAGAGCCAGCATCCTCCCTGAGATATGTCTGAGAGGAGGGCGATGCCTAAGAAAAGGGAGGGGAATGCTCCACAGAAGACCCCCATGAAGAAGAGCCTACAGGAAAGGACTCGGGTTAACTTGAAAAAAAAACATTCGACGACTAACCTAATCCAGGAGAGAAGAACAAAGCATAGTGAAGGAGACAACCCTCCGGTTGATAAAGGGAGCCTTCCGTTTTGAGAAGGCTCCCCCGAGGGGGGATGCCTCCCTCTGAAAAAACGGATCAGGGAACCTACAGGAGGAGAAGTATCCATCCTTCAGGAGGGGAGGGGAAGGGGGAAAAATTACTATATAATGCGTGCCGAAAAAAAGAGAAAGAGCACCAAAGGGAAAAAAAAGGGGAAGTTCTGTGCCTACGAAAGTCATGAAGAAGGTCCTTTTTCTTGAGTCTCAGAAAAGGGGGTTTTAGGATACTCATCCCCGCGAATAAAGTTCCTACTAGGAAGAATCCACATCCACATGCAAGGAGTAGAAGCTCGTTCCAAAGAAAAAAGAGGCAAGCACTGCTTCTTCCCCAGCAGACGCGGCATGCAGAAAAGGCCCCTATCCTATGTTTTTAAGGGGGGGAGGGCCTCATTTCCAACACGAGGAAGGGGAACTCTGGCAGCAGAAAAAAAAAAAAAGTGCCTCGCATCCCGAGCAAGTTCCCAGATTCATCATTCTAACTTAAAAGGGGGAAAAGGGAAGTTTTCTTGGTCAGTCAGGCCCTCAAAAAAACGGAAAAAATCGTTGTCGAGAGGAGAAAAAGAAAAAAAAGCAGGCCGTACCATTGGGGGTGGATCACGTCGACAATACGGGGCAAATGCTAATTCATGCACATTTAATGAGGGGGACACTTCACCGACGTAAGAGACAACCGCGGCTAGGGCAGAGGGGTAAACCACACTTGGGCTTCCGCGAGAAAGGATGTAGAGTCTAGACTTCACCTGACACGGGTTTTCCTGCCCCTCCGAAAAAAAGGACAGCCCCCCAGCTTGAAGTTGTGAGTGATGCAAAGGTATGCCGGAATCGCACGCTGTAAAAATAAAAAAAAGAAACTCCAACAACCTCTTTTTCTTTTCACCTATAACAGAGTTTTCCTTCCCTATACCGATTGAAGGTGTGTGAAAAAAGTCTAAAAAAGGAAAGGTCAGTCTCTCTCAACAAAGGAAGGAATAGACTTTAACACACTTTTAGACTTTTATAATATTTTTCTAGAACACCTTCCCTTTTTCTCGTTCCGGACCATCAGAAAAAGAGATTTTATATTGGAAAAAAAAAAAAAGGGGCATTCCTGCTTATTAGCAGGACACGTATAAAGTAAAGGGTAGTTTGAGGAAGATCGACGTTCCCGACCTTCGGGAGGGGTGTTTTTTTATTTTGACCTAAGGATTTGTGCCTTTGGGAGCTTGGGGTAGAAGTACTTCGGGGGTGTTACCGAGACCGGGAAGTAGGGTGGCCCAGTATTGTAGACGGAAAGAACCCTTCCTGCGGCGGCGGAGGAGTTAAGGGGGGGTGATTGAGGAGAGCTTCCACTCACTAAGTAACCTTCTTAATCTTGGGAACGTTCGCGGGGAGAGGAGAAAGAAGATGCTCGGCAAAAAGGGAGAAAGAGTTTTCTCGAACAGGTTGACTCATCCGGGAGGATCACACCACTTCTCTTGGAAAAGGAACGGCCGGCTCATCCAAAGGGGGGGGAGAAGGAAGTGCTTTCCGTACAGGGGTGTGCAGCCGCCTTCTACGAAAAAGTGGCTCGGGAGGAAAAAAGGGGAGGGGCAAAAGGCGTGGATGATGCCAACGGGGGAGCTCAAAAGGCTCCTGAAACCTCCTGGAGGAGGAGAAACGGGGGAAAGAAAAAACCGCTATCGTGCAGAAAGGTTGCCGATCCTGGGCAGGAGAATGGAGGAACGCGTATAGAGGCCTAGAGTGGACAAGGGGCCTGAGAGGGAATCATCTTCCGCTATTGGGGACGTTGGCGAGACGGAAAAAAAAAGGGAGGGGGGCATCAATAAGATTCTGGAAGGAAACTCAGAAATTTGACCCCCTTCTTTTGTTCTCAGGAGCTTGGGAGGTTGTGGTAGAGTGGGCCGTTCTGGAGGGGAGGAAAAATACTACGCGGGAACTGGACCTGTCGTCTTCGGCGGAAAAAAACTCCTCGGCTACTGGGGAAAAGGAAGAGGGGGCAAGGAGAGAAAAAAACGCTAAGACCGCGGGGTCATAGGTGCCGTCCTGCCTGCATAGCTGATTCTTTCCTCACGAAAAAACCCCGGAGAGGAGCCCGGAAAAAAATTCGGCGAGGAGGGCCTTCTTTTTCCTCTCTGAAAGAGGCCGCAGAGGGAGAGGAAAGAAAACACATAGAAAAACAACGCCGAGGCGAGGCGCCGGAGGAAGGGGATCTCAGCTCTTATCTGAAAAGACTCTACTAGAAGGGGGGGGGAGAGGGCCGGCGAAGAAAAAAATGCGCTCGTCCTCACTGACTTAGATTCGCTACCTGTCCTCACAGCAGCGCTCATGAGTGGAGAGGGAGGAGTCGCCGAAAGGAAGGCAGGGCCGAAGAAGCTGGTTGAGTTTGCTCGCCGATCGGGGGAGAGGGGGAAGAAAAAAAGAAAGGAGTGATATATGAATCGGAAGGAAGGTGGGGGGGGGTGGGCGAGATCGTCTTCACGGAACTGGCGGCAGAAAAGGGGGTCAATAAATAGAGGAAGTTCTAAGCCTTGGGAAGATTCAAAAAAAGAAGACATTTGTACCGAGATCGCAAAAGAGAAAAGGGCAGGCGTGAAGGTCAAGAACTTGGTACATGTTGGTAATGCATCTTTCTAATTCCGGGGGAGAGCACGAAACGGGAAAGGAAAAAGGGGGATAAGAACCGGCGAACCACCTAGAAGCAGGATGAAGGGAACACCCTTTAACTCATCGAGGAAGTCCACTCCGACAAAAAGGATCGGAACGGGACATACTCCTTTATAGATAGTGAAAAACAGAAGGGGGGGGACCTACCTCGGAAAATAGAGCGCGCAAAAAATTGGGGACCCAGTTCGGGAAAGGCAATGTAATCACCAAGAAGGGCTGGAGAAGATACTGTCGATGAGGAAGGAAGACCGGATGAACCCGACTCTATAGCTGAGAAGAAAAGAGAACCGACCCGAAAAAGAAGGACATGGACCGATAAAAAAACACTTCCACCATGAACCCTGACCCCATCGGGGACGGATTGGAGGATGAAAAGAGGGGGGAAGAGCTGGGGGGGGGCTCGGTCCATGGCAAAAAAACTGTCCTAAGTTTCTGTTATCCTCTACAGAGGAAAGAAAAAACTCGTCCTCGGCATAGGGGGGGGAAAAAGAGGTATTAATGAGGGAAAGAGCGGCGCCAGATGGATCAGTTCCAGGTTCTCAAGCCTGGGAAAAAAAAAAAGGAAGCGCTTCGCGAAATCCAACAGCGCCAGGTGGAAGGGAGAAAGGCAGACACACCTGGGAGAAAAGCGTGGCTCGGGTAAGAAGTTTTTCCATTATACACGGGGACGGCCGGGGAACGTAGGTGTTGCGCGACCCATCAGTTTCGTTCTAGGGAAAAAAGTCTCCCGCCTGCTGGAAATGTCACCTGTGAAGACCTGACAAGATGCGCCAGGACGCGTGACTGCCCATGGCGTATGGGTGGTCATCTTCAAAGACAGTGTCCAGCAGGATGGAGAAAAATTGCGGTTCCCGCCAAGCCAAACCTTATCCCGAAAAAAGAGAAAGGGAGAGCCCGATCATATTTATCAAGACTTGAGGAGGTGATTTGAAGAAAGGGAAAAGAAAAAAGGGCTTCCGAGAGGGAAAAAGAAAGCGAATCCCTCGAACAACAGGAGCGTGGAAGGGCACAGGGGAGCGAAGAATATTACTATCGAGGAGCTCCGGGCCGATCAAAGAAAAAGAACGACGAGTCGAGAAGAAAAGATCTTAGAAAAAGTCCGACTCCGAGCCATGCGATGGCATTAAGAAAAAAAGGGGGGGGAAAAGGATCCGCTGAGGGGAAAAAAGATCAGAGTCCGGAACGCACGAGAAAGAGAGAAGGCGAACGACACTACGTGGGAGAATTATCCTGCATCTGAGGGGAGAAGCATCAGAAAGATGAAACCTCCTCGCCTGGACTGGAGTACTGGTGCGAAAGGGAAGTGGAAACGGCGTTCATCTCTCCCCAGTGAGAAATCCCGTCCTCCGAAGGGTGAAGGTGAACGAGGGCGGGTTCTCAAAAGAAAAGTAGCCACAGGTACACTAATAACACCCATCGTCAGAAAGGCGACAAAAAAAGGGATCATCCCTGGCCTGATTTTAAGAAGTCCCCCTCGGTTTTCTCAAGAGGGGGAAAAACGGATCTTGAACACTCCGGCGAAAGGAAAAAGAGAGGCACCACTTCGAAGAAAGGAAGGGAGATAAGCGGCAGAAAGGGAAATCGAACCGGGAAACGAGTGTTCCCTATCGAGCCGAAAGGAAGGTTCGGAGCTGGTAGGAAGGGGAGAGACAACGGTGTTGATTCTTAAGAGAAAACGAGGCGCCCAGAAGGGCCGACCTCTTATGAAAACAGCCCCGGAAAAAAAAGAAGGAGGGGCTGCACCACAGGCGAAGAAAGAAAAAGGACCACAACTGAGAAATTCCGAGCAGAGGAGGAAGTCCGTCCTACTACAGCAGAAAAAAGAGGGATTTTGTTGAGAAAAAAGGATGGGAAGAAAAAGGTCCCCACGGGGGAAAAAAAGGCGCATCGCCGGCCAAAACAAAGTCGGCAAAAGGAGAGAACTTTCCCCAGTCTCAAAAAGCATCAACTTCCGAGTGCGGGCAGGCAAAAAAGGAAAAAAAAAGGTGTCGCGAAGCTGAGACCGAAAAAAAAGGGTATCATTCTACCATCCTTTGCAAAATAGCCGCGAGAGGAAGGCAACCGACGTCCACTACAACCGCGAAAGTGGGCTGCCGCTATTCCAGCCGGGAAAAGAGAAGTGTCTGGAAAAAGATGAGCGTTCCGCTCCTCCAGGATCGTTGTCACCTATAAAAAGGGGGAGGGGGCCGATGGCCTTAAACGATACCAATTGCAAAGGGAAAAAATGGACATGGCGTCCCAGGTCAGATCTCTAAAGGGGGGGGAAAAGAGATGATCTGACAGAAAAGGGAAGTCTGTTATAATTATGGGGAAAAAGTCAATGCATGAAAAAAAAGGCCGTTCCACCTCTCAGTTAACCCTCCCACAGCGTGCAGTTTAAAAAAAAGAAAAAGAAGCATGTCGAGGGAGGAGGGATCCCGAACGGCTGGATCGCGGCAGAAGGGAAGCGTGTGCCACGATCAAAATCCTCGGTGGGAAATTAGGTGACCTACTCCTACTGCCAGGAAGAAAAAGGGTGCATTGCACTGAGGGGAGAGACTTATACAGGGGACGGGGCAGGGCGGCCTTATCATATCGGGGATTATTGGCCGCGCCAAAAGAAGCCCGTGAAGGAAAAGGAGAGACCCTTCTTATCAGGGGGGGGGGGGGAGACAGGGGTCTGGCAGAAAGGTTAATTCCCTCTTCACGGTGCTAAGGGAGAGGGGACCATTGTGGAAAAAAGAGAAAAAGGATCAACACCATAAAAAATTGGAAAACAGGGGCCGGGGGAAGGGGTCGGCCTTCTCATCCTCCGGAAGATGCTTCCGTCGCCGGAGAGGAGGGGGAAGGGCTACGCCGGTGGGTCCAGAGATCATCTTCTTCCCTTTGGAGATGCTGCGGGGGGGGGGAAGCCTCAAGGGAGGGCGATCACCAACCAAAAATCCACTCACCTGAAAATCCTGCAACGGTCTTCACCCGCGAGAAAAGGTGGTCACGGGGGGAAAAGAGGGGCCGTCGGCCCGAGGAAGCAAGCGCGAGGCTTGTACCTCCAGGAAGGATCATCTTACCGCCGGAGGGAAAAAAAAAGGGGAAGCACGGAAGAGGAAAGCCACCAACAAATCTTAATTAAACGCCAGAAAGGGCTGAAAAACCGGCAGCCGTCCTGACTCTTTTACGGGAAAGGAGTTTAACGGCTGGAGGTGAGGGAGGGGAAAAAGGAAAACCAGTTACCAGACTCTTCGGATTTCTGCGGGGCTTCCGGGAGGGGCGGCGGATAGGGTTCTCTCATGG
>Ga0179593_1517817_pt1 | contig 11009 bp, 13 predicted proteins | sample CZODoug2_1_08_16_FD_185931 | JGI IMG/M metagenome (GOLD analysis project Ga0179593, IMG submission 185931) | Vadose zone soil fungal communities from Angelo Coast Range Reserve, California, USA - CZODoug2_1_08_16fungal (PacBio error correction) | ecosystem: Environmental > Terrestrial > Soil >...
GGGAAGAAACCTCTATTGACGTTGATTCCCGGCGGGCTGGGGGAGGAGGGGAGGGGGAGGAGACATGTACGGTAAGGGGGAAGGCCTTGCGTCGTCACATCTTAGATTGCTCGATCGAGAGAGAGGAGAGGGAAGGCGCATCACCCCACTAAGAGAGGGAACGATGAAGCCGTTCTCATTCTCTGGCCCTTTCAGCTAGATTGCACCGGCGGGCGGGGGAGAGAGGGGGAAAAAAGAAGAAATCCACCTCTCTTTCCTACTCGGGAAGGCAGGAAGAGGAGGAAAAGGAAAAGATTTGAACTTTCTCCTGTGGATGGGGAAAAAATCCTTCGAACTCTTTCAGGAAACAAAAGGGAAAAGGAAAGGGGGGGAAAAGGAGGAACGGTTTCACTTTTTTTGTTCTTTTTTCCGCGGAAAAAAGAGGGAAAAGGGGGTTCCTGCCAAAACTGAAAGAGATATCCGACTACCTTCTGGACACTCGGTCTGTTTTCGGCGACGCGGAAAAAGAAGGGAAGGAAAAGGAGAACAACTTCCCACCATCTTTTTGGGAAGAAAGAGAAAAAAAGACGGATTTTGCACAGGGGAAAGAAGGCCCGAGGTTCCTGGTCAGCGCTAAACCGTGGACCGGTCCTAGGAAGAGAAAAAGGAGGAGAGGGTGCGGCTGTCCCCGCTTTGCCGGGAAGGGAGGGAGGGAAAGGGAGACAAAGGTTGCCGGGAAGGTCTGCTGGTCCAGCGTTACTAACCGGCAGTCGACGAGGGAGAAGAGGGGGGGCTCCGGACCTGAAGGAGGGAGAGAGGGAAAAGGGAGGGGGGGGAAGAAAAAAAGGGACCTCTTTGTAGGGAAAACGGGAAGTTTGTCACCTCCCGGATAGCGAACGCTCATCTCGTCTATCCGTTCGAGGGGGAAGCGAACTTCCGACCGCCTCTCAGCGCGGCGAGGAGATGGCAAGGGGAAAGAAGAAGGGGAAGGGAAGCTGCATCTTCATCTTCAGGTGGGGAAAAAAAAAAAGGGGGGGGGAAACTAAGGGAAAGCTGCGCCCACGCCCTTAGATGTCGATTCCGCAAAAAAAAGGGAAAGAGAGAGGAAAAAGGGCCTATTTCTCACTAGGTGGGAGGGGGTCTTATAAAAGAGATTGATACGATCGCGCGTCGTCCCGTTCGCCCGGAAGGGAGGGAGAAGGGAGGCAAGAGTCTTCTCGTGCCACCGCCCAGGAGAGGAAAAAGAAAGAACGAAAGCCCGAGGGAAGGGAGAGAACCGCAACCACTCTGGTCGCCAGGAAGGAAAAAAAGAGGGGGGGGAAAGAGGAAGAATGCCACCCCCTGCTTCTCCTCGAGTACCTCCTGCTCCCAAAAAGAGGGAAGAGAGAAGAAAGAAGATGGGAAAGACATTATCCCGAAGTCAGCCCCCGGGCTCGGTTCGCGCCTGCTGTTCGGAGAAAAAAGGGGGAAGAGGGGAAAGATGTGTGGTCTGATTTTTACAGAAGAAAGGGTTCGGTTTAATCTCGTTGAAACAGAACGGGCCATAGGAGAAGTTTGCCCCTCTTACACCTGAAGGCGGAAAGAGGGGGGGGGGAAAAAAGCCGCTCCCCGTCCCTTCACCGGCCCTGTGCCCGTCTGGAGTAAGAAAGAGGGAAGGGAAAAGGGGGAAGGCCTTCTGCCTCTGACTGCATTACGTCGGAAGGTAAGGAAGTCACCTATGTGTGCTAGCAGCACGTCGTCCTAACGAGCAATGGCCACGGAAAGGGAGAAAAGGGGGGAGACCTTTCCTTCTCGATTGTAGGGAGGGAAAGGAAAGCGGCTTCCAAGAGGAGGGGCTCTTAGACTCCTTTACTGTCGTCGAATAAGGGGAAAAAAAGGGGAAGGAGTATTAAAATATATAATATTAAAAAGAGAAGAAAGTATGGGGAAGGACCGCCGATGGCCGCGGTCCCTTACTTCTTCCCTCCCGAAAAAAAAAAAAGAAAAAGAGAAAGAAATGCCGTCTCGTTTCTACGACGTGCTTCTCGATAAGGAACGAAATCCTGCCGGGAGGAGGGGGGAAAAATCCAGGTCCTGAAGGAGTTTCAGCCCCTCCCGCCCGGCTGACTGGAAAAAGGAAAGGAGAAGGGAAGGGAAGGGGGGGGTGCCGTTTACATTTCTCTTCACCCCGCCAGAGAGGGGAAAAAAAAATAGGACCTGCCAGAGGGAAAAAAGGGGGATGGTTTCACGCTGACTTAACCTCCCAAAACCGGTCAACCGTTGTGGAAGAGAGAAAAGGGGGAAGGGAAAGATCTGGCCGCGTTCCCGAACATCAGGCGCTAAAAACCCCGAGCCAGGGAGGAAAGTAGGATAAGGAAAAGAACAGCCGCCGGTCAAAAAAGGAAGGAGTCAAATAGAGGATCCGCAGGTGTGCCTGCGTAGCATCTCCGAGCTGGAAGGGAGAGGAAGGAGTGGAGGAGGAAGGGACATCGGGCTTCTCTGCTACCCCTAATCTCGGCATGGGCATGGAAAAGGGGGTAGACTCGAAGGATGAAAAAACAAAAAATCGGTCCGTGCGACTACTCCTCCTCTATCATCTCCATATCAGAAGGAGAAAAAAAAAAAAAAAAAAAAGAAGAGAGTCCTGGTCCATTTCACCGATTTTCGCGCCCCAGCCGAAAGGGGTTAAAATCGGAGGAGAAAAGAGAAAGGAAGAGAAAGCTGCATCTGATCGGCCGTCCCGCGTTCGCCTGGAACCAGAAAAAAAAAAAAAAAGAAAAGAGGGGAGGGGAAAGTCCGCTATCGGTCTTTCGCACACCGGCACCGACAAGCGCGCGGCGGAAAAAGAACAAAGCGCGGTGACCAACTTCCCTTGTTCCCCCTGATCACCGAGGGAAGAAGGAAGGGGGGGGAAAAAGAAACTAGGAACCGCCTTCATGTCTTTCGCCACCCACCATCCGAGCGCAAAAGAGACAAGGAAAAAAACAGGGAAATGCCCGAAAGGAGGGAGGAAAGAACTCGCCTCCTCCATTCCATCGGGTCCTCCCGAAAAAAAAGAAAAAAAAAAAAAAGAAAAGAAAAAAAAAAAAAGGGTCCCCGTTACTGCTGCCCACCTCTTGCACGTATCCCGTGCCAACAGCCGATAGAAAAAAAAAAAAACGACCGGTGTTTACGGGGGAAAAAGAAATAGGAGAAAAAACACGGATCTCCACGCCGCTTCCTCTAAACAGCCCCCGTTGTCCCAGCGGGGAAAGAAAAAGAAAAAAAGGGGGAAAAAACTCCGCTTACACCATCCCCACCACCTTACCCCTGCCGCCTGGCATCCAGGCGCCCTAAAAAACGACAACCAGCACAGGTAGAAAGGAAAGAAAAAAAAGGACAGCAGTTAGTAGCCGGGCCTGTTTCTCCACTTCCCGGCCGCCTCCGCGGAGGGAAAAAAAAAAAGAAAAAAAAAAGAAAGCTTGATGTCTCCCGCCCTCCGTTCATCTCGCTGACCAGGGCCAAGAGGAAAAAGTCAGATCTTCTTGGTGAGAGGCGGCCACGCCGTCCGATGGCCCGCTCTTTCCGTTCCAGCGCCTTAAGAGAAAAAAAAAAAAAGAAAAGAAGAAAAAAAAGACGACCATGTACCGACCTTACGAAACCCCCCGCCCCGCAACAGCGACCGCAGCCGAATAAAAAGGAAATCAACGATTCCCAAGGAAAGAAAAAAAGAGAAAAAACAAGGAGGAGGGAAAAGAGAGAGATTGCCCGCTTAGCTAGTGGGGCATAGCGGGAAAAAAAAAAAAAAAAAAAAAAAGAGGAAGGGGCGGTGTTTCCTTAAAGGTCAGGGGAATGGGAAGAGAAGGAAACATCGAATTGCGAGAGAAGAGAAAAAGCAGGAACGACGCGGCATCTACGTCGTTGCCGAAAAAGGAAAAAGGAAAAATGTCTACGTCTAAGCGTTAGGCGACGGGAAACCCTGGCCTGGCAAGGGGGGGGGAAAAGGCGGGCGGGGAGCATCATCGGTGCGGCCGCTTTGAAAGCCAGGAAGAAAAAAAAAAAAAAAAGGAAATGGAGAAACTCAGCCTTCTACTACCATTCTCTCACCTGGTGCTGGACTGGGGGGAAGGGAGAAAAGGGACGGCCGAACACTCTGGTTCGTCCTGTATTCTCCTTGGAGGCCAGGCGAAAGGGAAAAGGGAAAAGAAAAAAAAAGAAGACCGCTGCCCAATCTGCCCTATATCTCCTACTACCTGCTGGAAACGGCGGCGGGATAAAATCCAAGTGTCGCCGAAAAAGGGGGGGAAAAAAAAAGCAACCATCGGGGGGGCAGCCCTACATCCACTCTTTCTTTGCCTAGGCTGGCGACGCCTGGGGGGAGAGAAGAAGGAAAAAGACCGTCTAGGATCTTTTCCACTACGACGGATCGCCAGGGCGGCTGGAATGGGAGCTGCGAAAGGGGGAAAAGGAAAGCCAGCCCACCCGGGTTCCTTCATTTTCCTGCTGGCAAGAGGGAAAAAAAGGGAAGGGGAGGAAGGGATGGTGTTTGCTCCTTACTCTAATGCGGTCTCGCGGCCGCGGTGGATAAAAGGTTGTTTACCAAAAGGGGGGGTGGGCACCGACCTTTGGGTTTCGGCCGTGTCTGGCAGGAAAAAAAGGAGAGCGTCGATCGTTTTCTACTGTGTTGCCGGTGTGCGACACAGACAAGATAGCGAGGGGACGGCCTCTAAGAGGCAGGAGGGTCCGGGCCGGCGACCGGGCCTAGCCGATCCGCTCATCTTCATATGAGAAAAAAAAGAGAAAAAAAAAGGTTCGATCCGCCCTGCGTTGTCTATCACCTCTGTGACAGGGAAAAGGAGAAGGGGTCATGACCGCCAGAGGAAGGGAGGGAGATCTTGGGATGATCGCTTCTTCTTCGTGCCAGGAAGGGGAGGAAAAAGAGGAAAAAAAAAAAAAAAGCGGGTCCACCTGCCCTTCCAGCGCCAGACGGAAGATAGGGGGGGGGGATGAAGGCCAGACGAAAAACGCTTGGGGGGTTCGCCTACTTTCCGCAGGAAAAAAAAGAAGGAAGGAAAAACAAGGGTCCTCGAGGCACCGCCTTCTCCACGCTGGCGCTCGAAAAGAGTTTAAGGAATCAGCGAACGGAGGGGGGAAAAGAATCCCTGACGTCCGCCCCGGTCTCTGGTCGCGCCTTCTGTTCGGCCACGAGGGAAGGGAAGGGGGAGAGAGAGTTTACCTACTTACCGTTAAACGAGTTGACATTTTTGGGAGGGGAAAAACTGGGGAGAGGGGGGGGAGCGGTGCCGGCTTTTGCCCTCGGACACCTGCCGAGAAGGAGGAAAAAGGAAAAAAAACCGCTCCCCCCTTCTTCCACCTTCCTCATTCACCGTCCTGAGTCCAAGGCAAGAAGGGAAAGAAACGTGGGGAAGAAAAGGGAAAAGGACAGTACGTCGTAAGTCTTCTGCGAACAGCCATCCGAGTCGTGGAAAAGAAAAAAGAAGGAAGGCTCGGTGTTCTTCGTATTTCCTCCCTGGCCGTCTCGGATTGACGGGAGGGAAAAGAAAAGGGAACGGGGAAAAAAGGAGAGGAGAGTCTGAATCTCTTCACAACACACCTATTATTAGGAAAATAGAGAGGAAAGGAAAAAAAAAAGGAAAGGAAAAAAAAAAAAAAGGCACGCGGGGTCCCGGACTTCTCCCTCCCTAACTCGAGCCGGCCCCGGGAAAGGAAATAGAATACACAGAGCAAGAAATTCGACTACCGAGGAGGGAGGAAAGAAAAAAAAGACGCCTGGCCGTCGCGCCGACGCCTTCCCTTTTCCTACGTATTTCATCCCAGCCGCCCGCGACTGGGAAAAGAAGAAAAAAGAAAAGAGTACGGGCCTCGGCACCCCTCTCCTAGGCGGAAGGTGTAAAGAGAATCAAAGAAAGGGAAAAGGGTTAGGGTTGCAACGATGACTTAACCTCCAAAACAGTCAACTCGTTTTCAAGGGGAGGGAGGAAAGGAAGAGAGGGGGGCCGCTTTTCCTAACTCATTCTCGACCCGACCCAGGGAGGAAAAAATAGGGTAGTGCTGCCGAAAGGGAGGAAAGAGAGCCTCGTGGCGCAGGCGGTCTCTATGATCCTCAGGGGTGGCCGGGGGAGGAAGAAAGGGGAAAGAGAAAAGTCTTCTACCATCTGTGGTAAGGGCCGGCCATAGGGATGGGAGGAAATAACCCCGATCTCCTTCTTTCCTGGCCGGACGGGGAGGAAAAAGAGAAGGGGAAACCCCCCCCGCTCTCACGACATAGGTGAAGGAGCTATGAAAAGCTCCAAGAGAGGAAGGAGAAAAAAAAGAGCCCGGGCGGTCACCTACACCCGCGAGCAGAGGAGGAAAAAAAAAAGAAAAAGGGAGATCTACATCTACTGCTTTTTCTCCACCAAGATTAGTAGCAAGAGAAGAATGCAAAGGCCCGCGTGAGGAAGGGCACAGACCCGCAACATGGCCATCTCCTCTTCCTCGCTGCGTCGGCGGGAGGGGGAAGAAAAAAAGAGGGAAAAAAAAAGGAAGAAAAAAAGGATCTGCGCCTATTCTCTCATCCACGGCGACCACAAAAAAGACAGAGACCGCGCTACTCGTGAGGATAAAAGGCGCACGCGAGACCTCCTTCAGTTCCTGCTCCCCCAAAAAAAAGGAGGAAAAAAAAAAAGAAAGAAATGTTTCGTCACGCTGGCCCAGCAGTACCTGCCAGGCACCCGGGGAACTTCGCCTCAGAAAAGAAAGAGGGCACGAAGCACCTCCCGCCATCATCCCGCGATCCTTAGTGAGCCCAGCTGAAAGGAAAAAAAAAAAAGGAAAAGGAAAACAGCCTCTCGCCCGCATCTTCCCCTACCTCGTGGATGAGGGGGAGAAAGACCTCAAAGCTACACCCGGAATAAAAGAAGAAAGAAACAGCCGCCGTGTGCCGCATGTATTCGTCGATCTCGGCACTTTGTCAGGAGGAAAAAAGAAAAAAAAAAACCCCACCGTGACCCCCTTTCCTCCTGGCCTCCAAGGTCGACCACGACGAAAGGTGTTAATAAAAAATTCAAAAAGGCCCCGAAGAGAAGGGGAGAGGAGGGAGGGAAAGAGTCACGGCGGCCTCCGCTTCGGCCCTCGAGGAGGTAGGAGGGAAGAGAAAAAAAAAAAAACTCGCTGACCATGTCAGCGAATGACCTGCGCCAAGCGGAAGACCATGCAGGGGAAAAAAGTACTTCCACGCAGGAGAAGGGGAAGGAGAGAAAGTTCCGCGCATGATCGAGCAATCCTACGATGTCCGCGCCAGGCCTCCCTTACCGTGAAGAAGAGGAAAAAAAAAAAAAAAATAACCCAGCCCTCCGCCTCCCCTTCACCATCGCGCGCGTCGGGATGAAGAAAAAAAATCAACAAAACGCGATTAGAGGAAAAAAAGGAGAGGGGAAAAAGAAATTGGTGGCATAGCGGGCTAGGCAGCCAAGCTCGATGGTGACGGGAGGCCGGAGGCGGAAAGGGGAAGAGGGGAGGAGGGAACGCGCTGTAAGTGAGCTTGCGGCGTCCACATCGTAGGAGTGAGAGGAAGAAGGAAAAAAAAGGTGAAGAGGATCACCACGACATCCTGGCCGTTCGTGCTTTCTACGCTTTCGCGCCGTCTAAGAAAAAAAAAAAAAAGAAAGGCCGCTTTTTAACTCCTAACTCAACCTCGCGGGCCGACGAGGGGGGACAGAAGAGAGCTCACAGGGGGGGAAAGGGGAACGGGGGGCCGGTCGACCTGTCTGTTTGACTCTAACTCGGGAAAGAAGAAAAGGGGAAAAAAGCGTCACGTTTTCACGTTTGGGGGGGACCCATGGGTAAAAATAAACGGACTTCCGAGGAAGGAAGAAAAAAGATGACCAGAGATCGCCGACTACCTGCTGACAACGGCGGCTGTTTCGTCGGCGACGCGTCCGAGGGGGGGAAGGAAAAAAGAAGAAAAAAAAAGAGGGGGGCAGCCCTCATCCACGCTTTCTTGCCGAGGCGGGCGGGAGGAGGGGGGGGAAAGAAATTTCAAAGCAGAGAGAAAGGGACCGGTCTAGAGCGGCCCACTACTGATCGCCGGGCTTGCTGGCGAAGAAAAAGGGAGACGAAAGGGGGTCCGTTCCTCTCCACCCGTTTGCCGGTCAGTCCTGAACGCAGTAGAAGAAAGGGGAAGAGTTCCCGCTTGTTGTGCGCCGGACCTGAGTCGTCTCGCGGGGGAAGAGAAGAAGGGGATCGGGGACCACTGGAAGTTTGTCAACCTCTCCGTGTGGGAGCAGGGGGGATGAGCGGAAGAAAGAGAGGTTGAGGTGTGCGACAGCCGATCGCTACGTCCCCTCCGCCCGCGCAAGGGAAAAAAAAAAAAGAAAACGATCCGCTTTCAGCTTCATCTGCATTTCTAGGGCGAAGAAGCAAGAGGGGGAGGAAAAGAGTCCGAAAGGAAAGGAGACCCTCGGGACCCTGGAACCATGATCGCGATGTCCAGATGGCTCGAGGGGGGGATCTCCCTTTCGTAGGAGGAAGAGAATAGGGGAGGGGGTCGGCCTACCAGAGGGAGAAAAAGAATCGGCGACGGCGCCCGCGTCTTCTCTGGCCAACCGCCCAAAAAAAAGGGAAAAAAAAGAAGAAGCCCTATTTCCCTTGCGGAAAAAGGGCCGAAAGTGCCGGAAAAAGGAAAGGGCCAGCTCGGAGATTCTTCCCCAGGCCACCAAAGAAAAAAGAGAAAAAAAAGAAAAGAAAAAGGTTCGGCAGCAGCGACCCCTGATGTTTACCATGATCCCAAGTAAAGAAAAAACACGCGGCCCAGAGAAAAGAAATGTTTCATTGTTAAATCTGTGGTTGTCTTATGTTTTTACCAAGGGGAGGAAAAACCGAGTTTACCTGTTTTTTTTCTGTTTAAGTCCATCGGGGAAAAAAAAAAGGGGGAAAAAAGAAAGTTTTTGACACACCGCCGGACACCTGCCGCCTAGGAGCGGGGTGCCGCGCCCGGGAAAAAAAAAAAAAAAAAGAGGAAAAAAAAACGGCCCGTCCTGCTTCCTTCCTCCTTGCTGGCGGGGCTGGAAAAGAAAGGAAGAGAAGAGCGACAAAGGACGTCGTAGTCAAGGTGCGGACAGCCAGCGAGGTCTTATTCGACAGAAGGAAAAAGAAAGAGGGAGCGATGGCCTCCGTCCTTGCTCGAGGTCGGGAGGCAAAAAGAGACGAAAGAAACTACAAGGGAAGGTCGTCGATGCTGAATCTCTCTAAAAAAAAGAAGGAGGAAACTCGACGACCTTTCCCTGCGTTCCGCGCCCTGCCGCTGTCCGCGGGTAAACGGCCTGCCGTCGGGAGGGAAAAGAGGACGACACCGAGCCCCTACGTGCCAGCTCTTCGCCCACGAACCCCCCCACAAAAAAAAAAAGGAAGAGAAGAGAGAGAAAAAGACGACGTCTTTCCTTCTCGTCCTACGGCCGGCCAGGTTCATGAAGGGAAAGCGACTGGAAACAGAAGGGAAGGGAAAGGGCGTGAAGACGGGGAGCGTTGTGCCTTTGACATGGAGGGGAAAAAAAAAGAAAAAACGCAGCACCGCCACCTTGCCGATTGCCCCTTTTCTGTTTCACGGAGGACTTAAACGCCAAAAGGGTCCAAGAGTTAAAAAAAAGAAGAAAAAAGAGGTAACAAATGACAAGTAATCTGGCCGCTGTCCTACAGCATGCGCGAACCCGAGCCAGGGAGGGGAAGAAAAGAAAAGGGGAAGAAAGGGAAGAGAGCGTCCGCGTTTCTCAGTGCTTTCCTCTATGATACAGCAGGGGTGGGAATGGGAGAAAAGAAATGTGCTTCACGGAGAGAAAGAAGAGTGGTGCGGTTCTGCGTTCCATCGTTCTGCGCTCTAAAAAGAGGAAAAAAAAAAATCTCCTTCTTCTTCTTGTCCCGGGGAGACGGGCGCGTCGCCGAGGAAGAAGAAGAACATCGTCCTGGCGTACTACTCCGCCTCGATCATCTCCAAGATAAAGAGAAAAAAAAAAAAAAGCCATCTGGCCATCGCGCTCCTTTTCCATCACCGAGGGATAGAAAGTAAGACGGAAAGAAGACCTGCCGAGAAGGGGAGAGAGCGGCCGGACGCGTTCTCCTTTCCCGACCCTCACATGCCAGAAAAAAAAAAAAAGAGGGAGGGTCGCACACCTTCACCACCTTCTACACTATCTAACTAGCTGCCCGAGGAGAGAAGAAACAGAAAAAATGAAAGATCACCGAGGGAGAGGAGATGATTAATCACGCGGCACCGCGATACCGCCTTCATTTCCTGCTCCACCACAGCCGGATCGAAAGAAAGAAAGAGGAGAAAAAGACCATCTATACCTTCCCTTCCCCCGGTGCGCGGAACGGAACCGGAAAAGAAGAATCACACCGGAAGAAAAAAAGAAAGGAGATCCATAGTGGCCCGCTACTATAAACCTTTCCCCGTTTAGTCGCTGCCCCCAAAAAAGCGGGAAGAAAAAAAGAAAAAGAAAGAGAGCCCCCCTCTTCCCTACCTCTTTTATTAGGGCTGACCAAAGAGGGGGGGAGGCGAAACCCGTATCTGAAAAGAAGAACCGAAGAAACAGCCGCCGTTGTTCCAGCAGTTATCGCGATCTAGAAAAGGGGAAAAAAGGAAAGAAAGAGACCCGCGTACACCCCTCCCCACCACCTTTACCAAGTGAAGCAGGGAAAAAAAGTAGCCTAGTGAGGAGAGAAAAAAAAGAAAACAGGAGACCCGGCCCCCAGTCATCCCCGTGATCTTCCTGAGGAGAAGGAATGGAAAGAAAAAAGAAAAGGAAGAAAGGAGTTCTTAAGGAAAACACGGAAAAAAAAGATAAAAGGCCATCTTAATGACGAGAAGGGGGAAGCGTAGACCAGCCGCCCGCCAGGAATCGTCTGGTGATCGCCGGGCGGCCACCGAAGGAAAAAAAAGAAAGAGGGGCCGCCTCCATTCCCCCTTACATTCCGCTGCGCTACATGTACAGCCTTACGAAAAAAAACCAAAAGCATCCCCGCTAAAAGAGAAGGAGGAATTCATCACGCCCGCATGCCCACACTCTCATCTTTCC
>Ga0179593_1598606_pt1 | contig 11009 bp, 5 predicted proteins | sample CZODoug2_1_08_16_FD_185931 | JGI IMG/M metagenome (GOLD analysis project Ga0179593, IMG submission 185931) | Vadose zone soil fungal communities from Angelo Coast Range Reserve, California, USA - CZODoug2_1_08_16fungal (PacBio error correction) | ecosystem: Environmental > Terrestrial > Soil >...
TTCGACAGTAAGCCAGCGCTCGATTTTCATCGAGCGCACTGTGCGCGCAATTGCGGAAACAACTTTGGACCCCTCAATCGAGGAAAGGGGGGAAAAACTCCCAAGTTGATCCCACGGCCTCGGCAATGGAGTGCCAGCTTTTCAGGGTATCGGAAAACGAGACATACGATGAAGGGTTGAAAATTTGTCACGTGCAACGGTTGGGGAGCATTTCTATGACACGGATAGGGGGGGGACTTCTGTTGACGCTAAAAATAAAGGCGGTCGGCGCTCAGTTGCGTGTTTAAGCCTCATGGTGCAATCAGGCTTTTCTGTAAAAGCTAGTGAGAAAGTTGGGTTGATCAAGAGAGGGAAGGGCCACCCTGCCACGATGTTGAGGTGTGGGTCGGAAAATCAGATCGGCCGTTGACAGAGCATGAAAAGCAACCACTAAAAAGGAATGTAGAGAGATCAAGGAGAAGGGATCTTGGCATCAGAAAAACCCTCCAAAGAGGGATGAAAGGAACGATGGTGTGGTTGGTAGATACCCCACAGCCCTCGCAAAATACAACATGTTCTGGGGGGGGAAAGCAAACAAGGGGGCATGAGCAACAAGAACTTGCTGGACAACCCGTTTCCCGCCAGGGGTGATCAGCGGGGCAGGGGAGCGTCTTCACAAGGACTTGTACGGAAGGGAAAACGATAATGAAGAAAAGACTATCCAAATGCAGGGGGAAGACTCCAATACTCAGGGCCTGCCGGAGGGGGCTCAAAAACCACCTTTCTTTAACAAATAGCCCTGAGGAAGGGGAAAGAGGTTTCCACTATTCCGTCCCATGATTAAAGGAATGGAGAGGAAGAAAGGAGAACCGGGGATGTCCGAGATCAGCCGGCAGTTTCCAGAGGGGGGGGGAGGGAAAAAGAGTAATACAAAGAAAAAACCTCCACCGTCGATAATTCAATCGATAACCAGCAACATCGACTAAAAAACGACGGCCGTACTGACGCAAAAAGCTGAGAGAAAAAACCGGCAAATTCCGCCAACACGGCAAATCCAAAAAGGAAAAGGCGATCATCAAAAAATTAGACTAAAATGAAGAAAACTCCAGCAACTAAACGACCTACAAGTCCCGGGGAAAGACCACGCTCGCACATTTGCGCAGAAGAAGTCATAGGAAGAGCGGGGGGAGCCTTCAAAAGCAGGTGCGTAAGAGACTGAAATTCAAATAGGGGGGTGTCGTTGGAAGGGCGGGAACCCGGGGCACCACCGGTAGAGACGAGGTACCCCGGGAGGGGACTGAAAAAGCAACCTGACGTGTCCAAACTTAAAGGGAAATCCTTCAGTGCCATCATACCGCTGAAAGGGAGAGGAATTCAACAGCGCCCAGGGCCACCGTGATGGGGGGCCCCAGACGACGTGCAACTACCTGGGAAGACAAGGAATTGGTCAGGAAAGCCGAAAGGACTTGAGGGGGGAGTACCGAATGTTAGCATCTGATCAGGGGGGGCCATGGTAAAGATTCATGCGTTGAGAGGCCCAGCATCAAGACTACAAGCGGGGACAGAAAACTTGCAAAAAGCGATCGGGGTCAAAAACGGTCTATGGAAACGAAGACCCGTAACAAAAGTACTCCCGTCAGTCTCCAAAAAAAAGAATCTTGGTGTCATAACCCGTTGCGTTGCTTAATTCCAACACGGGCGGCTGACCTGGAGGGAAATCCACCCAGAACCAAGGGAGCTCATCGGATGTTTGGGACAGAAGCAAAAAATTCGGCTGCCGCGGATGGGGCCACTTTCTCTCGATCCAAGGGACCCAGGTGTGACTTGCCGTTACAAAAAAAAGGAGAGAAGCTATGGATCAACCACGCAAATCGTGGAAACGGTCCGAGAAGGGCAGACTTCGAGATGTGGCACCATAAAAGGGGAGCCAATGCGGGAACACAGAATTAGCTCCTGGAGAAAAAAGGCACCAGGAATCCTAAGAGGTCCGCTAATTTAGCGAACCCCACGAACTGAAGAACAATGGGCTGGTTTTTTAAACTGGGGAATTTCTTGTGAGTCTTGTAGGATGTAGAAAAGGAGGGGAACGAGAGGGGGAGACTTGGAAGCCACAGTCGGGCACCGTTCCCGTGGGTGCGTCTTCGCTGAGCTGCATCCAACTGAAAGGGAAAGGAAGGGGATCGAGCCGATGGGCCATGCTATCTTGTTGAGTACCGCGGGATGAGGAAGGGGAAATTGGAAAGAAATTTGGGGAGCTAGGGGACTACTTTTGTTCGGCGCGTGAAGGGATTATAGGGAAGGAGACAGAGACGGAAAGTCCGGGAAACCTCGTCAGTGCTGAACGGATGGTGAAAAAAAAGTCCGCGGACTGCCTTCGGGCGCTGCGAGTCTGCCCGGGGATCACTCAAGGGTGGAAAAAAAGAACTCTTCGAAGACTCAATCCTCTCAATAAGCCAATTATGGGACAGCACCTAGGAAGAGGGGGAGAGGTTACTTCCCGAAGATGTGCCCAGCAGAGCGGATGTGGCGTGAACACCGTATCCGATCGATTAGGGTCTGAGGCGATGAAGGGGAGGACTGGGTTTGGGGTATTGGGGAAATGGCCAACGTGGCATTTTAAAGGGGTCGCGGCATCCAGGTCAAAATAAAACGCAAGCGGGGTGTATGGAGAGGCGGATGGTGAGGGTTAAGTATCCCAGGTGGAGGGGGGGTTTTTTAAGCCCAAGGGAGGACGGAGGTTGTATTGAGGGGCACAGGGGCCGGATTGGCGACAAAATACGGTGATAGGACAATGAAGGCTAAGTTGTGGACGGACTACCGTCGGGAACCACGGAACAATTGGGGTTACTAGGAGGAGGGTTAAAGAAAGAAAGAGCCAGAGGGGGGGCAGGCGCGCCTGACGGAACTCACGTGCGATCGTCAGTTTGAGCTGAAGTGGAGAAGAGAGTTGGGGCAATCAGCAACGTTGCCCGACACACCCGTGAAGGGAAAGCAGCCTTTCCGGCAAGGGGCAATGAAAACTTTTCATAAAAAAAAAAAACAGGACTCGCAACGAATCCCGGGCCGCGTGGGGGTTCAAACGCACATGTTATAAGAGGTGATGGGTTGAACGGGGGCGGTCAAAAGCCCCCATATTCTACTGGCGGTTATCCATTTTGATCTGGTTGGGCGGGGCGGGGGGGGGGGTAAGAACAATGAAACCGATGGAATATACAAGTCGGTAGTCATAGGAGGGAGTGGGAGTGACCCTGGGGGGGGGGGGTGGTGTTAGGCTTCACTTCCGGCGCGATCTGGGGGCAGCACACGGTACATCCAAAAAGGGTGGCATGAAGTCGAGGCACCTACGATTAGTGATCACTTAAAGCAGAGGCCGAAAAAGCCTGCACGCCGCCCTGATGAGAACAAAACGACGGACGCGACAACTACGAGGGTTAACGTGGCGCGGGTCCTTAGAAAGCCTGCAGCCCGGTTGACCATAGCAAGGGCTCACGGCAAAAAGTCGCCGCCCCGGTTCCGGGCCCCGGTAAACCGTAGTCTGCCTCGAGAAGGATGTAAAAGCGGCCTATGCACAAGAAAAGCCGTGAAGGAAAAAGCTGTGGGCAAAAAAAAAAAAAAAAAAAAAAAAAAAAAAACAGAACAAACGGTTCCGCTCATTTCGGGGGCTCAAATGGAGAGGCACTATCGGAATGATAAAAAGGATCGAAGCGCCGAGTTTATGCGTTTGGAGGTGTGAACAAAAAAAAACAGAAGGAGCTCCGAAGAGGGTTTCAAACTCATAAAGCGTCAGCGCGTCCAGGGTTGGTGCAATGAAAAAAAGGGGCAAAATCGGTGTGGATCCATTGCTGCAACCCGTACGACAGTGCGCTGTAAGGGGTGGACCCACCAGAAAGTTGAGAACAAGGAATGAAAACGTCAGCAGAGTCAAGTATCATTCCCCAGCAGACTCTGAGAACTTAACCGCAGGGGACCTGGGGGGAGAACGGGAACTTGGAGCATTGCAGGGGGGGACACGCTCCAATATATGGCGAAAAGAAAGTTAAGGATTGGACGTAAACGAACGAGGGTGTCCGTTTGGGAAAAGAGGGGGGAGCAAGAAGGTCACTGGGAGGAAGAGCCGTGTATGGAGAAAAAAGCAGGTGATAATAGCTATTGCACCGGACACATTCCAAGAAAACATTGACGTAGTCGCACCATCAGATCTGTTTACGTATCCAAGCAAAAAAATCAAACAGAAAACACAGGAAGAAAGTGACCAACTGCGAGGGAGATCAGAAGTGGTACCAGGGGTCAAACACGGAAACCCCACCAAGATTCAGTATAAATAAAATTGGTCTCTGGGATGGGCTGAAACCTCAAGCAACCTCGCAAGAAAGGGGCGTGAAAGCGGCAAAAATGGGAAAGAGTAGCATTGGGAGACCAAAGAAAATATGCCGGAAAGGGACCAATCCATCCAACTGCGCGGCGGTCGGTGATGTCAAGGCTTTGTAAAGCGGGCTGCCGAACGGAGAAGACGATCACTCCGAGACGGACGCGCGCACCCTGCCGGGGGGGGCGCGGCTTTCGGTTAATCAAGATAAGGGGAAAAAAAGGCCCAAGGGAACAAAGCAGTCAACATGAGTAGGTAGCCTGATTGGATGAAGGGGATTCTATCACCGTATGTTCCTCGGGGCCCTGGAAGAAAAGGGCGAAAATTAGAGGACGCAGCGAATAAAAACAATCCAAAAGGGGGGGGGAGAGAGGGCAAACATACGACTCGCCGCGTATGAAAAGCGACGTACTTGTGGAAAAGCAAAAAAAAAGGCAAAGGGAAACGCAAAAACCGTGGAAAGGAGGAAGCATAAAAAAAAAGTCAGAACGAATACATACCCTAAAGCCCGAAACCCGGTGAGAAAACAAGCGCGAAACATTTCAGTCCAGGGGGCGCAATCTTCATATCAAACAGGACAAATCATAGGGGGGGCCTCTTTAGATCACCCAGAGTGCCGTTCCCTGGGGGGGGGGAAAAGTAGGACCTGGCCCCCCTTCGAGAAACGCCGAGAAGTCCTCGGATTTTTCTGCAAATCTTTCGCCCGCCCATGGAATGAGGGGGTGGCATTCCCAGTCCAAGCTCCTCTCGACGGACCCTTTGAAAAAGGGCACATCGTCCCGGGGATGGCTCAATCGTGCTGTGGTGAGGTACCGTCAGCTATTGGGAGGTATGGATACTTGTTTCGTCCGCAATAAAACATGGGTTCCATTTTCAACTGCCATGGATCGCCAAGAAAAGAATAGGAACTGAGAAAAAAACTGTGTCAAACTGGAAATCACACAAGGTAAAATAGTTCACCTAACCTGAGAGACACGACCATAACTGGACTCCCACACAAACACGAAACTTTGGAAGAATTCCCCTTCCGGTGCGTTGAAGAAATTAAACTCGGCAAGGAAGGGGAAATCAGACATAAAGCTCATGTGACTTGGACAAATCAGCCATAAGCTTGGCAGAGGTGAAGGGAAGTGACTGCGCTTTCTCGCTTGTAAGGGGGGGAGCCGGCGACAAAAAAAACAACATGAGGAGAAGAGGACTCAAAAGAACCAAACAAATACTTTGGGGAAACGGAAACGAACGGCAAAATTCTGGAAGAATGTCAACTAAAAACGACAGACTGGCAAAGACGATGAGACCGGAGTGATCCGAGGACCGCGAGGCTGGAAATTACCGGGGGAAGGATCCACCAGAGATTTTTGGGGGTTCACGCGGGTAGGAAGGGAGGGAAATATGCAGTTGGAGGGTTGATACACTGGGGGGATGGACAGTTAGTTCCCGTTGCAGTGCAGTGCGGGTAGAAGTCAACATGGAAGGAGAGGAAAACAGGACAACCTAGACCGATGCGACGAAAAAAGGGAGGGAGTCTATGGTCTACCCGTCAACCTGAGGATGGGCAGAGGTAGAAAAGAAAACCATCCGATTGGGAGCAACCGTGGAGACTGGGGTAGACGACTTGGGGGAGAAATGGAATCTAGCAGGAAAAAGAAAGGGCGGAAAAGTCAACCGACGAAGTTTTGACAAGCGTGCGGTACAACGGTTTGGGGGAAGAAAAGTAGATCGTTGCCGCCATCTAAAAAAAAAAGAAGCCATGTGGGCCCGGTGGGGACAAGTCAACACCCCGTTGGGTAACTTTGAAGAGATACGCCGGGCTAAACACAAAAGTCGGTCAAAAGCATTCCATGACGGCGGAGTCACGGGAAAGATTGAAGCTCGGAGGGTTGCACCGGGAAATGATCTCAGGAGGATTTAAGAGTCAAAAAGTTCTGGAACCGGGGATTGGTGAAATCTGGCCAACGTGTGTGAGGAGGGCCGGTGTCGCGGTCCATTAAAGGGGTGCGTCATAAGGGTGGGGGACATCGGATGCGATGATATCTGGGGGTGTTCGAGGGAAACTTAAGGGACCGGGGGGAGGTAGTTGGCAGTCCTGTATTTGGGAGGAGTATTTCAAATCTGGCAAAGCCGGAAGTGTGGCTTATCTCCGAAGACGGAGGCAAAATCGATAAAGAAGGTTGACGACTCGGACACAATTGGCCCCAGGGCAGGTCAAGGCTGTATTTGTTGCAGGGCCGATACAAATATCGCCTGGGTCCTTTTGCAGGAGTCAGTTGGGCATGCTGATCGCCCTTCATAGGGGTCCAGGGGCAAAAAAGGGAAGAAAGGCACCAAGAAAGAACCGAGGGCGTCCGCGGTCGAAAGGAAAAGCTGGGAAGATGGGAAGATTTTGCATTAGCGCTATTGGCCGAAGAAGCCGGCCCCGCACGTGTTGACGGGGGAGGGGGGGTTGGTCATCAGAAAAAGAAGCCAAAAAGTACTGGAACGATTTGATCGTGGGCAGCTGGTCGCCTGGTGAAAGGGACACTGGAAAGATTCTACTCTAGGGAAAGGTGGCAAATGGGGGGGATTTGGGAGGGATTTCCATTCGGCTGAGCTCGTCAACCCGCGGGGAACTACGGTCAACACGTGACCAGAAAAAGAGGGGGGCATGGGGGGCATGAATCACACCCTGATAGTCTCACGGACAAGGCTTCCCAAAGCCTACCCTCGCCAGAAAAAAACGCAACGGCTCAAGGCGGAATAAACGGGAGGAAAAAGGTTTCCTTAGAAAGGCCACCGGGTCCAAAAGCAATAAAGTGCACGTCGCCACCTGACTCGAAGGGAAAAAGGCCACAGACGTCTCGGTAAAAACAGAACTTGACGCTGGGGAGGCCTGGCCTAGGGGGGGATTAGTGAAAAGGGACTCACTATAGGAAGGAAAAAAAGAAGCCGTAAAGCAATCGCGCGCACAAAAAAGAAAAAAGAACTCGATTGAAATCTCATCCTTTTATGCGTTTGAGGGGCGACATCTCCCTCGGCAGAAAGGAAAGAGAGAGCTGGGGGAGAACCGAAAGGGGGTAAGCGTCATGCTTCGAGTTAAAATAAGCGCACGTTCGTGCGCCCGGGATTTCGTTCAAAACTGAGTCCCCCGCAATGCGCGAGTGGTCTGTGCCCACAACAAGTTGCCGTCCATAACAAAGGTGCCTCGGCAGACGTTCAATTGTGCTTGCAAAAAAAACTCTCTTTCAGGGGCCGAGCGAAATGTGGCGAGTAAATTTTGGGTACACTTTGGGGGTAGGCCGGGGACCTGAGAGGACTAACAGTCTGTACTGCTTAAAAGAAATCCCGTTCGTCACGCATAGCAGGGGGGGAATGCAATAGGCGCAGGCTGGGAGGGGTAAAAGGCGTGTAAAGAAAGGATCATCGGGACGATTGCTAAAAAGAAAAAATGTGAAGGAGTTACGGAGTAAATCCAGGGTTGGAAAAGCAGCATAATGAATCAAAAACATATGCCACCTGCAGAAAATAAATAGGCCCAAAGCGCGGGCAAACACGAAACAACTCTCAAAATCGCGGAGGGAAAGATGGGGAGAAATTGGTGAGAGCGCTTTAAAAAAACCCCGAAATAAAGGAGAAAACAAAATGGAGTGCTGCAAAATGGGACTGAGACCATACCAAAAGCGAAAAGTATTTCCGCGGGGAAAAAAAGGGGAAGCATCGCCGGAAGAATTCTGCTAGAGGGTATTTCCCGGCCCCTTGAAAGCGTGTCTTCAAATGCAACAAAGGAGAAAATACAGTATGAAAACCAGATGCAGTCAGCGCAGAAATCAGGGGGGGGATAGTTGGCCTTGAGGTGAAAGGACAACAAGAAACCTTAAGTGACGTGGTACGACTATTCCTCAACAAAGTAGTAGCCTGTTGAAAGAGGAAAGAAAACAGGAGGTCACGGGACGATAAAGCCAATCAAAGTCGGGGGGGGGCCAGAATGGAATAAAATACAGGAGGAATTCAAAGACGGGCGGATAAGTTTCCTCAGAAAAAACAGGAGCGGCAAAGAGAAAGGGTAATCCAAAAACTGAATTAAGGCGCACACGTCCAGTAAGTTGTCATCACAAAAAAGAGAAGCGCAGAGAAAAGAACCTTCGCACTGGCCATCCGCGAGGACACAGTTCGGGGATACAGCGAACGAAGAGTATGAAAAGGGAAAACGAAGCAATTATTGCCTAGGGGCTGTACTGAAACCCCCCGGTTGTAAAAACGGGAAGTGATGGCACCGGCCAGTATCAGCTTAGACGCAGGAAGGAGCAAAATCCGGTTGTCCAGAAAGGGAAAACGCGGGGTCAAAATACATTAAAAAAATCCCATCGAAGAGAAAAAACTACGGGGGGAGGTCTATCCCTGGAACGAGAAACCCAAAAAAGTCCACCTGATTGCTCCATCTAGGGGGCTGGGGGGAAATAACGGATCATCAGAGGGCGAAAAAGAGCGAAGACTTCTGGGGGGGTCGCAATCGGGCATGCCTTGAAAAGGGCATCTCTGGCTTGGGATCCCCGGCCGCCATAAGTCCGCACGTGTACGAAAAGGTGCAAAAAGATTCGGGGAAGCTGGTCATAGGGTCAACGAAAAACTAAAAGAACAAGTCCACTCCCAAACTTCTCTCATCCTCGCCCCAATCGGCCCCGGCGGGGAGGGGTGAGATTCCGATCAGATGAGGCACTTACCTGGAACTGAAGAGACACGTATAAAAAAAAATCGTATTTTTCAGTTCACGGACCAAAAAGAAGGTCAGGGGAGGAAGAGTCTGGGAGGTCTTCCGACGGCTTCGAAGGGATGGTTGGAAAGCTAAATCTCTCACCATATAGGGCAGAGAGGAGATCGATCGCTCACAACAAATCTGAAAAAGACAAGAACTTTAATAAATGCGCCCAGAGGCCAAGGAATGATGGGGGCTGAATTGTCAAAGGAAAAGCTGGAGGAGATCTTCCATGACCGGCAAAAGGGGGAATCATTGTACTGAGAGCGAACGGCCGGGCATGATACCCGGAGTGTGGGCGAGGATTAACGCTGGTGCGGGAATGAAGAGGATGTGATTCGTCTTGAAAAGAATCGTTGCTGACAGTGTTTGGAACAGTTTTGAGTGGCACCGTAAATTTGAGCGGCTGCTGGCGGAGGGAGGAAAAAGGGCCTAAAGGGAGTGACCCCTGATACAGCCTGCTCCCTCGGAAAGTCCGGAGAGGAGGGGGAAACTACAATAGAAAAAAAGCAGGTGCTGAAGTAGTGGAAACACCAGCCGGATTTGGCCATCAGGTGAGAAAAAAGGGGGGTTCATAGGGAAGTCGAAAGCGTATAGATTTAACAGGCTATCCGAATAACCGAGTCAGGCGGGGAGGAAAGAAAAAAGATCCGCGGACGCGCAGGAGGCTGACCGAGTATTAACTGGGGGGGGGGGAAAAAGTGTCTAAAAAAACTAGGGGGGGGAAAAAGGTAACCAAAACAGGAGCGCATAGGCTTCTTGAGAAATCACCGAGGGCGGATGGAAAGTACTGGGTGGTGGCGACCTGGAAAGGGATTTTGAGTCATTAGGGAGGAGTCTTATGGAATTCGACTTTTTTTGTAAGGATCGGGGGGGGTTAAAGGGGTGCGTCAAGGGGCAGAACATGAAGATTTAGGCCACACGTACTGTCCAAGGACAAAGGAAAAAAAGTAGCGTTGTCGGATGAACTAGGGATTGTGGGAGCGTCGGAAAGAAAGGTAAGGGAAAAAACTTACGTTTACGTATTTTGCACACAAGATGGCAAAGGGCCGATTGGCTGATGAGCCATAACGGAAAGCAAAAGGGAATGTAAACGCTACTCATGTGGACGGGAAAAAACGATTGCCCCCATTGAAGGGAGGAGAACTGTATTTGTAGCCGGGGGAAAAAATCGGCAGCGGAGGGGAGACGTCTACTTTTTGAAGGGGAAAGTGCCTGGATAGAGGGGCACCGGGCAGCAAGCGGTTACAAGAATGCCAGTACAAAAGACGCCAGGACTGAGGCCCCAGGGATGGAAAGGTAATCCCTTTTAAGGAGGGTGGTCTGCTCACCTCGAAGCCGAAAGTAAAGTTGGGCATTTCTCCCAAAAAAAATGTTCAGAAGGGGCTTTGGGTGAAGAGAGTGACAATCAATAAGCAAAAGAGCTCCGAGGATAAGTTTTGAGCGTGGGGTTGGGAAGTTGAGGGGGGGAATTCCCACTAGGAGTCCTTATCTTCTCTGTGAGAGGTTCTTCCAGTGGTGGGGGTCATGCATCGGGAAAACAGTACGTGAGTCTAAAGGGACAGAAGTTACCTCATCGTTGTCGGGGTGACTGCAATCTCAAAGACATGTCTAACAGGCAGCTCTTGAAACAAACCTGCCCGGGAAAGCAGCCGACTTCAGGGGAGGGAGAAAACAGGGTGGAATAACAGAGGGCGGAGAAATCAGCACCGTGTCCCATAATACCCAAAGGGCATAAGAAAAAAAACGGGTTAGACAGGACACTGGTAATAAGAGGGCGAGTCGCTCAGAAAAAGGGAGCCGTTACTGTTATGAGAAGGGAAGTGATTATGGACGGGTGGGCACATAACACCTTAAAAAGTGGAGATTAAAGAGGGGACGAAGCGCGCACAAACTGATAAACGGCGCTCGGGGGAAGAGAGACTGCTTATAAGA
>Ga0179593_1824907_pt1 | contig 11009 bp, 12 predicted proteins | sample CZODoug2_1_08_16_FD_185931 | JGI IMG/M metagenome (GOLD analysis project Ga0179593, IMG submission 185931) | Vadose zone soil fungal communities from Angelo Coast Range Reserve, California, USA - CZODoug2_1_08_16fungal (PacBio error correction) | ecosystem: Environmental > Terrestrial > Soil >...
TTGTTTTTTTTCCTTTCATACCCGCCCGATTGACGATAAAAAACCCCAGGGCCCCGTAAAGGATGTACACCAGAATAACCCCCAGGGGCGCTTGTTTTGTGGATTCCGGACCCCCAGTGGTCACACCCCCCTCCCCCCCCATGCACCGTTTTTTTCCCCAACCCCATGGGTCCCCCCCCGCCCTTTGCCCGCTTTCAGCGTTTGTTTGGAAATAGCCTAGGCACCATCCACGAATACATGTTAGATGATCTTACCCCCCCCTCCCCCCTGTTCGTCCTCCTTCCAAGGGTTTTATCCAATAGGCGCACGAGTTGCGTTCCCCCTCCCGGTCGGCGTCCCGCCTCAATTTCCATTGCCGGCATTTAGAGATTCCGTGGTGTTTTTTTTTTTTTTTTTAATTGGCAATTCCTGGGTTTTTTGAATCCCCCCAAAGCCGAAAGATTTTTTTTTTTGTGCGCCCGTTTGTTCCCCCCTGTCCCTCCGCCTCGCCCCCGACGCCCGGATCGTGGCGGCGGGCCCCTCAATCCCAAAATGGTCCAGGTACCCCAAGGACCAAACGCCCCCATCAGTTGGGTCCCATTTTTGTTGTCCCCCCGATTTATTTTTGCCATTGCCAGTTTTTCAAGCAACGCGGTGGTCCCGAACACCGTTAGTGTTTTTCCCTTCCCCGCCCCCGGATTTTCCTTTTTTTTGTTTTCTTCATCCCCCCGCCTTTCTCCCCGCCTGCCGCTTGGCCCCCTCCCCTTGTTTTTTGCCCCGCCTGTACCCCCAGGGCGTGTTTGAAAGTCTCTGGGTAATCCCCCACTAAATATACGCCCGCCAAGCAAAAGCCATCTTTATTCCCCGCGGTGCCTGTGTCCCCCGCAGACTGTTTTTGCGCATTTGACCCGAGAAAATAAGGCCCCCTTCCTCATGGGGGTCGATTCCAAGTCCCCCCCCCCCCCCCCCGTGTTTGGGTGCTTTTCGTATCAAGTCGCCCTGTCTTTTTCCCCCTGCAAGCCTGAGTTTACCCAGAAGCTGTTATCCGTGTCCACCACGGCCCCCCACGGAAAAGCACATTTTTCCCCCAAGAAAATTGTCCCCCTGCCCCCCCCCGGTGGGGGGGATAAAAAAAGGCGGCCCGTTCCCCGCCCCTTCACAATTGCCAAGGGAGTTTTCGCCGTGTTTGCGGTGACAAAAATGCCAAGCTTTTTGGGAATACCGAAAAAATTCCCCCCCACAAACCCCTGATGCCCGATTTCGGTCAACCCTTCCAAACCGCCCCTCTGCCGGGCCCCGGCCGCGTTTCCCTTGGATTTCGCTGTTGGAATCCCACCACCCCGCGCAGTTCGCCAGAAAAAAGACAACAACGATCCAGAAAACGTAATGATCGTCCCCCAGGCCAGCCTCAATTTTTCCCTGCCCTTGCTGTCCCCCATCAACCCCTTTGCCTCCTGGCTCCCAACCGCCCGGCGTTCTCCCGCCCAATAATCTCCCCCCCTACGGAATTTCCCAACAACACATAAGCCTTACAATTAAACTGAATTCCCGACGAGAAAGAAAAAAATACAGCCCCAGTTGATAACCGTAGAGGACGAAATGGGACAGATTGCGGATCGAAAATCTTTCCCCCCTTGGCGTGGGATGCGAAAAATTCGAAGGATCTGGGTAACGGAATTTTGCCCCCTTGCGGAGTCTTTGCTGGTGCACAACCCTGCGGCCGCAGAAGCCACTCCCCGCCCGAACGAGAACCCTCAACACCCCCACAAACTCGGGGGGGGGGCTTGATGATTCGCTTTTGGGCCAATCCCGCCTTGTTTGCAGTTGTCTCGACGATTGCCCCCCCTCAAAATCCAAGCATCCCCCGCGAAGAACTTTAAGGTTTTTTTTTTTGGTGACAGCCAATCCCCCATTTGAAGGGCGCAAAGAAAGTTTCTCCCTGCACACGTGGACCGTTGCAATGCGGTGTCCCCCCCATCCCCCCAACGAATTGCGTCCACATAGACGTCCGAAACCCACAAACTGCGTTTTGATTGGGCGGTCCCCCCTGTTTACGGGATGACCCGAAACCCAAACCAGTGACCGAAATTCGCTTGGGGGGTGCCCCCTTTTTTGTGTTTTTTTTGCGGTCCCCCCCCCTCTTTGATTGACAGAATCGTCCCCCTAGGATTTGTCTCCCCCCCACGCCCGCCCTGCAATAAACCTGGGCAAACCCTGCCTATCAAGATTTGTTCGACAGCCCCAAATCTTTGGTACAATTGTTCCCCAGAAGCGTTGTTCCCACATCCCCCCGAGTTCCCAGCCAAGGGACCGGGCCTTGTCTTCCCCCTTGGCAACTCCCGCCAAAAAGCGGGTTTTTTCAATGAGCCAAGGGTTTAAAATTTAAAGGGGTTGTCCCCCTGCCTTTCCAAAATCTTCGTTGTGGAACACCGTTAAGCTGTGTGGTCCCTTTCTTTGGGCACCACCAGGAGTGCAGGGTTTTTACTAATCGCCCGACTGCGCAAGGGGCCGGGCACGTTTTTGGAGCATGCCCTCAGAATTTTCCGGTTTATAAATCCATTCTCCCACGCCCCCTCCCCCGCCGTTGGCCAATCACGTGTTTTTTTCCCTTTTGTCCGGCCACCCCCGCATTGGGCTGCGGTCCCCGTTTGTGACATTGATTCACACCATATCCCCCCCAATCAGAGACACCCCCGGCCCTCCCGATGTGCGATTTGGTTTGTAAAAACAGATTGTTTGCCCACGGGAGTCCCCCCGGCCTGTAATGTTCCGGAATTTTTTTTCCCATTGCTGAAAGCCCGCGCCGCTTTGGCCTTTGGTTCGAACGCCCTGGGAGGCCAATAACTCCGGTGATCCGACAAAACCTATACTGCCCCTTTTACGGCTCTTGCTTGAGTGTTCCCCGGCGTTAAACAGGCCTCCCCCAAGTTCCCTCCGAACCGTGTTTCCACCTTCAAAAAAGGCCGACAGTCGAGAAACGTATTTTGTAAAACACCACATCCGCCCCACCCAACCTGACCCAGCTGAAAGCAGATTCCCCAATTTTCCCTCGGGCCGTGAATTTGCAGAATTCCCGTTGACCCGTTTCCGCGACACCCTTTGTACGCGCCGAAACTAGAATTCCGCCCGCAACGCCAACCTTTACAATAAAATTTTGCCCAAGGTAATTTGTTTGTTTAAAATTCCTGCCAGACGTTTTCCACTTCCCTGTTTGCGTTTTTTTGTTTTTTTTTTGTCCAAAGTACCCCCGCCCGGAGTGATCAACCAACACTTTTTCACCATCGGAAAAACTTTTATTTGCGGAGAGGCAACCGTTGGTCTCTTCCCCACGTCCCTCCCGGTTTCACCTTTCGTGGCATCATATAATTCCGACCCCTGTTACAATGACTGGGACCAGGCGCAGATTGAACCGCCATGCCCTGGTTGTTTCCCCCTTGCGGGCGGGAAGCTCCCCCGAATTCCCCTTGGCCGCCTGAAAAACTTCCCCCCGGCCCTCCCCCGCCCAAAGCCGTGCGAGGAAAATACAAGCGCGAATAGCCCCAACACCCCAGATTTGCCCGCTGCCAATCACGCTTCCCAAAACGAACCCACGCCTTCATGAGAAAGAGCGCAAGGGGAAGGACAAGCAGCATTAAGGGGAAAGAAAAACCCGCGCCCCGTACCGATGCAAACCCTCCCCCCCATACCGCGCCGCACCCAAATACAAGAAGATTTCCCGTACGCCCGGCCTTCCTCCCCCGCGTGGCCCCCGTGCCATATTTTCCCCAGTAGCTGTCCTCCCCCCCTGACGTTCCCCCCCCACCAGAAGCAGGGCGAAAACGCCTGCTTTTCCCATCCAGGGGCCGAGAAGCCCTTTTCCTAAGGCCTCCCCCCAAAAAAAGGGAGCAGGGCTCCCCAATAATCCCCCAGGTACCTTCTTTGTTGTTTTTCCGAGCCTTCTGGTGTTCCCTCCCCCCCCTGGCGCCGGATTGGTCCCAATGCCCGCCAAAGAAAAGGAAAAGATATAGAAACGCTAAGGCCCGCAAATTGTTTTTTGTTCCAGCCCAGCCAAAACCCCGAAAATAATCCCCGGAAATTTTTTTCCCCCCCTGGGGGAGTTTCAAAGCGAGTCGACACCTCCCTTCCACCATCCGGACCCATCCCCAGGATGCGTTTTTTGCGGAGAGCCCCATAAGAAAAACGCCCCGCCCGAGCACAGTACCTCCAGTAAAAACCGCCATAAGCCAAAGGAAAAGCCACCGGCCAGAAATTCCCCCAAACTTCCTACAGTGGAAATATGCCTTCACCCAAATTTTTTCACGGATTATGGGGAAATGTAATGATCCTGCCCCCCGGCCTTTGTAAATGGGAATGGGAAATCCGTCGACATTCAAAGTTTCGCGCGTAAAGATGCCCGACCCCCCCCCACCCCCCCCGTAGGGTTTTTGACCAGCCCCGAGATCCCCAGGTGTTTTGTTTTTCTTCCGGCCGGACAGGCCCGGTCCTTCGGGAGTTTAAAAAATTTTGGGACCGGCCCCTGCCCCATTGTTCCCATCCCCCCTCCGCGAACCCGGCCCAATGGAAACGACCGGATTGGCCAATTCCCCCTTTCGGTTGAGTGGACGCGGTGCATGTTTTTTTTTTCCCTTCGACGGTTTCCCAGCCCTTGCTGGGTCAGCCGTTTTCTGCGTAAATCGCGACCCATCCTCCCAACCCCGGGCAAAAGCCGATCCGATTCCAAAACAACCAAAAACAAAGCTGGGTGTGACGCACGGAGGAGGAGGAAAAAAGAAGGAGGAGTTATTAAGGAGTTAATTTCCCGCTGTTTGGCAGGGAGGGGTAATTTGCACCCCCGCGAAATTTTTTTTCCGGCAAGGAAAAAAAAACCGCTGCCCCACGCAGCTGGAAAACCCCTCCGAGGAGAACTACCTGGCACAAACGCCCGTCCCCTCCACTTTTTCACGTAGTGACCCCAATCTCCCCCGTCCGTTGTTCCCCAAGCCCGTCCCGCGGAGGAATACAATTTGGCAGCCACGGCGAATCCAAATTACCTCCCGAAGAACCGCCTGTCTTTTCCCCGCCCGAAAGAAAAAAACCTTGAGAAATCGCTTGCGTTGCCGGCCCCCTGGGTGTCCCCCAAAAAAAACCCCTACGTAAACGGTCATCCCTAACGGCCGCGGTGCGATTGGAAGCGCCGGGAATTTTTTCCTGTTCCCCTTTTTGTTTTCCCATTCTCTTCCCAGTAGCCCCCCCCCGGCAACGCTCAATTAAATTTTTCCCCCCCCCAAATCACCTTCCCCGATGTTATGTCAAGCCTCTTTCACAAGTTAAAGGAGTTTTTTTGGGGATTAATTTGCCTGCCGCTTGGGCTTCCTTGTTTCCTTTTTCCCCTTTTTCCGTTGTTTCCCCCTTTCACCTATTCTTGTGCTGTTCCCCTTGTTTCTTTCTTTTTCTTTTTTTTTGTTTCCTGTTTTTTTTTTGGCATCGTTGTCCTGTCGCCTTTCCCTCCTTGTTTCTTTCCTGTTTTTTTTTTTCCCCCCTTTTTTTCCTTTGGTTCCTTTTTTCGGTCTGTTCTTTTTTTTCCTGGTTTGTTGCCTTTTTCGGGGTCTTTTCTTTCCTTTTATTCCCCTGTTTTTTTCCTACCCCCCCTGTTTTTCCTTTTTTTGTTTTTGTTTTCTGTGCTTTTATATGGAATTGTGCGGGTTATTTTGTTTTTGTAAAACCTGGAGTAAAACTTTTTTCTCTCTCCTCTCCTCTTGTACTTCTTACTTTTACTTTTCTTTTTTCTTTTGTCCTCGGCGGCTTTTTTCCTCTTTTTTCCCTATGCCTTCTCGCAGCCAATCCCTGGATGGGTCCCCCCCCCGAATGGAGAGGGTGAAGGTCTGCTCCCCTGCCCTCGCCCTTGAACTCCCCAAAACCCAAGGAATAAATAATCCCGCCGATTCTGTTTTTTTCCGGGTTTGCTGGCTGGAAAACATTTTTTTTGTGGCGGCGACAAAACTTAATTAACGCCCGCCGTTTTTTTTTTTTTTTTCTTTAATCCCTTCCCCCTTTTTTCCCTCCCTTTTTCCCTCCTTTTTTTTTTCCCCCCCCCCTGTCTTTCTTGTCGGCCATGAACACCCATCGGACAGTTTGGGTAGAAGCTCGGGAACAAGAAGGGGTTGTTAAAAAACCCCTGGTAATAATGGCGAAAATGCATATGGGGCGGCGACGGGCGGGCCGAAAATATGGCGGGGCCGCCCGGCCGGCAGTCGCCTGCCCCTTTTCCCCCCCTTTTTTTTTTTTGGGGAGAGGCACCTTAAGCAAGCTTTCCCCCCCTCGCCCCTTTTGAAATGGAGCCGGGCCCGGTCGGCGTCCCCCCCCGCCCCCTTGGCTTTCCTTCACCCTGGAAAGACCGTCCTTGAGCAGCCCGTTCTTACTTTGCGACTGGGAAAAGAATCCCTTGGCCCAGGGGCCCCCCGGCGAAGAAGCGCCGGCCGTTCCGAAATCCTCCCTTTTTTCCTTTTTTGTATATTTTTTTTTTTTGGGGCGGGGCGGTCCCTTCCCCTCCCCCCTCTGGGAGTTTCCACCCATCCGCCGGCGGCGCTGTTTTTTTTTTTTCCTTTGTAATGTTGCATGCCGCCCCCCCCTGCTTGTTCTTTTGTTTGTTGGTGGGTCTTTTTTGTCTCCCCCGTTTTTTTTTTGTGTTTTTGTTCCCCCCCCCCTTGTTTTTTTGGCGCTCCCCTTTTCCCCCCCCTTTTCTCTTCCCTTTTTAAAGTTGTTTCCCCCTTTTTTTTTTAAACAAAAAAATCCCTCCACAAAAAAAAAAAAATTAATAAAAAAAAATTATCAAAATCTCAAAACCCTTTTTAAAAAAAGTAAATAGAAAATCTCCAATTAAGCCGGGTGGCGTTTTTTTTTTTTTTTTTCGGTTTTTTTTTTTCCCGGTTTTTTTTGAGGGAAGCGTGAATTGGGGAGGCAAAATCTGGTTTATTTGGCCCCCCCCTCGCCGCCCCTTTGTATTCCCTCGCCACGCCCCCTTTTTTTTTTTGTTTTTTTATGTTCTTGTTTGTTTGTTTTGTTTTTTTTTTTTGTTTTTTTCTTTTTGCGGGAGGGCGGCGCGGCGCCCGGGCGAAGTTTTTCCGCGGGCCCCAAAGGCATTTGTGTGGCTGCCCTTTTCCCTTCGAGAAAGCTTGTTGCTGTTTCCCCCGCCCCCGGGCCAAAGAACCCAGCAATGCCGTTCAATATTCGGCGCGCCCCTTTGTGTTGTCCCCCCAGTCCCTTGTAAAAAGGTGTCGATTTTGAAGGATCTCCCCGAGAAGTGCACCCCTGGAGGGGGGACGGGTGTGACCCCCCACCCAACACTTTTTTCGGCCCTCCTCCCTCCGCACTAAAGATGGGAATTGGGTTTTTTTTTGGGCCCAAATCATCACTTTTCACTTCGTCTTCGGTCACCTCATACCACTGTCTAAATTTGCATCACTCCTTCCTTTCAAATCCCAAACACATCACTCGTCCAGCATCCAAATCCTTCAATCACACTCAACACCTAAAATTTCAACCCCTTTTTTTCACCATTACCTCCTGGTGGCCAACTCCCGGACCTCTGGTTTCGGGCGGAACTTTTTTACCCAACCCCGCAACAGATGAAGAAACGACCGTTATTCTCCCCCCGGTGTCCCCAAGAAAACCTCGTCCCCACCTTGCATCAATTTCAACATCCCCCTTTGCCATTTATTTTATAGTTGGCGTTTTTTTTGCACGGATCCGGTTTATTTCTGGGTAGCGACAAGTTGGTTTCCCCGCCCCCCCCCCCCCGCTAAAACCAACGCCGGTCCCCCCAACCGATCCTGGCCCCCCCCATTCACCACGCCCGAGATTTGAATTCGTATGCTTTCCTAATTCTGCTCCCCCGCAGCTGTCCAGGGTTGGGGGTTTTTGCGGATAGGTTTGTGTTTTTAACAATAGTTTTTTTCTTCTTTTTAGTTTGTTTTTTCCCTCCCTTAACGAACCCCTGTTTCGGCGCCGGCTTTGGTTGGTTTTTTTTTGTTTTTTTTTTGGTTGGGTTTTTTTTTTTTTTTTTTTTTTTTTTTTTTTTTTTGTTTTTTTTTTTCTTTTTATTTTTTTTTGTTGTTTTTTTTTCCGACCCTTGTTTTTTTTTCGGAGGACCCTTTACTGACCACGCCCTTACGCCCGCCCAGCAGCCGGCCGTCAAAGCAGGTATCAAAATTATTTTTTTTGGTGTAGATCCAACAAAACCCTGGCAATTGGTTATTTGCATTGCCTCCATTGAACTTTTGCTCCCGATGATTGGGGGCGGGGTCTTCTGTTGGCGTCTTTTTGGGGTGTGGCATCGCCCGGCCTCCCTCCATTTGCGGGGTTTGGTTCCGGCTGTTCCCCCCTTCCACACGACCCAGCCAAGCCCGCGCCCTCTTTCCCCCCCCAGCAAATTTAAAAAACCGAAAATCGGAATAACCACGAAACCCGCGGCCCCCCTTACCGCCCCCCCCCCTTTCACCCTTCCCTCCCCCCCCCCCGCAACAATTCTGTTTTTTCTGTTTTTCTTTTTTTTGTTTCTTCATTCCCCTTTGTGTTTTTTTTGTCCCTAAACAAGTTCTAATCGCCGCATCGGCCGCCCCCCCGAGCCCCTGAGGCCCCCCTCTGGGTGTGGATTTCAGCCCAATTTACCCCAACGGGAAACGGCACGTGGGCCTGAGCCCCCCAAATGCCGTCCGACAAAGTGAAAAAAACCGGTTTGGAGACCCCGCGAGGGCCCCGTGAGTTTTAAAATAACCCCCCGAATTTTCCCATAAGTAGATTGCTCTCCAAACGGGCCCTGCGCCCTTTTTGCGCCAGGTCCGGGCGGAATGTACCTACCTTACCTTTACCCCCAAAACCCTTCCTGCCATCCGCCCTCCCTGGATGTTGGCACAAAAGTAAAAATTACACCAAAGACCATTTCAAAAAATTTGCGTGTTTGTCCAAACTAAAATTTTGAAGTCCCCCCGGGAGCCCCTTTTTTTAAATAAAAAATAATAAAATTTTAAATAAAAACAAAAATAAAAAAATAAAAATTTAAGAAGAAAAAAATTTAAATAAATAATTAATGAAAATAAATATAAAATACCTTGCTCCATGAAAACCGGTTTTTGGCGAGTTGCCCAATGGGGAACAAAGCCCGATCCCCCTGATTGAACCCCTTCCCCCCCCCCCCGAATTGTTTTGCAATGCCGCTTTGCGAGGACAATTTCCAAAATCCAGATGGGTGCTGCTCGACATCTTTTGGGGGATAGGCCAAAAAGTTTTTTTGGCCGGGTGTATAAACCCCTCGCCGCGACACCAAATCCTTAGACCCGAAACATTCTTGTCCCCCCTAATCAAGAGACTCCCCCAAACAGGCAACCCCCCCCCCCAGCTATTCCCGTCGGTCCCCACTTGTGATTTGTTTTTTGTTTTTTTATTTTTTTTTTTTAGTCGTCCCCATCCCCCGTAAACAGAGACCCCCGCGCCTCAAACCCCCCAAAACACACCCATCCCAAACCCCGCCCAAGTATTTTGGTGGGTTTTTCCGCGCCCTAAATGAGACGCAAATCGGCGTTTGGGACCACCAGGCATTGCACACGTGTCAACCCCGTGATTGCAGAAGAAATCCTTTGCCCCCCTTTTTCAAAAAACAAACTTGGGGATATGATTTTTGCTTGGTCTCCAAACCCCAACCCGGAAGTTTTTTTCCCCTCTTCCACCTTTTTGTTCCCTATGTTAGCGGGTTGAGCTATTTGAATTATTGGAGGGATGTCCCGAGAACAAACAACACAATGCAAAAAAGAGGCCCGGATTGTGCCCAAAAGCGACAAACATCCAACAATCAAGCATGACAGCCCATCCCCAACAAAATTCATCCAAGCACCGGAGTTCGAGTTTGTGGGGTTGTTGGCCGTTTTTTCTCGTCCCCCGCGGTGCCGGTCGTCCCTTTGGTGTCCCGTTTCCTTCTTCTTCCTTTTCCCCCCCTTGCCCCCTCTCGCTTCTTCCTTATTCGGTGCCACTCCCTCGCCCTCGCTCCCGCAGGGGTTTTTGTGTGGCAACAAAAACCCAAACAAAAAAAAAGCAGACCGCAGCCAGCAAGGTCCAAAAAAACCGCAGCAAGACACACCCACACCCCCAACCCAAAACAAAACAAAACCAAAAAAACACCAAAAAAAAACCCTCAACCATGCTCCTCATGACCAACCCTCAACTCAAAAAAAAACTTCAACCTGTCTAAAAACCAACCACACTGTAAACCCCTCGGGTACTTAAACTATCATCACAAAAACTCTAAACACTTAAAACTCAACTTCCCCGTGTCCCCCCCCCCAACCCCCCCTTTTGTTGTTTCCCCCAGCCCCACTTCTGTGTTTTTCTTCTTTTTCCCTTTTCCGTGTTTTTGCTTTACACCCCGAAACATTTTTTTCCCCGCCCCAATTAATAAATTTTTTTCCCGTTCCGCCGCTCCCCCCTTCCTCCTACCCCTTCTCGCCACTTTCTTCGCACATCTCCTCCACGGTGCCATGCGGAATCTTTCCGAAAACAAAAGTTAAAAAAATTTATTATCATTCCGCCCCAAATTCTTGTCCCCCTCCCATTTTTTTCCTTCCCCCCTTTTTTTCCGCGGTCCCCCTCGGTAAAATCACCTTGATATCCCACCCTGGGGGTCCCTGATTTTTTTTTCCTGTTTTTTTTTTTTTCTGGTTTTTTCCTTCCTCTCGTTCCCGTATTTTTTCAGTTTTTTTATATTTGGGAGCCTATGTTCGTTTTGTTTTTTTGTGGAATTTTCCCCCCTCCGTAGGAATACAGTGGGCGGAGACCGCAAGAGCGTGAAACAGCCCCAAGCCGCAAAGTGTGGGTAGTGTGTAAGGGAAGCCAACGGCAAAAATGTAAACGCCACAGCCGGCAAAACGCCACGATTGTAGCTGGTCCCTGTGGAGTACCAAAAGTTCCATTTTCCTTATATTTTTGCAAATTATTTTTCACATTTATCCATCAGTTCCCCCCGGATTCCCCCCTCATTCCCTGTAATCGGTATTGTTTTTGTT
>Ga0179593_1269629_pt1 | contig 11007 bp, 16 predicted proteins | sample CZODoug2_1_08_16_FD_185931 | JGI IMG/M metagenome (GOLD analysis project Ga0179593, IMG submission 185931) | Vadose zone soil fungal communities from Angelo Coast Range Reserve, California, USA - CZODoug2_1_08_16fungal (PacBio error correction) | ecosystem: Environmental > Terrestrial > Soil >...
TCGCAGGAAAAATCTTCATAAGAAATAGGGAAAAAAAAAAAAAAAAAAAAAAAATTGGACAAAGGAAGGAGGAAACCCCAAACATCCACTCACAAGCCCCCGCGGAGGGAAAATAGAAATTTAAAAAAGTAAATGTACATCGGGGGGAAGGGGGGTCGTCAGGGAAGGAAGTCAACCCAAACTGAGGTCAATATCCCCAAAAAGACCCGATGCAGGGAAAAAAGTGGTGCGGGGGAAAAAGGATCACCGTCTTGAGTATCCAATGGAAAAGGACTGAGAAGGGGGACAAACAGAAAACTATCAGCATGACGGGGGAAAACCGACACGCTGGGGGACCATGTTCAACTGAAAATGATAGGAACAGTTCAATTGAAAGAAAAACAAAAAGGGGGGGGGAAAAGGGATTCATAGGGAAAATCAGAGCAATTAATTGGGAATAGACAGGAAGGGGTAAAAAATTCTGTTCACCCAGGGTGGGTAGATTTAAGGACCGGGGGAAAAACAACAAAAAGGGGGGGAAATGAAGTCGAAAAAAAAATGGGGGGACAGGTTGGGATTGGGATCACTACAAAGCAGTGTTTAGCTGGGAGTGAAAAGAGGGGGCGAGCGAAAAACAACCGTGTAAAAACTATGACGAAAGGATACCGTCCCGTGAAGAGCTCATAAAAAACATGAGGTCGAAAAGGAAAGGGGTCCACGAAAAAACTACATTCAAAAAAGGAAAGACCATTTGGGGCCAGGGGGGAGGCACCGATAAAAGACAATACACGCCTGTGAGAAACTAAAGTCTGAAGAAAAAAGGCAAGAAAAACGTATGGGGACAACATGAAAAGGGGAACAAAGGGACGCCCATCGGGGAAAAAAAGTCGTATGGTGCCGAAGAGGTTGAGACCCGAACACCAACAACGGCCAACAGCTTCCGTCGGTGGGGAAAACAAGGGATGGAAAGGCAACGAATATCGGAAAGGAAAGATGAGCATTGGGGGGACATTTGGTCCAAAGGGGGGGGGGACATATAAAGAAGGTTCCAACACGGTGAAACGACGATCAACCTAGTCAAAAAAAACCAAGAGGGGAAAAGAAAAACCACATCAAACATTCACCCGACGCGAAACTGCAAAGCCATAAAAACCAAGCAGGGTGGTCAACTCCTTAACGGACGACAAAAGGAAAAACGGACGTTTTCAAGGTCCGGATAACCGAAAGGGGGGTAAAAACAAGCCCCAAAAGGGGAAAAAAACAAAGCCAAAGAATAGAACATGAGAAAGCAGGAAAAAAGAACAAAGAACTGAAAAACGGAAATCTGCCCATGTTGAGGTGAGTGGGAAGAAAGGAAGGGGGAACGGGGCACTTCAACGATGGGGTGGTTCTACTAAAAAACTGAAACAACCAAGGGTCACGGGGTTAAAGACAAAGACCTAAATTGTCCAGACAAAACACACCATTCTATGGAGGGGGGGGGGGACAAGGCGATCCTACCGCCTGAAAAAAAGGTCTGTTATAGAAAAGGGAAGAGCAAAGGGCTAATAAACCTCCGTTCAAGCAACCAAAAGAAAAAGCCCACCTGGGGAGCAGTTAACGTACCCTGTGACAATGGTAATAGGACGGATAAAAAGGATGGGCAAAGGAGGGGTTCCCAGGAAATATCGAAGGGGGGAAGAAGGGGTTGAGGAAAAGGTCACCAAAAAAAGAAGAAGGGGTAAAGGGTGGGTAAAAGCGTTGAGAAACTTGTCTCACAAAAGACTTAACCCAAAACAGGACAAAAAAAAAGAAGGAACGTCATATTTACACCTGCTACCGGGAAGGGGGAGGGTGGGTCAACTCTGCCAACCAAAAACGTCCCGAGGGTGAAAAAAGAAAAGTCAAAAAACTGGGGTCAACCTGGGTACGGACGAAAAATGACCCACTCATCCCACGGAACATGAACGGCCTGGGGGATAAAGTATGATTAAGACCAAAAACAAAAACACCCCGGAAGTCCCGTCAGGGCAACGGGGGAAGGAGTCGAGTTTTCAAAAAAAGGGTCAAAAGGGGCAAACGATAATGGGGGGTTCTTTTTTCCTTGGGCCAAAACAGAAGGAATGATCAAGACAATACGACAAAGGGGGGAAAACCACGGGGGGCTGGAAACACAAAGGTGGGCGCGGCAGCTCACGAAGGGGGACACCGGGGGGAGCAGGCCCGCAAAACTCAGGCGCTTGGACTACAAGATAAATCGCCCCCCCCACTTACCGTCTTCCACCCCTTACTGAAAGGAAAGGTTCCAGAACAATCAACCTGGCGCGGAAAACATCGAACCACGAAAGTGTGGTGAGGTAAAGAAAAGAGAGGAAATAGTCTGCCAAAGGGACCTCATTTCAAAAACCCAGAAAAAGGGACGAATTTCGCAAAACCTCAAAGCAGAGTATGGGGAGGGAAAGAACGGGGAAACAAAGGATAGCTGGCGGGAATTAGCTCAAAGGAGGTGAGCTCAACTTGAGGGAAAAAAGAGAGGAAAGTCCACAAAGAGGATTCGAAGGGAAGAAGTTGACCAAACGGAAACCAAATGGAAAAGGGGGCCCCCCTCAAAAGGAAAGGGGGCATAGTGGGGGCCTGGAGGAAAAAGCAAGTGTGGAAGGGAAATGGTAACAGTGTGTTGTCGGGTGACCGATAAGTGCTTCAATTTGGGGGGAACAGCAATAAAGCAGATGCTGGACTTCCAACCAGGGAAATAAAAGGGAGTTAAGCAAGGGAAACAAAGGACTTAAATAAAGGGAAGAAACTGGAGGAAGGAACAGTCTCAGATTGGAAGGGTTTACTTCCTGTACCCGGGGACATCTAGTTAACGGGGGAAAAGGGGTAACGGACTTGATGAATGGACGGCCCTTAACTAAACCGTCCGAAAATCCGTTGAATGAAACCCAAAATCAAGCCTGACGGGCCCAGAAAGTTTTTCTGTCGGAAGGGGAAGGGTGTGTGCGATGAAAAAAGATAACTAAGGAAAAAAAGCCGATTAATCAACAAAAGGCATGAACCGCCAAAGGCAGAATCTAAAACGATCCAATGGTAGGGAACAGCAACAGGGAGTCCCTAGGAAAAACCCGTAGAAGGAGGGTCATGTTGCGTGATGAAAAGAAAAACGCTTTATAAAGCTCATAGGGACATAGGACACATCAAAACACGAAAAGGGTGGGGAGAAGGTCACGCCAACCCCCGGGAAAAAAGTAACAACTCGGGGAAAAATCCAAACGTCGCTAAAAAAAAAAAAAAAAATTTAATTATTGGAATGAGAGAGTTTTCCACCGACATGAGGGGAACGTGGGGAACGTGTTTGGCAGGGCTGCGGGGGTTCAAAAGACTTTGTTTCGGGAACTTACAGAAAAGTAGGTGAAAGAATTGTACTTCATCATAAGCCAATACTAAACGGTTGGTACCCTCAAAAAGAAGGGAAAGGGAAAGGAAGGTGGATGGGAAACAAAACGGGAGAAACTGGTCCGGGAACCTTGTGCGGGAAAAAGAGGTTTGTTAAACAAGAGGGAGAGGTCCAAGACCCCAAAACTTCAAACACAACACGTGCACGAAAACTAACGCAAAGAAACCTTGGGAAAAAACTTTTTGTGTGTTGTGGGGGGCAGACACTCTTCACAGGAACAGGAGTTTTGGCAAAAAACGGGTCAGAAAGGAAGTAACAGAAAAGGGGAACACGAGATTAGATAAACAAACCTCAATTAGGAAGTTGGGGGGGGGTGCCCTGCGAAGGGGGAAATACAAAAAACCAAAGCGTCTTGGGGGAGGGGGGAAGACGAAAAAAAAAGACGACAGTGGATCCTGGGTGGAAAAAGACAAAGATTGGTCAAATTATTGGGAAAAACCGAGGACAGCTTTGAAAGCCGGGGAAAACGGACGAAGCAAACAGGGACCTTTCAAAAAAGGGAATGTCCGACATGAACAAGATGAAAAAATGCCTTTTGGGAAGGGTGCATGACGTCCAACCTTGGGGGAAAAGGTGACAGAAGGTAGACTAATAAGAAAAGACCGGGGCGTCGAAAGTGGGAACTCAAGGCATACCGAAAAAGATTTTGGCGATGAACGAGCAGACAAAAAAATCTGGAGGTCTATGGCAATAAGAAAGAAAAAGGGCAAAACGTGGGTCAAGGGCGGGAAATGTCGGGAATGGGTGAGGGGGGAATGGGGGGGGGGACCCGGGTCGGACCCCCCGGGGGGAAGGGGGGATTCACGAGACCACCCTCAGTCAAGTGAAGAAATGGCCGTGCAGATGTGATGGGCCATCGACAGGGACCGGAAGTGTATTTTGGGGGGAGGGGGGGGGAAAAAATGTACACGAGGTGCGGTGTGTGGGGGGGGGGAAACGAGGAAGCCGACTTACGGGTGCCAAAGGGACCAACCCTACATGGGAACAGAAGTTGTGAAAACAAAACAGAGAACACCAGACAGAAAAGACGAAGACGAACCGGGAACTACTGGACGAAGGGGCGGAAGGGAGGGGTGGGGATGCCTTGAGTGTCGGGCCACAGAAACACAAGGGGAAACAGTTTACAAAAAGAAGGCAACCGAGGGGGGAGGAGCCGTACCACAAGGCAAAGGGAAAAAGGGGGTACTCGTCCGTCTCGAATGGGCAGGGGGTGGGGGGTGGGGGAACTTGTGTCCGAAAAAACGTTGACGAAAACGCTGTGGGGGGGGGTGGGTTTTTAAAAAAAGAACCTTAGGAAAGGACAACGTACCCCAAAACGGAACCGGGTATCAAGGCGATGTAAAAACTGAAAAACGGACCACCAGGGACCGGTGCTTGTTCTCAGGGGGGGGAAACAGGAACCAAATTCAATCTAAACGGGTGGGCGGACAGGAGTATGAGAAGGGGGGAGAGAACACGGGAAGGATCACTCTTGGTCAAGGCTGGGATTCATAACAGGCGTCCTAGGGGACACTGGGGGGGAGGGAAAGGGAACGTCGAGGGGTACGAAAAAGGGACCACGGTGTGAAAAACATTTTCTCAAAGAACCACATTAGGGTAGTTTCCAAGGCACCGGGGAAAATCAACCGAAAAAAAAAACCCTATGAGATGGTCGAAAGGGGGGTGGACACATTCTGGGGAGAAGTGCGAGACCTGACGTGGGGGGGGTTCAATGTTCCCTCCGGGGGAAAGGAGACGGCACAACGGTTGGGAGGGGAGGAGGCAGGACAGGCCATGGGTTGAAGGGCTTAAGGGAAAAGTTGTCAACGTGGGGGTGATGGGAACAGAGGTCTTAAATTTCAAAGGAGGTGATCGGGGTCAAACTGGGGGGGAAACACGATAAAATTCAAAAAACTGTGTAAAGGGAAAAGGTGACCAAGCTAAGGAGAGAGAAGGAAGGAACCTCCAACGCCTACACAACAAAGCGGGGTTCTGGGGGGGGAGGGGGGGGGGGGCGGTTTTGGGTGCCTGTTCTCAAGAAGAAAGGGGGGGGGGACCCGAAAAGGGTGAGGAAAAAAGAAATGTGACCTGGAAAAGTCCTTTGCCGGACGAGTGGTTTCCCAATGCCACATGGTTAAATTGTGGGTGTTTCCAGGTACAAAGGACATTACGGGTGTAATCACAAAACAAACTATTGTCGGGCCAGGGGGAAAACGACCGATTTAAAACTGGGGAGCTAGTTCAAGGGGGGAAGGACCGGAAAGTGGAAGAGAAAGGAAAATGAAAAACAGGGGAAGGGGGTAAAAAAAATCAAAAGTCACTAGGAAAGGAGCTTAAATATTTTGTTGAGCAGAGAAGAACGGGGGAAAAAAAAAAGAACCGAACAAAGGGGAAGTCCAAAGAGACACTAACTGGTCACCAAAAACATTTTGGGAAAAAATGCAAAAACCAGTATGGCGCACAGAGGCCAAGGAACACAGGACATATGGAACAACCAGAAAAGGTGAAAAAAACTGCTTACTTTAAGCGGAAGAAGGGGGAGAGGAGCCAAAAACCCCCTCGAGACTCGGACCCCCAGGGGAGAACGAGGGGGGGTCCTATAAGTTCAGGAATGGAAACGAAGGGGTCGAAGAATGATTATGAATCGACCGGTGTGTGGCAGGGCAATTTCCAAATACGGGGGGAAAGACTACGTGCAGCACGGTTAACAAATGAAGACCCGAAACTTACTGAAGCACAAGCACGGGGACCTTGGTGATCTCAGCCCGGGAACGGTAAAACCGAAAAAAGAATCTAAAGAAAAAAAACACGTTTTGAAGTCGACGCTAAAACTGGGAGGGAAACCGGACTGTTCTATGTAAACACTATGGGGGGGGGGGAAAAAAAGACTTGTACTCGTTGGGGGGGACATGGGAACCGAAGCGTAAATGGGATCAAAACGAGACCTAGATGCTGAAAAAAGCGAAACAACAACAACAGGAGGGAGGAGAAAAAAAGAGGAAGATACGTGGGAAGAAATCCTGAACATCGCCCTCGTATTGAAAAGAAAGGACTAGAAAAAACACCACTCCACTACCCGAACCATGCCAAAAAGCAAAGTCTGGTCGGGGAAACTGAGGGCAAGGGAGTAGTCGACTTAAGGGCACTGGGGGGGGAGGCGGGACAGTGGGGGGGGACCCTTCTCAGAGAAAGGCGAGGGGTCAACCTTGCAAAAAAACAAGGGACCCCTTGTCACAATAAGTTTTTGGGGCAGGAAGGGATTGCATCGCACGCTTAAGGGTAAACCATGCAAGGGGGAAGAATCCAATTTTCGCCAAACACAAGGCCGCAGATTTACCCCATCAAGAAGAAGATGGGTCGGGCCGAAAGGAAAATCTGAAAAAGGAGGTACAACTAAATGGGTAGGAAACAATGGGTGGGAAGGAGGAGACATGAGTTAGATCCGTACAAAGCCCACCAGCGTTTCAAACAACAAATTCACATTATTAAATATGTGACGTGGGGAAGGGCCGGCGGGGAGAAAAAGAGTGCAATCGAAAGGGGGTAAAGTGGGTGGTGTGATACGGGGCCACAAAAAAGACGGGGTGTGGAGGAGTTCTGGCATGGGGGGTTGGAACCCGTCAGGCGCGAAAAAAACTGGGAGTCGAACAAAGTTCTGTCCGAGTGGAGGCAGTTGGGGGGGGGAAAAGGTTAAAACGGTCAGGCACTTTACGAAGTTCCGCAACGACACACTCGGCAAAAAGTTTGAAAGCAAAAAGGGTCCGGGACGGAAAAAAAAGCGACTGGGGAAAAAGGACAAGCGGTTTCCGGGGTCACGGGAAGCCAGAGAAGGTGAGGGGGCAAAAACACCACCCGAGTGAAGGAACCAGCCGGGGGAAACGAACATGTAAAAAAAACCAGATGTGAGCGGGGGAAGGGAACCAGCTTGGGGGGGGACTCACCATACCACACAAGAAGGGGAAGCCGGCCACCCTCTCAGAGGGGTGGAAGGAGAAGCGGCGATCACGACGGGAATGCATCTGCTGTTGGAAAGGTTGGTTCAGTTACATATAAAAGATAGGGGGGGAGACACCAAAACTTGGGGGGGGAAAAAGAAAGAAACCAAAGGGGGGAAAAAACTGAAAAGACCCGGGGGTAAAAAGAACGCCTAAGCGGAAAAAACAAACAACGAATGCATGGGAACACCCGGCCGTTGTGCATCGGAACTGGGACATCACGGTCCAAAAGGGAAACCCCGGTACGGGGGGGTTGTCTCCTCGGGTGACCCCAAATGTAACCCGCCCGAGGTAGTGGGAAGCAATGAAGGGCAAAGGGGGGCAACGAACTTCAAAAAATCCATCATAATTTGAACCAGTGCTGTGGACAGGGACCGTGCAAACTGGGGGAAGAAAGGAAAAAAGGGTTTTTTTGGAACGAACGGGAACCGGTCCGGGGTGGTTGGAGTTAATCGAAAAGCAAAGAAGGGAAAATAACCACAGGGGGGGGTACACCGTATGGAAACAGGAGTCAGAATACCACCCTTGACAAGAAACGAAAGTTTTTTACTCGAATCCCCGGTTAGAGCTACAGAACAAAAAGAGAAAAAGCACCGCGCCCGGGAGAAAAATAACTATCGTAAAACACTGACTTTGGAAGGGGTACGAAAGAAGGGCAAAACAATCGCCAATTAAAGAGGGGGGGGGACTTGGGTTCAAAAGGGTCCATCTCGAAAAGGAATAGGGAAACCGGGGGGAAAAAATGGACTTGAACCTCAAATCCGAGAGGGGGGGTAAAAAAATCGTAGACCGAGTCACCAAACAAACCGTTACCCATGCGTAGAAACACAACTACCTACTTACCTGTGTAAAACTTCCTTGAGGGGACGGAAGTCAAGCAAGCGAAACCAGCAAAAAAAACCCCTTCCCGTCACAAGGGGGAACAATATAGCGGTTAAAAACAAAGTGGCAAAAAACGTTGGGCTTAAAAGAGAACATGGGACCACGCATCGCCACCAATTAAGCCTCGCATTGAAGTAAAACACGGCATACAAAAGGCCAACCACTCCAGCTTCCCACGTTCCAAATCTTGAGTAAAACGGCGAGTTTGGGAGGCACTACTGTCAAAAAGGGGAGTGGGGGTTCAACTATGAGGGGCCGGGGGCCACCCTGACCAACTGTAACCAAAGTCGGAATAATCCACAACCCCCCCAACCACGCAAAGGAAAAAGTTCAGACAAATGGGGACCCAAGACCGAACCAATGGAAAACACCCCCTTCTGGAAACAAAATTGAAAAAAAAAGGGAGAATGGAACGCACATCCAAAGAAGGAGGGGGGACATGATAAGGAAAAGAAAGGTGCGTGTGGGCAAAAACAAAGCACGAAGGTTCCTACCGGGTTCAAAAACACCATAAAAACCGAAAACTCGGATTGTCACGACAGGAACCACGCGGAACGGAGAATTCAATAAAAGATAGAAATAAAAAGCTGGCAGAGTAATCAAAGCTGCACAATGCCTGGCTGCCTGAAAAACACAGAAAAGGTCGAAGTCCACGGAAAAAGCAGGGAAAGGGGTAATACAGAAAAGGTTAAAAAACCGTCTGAACGGGAAGATGGCCGACCCACCGGGGCACAAAGGGGGCCAAATCCGTGGGTCCTGTGAGAACCGGGAGGGGGCAAACAGGTCATGCGAAGGTTTAAAAAAACGGCCAGAAAAAAAGCCAAGCAGTTCCACACGGAGGGGGGGGGCACCATAAACGAATCAAAAGAGGACTTGCACCTCAAAGGGGCGGACTAGTTCCAAAGAAAAAGAGGAAAAGGGGAAAGGTTGTAAAACATTGTCCAGGGGAGAAAAAAAAAAAAACTGACCGATTAAATGTGAAAAAAAAAGGGGACTTGAACACTGAATCGGGTTGGACAAAAACCGGGGCAAGGTGAGACGATGCCGGAACGGGAACAAAAAAAAAAAGAAAAAAAAAAAAAATAAAAAAAGAAAACTGTCCGTCTTGAAATGGTAACCACCACAATCAAAACACATCCAAAGGAAAATGGGTGGGTCCCTCAAACTCCGCTTTGTGTACGATGAAAAGAAGTGCAGGTATAAAAAAGAAACACCGTATTTACGAAAAAAACAAAGGGAAGGGTGTCACAACAGGGAAAAAGGCGCCACGAAAAGAAATCAACAACAAGTGTATTACGAAGGATGTCAACGATGGGACACACCGCCGAAGGTGCTTTTGTCTTATGAATACCGCTTAAAACAGACGTTAGAGGACTAAGCAAAACCTAGGCCACTCACAAAGAAGAGAAAAAACAAAAACACTAAGCCCGTGGGGGTGAACCAAACAGCCATTCCCAAACTTTAGACTCAACAACAACAAAGGTGAGGATCTGGAGAAATGGGGGAGGTTCCACAGGAGGACCAAAAAAGTGGAGTGTTTCCCGTTTGGCTAACGGGGCAGGGGGGTGCTCCGGTTTGTTCAGTCAGAAGTCTGGGAAAGCAGTATACGGACAATCAGACAAGGGGAGATTGCCGATGGGCTGGGTCCACGAAAAAGGACATCCTGGATGAAACTACAGACGAGTGTCTGAGGAAAGTCCGGGGCGGGCTAAACTGGTTTTCAAGGGTCATCAGTGGGTAGGTAGTCGGCTCAGGGGTTAAAAAATCAAGCAAAAAAGCACACGACGAAAACAAAAAACTGCTGGCCGGGGTACTTTGTTGGGGGGGACAGAAACACGAACCCAAGACGGTTTCCAAGTTCCTTTGAACACAGAAACGGAACTCAAGTAAGTGAACCATTAAACACAAAAACAAAAAAAACTAAGGGCGAAAGTCCACCCGGTCACGGACAAATCGGTACCGGGGTTTGCCTGGCATACCGCCCCCGGTATAGGACATCAGTCGGACGTGACTCAAACTCCAAAAACCCAAGTGAAAAAAAAAAAGGCAAGTGTGCAAGCAAAAGAGAAAAATGGCGGACTGGGGGCCGCAAACCGCTAAGCTTGATCGGGGGTAAAAACGGGGAAACAATGTCGCGACTGGGGAAAAATGCCAATGAGTCCGAAAAAAAGAGGGGAAAAGACCAATTCCCCACCCATAAAGTAAGAAGAAAAACACAAACCACCCAAAAAACCACCCACTGATCCACACGAAAACCACACACACCGCCAAAAAAATCTGGGGGGGGCACGGGGGGGAAGACACGGCCCTGTCCGACGGTAGAAAAGAAATGTATCTAGAAAGAACACTACCTGGGGGATTCAAGAACAGGGGTTGCCGGAGCAGAAAAAACCAATGGGGGCGCCAACCCAAGAAAAGGATCGGGTGCAAATCGGATGGCCAGAGCAAACTTAGAAAACTAGGGCACAGCTAAGGGCGGTACTGGGGGGAGGGGTCGGGAAACCGTCAGCTACAACAGGGCCGGGATTCGCAAAAAAAACCCTCGTATCTTAAGAAAAATGGAAAAAAACATGTATGACTGGGCCAAGAAAGAAAAAACGGACGGTGGGGGGGGAAAGTTTGGGGGGGGTCTGTCATGGCTAATTTGTGACGGGGGGGTGTTGTTCGGACATAGGGGGAACGGCGGGTGACAAAAAGGTCCCTCCAATCATCCGGGACATCCGTGAAAGCCATAGGAGC
>Ga0179593_1333569_pt1 | contig 11007 bp, 11 predicted proteins | sample CZODoug2_1_08_16_FD_185931 | JGI IMG/M metagenome (GOLD analysis project Ga0179593, IMG submission 185931) | Vadose zone soil fungal communities from Angelo Coast Range Reserve, California, USA - CZODoug2_1_08_16fungal (PacBio error correction) | ecosystem: Environmental > Terrestrial > Soil >...
ACACCTAAACTGGGGCGAACAAGACATACGACCCTAACCCCCCCTGAGTAACATCGGTAGCCCAAAAACAACTCTGCCCCCCAAAAAAGATCGCAAGCTTGATTTTCCCTTGGAGGAAGTGTGGGAGAGAAACAGGCGGGGCACCCCTGAAAGGAATAGCACGGGGGGTGACCACGAGGTTTAAGAAAAGGCTATAAATGATTGGAGCGAAAGTCTCCATGGGAATCAGGAACCTGCCTGGTACTGCACGAAAGTGATGTTTTCACATTGTTCCGCCACACCTAAGGAAAGAAGGGGGAAACTAACGATTGTTGGAGTCAAACGCAGCTTGGGGGGAGGAAGGCCGCTCCGGATGGGGGGGGAAAAAACCCAGCCGGAAAGGAGCTATTCATCAAAGTCAGAGACTCAAGACACCGTGAAGGGTCCACTAAATCAAAATCGAGTGAAACGAAGGCTGAATCCGAGATTTGTTGATCGAATGCCCCTACAGGGCGGGTTTGTTTTGCTTTCAGAAAGGAAAAATGACACCAAACCAGTGGGGGGATGGTGGTGCAGGACCAGAGATGGGGGACCTCCCGGTTGGAAGCAATTCGCCGCGCGACTTACCGATGTCCCTCGAACTGCGTGGGGGACTTTGTCCGAAGAGGAAAACGAGATCTTTTTTCGAAAGTGCACAAACGGGGTCGAGGCTAACATGCAAGACACTTTGTGGGAAACAGGCGGCCGAAAATCTCAGTCAAAAAATATTTACCTGTTTGTTGCCTTTTTCTTAACAGGAAAGTGTTTCCAGGCGCGGCGCGCACTGGCATAGTCTCAGGGGAGGAGGAAACCCAAACAGAACGCCCAAAGCCCCTCATATCCTACTAAAGACGCGTCCGCCAAATTTTCGAAGGGCAACAATGGTAACAAGCCTTAACAAATCAGTGGTCATGGGGACACAACTGGGCCGGCAATCGAATTCAGAGGAAAAAACATCGAAGGGACTCACGGTCTTTTCAACATCATCCTAAAGTTGCAGACGAATTCCAAAAAAATTCGCGGCCCGCCCATGGGGGTGGGTTGTGCTGAACCCGTGAGACCACGATTTGGAAAAAAAAACGAGGGAAAAAAGACCCGCGAGGTGGAGAAATTGGGTACCGTGGTGCGAAAAAAAAAAAGACAGTCGAGCATTTCCTGAAAGGACATTAAGGTCTCCGGGAGACGTGGAGCTGAGAAACAAAACTACATATCAAACACAGCTGAAAAAAAGGAAAGCTAGGACTGTTTGGGACGGGGAAAAAGGGCAAGTGGGGAAAGGGAGGTCTCTTTTCTCCGAGCCCAGACCCTCAGTAGGCAACAAAAGTTGTACCGATTGTGAACCGTTTGAGCATAAGAGGGGTAACAATACCCTTAACACAATACGGGGTAGGCCTGTTACGGGGGTTAAAAAAAAAATGACTTGAGCGAACACAGGTGGTGAAATCCCTTTTTCCGGCCTCGTTTACTAGGTCCCGAGGTGGGATCCGGTCCAACTGCGATCTACTTTAGACGGGGGGGAGAAAACGGCGGGGCGTTTTCTGTAGCAAAAGCGTTACATTCCTAAGGGGGGGGTGGGGAGGGGAAAAACCGGGCGTAGAGAAAACGGGAGCGTGGGTCCAAGGAATGGACCCGATGGAAGAAGGGTGTGAGGGCCAAGGGGGTTTTGGAAAGTATGAGCATCCAGAAAAATCCTCACAAACTCAAAGGGTAGTAAAGAAAAAGTTAAAAAGCCGGTTCATTCACGTGCGCGACCTCTATATGAAAGTAGGATACGCACTTGGGGAAAAAGAGCCGACGTAAAAATTAAGAGGAGCAAAAAGGGGCCAACTGCTACCATTGAAGGACTCATACCGTTTTTGCTTATATTCATATATCTAAAAATCAGAACTGAAACAAGCAAATCGGCGGCACACCGAATGCGGGTCGCGCGTTTCTATTAATAGAAAAAGAAAGACAAAAAAGACATCAAAAGAAATATCGGATTCCGTGGGTCTCACCTCATGCTAATTCCAAACCGTTGTTCAGGGGAAGGCAACACCCCTGAACTCTCACAAAGAAAAAGGGAGCACGGTATGCATCAGGTGGGAGAAAACCCAGGGGGCGCTATGCCTCCCGGGTGGGGCGGAAAGGGACAGAATTAGAAAAGCAAAAAGGGAAAAAAGAGAGTTTGTTCTCGCCTTTTACCCAAAAAAAACTGCAAAATCAGAAACAAGGTCCCTTTATTACTCAGAAGGAAAGAAATAAATTAGCGCCAAGGAGCGTGCGGGACGAATCTCAAAGTGGTTTGAAGGGAAAACGACGCGTGCGTGAATTAGTCGGGGGAACACACAGAAGTCCTAGAGAGGGGGGAATGTTTTTTCAGTGAGGAGGGGGGGGTTTGTAAGGCAGTCAGAAAAGAGGAAGGTGAGGAACGACCCGCGGTTTACCAAAGGTTTGTTCACCGAGCGTGGGGGGCATTGTTTGGAAACGCAGAAAATAGTTCTGAAACTACGAATAAAGTCACCGGTAAGCTTCGTAAAAAATCTGGAGCGGAAAAAAAAAAAACTCCCAGCAATGCATCATGTGATCCGGAGACACATCCCCGCAAAAGTTTGCTGTGGAAGTATCCTGGACCAAAAACGTAAACTCGGGGGGAGAAAGAAGGGTAATGAACAGGAAAAGGTACCAGGAAGGGGGTCGAATTACAGTTCTTTGCTGGAATGAGGGGGGACGGGATGCGACTGGATGGGTTGCCAAAAAAAGAATTGGGACAGAGACGGTGAAGCGGTTCAGGAATGGAATAGAAGAAGAGCGAACGAACCCATCTTCCACAAAAAAGGAAAAGTCGGAAATTGATGCAGGCAAAAGGTCGAACGAGCTATTGGCCTCACTCCAGAGAATCCATTCCGAAAAACGATCCACAAATCGAATGTTGCTGCTAGAAGGCTGATGAAAACAATGGGGCCCGAGGTTGTTCGGACACCTCAAAGAAAAATAAAGAGTCTAAGCCAAAGGGAAGAAGAAAAAACCTTTTTTGGTGTAATGTGATGGGTCTTACCCTCCTGTGTTTGGAAAAAGAGTTCAATACGCTACCGTGGTTATAACGGCGGTACTGGAAACCAAAAGCCCCAGAATCGTAAACCTTTCCGGTGGTAGTGGACGGAAGGGGAAAATTTCCCTAGAATGGGGGGGGGATGTGCTATGAAGGAGTTTTCAAAGATTAAATCGCCCCGGAAAGATCAATGTGAAAGTGAAGGCTATCGAATCTGTCTCAAAGAAACGCACAACAGGTCAAGTTGGACCACCGAACAACGACCAGGTCCCCAATGGGAGGAAGCTCTGGACCGGGAAAAGACTCCAAAGGTTCAGCCCACCACAGGAGACGCGAAGTTGTGAGTATCACCGAAAAATTACCAACCAGGAAAGGCACCTATGTGGCGGAGAGAGGCCGCCAAAGAAACAAGGAAGAACGGAGCCGGTAAAAAAGGGGTTGGGTCCAGACTTAAAAAGTGAAAGAGGGGTTTCCTTGCCTGGAAAGATGGGACACGGGGGAAAAACGTACAAACAGCTCCTTCATAACTTAGGGAAAGGCGCAAGTTTAAAAAAAGGGTAAAGCAGTTAAACAAAAGGAAAAGAAGGGTGGGGGGAGAGAAGGGGGGGGGGATTGCCGAAAAGGTCGGCCAAATGGGGGTTGCCTCGAACAGGAGGCCTTAAAAAAACTAAATTTTCATTGGTGAAAAATACGAAAGGGAGTTGGAAAAAAAGCACGAAAAGCCGTTTAGGAAGTACGAATTTCCGAGACAAAAAGTGAATGTGGAAAAAAGGGCGAAAAGGACGTGTTCCTTTGACGAAAAACCTACTTTCACTGGCAGATCAGCGACAAACAAAAAAGAATTTGAAGGCCATTTATGAAAAAGCGTCCCAAGCGGAAAAAAAAGGAAACAATAGCGGTCGACGTGCCAACCCCCCAGTGTTTCGGGTGTCGGTGGTGGAAAAGCGAAGGGAAGGATGAATAGCTCCGTGTTTCGGAGGTGTTGCAGAAGTAAAAAAACCAAAGGGGAAGAAAGAAGGGACGTTTGGGAAAAAAATATGAGTCGACGAAAGCCGCTTTGAAGTGGGGGAAGTTGACAATGAAACTCTTGAAACAGTACAGGTTACATCATGAAACGATTGGAGGGTAAAATAGCGAAATCCACTGTTGTGGGACACCTTCAGACTGCCCCGACTGGATTTCCAAAAGAAAAGATGGGGACCCAGACGCTAGAAAAAATGCTAGCCTTAGGGCATGCGCTGATTTGTTTTGGGGTGGGAGGCCCGAGTTTCGGGCGGGTGGAGGTTAGCCTAAAAGGAATGGGGGAAGGGAACGGTTGACAACTGGCCGCAAGGAATAATAAAGAGAAAACAACACAGAGGAGGGAGAAAAGAGATTCCTGACCATTCAATTAACGGAAGAAATCGTAGGAGAACTAACACACCCGATGGACGAGGAAAAGGGTCCGTCCCGCGAATTAACCCACGAGAAAAACATCGGGATGTCTTTTCAGACGCCGGGATGAAAAGACGGGTGAAATCACGAAGGTCCAGCGAGGGTTAAACCCCAACAAAAGAGAGGGGTTCAAATCCAATTCGCATGGACAGGTTTACGGGGAAGGTCTTGGCCAAGAGGTGGACCCCAGGAATGGGGTTTGGGAAACACCTAAGCCGCGAAAAAGAGGGTGTTTTTCTTCTAAAATATGGTCGGAAAAAAGGTGTATCAAGCCGGCGTTTCCGGGGGAGGAAGAAAAAAAAGAAGAGCGAGGAAAGAATGAAAAAAACGAAAAAGACCACTGAGACCAACGGAAGCGTACGCCTCTGGCGACAGAAGCCAGGTAACTCTTACTCTTGAAATTCGAATGCAGCAGGGGGTGGCGGGGGCTGTCAGACCGGAGAAAAAAGGAATAGTAATTTTTCGGCAACAGGCCTCCCGTTTCGAACCGTGTCACGTTTCAGAAGGCGCGACCAGTAAGAAAAAGGGAGCTAAAACGAAGGCTGGGACAAGGGAAAGATTTCCGGCTGAAGATAGGCCGTCTCCTTGGAAGAAAACATGAAAAAAACCGTGGGGCCGGAAGGAGAAGTCCTCAGTCGAAAAAAAGAGGCAAACTGGGAAGGCTAAAAACGGTGGGCCTTTGCCCCAAGTACCACGGGCACTAAAGGCAAACTAAAGGATGGAAAAATAGAAAGATCGAAAGGCCCCGACGAGCCGACCCATAGCCGAAGCATATCCAAGGGATTACAACAATGGAAGCGCAAACGGACAGGGGTTTCCGGTCCCAAAAACCGTACCCTCTGAAAAAAAAGAAGGATAAAGCAACGATTTGAATCTGCATGCTTCCTAAAGGTGGAAGAAGATCGATCCCCGACCACTAAAAAAGTCCGACATTGGTTGGTGTTGATACCCGGGAGACCAGTCCAGACTTGGAATGAAAAAAAAAGAGAGTTCGGGTGGAAATTGACCGGGGGGCGGCCCCGGTCCAAACGTGCGAAGATGTCTGCATTGCCCGGAAAAAGTGAAGATGGAGCCGGGCCTACATGGACCTAGAAAACTACAATGCAAACAATAGACCAACACATTAAGGAAGGAAAAAAGGACGGTTGTGAGCAAACCAAACGATTACAGGGTTTTTTAACGATGCTGCTTGGGGGGCGACGAAAAAAAGGCCCCTTCCGTAGGCAACATTATCCCTCTATCGTTTTGAAAGCAGAAAACATCAGATAAAGCACAATAAATCCAAAAAGGAAAAGGGCCCGGTACAGGGTTGCTTAGAGTGAATTGAGGGTAGGAACTATGAAAACAAGGGGAAACGTCGCAGGGGAGAATTAACGAGGGGGTTTTATCTTTCTTCAAGCTCAAGAATGATCGTAGTGGCAATAGCGTTGTTTGTAGCACTCTAGAAATTAAGAGGGGGACTTGGACACGAAGGGGGGAGTATAAAAGCCAGCAAACGAGAAATGAAAATGACAGATCAGAAGAGGAAATGAGGTTTGGTTTTGCAAGTTAAAAACTAGGAAGAAGCAAAGACCTCCAACTCCCTAAAAATTACGGGTAACGACACCAAATGATGACGAAAGTCACCCCTCGAGAAATCCACGGAGAGAGAAAGGGGCCACGATAATCGGAACAGCCTTTTGACGACGTGGGAGACAGGGAAAATATCGAAGAAGAAAAAAAACATGAGAATCCAGGTCCCTTACGCATTACAGAAGACCTTTTAGTACGAAATACGCGATTCTGAAGGGGAAGAAAAGAAAAAACCCCGCCACCGGGTTAAATGCCGGTAGACGCAGCGGGGTTCAAGAATGAATAAAGCGAGGTACCAAAAAAAACACTCCAGCAAAAAGAAAGGAGCAGGTGGAGAATGGGACGAATAACCTAACAACGTTCGGGGGAGGGCCACGAGAGTCACGCCTAACCGGGAAGGAGGGGGGAAAAGTGGAGTGGAGGTAATACAGACCGGTTACGGGAGAAATGAGCAGTTTTGGTTCTGAGAACGAAAAGAGGGAAAGACTACACACCACCAACGTAGGGTAGAAAGAGAGAGAAGGGGGTAATAGGGCCTGTTTAAAAACAAGAGAAAACCCAACCGTACCTGGTACCTCTCCCAAGGACAACAGGTTGAACCAGAAAAGGGAAACTGCCTAAAGCCTCTCAGTGTGTTTTGGTGGGGCCTGACCCACGAACTCTGGGAGGGAGTATTAATTTTCCCGCCACACTAATAAAAATCTTTTGGCCCAGGGGTGTGAGGGGGGAAGGGGGGGGGTGTGGTTCTTGGAATGAAGCTGATTCCATCGACGGGGGCTAAAAGGAGGGAAAAAGTTGTGCCGCCGCTTTGTGTTGCCTCCTCCTCGCATATCCACACGGGGCCATCGCGAAAATAAATCAAACAGTTACTCAAGGAGTACAGGAAGTTGCGAAGGCAGAATCCCTTTTCCAAATCATGTTAACGGCTACCACGTTCAACTACAAGAGAATGAAGAGGAAACCCCAAAAACGCGGAGGGGGTGAAAGGAATAGAAGGGAAATGAACAAAAAACGTCCATCTTGTAGTTACTAGGAGAGGCAGGGGGGGGGAAGACGCGTTCCCTTTAGCTGCTGGAAAACGAATTTCATCACAAGCAGAAAGCGGGGGAGGCGAAAGGAGGGAGCGAAAAAAGAGTAGGGAAAATAAAATTGGTGTCGGAAAATCGAGAAAGCGACAGACGCCCCGATCAAGTACAAAGAACGAGCAGAAACTAAAAGGAAAGAGAGGAGGGTCCTCTTCCCCCACGAATGAAAAACTGATTTGAACTGTGTAAACTAGTTCTGACCGAAAGGAGGAGCTTCTTATCGACCGGAAGCATTACCCCCGACCAAGGTGGTAAGGGGGGGGGATGTGAATCTTGATTGGCTTGCTCAAAAGGGAAAAACGATAGCTAAGGGTTTTTTTGGATAACTGGACTTGAAAACCTAAGAAAAGAGGAAGGTTTAAAACCTTTGCCTAGGGGGCGGGAAGTCCAAACATGGAGAGAGACCCGGTGGCCTAGGGGTAAGATAGGAAAACGGGGAGTGTTCGATAAGCTCACGAATAACCGAAAAAAAAACAGTTCTTGGGAAGAAGAAGAGGAGGCTCAACGTGGGGACCGTACGACAACACGGTTCAAGGTTTGACACGAAGGGCGGTAAGGAAGTAGACCGCGGACGGAAAGTTACTTGGGTCTCACGAAAAAGCCAAAAAAAATTTCAGGGACTCATAATATTGGGGAGGGAGGAAGTCTGCAAAACGCGAGAGGAAAGCCAAGGTAAGAAAAAGGGCTGGCTGTTGGTTGGAGACACGGTGCAAGGAAAACGTCCCGCGGAGAAAACTTTTTTCTACGAAAAGGGTGGCCAGAAGCGTTTTGCGCGAGACGGCCTCAGTCAGTTTCGAAGGGTGGACTGGTGGGGGGAACCCGAGCCCTCATCCTAGTGACGAAACCTCCGTGGAAACCTGGGCACAGGGTTGAACGAAAAAAAAGGAAATCATTTTTGTCAAACTGAGACCCAAAGGGGCGCCCAAGGTCCTGGGGGGGGGGTAGAAAGACAGAGGCACTCGAAAAAGGAAGGGCTAATCTTTTCAGACGACCGCCGTGAACAAATTCAAACGGAAGGGGGAGCGCCAAGGATAAATTGGAAGAATTGAGGACAATTTCAAAGGTGCCGAAACCCCTATACTGCGGCATTCACGGGTAAGAAAAAAAAAAGGCATTTCGGAAAAGAGTTCCTGAAAAAACCGTCCGGTCTCCAGAGAGACTAGACGTGACTTCCGGGGGTCCTGGTTTGATCGACGGCATTGATTCAATCGGGGAAGAGTGCGATTTTGAGCCCACTCTAAGAACATCAAACACCAGACCAAGGTGGGAGTTGGAAGAGAGCGAGCCGCTTCTGTACAGAGGTGGGTGCGAAAACAAGGAAGAGATGAAGAGGGACGCCGAATTTACGAACGTGTTTAATCTGCTCATCCTAAAGGGGGGGGGGGTGACCCTCCGCTGACCCCGGGATTCATACGACGCACCGAAACCAATACGTCTCCTGAAAGGAAAGGCAAACAAGAGGAAACTCTTCTGATTGAGGATTCGAGTTTTGGGCGGACACGAAGTTTACAAGGAGGGAGACGATCTGTGTCCGGTTTCAAAAAGCACAGTGGGGGTTCTCAGTCCTCTAGAGATCAAAAACAAGGAGGAGAAAATACCGGAAAGCCATCCTCCTTCAAAAAGACTCACCTCCCCAAAAGGGAGAGAAAACAAGTCGTCCCGAGAAAAGGGAACCCTAATGAAGAGCCACCTTCTTTCCAGGTGTGGAATAGAGATGGGGACAGCAAAAGCGTTAAAAGTCGAACCACGCGGGTCCCGAAATGGGGGGGGGAAAAAACCAAACCCCCCCCCACCCCTCCCACACACCTAACCCCCTGCCGCAACAACCCGCAAAAATGAACCCCCCCCCCCCAAAAAAAAAACCAAAAAACTCCAACTCCCCCTGCAACGTCTCCCCCCCCGTCCCAAAATGAATTGAGCAAATATGTTAAAGACAGGAATGTCCAGGTCCTGAAAGTGTCACTATGTTTCCAGGTTCAATGTGTTTTACGAAAAAAAAAAAGGCGAAGCGGAGGTCGGTCTCACTCTTGGCGGAAACGCTCCGGTAGCGGTCAGAGCTGATTTGATGGAGGAAAAAAGGAACGGCGATGAATCAACCTCCGATCAAATACACCGAATAAAGATCGAAACTGGAGAAAGGACTGCAAGAAAAAGCCGGAAGAATGTTCAAGAAGGGGGGAGGGGGTGGTTTGGCTTTGTCTCCGGGTAGCCAGCCGCCAGTATAGGGGTCGGCCAACAGGCGCATCATGGTCCTGGACACTTGGGATAAATTCCGCGGGCGGACCGGCCGAATTTTCTCCGAACGCGGGGTCATGGGGAGCGCCTTGAAGATATGTTGGGGAGAAGTGCCTCCTGGTCTGCGAAAAGCCATTGTGCCGAAACAGCGGAGCTAAGACTAAAAAAAAAGGGCTGTCAGGTTTTTTGTTCAATTCGGGTAAACAGTGGGGAGGAAAAAACACGCGCGTGGGAGCTCACGAGAAGGGAGAGGGTTGAGTCATGCACAAACGACAAAAAGCAGAAGAAAGGAAAAGACGAGCCGCAAGAAAACTCTTGTAAAAAGTTCGATATGGAACCAGGGGATAAAAAGGGCGATGAACAAGTGGTTGCAAAAGGTTGCAAAGAGACCCTCAAGAGAAAAAAGTTCTAAATCCGAGGAGTGGGCAAATTATATCAGGGGGAGGACTATCCCAAGCCACTCTTTCGCAAGAAGTGGGGGTGTGGCCCTGTACCAAGGCAACTAACACTGGGAAAACGAAGGTAACGCCCGAAAACGATTTCCTGGTTGAAAAGAAAAGGTTGAGGTCCGGGCCACGTAGAAAAGGAATTCCTAAATGGGCTTCAAAATGAAGCGGATAATGCGTACTTTGGGGGGTGTTTTTCCTAGTTAAAAGACTACGCCACAGATGCCACACATCTAGGCTTCTTCGGACTTTTGGGGAAAAGAATACCACGAGCCAAGGTTTTTGCATGCGAGGGGCGGGCAGGAAGGGAAAGACAAATACAGGCCCAAAAAAGGAAAAAAGGGGAGAAGGTGGAAGCAAGAATCAGAGGGGGACATACATACATTACCACCGTCGTATGCCTTACAGGTGCATACAGCAAGGTAGGGATGTTTAGACGAGAACACAGGGGGTATAACTTCCTGCCTCGTGGGAAAGAGGAAAGTAATTGTGGGAGAGTGAGGATAGGATTCTCAGAGTTGGCGAATGAGCAGGCGTCCAGCCTCCGCTAATCCAAGTGAAAAAAAAAGGGGTTTCCTTGGGCCACGAAAAAGTGCCTGCGGAGATTCATTTCCCATTCAGGACCCGACTTCATCCGGACGGGACGGGGAACGGTTTTTGGGCATGCCCTTCGCAGAAAACACAAACACTCGTATCCTAAGAAAACCGCCCAAATTAACTGGCGGGAACGGCCAAGGGAGGACAAAACGGTGTCAACGAAACTAGTCTCGGGAACAGAGGGAGCGGACTTGGGAAGCGGACAGTCAATGGGTCAATGGGGGTAAAAAGGTAACATCAAAGGTCCTGGCTATCTCAGAACTTTAAGGACGAGAGGGTACCGTTGGGCCACTTTATTCGCGAGCCTGCCAGAGGAGCGGCGACAACACAAAAAGCTTAGGAAACAAAAGGTAAAGGAAAGAAAGAAGCGTTTCGAATGGAACCAGCTACATCAAGAAAAAAAAAAAAAGCTAAAAAACACTAAACAATATCGTCGTTTGTAAGATAAGGTACGAAAAAGAAACGACTGGGGGCGGGGAAGACACAAGGGATAAAAAGGAAAAAAACTCCAATGGAGCGAATTCTTCAAAGTGAAAGGAGGGACCGGTTTTGCGGGGAAAATCTCATTGGGGAAAGGCCAACGTAAATG
>Ga0179593_1424288_pt1 | contig 11007 bp, 10 predicted proteins | sample CZODoug2_1_08_16_FD_185931 | JGI IMG/M metagenome (GOLD analysis project Ga0179593, IMG submission 185931) | Vadose zone soil fungal communities from Angelo Coast Range Reserve, California, USA - CZODoug2_1_08_16fungal (PacBio error correction) | ecosystem: Environmental > Terrestrial > Soil >...
AGGCCTCCTCTACCTTATACGGACAGAGACAGAGTATCTAAGGGAAAACCGGTTCTTCTAATGCACGCCTTAGAGAGAAGCCGAAGACTGCTACCAACTTAGCGGGAAGCGTACTGGAGGGAAGAACGAATCGACTGACGGGGGGAAAAGAAAGAGAGGGGCAGACTCGGATAAGACTTACTCGCGGCTGATTCCTGGCCAAGCAACCAAAGGGCAGACAACTTGACCCTCTTGGCTGATCCATTCTGGGAGGTAGGGCAGCCTTACATGCTCGCTGTCTCGAAAACAACCGCTTGTTGTGCACTGACCATCACGAGGGCTTCCTTTTTGTTTACTTCCGTGTAAATCAGACTATTGGAGGGGCCTGAACAATAACTGGAGAAATCCTGATCAGAACTCGGCGACTCCACTGTTCTGGTAAGACGCCGAAGTTGTCGATTCACCGTAACATGCACCGTTTAAAAAAAGAAAGGGGATTATTCTGAAGAGAATTTTCATTCAAGCCTCTCACCGCGGGCACGACCACACAGCCAGTCGTACGCTCTTCTGATAGAAAAGATCCGGACTCTGGGCGAAGGCAGAAAGTGTATCACAGGCGAACCCTCTTCACTGAGCTAGGGTAAGGGAGAGGGTGGGAGGATAAGATCACTTGGTCTCACGGACCGCCCGCCAGGTGATCGGGCAGTTTCTCCCTCTAGCCACCGCAGCGAGAGGGATTCAGAAAGGGAGATGGTGCAGATGTCTCCACAATGTACGACTACTCTCTCTTCTCCTTATCTGAGTAACGGAAGAAAAGTGGTCCTAGGTAAACCTTTGGTCGCGTACCTTCACGGCCTTAGTACGCGGCCGGTATTTCTCATAAAGTCGCTACGCAGGGTGGTGGTGTGGGTTGGTGTTTGTGTAGGGGGGGGTTTTTGGTGGGGTTGTGGGGGTTGCGTGGAAAAAGGAAGTTCCGTTTAGCCGCTCACTCACTGTCAAGGAGTGGGCGACCACAAACTGCTCCCCTAGATAGGAGGATGGGGTAGAGGACTTCAGATCACGAAGCACCTACGTCCGTCCGAGCGATTAACATCGCTTCGAGGGGTAGGACCTGGCGGTCAGGGTGCCTACGCGGAGGACGTGGTGGAAAGATAGAATTGCTACCTTGTATGGAACCATCAAGGAAGAACGTCGTTCGGACGAGTGGCAATACTTTATAAATTCCCGGGTTCGGGAAGAGGAAAGACAAGAAAAGAAGGTGAGGGAGGGGACAAACGGCGTGGTGCGAAATCACTCCTTTGTGCCGGCCGCCAGGGCGAAGGCTTGTGGGGGAGACCTCTTGGATTCGGAGGGAAATTCACGGGGGATATAAGAGCACCCACGCTGGTCAACGTGACGTTCTCCACAGGGACTCCTCCAGAAGAACAACCGCCAACCGGGAGACAACGCTCGCACTCGAACTGTCGATAAGCGGGGGGCAGAGAGAAGAAGAGGATCATTCTAGCGAAACAGTTTTCGGGCGACTGCGTGTAAACAGGGCCCGAGTAAAAAAGAGACGGCTCGAAGGGAATGTGACGTCCTCGAGTGGTCTGCTCTTTACCGCGGCGCTGGCGCGAGATGGTGACCTCCCGACGGAGAAAGGGGGAGGAGGAAATGCTCTATCACAGGGCTAATGTCTTCCGGTGCTGCCGAGCAGCCAACGGTGCGGGTGATGTTGTGGACGAACGCAGAGAGGCGGGCGGGGCTACAAGTGGACCGTGGGAGAAGACTCGTCCCGCGCCGACCAGACCTTGCACCAAAGCAACTGTTCTCGGTTTCGTCGTAAAAAAAGGAATAGGAAGAGGACGATAAAATGGATATTACAGGTAGGGTTATTCAATCGATGGAGAGGGCGCACTTGATACAGGTGTGGGTTCTTTGCTCGAGGGAAAGGGGGGCACGGGGAAACGGTGTCGCAATAACTCCGATTGGGATCGAGTCCTCAGGTTGGGAGCAGACGGTGCGCGGTACACACTACGGCTTCAAGAAAAGGGGGAGCTACCAAACGGATCCGAACAGGAAGTGGAGATAGATCCCAATCGCGGAAAAGCAGTGTACGGCATCTACTTAGGCCCCTGGAGGTCCATTAAAGGGATCGAAAGAAATCCGATACCGGAGGACGTGTTAAGGGAAAAAAATACATCGCTCAAATGATTCCTCTAACAAGGCGGGGAGGGTGAAAAAAAGATCAATATACTCAAGACAGGAATCTGATTACGGGAACAATTGGCGAGGAAATCCTGTGGCAATTGAAGGCACCGAGGCGCTATCTTCGTCGGCCACGAACAAGGAGTTATAGAGGGGAATTTTCTAAAGTTCAATTAAGGGGCGCGACTCGATCGGCGGGATGATCGCCGGTGGGAGTTTGGCCTCCTTGTTTTCCCGCGACGAAAAAGGGATAAGTCCGGGGGGGAACTCAGGACTGGTCTTTGTTATCAAGGATTGGTTGGCGAGTGGAGCGTCACACTAAGGTGAGCATGAACGGTAGGGGGAATGAAGAAATGGCAGAGGCAAGGACGTAACAATGATTGAAACTATTTTCTTCACGCACGATCAACCTTTGCATACGCACCGCTATCCTCTACGCATCAATGGGGGACCAGGGTTGAGGGAAAGAAAAAGAGTACAGATTGTGCATACCTCATGGGAGACAGCCGCGGGCGAGATCATCAGGAGAGCAGAGTCTCACAACAACAAACGTATGAGAAATATCTGGACTCATGGGGAAGAGAAAGGAGTAATGGAGTTGACTCAGGGGGAGGGAGCCAATCGGGGAGACGGGGTCCTTCCGCGTCAGGCAGTCCCAGGGTCTAATGAGTGAGCTTGTCTAAGGGAAAAACGGTGAAAGACGTGCTCAAGTCCGTACTGCTTTTTCCCATGAACGGGTTTTCGGGAGGGAGCACACTCAAATGCGTAGGGGAGAAAGACGGCAATGACCCTCGAAGAACTCCAGCCCTGGGTGCGCTCGGGAACGCCCGCAACAACCAGGGGGGGGCATAAAGAACGAGAAAAAGATATTTCCACGTCCCTCCTCCCTTACGGTTCCGGTGAAAAGCGGCGAAGACAACGATTGTTCATCGTCGCCGGAAAAACCAGGGGGTGAAATGCTCCAGAGAAAAATAGTCTCCTACAACTCTTTTGAGCCGCTGCGCGTAAGGAGGAGGTAAAGCCACCGGTATAAGTTCTCGCCCTGTCAACCGGAGGGATGAAGAGTTCAGGGAAAGGAAATATCGGAGGGGATCGCAAGAATTTGGCGACTTCGATTGGTTTGTACTCTCGCGGAATGGTTGGTTTCAATACCCTCCCGGGTGAGGATCAGCGTAGAAAAGTAAACCTGGACCTGAGGGTCGGGAACAAGTATGCCGCAAAGGCGCTGGAGGATTTTGAAGAGCTATAAGGGGGGGTTAGTGAGGAGGCTAGCGAAGACGCCCATGTTGATAGCCGCTCTGTTGGGCTCTCACCTGTGGATAAAAACGGAAAAAAGGTACGGCTGAGAACCGTTCTGTCTATGGGCTTCCATCGTCTGACGAGTGCTGTGGCCGACTTCGAGGAGCAATCAAAAAGCTTGATCGGCACATCTCCAGAGAGTTTAAAAGAAAAATCCGGGTTTACAGTTGATCGACGAAATGTCCGATTGGTACGAGTGGAAGGGGAGAGGAAGGCGATACCGACCGGTAAATGGATGTCAGGACGGGGGAAGGGGGAGAGGAAGACCGAAAGTCATAACGGTTAACTGTCGAACCGCAAGGGGCCGAGGAAAAAGCCCACTCCAAGGATCGGCAAGCAAAAGCCGGGGGCCGCCGGCGCGGGGAACAAAGTCGGCATCCATTGCCAAAAGCTCGCGCGCGTGCGACGAGAACGACGGGAAGACCAAAGGGCGCAGCGCTCCGGACATCGGCAAAGGGGGCGATCAGAGTCGGACAGGACAAAATCTCTAAGAGCGAATCGCCGAGGTTACGGCTGCAGGTTAGAACGCAGGGTCCAAAAAGGTAGGCCTATCGCCGGTCTAGTCTCGAACCCGAAGATTTAGCGACAGTTTCGTATTGGGAGGGGAGAGTTAGACGTTGGTTCGGAAGCGAAATGGTCTAAAATGTAGGACAATTAATCTTGTTTTCCAGTCGGAGGCCTTTACGCCGAGGAAAATGTGACCAACGATTGAAGACCTAAATCCTCGGACCGCACTGGCGGCAGGAAACACTTCTTGTGGGGAAAGCCTATCCGAACAGGAAGGAAGAGGACCAGAGGGGGTCGGAGGGGGTCCTCTTGAAAAGACATCCAAGATGTGCTCAAAATCCATTCTCCGGCGACAGAAGGATTGCAGAGAAAGCTTTCGGAAATTGACCTCTTTCACGGATCGACCCGGAGGGGAATGTCTGATGCTCCAGGGGCCGACACATAAAAGGGTCAGTAAATATTAAGGTCAAAGTAGGTGTCGATCGGGGCAGGGGAGAATTAACCCTGCGAATCAGGGAGAGGGGGGGGGTGGGTTGTTTGAAGAAGAAATTCTTGAGTTAGACCCTGCGCGAATTAACTTCGGCGACGAAACCGTATGGATGCAGGTGCGTCCTTCGTGACGGAGACAGGGTTACCCAGAAACCCTTTCGGCCAAAGCAGACGCCGGAATAAGAACGCGTAGTATCAGTGGTAAGCTCCGTGTTACTTAGCTAGAAGAGCGGAGTGGTGGCGGAGGGTCTAAGAAAACCTTCCCTAAAACATGTCGTGCAGGGGTCACTTATTCCTCCATTAAAGAGGATGGGGAAAAAAGAATTCATCTCTCATAGTTTGTGGTCATGTGTCAAGTGTTCCTCATTACGAGAAGAGTACTTTTCTCAAATCGCCAACTAAGCGAGTATATATTCCGGTTTGAATGGTCGGTACCCTATCTTAGCGGGGGAAAAATCGGGGGGCTAAAAAAGGTTCTTTTTTTCAAAGGTGGACATGGGGGGGGGTAAGGAAGAAACGCAAACGTGTCTGTTCGCGAAAAGGGAGTCGGCCGCCCGTGGAGCAGGAGCTTTGAGGAAAGTAGTGTTTTAGACCAAAATACAACATATTACCTGATTCCAGCCGGCAGAAGTTAACAAACGGAAGCGGATGGGGGCTTCAAAAAGTTGGGAGGGGGGTTTGGCAGGCAGATCTCGTGAAGAGGCAGCTCTCCTCACACGTGTACGGGGGAAGTGGAAGAGTTCAAGAGGAGGGGGGGGGTAACTTTAATTGGGGACGAAGTAATCAATGAAGAGAGGGTAAAAGATAGAAGACGGGATCTATATCTCGGACAGATGGAGTAGAAGGGAGGTTCGGTCTGCGAATCCTAAAAACCGGACTGAAAAAGGGGAAGGGGGTCGGAAAGAAGTGGCCAGGAAGAAGTACTGCTCTTATTAGACCCTCGGGTGGTAAGAGATCGCTGGAGGGATGCGCAGCGCTTTGTTTAAGCCCAACTCTCAAACAACAAAAAGGGAAAGGGGGGGGGGAGGAAGAAAATGAGATAGATTGCGTGACTACCCTCATTCTTTCATCAAATACTGCATCTAGCAAAAAGTGAAAACCCTATGGGGGAGTACGATGAAGCAGAAGAGGGAGGAGACGCAGGATTCTTCCCGCCAGGATAAGGCCGGGGAGAAGATGATTCTAACTCCGACAGAACTTGGCTACTAAAGCTCAGAGAGAATCCTAGGAACGAGGAGCAGCGCGCGGCGTTTCCTTGGGAAAATTCCGGGGACCGCTTACAAAAGCAGTCTACGTACAACGTTCTATCAGGAAACTGAAAGCGGGAGACGCGCGGAAAAACGAAACCAGGGGTTGTGAAGCTTCAACATAAGAGGTCCCGTGGGGCCTATCTGCGGGGAGCCGTAATACTGTTTCTTTCGAAAAAGATGAGCAGGACGACCCACTGGTGGCCCTGAAGAAACTTTTTAAAAAAAATTGGGGGTGAAGCCCTACGGACGGCGGCAAAGAGAACATCCACCGACCCCTAACAGGGTGAGGGGGAGAGAAGCCAAATAGGGGGTGGGTCATGCAGCGCTCCATCGAGCGTGAAAAAATCACCCTCCCTAATAGAATGGGTTTTCGTATTGCAGAAAACGCCTTAGGGAAATCATCGAAAAGAATCACGGGAAAGCCGAAATGTCAGGAGAGAGAGCCTATTTGTCGACGACCGAAGATCACCCCGTGGGGGACACAAGTTCCTAAGGGGCTCGGTGCCAGTTTAAGGCTCCCGCGCCCGGTCAAGGAGCAGGCCGAAAAGTGCGCCTGCTAAAAAAAAAAGGGCGACTAAAGGGAGAGCGCTATCACATGAGGAAAAGGTGTATAGTGAACCTGTCGACGAAAGGCCACGGGGAAATAGCGTTTCGAACGGCGTCGAAACGAAAGGTGGAAAGAAAGGCCGCTTCCGTCCGTAGAGCAGGGGACGGGCACAAACCCACTGGACGAAACCAAAGGGAAGTGAAAGGCGGAGGGTAAAACTTCATCGAGAACGATCCGAAAAACGAGTGCAGCAGAAGGTCCGGGAACACCCTTCATGGGGTGGAGGAAAAAGGGGCGCATCAGAACTGGCCGAACTTGCTATCTGTAACTAGATAAGGGTGAGACGCGTGGGGGGGGTGCCCAGCGACTTCGTGCGAGGCGTGGGAAGACGTAAAGCCAGAATGTCTGTCTGGCAGATTCACCACCTGAAGACGTGGTAGATTTCCACGGCTTGTGGAGAAAAAGGCTTCAAACAAGGGGGGGGGGCCGCAGTGCTGGCCCGAGTGTGGGAGGGGGAGGACCGAAATGGTAAAGTTGGCTACGTAGGAAAAAGGAAAGCAAAACGACACACCGCTCTAGGACGTGGGAGAACAGGGCTCAAAACTCCTAAGCCACACCGTCGAGCACGAGGAAATCAATCAGTCGAGGGGTAGAGCGCGACAGGGAGAGAGGAAAACCCCCCCAAGAGTCCTTTTTTTAGGAAGAGTTGTCATCAAACGGCGCACTCGGAGTATCTCGGCCAGGTTGAACTGGGGGGGGGGGCTCGATGTACAGGTGACAGCGGGAAAAGCAGCAGGGCAGCGCCTTGGGTGGCATCGGTATAGAGAACGACGGACGCCGTAGCAGGAGGACATTTCGACCAGGGCCTCGAAACTGAGGAAGCGGGGGAGGGCCGAGAGACAAATGCTTTTCTTAGGTTTCGAACCGAAAAAGAGGAGGAGAGGTTCAAAGGGATGATCGAGTAGGCCCGCTCAGATGCCTCATGCCGCAAACTGTTCCATCCGTTGTTCGACAACTAAAAACGAAGGAACACCTCTGAGAATCTGGGTATGACGAGGAGTAAATAGTTAAGGGTTGTTAACTCTATGGGAGGAGATGATCAAGGTTATGAGGAGGGGCTGGGAAGAAGAAGGCGAAAAAGTCAAAATGTAACGAAACTGGCTCCCTACTCAAGAGGGGGAGCAACGGAGCAGGTGGACAACCGGTTCGGCGGAAAAACGAGATTCAAAAAGGGATTCTTCAAGACGGAGAAGAAAGAAACCGTTATGAATCCCAGGCCAAGACGATTGGGAGGAATCGAAGGGTCCTACCCCGTCAGTGAGTAACTACGAGAGAAGAAGAAGACCGCAAGGAAGTGGGGGGGCTTGACTTATACACCCGACTACAAGAAAAGGGGGGGCTACGTTAGAAAACTATTTAATTAACTATCATCGGGGAAACGAGGCAAGACTGGGACATCGGCTGACGGGTACCGGATTTGACGTCAAACCTCATGATGGAACAGCAGCTGAGTCGAAACGCTTGAACTGAGGATGCAGCGGGGGCGAGGGGGGGAGGAGAGGCAAGCTTCGGAACTGGAGATAGCATAGGAAGGTGGGGTTGCGGACCTATTGTTTCAAAAAAGAGGAAACGCACGGGACGAGGCGAACGAGACGTCTCAGTTGGTGGATACAGGCGTGGGGACTGCGAGCGGCAACAGGATGTACTGTCGAGGATGCCGGTCATGCAGGGAAGATGGAGAAGGCCGGGTAAACCCGTTCATGGGAAATGGACGGGGGCAAACTAGGCAAAAGTTGCTCGTTAAGCCCAACTTCTTCTCTCCTCCGACGAAAAGTTTACTGAAGGGTAGCGGAAGCCCAGACTTCTCAGATGTTCTACACTATCGAAGCCAGCGGCGAGAAACAATCAAAAAAGAGAATAAAACTAAATCCGGCAACCCACCCACGGGTAGTCAATATAGATGATCGATAAAAAGTGGATGAGCGCTCGAGAAGCGGGGCTGAGATGGTGTTATCACATCGGAGAGGTCTTCAGCTACTGAACCAGGGAGAAAAGGTGGAGCGAATTTCGGGAGGAAGTATGGGCCACCATGGGCTGACTGCAAGGTGGGAGGAGGGACCCCTGTACGACTCAAAAGAAGTGTTTCAGGAACTTGTTATGGGGCGCGAAAGCGGGGGGAAACCCGTCATCGTCCTCCTGAATGCAAAAGTTTGACTCTCGGACACAAAACGAACCCACTGTCCGTCTCGAAAACAACTAGACTCAGTTCAACGCACAGACTTGCGTTAATCGTAACAACAATTGGTACGAAATCCCACAGGGCGAAGTTCATGAGAAGCCGTGAGTTCGCCGAAGACGGCCCCCTGCCAGTTCCCACCTATTCTAAAGACGTGGTAAAAAGCGTGGAAGGGAACTGAGTGGCGCGTTAAAATGCGGTTCCTTCCAGCCAAGGCTTCCTACAAAATGGGTAACCGTAATCCAGGCACGCTTGAGGATGGAAAGCTTCGGGAATCGAAAGAGTGTTCGACGGAAACGAAAGGGCGGGGTTTGACGCTGCCCGATGTAGTGAAACAAGTCCGCTGGAGCGGGAGGAGATCGGAGAAGAACTTCCTGAGGTGTCGACCTAGGGAAAAAACGGGACGACGCCGCGATTGGGGGGACTAGATAAGGGTAGGTAGGGGAAGCAGGAAGGGAAGAAGCCCATGTTTAAGCCGCGCTGTGGTGTAGCCGCCGAAAGGGGGGAACCACCTCTGAGGTCTGCTCCCAGAGATGGCGCCACGGCCTGAAATGACTGTTCGACGTCGGATGACACGGAAAGACAAGCACCTTGAGAAGGGAGCCCTCGACAGGTTGAAAGACAAACTGTAGATTGAAGTGGTGAGACGGCAAGCAGTCCCCTATTGTGGTGGGCAGGTGATCTGTCGAAGAACGGACAAGGGAAAAAAAAAAAAGGGGTCCGAGGGGGAGGGCGGGGGACACTGGAAGGGCCTAACCACGATCAACGTGAAAAGCGGACGGCAGCCGACAGTACAGGTCTACAAAAAAAATCATCCACTCAAGGGTTGGGGGGGAGGAAAGACCCGAAAGCCAGGAGACATGGATACTGCCTGAGCAGCCGCTCGTCTCTAGGTCTACTATACCGACGGGGGCCGACCACAGAGATCGAGCGCCAGGGGACGCGGAACGGCGAAAGGCGACCAGTACCCGCGAGAAAGACTCTCGCGGAGGTCATCTGAAACTTGGGGAAAACTCAGTAAACGAAAAAATGATTGGAAGCTCAGGAAGGGTAGCCTGCTCTATCGCAGAGTGATCGACGAGGGGAGAGTGGTAGCTGCGCGTACTGTAGGCCGGGAAGAGAAGCGAAAGGTGCGCCCGTCGGAAAAGAGGGAAATTTGTTTTCGTGCGGTGTTAAGGAGGTTCCATCGGGGGGACACAATCTCGGCAAACCAAAAGGGGGAGGAGGAAACACCAAGGAGGGAGGGGACAACTAACAATCCGTTAAAGCGAACACGGCGTGGAAGGCGGTACCGACGACAGAATTGTCAGTTCTTTAAGAAAAGTCTTCTCCCGAGTAGAAACTAGTCAGCCGGCCTGTGCAAGGGAAATCGTCTACTTAAATCTTTCACAAACCGGATAGACAGCGGTGGCAAGATGCAAAAATGAAGTGGGCCGACACCAAGGAAGAGGATGTGACGATAAAAGCGTCAATGGTGGGGGTCTCGAAACGGCCTGCCTCATCGTTCTGTCGTGGGGGGTGTGTTTCAAAAAGAATGCCGTTGCAACCAAGCGCTTGTCCACGGTCTCAAGTGGGAGCGCCTTCCGGTAATCACCTGGCCGAGGGGATCATGTAAGGGGGAAAAAGGGAGGAGAAACTGGAACTTCTTAAACCCAGGCGGACAAAGTTAGAGCGCCGAGAGAAAGCGCTTATTCGGGACATGGTGGGGGACAGGCTCGACGGACTCATCGCTAGCCTTTGCGCGGGTTCCAGCTAAAAGGAAAGCAAAGGGGGGCTGTCGGGGAAAGGGCGCCCAACGGTGGATCGCGCAACGACGGAGAGAAAAGGAAGAGGTGTTTTCAAACGTCCTTGATGCACGGCTCCTTTGAGGAGGAAAGGGGAAGAAAAGGGCGGTGCTCAGCGCCAACTACGAGGGGACTGGGCGGTGGCGTAGGGTCCCGATCGGTTCGTAGGACATCTAAGGAGCGACGAAAAACGGGGGGGGTTTCAACTGCAGGGGGCTCTTGAAGAAAATTCCCTCTTTCTGCGGGGATACAATAAAGGGGTAGGGGCTGAAACGGGGGGAAATTTGGACTTCTTGTATCGGTAAGACAGGGCGGGGGGGCCGGGATTCCGAAATAATGGACAAAAGGATACCAGAGGAAGGGGAAAATCGGAAAATTGGACGGGGATTCTTCGAAGCTCACGCTCTGTCATTAAGTGGCCCGCTGTAAACTCAGTGTTAAGGTTGTACAACTAAGGGGGGAAATCGGGCTCCCTGCGGTTTGAGCGGAAAGTTAACACGGGGGGCGAAAAATATCATGCTCAAACTTCGCAAGGGTCGATTAATTCTCGAGTGATGTATGACGAAGGATTTCTCGGCAGGCAGATATCCCGGGACTTCCATGTTCCTGGGGGGATCCTTCTGTAGTCAAGAGAAAAAATCCTTAAGGCGCTGCATTAAAACGACCCGACCAACTGTGTGAATTAGAGAGCGTAGGTCTGGTCGAGCCTGCCTGAACGGGGGGACACTC
>Ga0179593_1484353_pt1 | contig 11007 bp, 16 predicted proteins | sample CZODoug2_1_08_16_FD_185931 | JGI IMG/M metagenome (GOLD analysis project Ga0179593, IMG submission 185931) | Vadose zone soil fungal communities from Angelo Coast Range Reserve, California, USA - CZODoug2_1_08_16fungal (PacBio error correction) | ecosystem: Environmental > Terrestrial > Soil >...
GAAAGTGGGAAAAAAGACAGTCTGGAGTCAATGGGGAAAGCCGACGTAAGGGGAATAGATTGAAGGACCGTTTCCACCTCATCGGGAGGGTGTTGAAAGTGGAGGAAATTAGGAGGAGGGGGAAGTGAGGCCCGTAAAGAGGGGGAACAAAAACCCTTGAGAGGGCGGACGAATCCTGCAAAACGGTCCATCACAGCCATGTCCGGAAAACGAAAGGAAAGGAAGGAGCAAAGGGTGGGCAAAAACACGGCAGGGCGGGACGATCAAGTAATCCAGAAAAAAGGTGAATAAAACCGTTTTCACTAACCGCGGGAAAGAAAGGGGGGAAGGGGTTCATCAAAACCAGACGACGGGGGGGGGGGGAGAGACGAAGCAGGTGACTGGGGGGGGATCGGGTCGAAACCAACCAGGAAGAACCGGGGGCGGTTCAACAATCAACGGAGACACGTCGGGGAGCCCATGAAGAGGGAAAATCAGGAGGTACGCCTAGGAGGCGGAACTCCAAACGATGGGTGGAACCTGCCGGACGAGGTAAAGAATGCCGCGGGGAAGAAAGAGGGCGGACAGCGAAAGTCCGCCCGGGGGGGAGAAATGTGACCCAAAACAATCGTGGGGGGGGTATCGGACAAGGCCGAGGTTCCAAGGCGAAAGACGAAGTAAAAGTGGATCCGAGCAACAAAAGAGAGGGGGGAAGTTAGAGGTGTCGAAAACGTCAAAAAAAACAGGGGAGTGCTACTGGCCACAAAAAATTCGTGTTCAGAAAAAAAAGCGAAAAAAACCCGGAACCAGAAGAAAAACAACTGGCATCGCAGAGAAATTTCCAGAGAAGATCGGCCTGCTTGACCTATTCAAAAAAAAGGGCGGGGGCCACAAGAGAAAATCGGAGGAGGAAATCTGCGAGCAGCAAAAAGTTTTAGTCACCTTACTTTAATGTGACGAGTTTCGAGGAAGGGGGGGGAAAAGAGGGGGTTTTGGACGGCAGGAACGCAGACGTTGCAAAAAGGGAAGAAATCACAAAATGCGGCTGTCGAAAGTACCCACACACAAAAAAAAAGGGAGCTCACGTTGGAACAAGACGGTCGAAATCCTCCCAAAGCGAAGGTTGTGGGGGTCAAAGCGGGGTGAAAGGAAGACAAAAGGGAGACGAGGTAAAAAAAAAGGAGAGAGGGCACGCAATCAAAAAAGTGGCCGCGCAAGAGAAACATGGGAAGAAGCTTCACAAAAAAGACACGAGCACACTGCCGCGTCACTGGCTACGTGTGCACCTGAAAAGACGGCCGCCCGGGGAAAAAAGAACGGCGAGAAAAGACGACGTCAAACCAAAAAAGGCGGATGGGAATAACACAGGACGGCAGGAATGACGTTGAATAAAAAAAAAAAAAAAAACGCTTTGGTATTATCTGGTCAAATCCACAAAAACGTAAGGAGAGAGAGAAAAATGGAAAAAGCGTTTGGTTTACGACGAGAAAAGTAGCCGAGAAGGGGGGGGGATCACCCACCGGCCTTTTCTTGCACGGGGACGGGGGGACGAGAGGGGACTAAAAAAAGGTCTTTAGGGGCGCCGATCAGGTGGCAGGAGCCACGGAACAGGAACTCAGGAAAAAAAAGAAGTCCGCTGATAAAGCATATCAGGGTGGGAAACGCACACTGGGGACGGGGGACATCTGAAAAAAGTTGACAAGAAGGGGAACTGCTTTAATCAAACCGAGCCCTCGGAAAAGGGGGGAAACCTAAAAAAAGTTTTAAGGTCTTGTGGAAAATGAAAAAGGAGAAGGGGAGGGGTACTGAAACAGACGCTTAAAAGCTGGGGGAAGGCTCCAAAAAAAAGTAGGCAAAAGGAGGCAGACTGGGGTATCGGGCACATGCAAGCCAAGGAAAATAGGTATGAGCAGCGAGGAACAACCGGAGGGAGGGACGGGGTCCATAGATCCGAATCGAAGGTGAACGAAGTAGCCCCAGAAAGTGCTCTGGAAGAATGAAAAAAACGAAGTGAAAAGGCCTGCACTAACGAAAAGGTCGGGGGGGACCAGAAGCGTTTGGGCCGAACGCTAAAGGGACTGAACGGATCATCAGGTGCTCGAATCAATTGATCGGGGGGAAAGCCGCGCAGGGAAAAGACGCTGAGAGAACATGGATGGGGGGGGCGGGGCACCGACGGAAGGGGGTTTGAACGGGACAAAAGGGCGAATGTCATCAGGGGAGGTTAAAAACGAGCGCAACTTTAACCTCAGTTTCAAACGGAAGGTTCAAGAAAAGACAAGGTCCCAACAAACTTGGACATCAGGCAAAAGGGGGAGCGGCGAAGAAAACACAGCAAAAGGAAAAAGACCTTACCAAAAACTCTGAACGAAGCCAGTCACCTCGGGTGGTTCGAATCCAACCGTATCAACAGGGGGAATGAAGAGAAACAAGTACGGTGGGGGGAAAACTGTAATTGCAAAAAAAAAAGAAGCAATAATCAAAGCAACCAGTGCCTTCGCAAGGCGAAGCGGAGGTGGTGCAGGAAAAAAAAGGGGAAAGGGGTGGAGGGGAAGACGTTGAGAGAGACGCAGCAACAGGGGAACCGGGACCGCGCACAGAAAAGGAGAAAGTCGAGGGATTACACCTCAAAGGAAGAGGGGACCAGTAGAGAAATTAGACCGGCGCAGAACTCAGAAAAAGTTCAACGAGATTTCACATCACGGGGAGGAAGATCCTGAAGATCTTAACGCGCCCCAGTGGGCATCGCGCTGGGGTGAGACAAGCCAGAAGGGAAAGACATCAAAAGGGGGCGGGGGGGACTGGGCAGGAAACTGATGACCAAGGGGACACAGCAAAAAAGAATTAAAAGGACTTGGGTCATTGACAAACCGGATCCAAAACGCGAGAAAAAAAAGGGGGATTCAAAGAAACGATTCGCGTAAGGTGGTGGATCGACGAAGGACAGGAGATTCTAAGTTCGACGTGTCAAAAGAACGCCGCTGGCCGGGAGGGAAGCAAGAAAAATCAGCCGCAAAAAGATTCCAAGAGGACCAGAAAAAAAGCGCGGGGGGGGCTGAACGCCGACGGAACTTATTGTCGGAGCCGGGTGGTAAAAAAGATCTAAAGTCCGCCAAAAACGCAAAAGGTCCACAGGGGGGTGCAGGAAAGGTTCAAAATCAGGAAAGCAAAGGATGGGGGGAAAATCCGCCAACGCAAACCGCTAGAGGACGAAGGCGCACCAAAGAACGTGGGGGTACTAACGAAGGGGGCGATGTCTGGGGGAGGACGCTGGCGCACGACTGGCACCGCAGGGGAACCGGGAGCAGAGGTGAATTCAAACAGGTAGCGGCACTTTCAAGGTCATAGGCAAAAGGGCCGTTTTGGGGTCAAAGAAAATGGGGCGCCACTCCTGATTGACGTTCGCAAGAGGAAGGGGAGGGGAACCAGTTCCGAAAGGACGGTGGAACAGCTGAGCTTTCAGAAGCCAAAGGAACGGGGAGGTTGTAGTAAGGGTGATTCAGTCGTCAGCGGAAAACGCCGGGGGAGGGGGGGGGACCCCAAAAAAAAAAAAATGGTCAAAAAAAAAGTCCATCAAAGGAGAAGTCAATAAGGGCAAAAAAAACCGCCAGTGAAGGAAACAGGGGAAGCAAAGTCAGGAGAACGTGGAACAATGGCTGCCCAAGTCGACAACAAAAAAAAAAAGGAAGGAGAAACAGCAGAAGACCAAGAAAGACGTGTTTCTTTCAAGGGGGAAGAAGGAAACGGCAAAACGGATTGGAGAACTATTGACGGCACGAAAAATTGTTGAAAGAACCCCGAACTGACCAGTTCAAAAAAAAAAAACATTCCTTGCGAGAAAGAAAACGGTTACGAAGACCAAAAAAACAAGGACCAGCTAAAGCGAGGGAAAAAGTACTTCAAAAAAAAACGAAACCGGACCCACATGCGGAAAATGAAGCTGGAAAAAAGGGTCTAAAAAAGAGAAGTGCCCGTCTGGGTGGAGGGGGGAAAAGAACGGCGGTTGCCCGGAGGGGACTGGTAGAAAGCACCCGAGTTCCCTCCCTTAACGGGGGAACGCGCAGTGAAAAAAGAGCAAAAAACAGGGACTATACAAAAAATCGGCCATCCGGCAGGAAAGGGCCCGTTTTCCAAGAAGGTTTGGGGCGTAACCGCAACCCAAAAAAGGCGTGCTCCGACGCCAGGGAGTTGGCCAAACATCGGGAAATCATAGAAAACCCTTCCCAAAAGGAACACACCACGGAAATGACCGCAGGTGGGAAGGGAATGAAACCTTGTAATGTTCCCCGCACCTCGAAAACGGGGGGATCAGACAATAAAGCAAGAAGGTCGAGTTGACAAAAAGGCCACAAAGAAGGGGGGCAGGGCAGACTCGAAGCTTCAAGGGCAACTGCGGCGATGGACTTTTTCGCGCAATAGAAAAAAACCAGCCGGGAAGGGGTAAAAAGAAAAAAAAATTAGGGGGTTCGAGGAGTTTCATTAAAAGCCAGGGGCGGGGGAAAAATCGAATCACACCTTAGCAGCGAAAGTTGCTGCGCATGCTGTGACGCGCGGGGGAGGGACAGGGGATGTTGGCAGTGAACACCGAACTGGGAATCATCGGTTGTATAAACTAAGGGAGATTGGTTCGTTTATGGCACAGTTTGGGGGGGGGAAGAAAAAAAAAAAACAAGGGAAAAAGCAATGTCCGTTGCAAAAGGGGGAAAAAGGCTGGGGGAATAGAAAGACGGGAAAGACCAACGCGTCGAAATAAGCGGCCCTTCAAGGGAATGAGCGCCGGTGATGTAAAAATCTTACGGGGGGACGCGGGAAAAGAGGAGGTTCGTAATAGAATGTGGGGCATAGCCGTAGAAACTCGAAGGGGGGTGAAATTATTGATGAGATTGACTGTGACAACAGAAGGGTCAAACAGAAACCCGGTGACTGCGCGGAAAAAAAAGAATAATCGACCATCAAATTGGGACCGGCAAAAAAAACGCGTGCAAAAAAAAGAAAGACGGGCAAGGGGGCGGAGGGGGATTTTCAAGGGGGATTAAACCGGCGTGGGGGAAGGAAAAGGTTTTTGGTCACTCACCGCTCAAAATGGCATGCGAGGGGGAATCACTCGACTACAAAGGGGGAAGAAAAGAAAGGGGGGGGGAGGGAATTCGGCGAGAGGGGGGGAAAGCGGACTGGGTGTGCCGAAAACTGAGGGTCTCGCAAACCGGCCCACTTTGCACGCCACCAGAAACTGGAGGCCGGAAAAGCACCGGATTGGAGGAAAACCTTTCAAAACGATGTAAACGCGCCCAAGCGCAGAACGGCAAGATGACCGCTGAAAACCAGGCGCCACAGGGACCCAAGCACCAGAGGGGTGTTGGCAGCACAGGGACCGAAGAGGGTTGAAAGAAAAGGGGTGAGAACCGGGGGAAGGGGAGGGAAAAATAAAAATCCAGTTGAGGGGGAGAATCGGAGGGACGTGGGGTCAAGCAAGTCGAACAAAAAGCGAAAGAATAAAAAAAAAAAGGACGGTGAAGAAAGCGCTCCAAAAAGAAAGGGAAACGGCAGCCTGAAGTAGAAACGAAGGACAAAGGCCAGAGAAGAGGGAGGGGCTGATTCGAAGGAGAAGGACTCGAAGGGAGCGAAGGAAAGGGCGAAGCAGGGAGAGCGCAAACAGTCCAAGTTTTTTTATCATTGATGGGGGAATGGGGACAGACGGAGTAAGAGGTGGTGCAGGGGGGGAAATAGAGCTGGGCCGTGTGAGAAAGTGTTCAAGGATCTCAAGAACAGCGCGCTGTTAAGTCAAACAAACCCCAGAGTAATGGAAAAAATCGCGAAGGACACGCGAGACGAAAGAAAATGCGTAAGGAGTGCAAGGGGATGTGAAGAGGGGATAAAAAAAAAAGCAAGAGCGTGCCCAAGTGGATCGATGGGGAAATAAGGGTGCCGCAGGAAAAAAGAAAAAGAAAAATAAGAAACCGAGAGAGCCCTGGCCGCGTGACCGTCTAACTGCTCATAAAGGAATCAGACCCGCAAAAGGGAAAAGAGTGCGAGAGAAAGTTTCAAGAGAAAGGATGGGGGAAATGCCCAGAAAAGGCGGGGGAGCAGACCGTCGTAAAAAAACTGTTTTATCGGTCGACTCAAAACCCAAACACAAGGGAAGAAGATAAAAAGCTTTTTACAAACCCGATGTTCACACGCCGAAAGAAGGGGGAATGGGAAACAATAACGGAGGCAAAACGATCGAGACAATTGTTCTTGCAGGGGACGCAAAAAAAAAAAAGGCATGAGCACCGACGCGAGGAGCGCGGGAGGGGGGAGCAAAAAAAAAAAAAAAGGGTTATCGGGAAAAGGGGGCCAAGGAAAGGGGGGGCAAACGGACATAGATCAACATTGCAAACGACAGAAAAAGGCTTGTGTATCAACCCAGAGCGCTGAACATCGAAAAAAAAAAAGAACAAAACTTAAAGGGGGAATTAGAAGAAAAGAGGGATGGGGGGTCAGTAAGGCCTCCGGGTGCGGGACGGAAAACAAAAGAAAAGCAGATACTGGGACCGGGATGAAAAACGCGCGTACGGGAGGCAAAATTCGCGCAGAAAATAGAGGGTCACATTAAAGCAAGGGGAAAAAAAAAACTACGGGCGGCAAAAGGAACAATCAAAGTCAAAAGCGAAGAGAGGGGGAAAGAGGGAACAGACGACAGGGGGAGCGACCAGACAAAAAAAAAAAACAAAAAAAACACAACGAGGGAGAAATAAGATTTAAAATCGTGCCAAAAAAACAGTTTATCAGCTTCTGAAAAAAAAAATGAGGGGGGCAGAAAAAGTCGTTTTGAACGAGACGAAGGGGGGGGGGGAGGCAAGAAAAAAGTGGAAAGGGAATACCAAGGACTAAATTGATCGAAGCAAACCACGGCGACCCAGGGCAGGGGGGCAGGAAAGACAGCAAAAAACGATGGGAAAGCACCAGCTGAATGGTGGGGGGAAGTGGCTGGGAGAAGGTCCATCGGAAATTGGGTGAAACGGGCGAGCCTGTTTACCAAGGGAGGAGGGGGGAAATAAAAAAAAAAAAGGGAAAATTTAAACCCGGAAAGGACTAAGGAAATATCCTAAGGGGACGTCCAAAAGTGAAGAGGAAGCGAGAAAAACGCCACGCAAATAAAAAGAGATTTGACATAGACGCCGCCACAGGAAAATGGAGGCGGTCCGAGGGCAAAAAAAATATGAGGGGGGGAAAGAACAACGCACGAAAAACAAGGGGGAGTGAACAACAGGGGGAATATTGACAAAGCCGAAGCATGATCGAGGAAAAAACGGACTTGCTGCTGCACAGGGGGCGAAAACGCGGGCCGGGGTGACGAAAAAAAAAAAAGGGGGGGGATGGTAGGGGTGCAGCTCCGGGAACAAAAGAGAAGGGTTAAAAAGGGCGGAAACAGTCCACAGAGAACAATATAAAAAGAAAAACGGGAATTCAACATTCGCCCCACGAAAAAGGGGACGACTTCGTGAAAAAAAAGAGTAATTAAAAAAAAATGAAGAGAAGTTGAAAGGTGAAAAAAAAAATGGTTTCAAAAAAAATCAAAGGCCCCAAACCAACGGGGGGGGGGGGGGGGGGGACGAGCAAAAAAGACCGCACTTATCGAAAGCAGGGGGCGGCAAAAAAGGCAGGGGCTGGACAACAAAACAAACATCGTCAGGGGGATGGACGGTTTCACGCAAAATGGCACAGGGACTAACTGATGAGCCAATGACACAGCCTGGGGAACCGCGGTGTCGGGGAACGACCAGGCCCCCCCGTAAAAGCAAGGTGCGCAAGCTGAAGTTAAGAGGAAAAGCCGGCTGGTGTAATGAACTATGAAAAACGATGCCGTCGTTTGAAAAAAACTCGCGGGGCAACCAAACGCAAAAGGGGAGGGACCAGGGCGAAGCGGAAACGGGAAGAAGGCGGGGGGGGAGGGAAATGAGTACGTCGTGGGTAGGAAAACTGGAAGGCGGCCTTTACAAAAAAGAATCACGCTCATCTTTAAGGTTGCCGGGAGGGTTAACAATCAAAAGACCCGAAGATGGGTGGGAAACATCGGCGCGAAACGCCCAAAAAGAGTGGGCCTAAAAGAAAAAGCCCTCTAAAACGGGCATTGAGGAGGAGGGGGGGCAGTCTTAGAAAGGCTGCCCCCCTTTGACGGGGCTTCCGTCTCGGGGGCAGGATTACCACGGGCCGGCAGGGGGGAAAATCAAAAAAAAAGCAAACGTCTTTTAAGAAAAAGAAGATGTGAAGCCAGGAAGAGGGAAGAACAGGTGAACAAAAAGAAGTCAGAACGCATGGAGGTGTTTCGAAGTACTTAACGCGCTGAAGGAAAGCCTGGGTGCTGGTATTGATGTAATTGGGACAGTGAGGGAAGCAAAAGGGGAAACGCCAAATGATGGGAAGCGGGGAGAGGTGAAAAAAAAAACAGGGCCCAACAGCAATCGTTCACAAAAGAGTCAGACGTGGTGAAGAACAGGGGGGGGACACGTGGGAAACGCGGTCCCCTGTACGTGGAGGGGAGGCCTCACATCGGCAGAGACAACCCAAAAACAAAAAGAGGAGGGAAAAGAGAGAGGAGTGAGGAAGCAACGTCCCAGAGAAACGCGAAAAGTGGGGAGGAAAAGTTGTCCTCCACTGGAAAACGGGATCGAAACATTGACGGGGGGCCGAAGAAAGGAACGGAAAAAAAAGGGCTGTCAAACAATCACCAACGGATGGGGGGGGCACTCAAAAAAAAACTACGGACTAGACCTACCAAAAAAATCCCAGCACGTGCACTTCTGAAAAGAATGGGAAAAGTACTTCAAAAAAAGGAAAGGGGGGACTAGTGCGAACGAAGGTGGACAGAAGAGTGGCGACAACCCAAATTGGCCCGTGAGGGGTGTCCGAAGAAAAAAACACAATCTGACTGGAAAGGCCGCGCCCCGAGGGCCCGGGCTGAGAAAAAACGAAGAGAATGGGGGTGGGGAAAGGCCGAGCAAACCAAAAAAGCCGCAAAACCAAGGACAGGCACACGACTTCCCCAAAAAGAGCGCGTCAAGAAAGAGTTGCGCCTGCTCAACAGTCTTGGAGGAGAAAGGCAAGGGGGGAACAAATCAAAAAGGAGGGGGATCAGAGAAAAGTCTCGGCAAAAAAGAAATATGTCCGACGTGAAAAAATCTCTTTGATAAGCAAGGACAACCGGGTCAAGAGAACAACCGTAGAGTTGGCAAACAAAGCCCGAGGGTCAGGGGGCTCGGCCTACGTGTGCGGCGATTTCTTGCGCGCAGAAGCCAAGCAAAAGAAAAAAAGTGCATAAAAAGGAGACGAGGAGGGGGGGGTTGGGTTCGATTGAGGGAAGGAACAAGGAGGGGAGGGTGAAAAATCACACCTACACGGTTTCCTCTTAAGGGGGACTGGGGGGGCAACGAAAAATAACGCACCCGATGAAGGGAGGGGTGGAAAAAAAAAGGGGTACATCATCCTTGCGGTTGGGGGTATAACTTGGGCGATACAGTGGGAAAAAGGGGAAACTCAAAAAAAAGGGGGGAAAAAACGAAAAAAGAAACAAGAAAAACCACAGATGTGATTGCCGGGTAGGCTTGGTCGTCCCAAGAAAAGCAACGCTAGAATAAAGAGGATTCAAAGGGAAAAAGTCTTCGAAAAGGGTCTCATGGAGGGGAAAAAGAAAACAAATCGTGAGGGGAAAGCGACGGCGAAAGCGGTGGTCAGGAGAATGATTGAAGAAGCCACCACTGGACGGCGAGGGTTAGGAAACATTTATTTGGGAAAGGGATGAATGGGAAAGAACGAAAAAAGGGGACGGTAAACAAATGTAGCTCGAGAAGCACAAAAGGGGCAAGACTCTAAAAAATAAACCTGAACCAAACGAAAGGGGAAAAAAGACCCGTGGAAAGAAGCAGGTGAAAAAACCGGGATTCATGGGGGGATTCGGCCGTTGATATCAAGGGTTTGTTGGGTTTGAAACTTTACCGGCCGTCAAGTGGCCCGGCGCGGGGGGGGACATCCCCCGACTACGGAAAAAAAGCGAGAAAGGTGGGGGAAATTTATCAGGAAAAGAGGTCAATTAGGAAATGTCACAAAAAAGGGCCAATCAGGAAAAAATTTTGGAAAAAAACCCTGGGAGTTTCACGTCGGAGTCGGCGGAAAAAGGAAAGGGAGGAAAACTGCTAACGAGGGCAGATATCAGAATGGGACCAAGGACATTCGGGGCCAGCAAGTTTGGAAAGAACGGACCAGACGGGGGTGCAAAAAAAAGCCAAAGCTGTGAGGTCGCGGTAACGCATGTTCCGGGCGAGGACATCGAGAAATTGGAGCTCAAGGAAGATCGGTCAGACATTCAAACGGACAGAGAAAAGCTGCTGGGAAAACCAAACAAAACTTCTTTACAGGGGGGTCAAAAGAAACAAAAAAAAACAGCAGCGGCGATACGTTGGACAGAAAATATGAACACTGGACTTAACACTTTGAGGAAGAGATCGGCTCAGGGAGGGACCAAAGCTCTCGGGGTCGAAATATGCTCAAAAAAAAGGGGGGTTCTTGACGGAAAAACTTTGGGGAGAGAGGCGGGCCACCGATTGCCAGGGCAAGTGAAGAAAAACAGTGCACAGAAAAGGGGGTGCCAATGGAGCAGCGTTCCTCTGGGGGGCATCAGTCCGAAAAAGGCAAGAACCTTTTAAATCGAGTCGGAAGGCCAAAAGTCAGTGGAGGGTGTGAAAGGGGTTTGACGAAAGGGAAAGAACTCGGGGTGGGGAAATAAAAAGCAGCAGGCATCGCAGGCAGGATAGGAACCCAAGAGGGTGGGCCCGCGCCCACAAGATAATCAGGGGAAAAGAGAGAAAAAACAACGCGAACGCCTTGCCCGCGTGAGAAATGGACAGACATGAAATCTGGGAAGAATCGCGACCGGACCAAAAGAAAAGGGGGGGCAAATTCCGACGTTCCAGCAGAAAAAAAGGAGGAGGGGGGAAAAGGGGCAAAAAAAAACAAACGCTAGGGAGTCGTAAAAAATTTTGGGTTTAAAAA
>Ga0179593_1610662_pt1 | contig 11007 bp, 11 predicted proteins | sample CZODoug2_1_08_16_FD_185931 | JGI IMG/M metagenome (GOLD analysis project Ga0179593, IMG submission 185931) | Vadose zone soil fungal communities from Angelo Coast Range Reserve, California, USA - CZODoug2_1_08_16fungal (PacBio error correction) | ecosystem: Environmental > Terrestrial > Soil >...
TAAAGTGGAAGAAATCAGAGAGGGGAAATGACGAAGAAGAAAGCTACAGATGGAGGCCTCAAGCGACTCAAGCGCCACGTCCGGAGGGGGCGCACACAAGCAACGGAACAAGTGATACGCATATTCACACGGAAAACGCTGGGGCCTTGTATGTGAAGGAAGAACGGACTACCCTACGGCGTCAATCCATGGGCAATGCAAAGCTGCTACGCAGTTATAATCTTTCCCTATCTCATTTCAAATCCTCTCTAGTAATTCCCTGGGGGGGCTTTGCTCGGCCAATAGGAGGAAGGGAGTATGTCTTGAGAGGTCTCGTCGGACCTCACTGTACCCATGGGTGGGGTCGGGGAGGGTCTTCGTGGAACATTGAGAATCAAAGCACGGTCGCGGAAGTGGCAAGGTCTTACTAAAAAGCGGGGGAAACTCCAAGGGAATCCTGGGCTGCGGACGAGTGGTTTTCAGGGGGGCAGGGCGTCACTGGCCATGGGGTTGGGTCGTGGGTTGACTAGCTCAGTCACAAGTTTGTCGTTGGAGGTAGACCGGATTCTCAAGAGACATAACGTCCGGGCGAAACGCAGGCCATAAACAAGTCGAAGTAGGGGGAGTGAGGGCCCTACAGGTGCCAGGGGAATTTAAGGAGGGATCTTTCTTCCTCTTGGCGTAAAAAGTAATCGCAACCGGGTCTTCTGCTGTTAGGGTCGGGTGCAATCTTTCTCTGTTTCTACTGGGGACTCTAGGTGCGGTTGTGTCGTCCAGCTCTTTCACCGAGGCTTGGCTGAGTGGCTCAACCAAACACAACCCCCCGATCCCAGGCCTCTCGCCTAGGGGTGCAGCGTGTTCTTCACTCAGGTGAAATCTATTTGATGGGGGTCTTAAAAAGTCAACAAAGAAAAGAAGAGTATCGGGGGCACGCCTCGAATTTACCAGACAAGGGGGGAAGAAGGTTTGTCGTGTGGACGTTGAAGGAAGAAAGTCTCCCGGGAAAAAAGATTAAAGTGGAGGGGGAAATGGTGCTTTCAGGACCCGTGTGACATGCTGATCACAATCGCAGCGGAACTTTGGGGTAGAGAACGTAAAAGAGGAGCGCCCAGGCCATACAACCGTTACCCTGCAAAAAAGCATGTGATATTACGTGGTCCGTGCTTAATCGCGACTACTACGTTTCATTTCCTGCCCAAAGAGGGTTTCAACAGCGGAAGAAATTAATGGTGAAGTTAAAGTCGGCCTGAAGTAAATTGTTCCCGTGGCTGGTTGTTGGGAGGTGAACACCACAAAAGATCTGAGCCCACCCCCCTCTCGCTAGCCCTTGAACGGCGCTGGCCCTTCCTCCCGAAAAAAAAGAAACAGGTTTCCTCTCTCCTGGATTGCCCCCTGGACTAGTCCTAGATAAGTTTTCAGTGTTTGGGGGCTTAGGGGGTCCGTCATTGGCCAGTGGTTCAATGAGGTCGGAGAGCTTCTTTGATCCCCGCGGTTTTGGGGTTTGGTGAAGATCGCTGTGCGTTTGCGGCGAATGTCAAGACTTCTGGGATTGAAACCTTGACAGGAAGAGGGGAGCCTATAGGGCAGAGTATAGATCTGCTCGCCGCGGAGTCCAAAGGGATAGAGGGGATGGAGTGGTATGGAGAGGGAGGGGTTCAAAATGAGGGGAGAGAGGAGGAATAGAAGTGGAAGTGGACTAGAAGATGGAGACTGCGACAAGGGAAATGAAGATGCGGAAAAACTTATCTTCTCGTTAGTGTATGTTTGTGATTAACTGGCTACGGAGGCTGTGGGGAGCTGGGGGGGGGGTTTTGTGTTGCAGCGACGACCTGTAAGGAGGGTTGCATCAACGGAGATGGTGTGGGTGAGCAAAAAGCTTCATAAAAAGTATTTTTGTTCCTTCGAGATGTTGCCCGACTTTTTAAACAGCACTGACAATCCAATGGACGTGCTATTGCACATGATCTTTCCGTCTTTTAATCTTAAAAGATAGCGCCCAAACAAATCAATAGTCGAGAAATTGTAAGATTTGCTCCGGTCCCCTCCTTCCATTTGTTAGTTGGAATAGAAAATGGGGAGACTCTCCAAGACGCCGCTATCGTGAAACTTACATTTCCAAACAGTGTCAAGTCATTCCTTTTCACAAAACGGCCGGATAAACCAAAAACAACAAAAAAGGAATCCGCGGCTGGTGCGAGGGAGAGGGTTATTCTTAGTGCTTTTGGAATGGATGCTGGAAGCGTCGAACTTGCGCGATGGCAGCTGGTGCGCGTATTGGGGTTGATTAAGGTTGCAACTTAGATTATTCTCTGTTTCTCTCCTTTTCTCGTGTTGGAGGAGGTTATTCCGGGGTCTGTTGAAAGAGGTGGGGGGCACCCCAAAAAAAAAAAAAAGGTATTTTGTCTCCATGGGTGGCATTCAGCAATTTAAAGTAAGCGAAGACCTAAAAAACAACAAAGTTGGCGGTTGGGGGCCTCTCTTGAGCAATCGCCGTTTCGTCATCTAACACCCAGTCCGAAGACTTTCCAGGCATTGCCGTAGCAGAAAAGAGGGCACGAACGGGGGGGGGGGGGGGTCCGTGGAACGCGGAAGAAGGGCGACGTCGGGGTGTTGTCGCCAAAAAAAAAGGAAAGAGGGGGTTGGCGGAAAAGAAGATGGGCGGGTCGATGAGGCGCAACTGAAGCGATGTGATTTGTTCCGGGCATAGGATCTTCTTCGCTTGGGGGGACAGGGGCTCCCGAATGACGAAACCTACAAGGCTCTCGGACAGTATATCCTGTAAGTCTTACGGAGCCAAACCTTTTGCTAGCCCTTTGGGGACATGAGAGAAAGGTGTGTTGGTAGTGGAAGGCGATGGGGGGGGAAGACATGGCCTGAATGTTGGCAATAAGGTCAAAAAAACGAGGCCCGAAAAAAGTCACAAAGGCCGAGGGCGCGGGTAGGAGGGCGTTGCGCTGGCGACGGGAGGGGGGTGGGCACCATCGTACCAGGTGGAAAATGTGCCAGGCGGGATCCTGTAAGGGAAATCCTCCAAAATGTAAGCCGGGTGGGTCTCTTGAGGTCCCCTCTTGCATGGTTATCTCAGAAACTACAAAGTGATGGTCCCTTTTGTGAGGGGGGCGGCGGAGGAAAAAAAGGGAAAAGCGAAATCCTCGGGGGTCCATTGAAGCGTTCTGGGCAATCCATAAAACAAACAAAGGAAGGAAAAAGGAGGGGATGTAAAAGAGGGGACCACACGAGGAGTTAACTCTTCAACTGGGAAGGTCCAGAAAATAAGCCACCAAAGTAGACAGGGTTACGCTCCTCAAACATCCGAAGGACGACGCCACCGAGAAAAAATCCTCCGTTGCGGTCTTTTACGCTTAAAGGGATCACCGACTGCATAGTTCACTGTTCGATGGGTGCCAAATGTCCTAATCGCGGCCGTCGCCCACATCGACCTTGAGTATTTGAATGAGAACGGCTCCGCGGGAAAGATAAAAGTGGAGGGGCAGGACAGAAAGACAACGAAAGGCCGCCACATAAAAAACCTACGAATATGCCGGCCAAGGAAGGGCAAAGAAAAAAGTCGGTGGAGATTAGGCGACAGTCTGTATAGAGGCAGCGCTTCGGGGGTCGAAGAGGGCAATCTCCGGAAGGCAATCGCCGCGCTAAGAAGGAACTCTTGACAGATGCGCTGCCAAGTGGAGCCATCGAGACAGCCCCACGTCTTTGCTCCTCACAACGAAAAACACCCGACGGATTCACGCTCTTCGTAGACGATAAAAACTACCCAGGGCAGATTTGCCGCTAGGCAATTTGACGGGGCATCTTCAAAAGGCCCTGGGGGGAAAATAAAAAAAAAAAACAAACCGACGACGTTGCGTGCGCAAGGGGGTATATTTTTAGGATGGACTGGGGGTGCAGGGGAAGGCAAAAGGCGGGACAACTCGAACATCTAAACCGAAGCACTCAGAATCCGAAACTGCCGGGAAGCATAGGGGGCCGCTCAAGCACAGGAATGCCTTTCAACGACACTGAATAGTTCAAGAGCGGAATATGCACAGAGCCTAATTCCCCGAATACCCAATATCCGCCCGACATACACCCTCCTGACGCTCCAGCGAAACCGGGGAGGGACGGTGTTTTTAGAAGGGATTTTGACGAACGAGGAAACTGGGAAGGCCTTCATGAAGCGCGCGATTGGAGTCCTACAAAAAGGTGAATTAAGAAAAAAGGGGGTTGAAGACGGAAGAATTTATTGTTCTAGAATCGCAATGCAACAAATCACTCAGTAAGACCGGGGGGCGGCTGTGTGTCCAACAAGGGGAAAGGGAAATTCCAAAGGCTGGGAAGAAGTTGCGAAAACCATGCGGGGGTCAAACCAGTGATTCTCTCTAACGATTATAAGGACAATAAAGTACCTGTCACATACTGGTTTAGAGGATTGTAACTCGCTTTTAAAAACAGTTGGGGGGGAAACTCGGGATGGGAAGCCCCAACATGGTGTTGCAAACCGCCGTGCACAGGGACTGCAAAAGGGCAAGAAATGGGGGGAATTTCGGGACCCGGATTGGAATTCAATGCTGCAAGTGTCGGTCGTGATGACCCGGGAAATGGTCCGAGCATCGCCGGGTTACTGGCAGCAGAGGCCTGTGGTAATTCGAGCTGGCGAGGGGGGGGGTCCTCCCAAAACGTGGTAGAGTCACTATATTTCGGGGGGGTCAGAGTGTCACATCACAGCCATGAATGTGGCGAAGGGTTTCGTGAAGTAATAAGTATTTGTGGCCGTCCATCAAGGTCCAAAACAAGTTATTGGTCTAAGACGGGCACTGAAACGGCACAGTTAGTCTAAGGAAGTCGGTCTCAGTTTAATGAGTTAAATGGCGGCTCGCCTCAATACTTTTCGAAAGGGGAAAAAAACCCCCCCCCCCCCCAACCCAAACAAAACCACCCCCCGCACCTTGAGATGGCTTTATCAAACATTTTCACGGGGCCGAACCGCACCTTTCCGAGACATGGAAGATTTTGTAAGGGAGCAAAATTTCTAACGCTCAACACAACAACCGCTTGATGAGCGACAAATGGAAAAGGTCGAGGCGGGACGAGAGATTGGGGGGGGGGGGGGGTCAATGTCTGGAGATTGAGAAGATCACCAGCACGCGAGAGCGCCGGGGAAGCCCAACTAGACAGACGTTGCGAGTTGATCTACTCAAGTAAGCAGGTTTAGCGCTAGGTCCGCAGCTCCCTAGCAAAAAAGTAGCCCGAAAATCGGCAAAGAAAGAGGCACAAACGAAAAGTCCTGGAGCAGCGCTTCATCGGCAACGGGCGCCCGAAGATACTCTCACGCCCGCACGCGAAAAAAATCCCGACTTAAGCACGTAGCTGGTGTAATGGCCTTGAGTTTCGTAACTAATGAATGGGACCTGAGAAGGCTCAGAAAGGGAAACTCCCAGAAAAAAACTTTTGACCGAGAGAGCTGACAAAAAACATGGCGGCCGCAGTAACACTGCAATTGAACCAACGCGGCGACGGCCTGGGAAGATTCCATGGAGTAGAAGGCAAGCGGGAGGTCAAAGGTGGCCAAGCCGCTAATTGCTGGAGGTGTAGCAATTCAATGCGAAAATACTCCAACATCATGGGGGTACAGAAGCGCCCGAGGAGCGGGGCGCAAAAAACCGAGGTGGGGAGGATCTCGATGAAAGCCATCGAATGATTCTCAATGTCTGAGCAGCAAGCGATAGGTGAAAAACCAGGGAGGGGAGCCGGCCAGGGGTAAGTGAGGAACATGACCATCAAGGCAAAAGGGGCATCTAAAATATCAGCGTTGGAGCACTGGGGCGGAGATTTCGAAGATCGGAGGGGAAAACGGAGGAGCGGAATCCCTCTCAGGGTAGATCGTATAATCTTTAAGAGACAGCAAATCGCTGGGTGGCGATCAGGTAAGTGAACTAGGAAAGGATTAAAAACACGGAAGGAGAAAGAGAAAGAAGTCTCGTGCCATACTGAGCGCCATCATCCAGATGGGAGAAAACGATGGTCTCATAGAAGGAGAGCCTCAATCGAAAGAAGCTCCACGCGACTGCGGCACCAGCAGCAATATTAACGCCGGGAAAAAAAGCTGTTAAAACAAGGGGGGACCCAACGCTGGCCTTGAATGGTCAGGGGCAAGGCAAACCGAGGGACTACCAGAACACGGCGAAGGGGACACTGACATGTGTTCTCATGCACGATCGCGTGTGTCAGGATGGGAAGACGCCTGTCGAGGCTTCTGTCGTCGCACGTTACCCGGCTGTTGAACGAATGGGCGACTCCATCAATTCTGTACCCATTAGTGTGGTGAGTACGCTTGGCATTGACTCCCCAGCACGCGCGGGGACCCGAGGCTGTCGGATAAATACGGTTTGGGCACCTACCAGGCTGTGGGGATATTTTCTAAGGTTGGTTTTTATAGAGAAGATCCCTGGTTCTACTGTGAGTCTGCACTATGGTAGGTTTGTTTTCATTTTGCGCATAGAGATCGGCAAAAGCATGGGGAAGGAGGAACATTTCAGAGAGGCCTTCTCGAAGGGCATAAATCCTTCGTTAAGAAAAGGCCCACAGCGGGAAAAAGTTCGTCAGGAGTATCGGGAACTCGGTGAAATTGGGAAGGAGTGATCGGATCGTGGATTGAGAAGGAAGATTGGACGAGGAATTTTGGACTGGGACCCGACTGGAAAAAAGGTTGCATTTTAAAGGGCTACTTTGGTTTCTTAGAGGGACGGAACTTAGCTAACCAAACCAGTGGTGAATGGAGGGATCAACTCAAAACGCGCCGGTCAGGGGAATGAAGCGCTCGTTCCCGAGTTGATGGGAAGGAAAAAGGAAAAAGGAGGACCAGCGCCACCAGAGCCGCCTGGAAAGGCCCCGGGCAATGGTCGGGCGCTCATAAAGCGGTTTGTCGGGGGGGAAAAAAGACGGACGTTAACAAGAAGGGAAGGGATTCTCGAAGGCTGCGGGGAGGCCCCCGGGTAACATGGGGGCAAGCAATAAAAAAATCGGTGCGAACCAGAAGTGAGCGAGGAGCCCAAATTAACACACCGGCCTTAACCCGGAACGGCAATGTCTATACGGGGAGTGTCGGGCTGTGCGGCCGCGTATGGGAATGACGGGGACAAAAAAGTCAAGACCTGAGAGGGTGATGTTGAAAAAGACCGTGAATGATAGTGAAAAAAAGGCGTCAGTGAGGGGGGGGGGGAAAAAAAACAATCAACAAGGCCAATCGAAGCAACACCCCGCGCTCGCGAAACAAAAGAGGGGAGACGACCAAGAAAACATAACTCCATTTTGCGCGAAGATTATAAAAGCCGGAAGAAATTAATGAAGTTGGGGAACCCACGCATTAAGTTGATCACGTCTTAAAATGTGGTGGGCTGAAAAATCCTCCCAGGTGAAAAAAATGGGGAAAACAAAGAGGAAAATAGACCCGACCGTGCTCATGGAAAGTCTCGCTTAGGCTTTTGTCTAACTCGCGAGACTCCCGAGGTGGGGGGCGGGAGAGGGTGTGCGGGGGAAAAGCCTTCAGATGGGGGGGGGGGTTGGCCTACCCGGGTGTAACCCTTGGGAACCACTCGGGTAGCCCCGTCTTCCTTCTCGGTGGTCCTTGAGACTTGCAAGGGGTATTGTTTTGTTGCGCTTCAGAGCCAACGCTTAAGAGAGGTAAACAGCCTGGGGTCAAGAGTGTGGGTTTCGTGTAAACTTGTGATACCGCCAATACTCTATCACTCGAGAGAGAGGAGAAGGCTAAAAAGTCACTAGGAGCGCACCCGACAATTGGGAAAAAACACGAAGCCGCAGGGCGCTGGCCAAAAAGTTGGGGCGAGGGGGCTCGAGGAGTCCTTGGGGGGGGAGGATTGCGCTGGACTTCGTCAAGAGGCAGTGACGAGCTGTGAAGGATTAAGCAGGGGGGGGGGCAATCGGGACAGCTGTGACTAATTGTTTTTAAAGCGTCGGAGGGGGTTTCGTGTGAAGTGGGGTAGAGGAGAAAGTTTGTACTTCATTGGGGGGTGGAGGGCTGCATTTAACATTCAAAAATTGAAAGGGAAACCGGAAGGGAGGTCGATCGTACTGGGTGTTCGGGGAAAGCATGACCTCAATAGAACGCAGTTTCCCGGGCGAATCAGGGGAGGGGTTCCGGGGGGTCTTAGTTGCTATGGATAATGCTAGTAGTGGTGTGGTTTAAGGAAGAAAGGGTTGTATAAAAAAAACAGTATCAATAAAAAGTTTGTCTTGGCTGGGGGATCCCTTGCTTCCTGTGTAGACTCTTTTCTTTCCTATTTTCCATCACATATATCGTTCTGGGAGGTTACCGTGGAAAGGGGAGAGTATGACGGAAAAACCTAACTCTATTCCTATGTCCCTTGCGGAGGGGTAAAGAAGAGCCAAAAGGGTATCCTTTATGCAGGCCAAAGCACATCATGTTGTTGATTTGGTAGATGGCTCTTTTTTTACCATCACGGGGGGTCTAAAACTTTTTTGACTTCGGGAAAACCCTTCAAGCGGGGAGGATGCGGTCTAGGCAAAGACCGTGGGCGCGGCGGGAGTAGGTCTACGGAGTGGTCAAGAATGAAGCTGACCATGAAAGGCCTGGGCCAAAGTCTTGTGAATTACGCGAGAACGAATCCCCCCTAGGAGCGTGTCGCGGTGAAGGCGCAGGCGGGGGTGGAACATCACTTTTGGGATCTCTCACCAGGCCCCTAACATTAATTCGTTTTTCTTCGTTTCTCTAAGTAAAAAGCACTACAATCCTCTTTGGGGGGTATCAAAAGAATTGGACTGGATTCCCTGGACCTCGTCTCCTCCCCCCGCCCAAGGGTTCGGTAGGGACCCCTGAGATGGTGGGTAACACAAGTACCAGAAAAAAGGTAAATGGACGCAAAGGATGTCTACGTGAAAACAGAGGGGAAAAACGACCTCACACTCAAGTAAGAGGTGCCGGTTCCTACAAGCAGAGGACAAAAATCCTCCTGCCCGGAACATAGGGACCTCCCGGGGGGGGGCGCTTTTCTACTTTACAGCACTTATCCTCGCGAATTCCTTTGGGGGGCCCTTGTTGGGTGGGTGGGGGGTATTTTGTGAAGCCCCCCCCCCCCAACAGCCTCTGAAGGATTGCCAAGGCGAAGCGCAACGAGCAACACCTCGCAGGAAGGCTAAATTAGAAAATAATCCACCAGGAAAGGAAATCGAATTGCACAAAAAACAGGGCAGGCAGGCCTAGGTGCCCAGCTAAGCCGCAAAACCTGAATAAAAGGTCGGGGGGGCATCCAGGCGCGCAAAGAGGTGGATAGTCCGGGATCTGCATCCTAGATGGGGGGCTGTGGGGGTCAGGGACTCGGGAATCGCCTCCTAAAAATTGATGACCCCTCTTAAATCAATCGGCGGCTTGGAAATTGTCTAAAAGAGCCTCGCTCCATAAAAAAAAGCCAGTCTTGCGTTTTTTTTAAAAATCTTGATTCAAAAAAAACACCGACGAAATAAGCCACGAGAGGACTTCGTCCTAATAAAACGAAGGAGAACCGGAACTGGACTATCGAAAAAGGAAGGTCATATCCTGCCAAGGTTCTACTCGCTACAACACCTAAAAAAAAAGAAAAGCCTGACGCAATGGGTTTTAAAGGGGGATTGGGACTGTTAAAGTTGGACAGAATGAAAAAATCAGGGAAAGGAGACCCCTCCTCTAAAAAAGAGGCAATCCCGTCCTACAAAGACGACTACGAACAATACTGTCAGGAAACTCCGCAAGAAGACCTTGGGGCACCATGGTCAACTCCTCGAACTCAATAGTCAGCGAAGGAAAAGACACCACGAAAAGCACGACGACATCAACAGACAAACAAACACGTTGCCAGAGAGAAAGGCGGGGGAGGTGTTTATCCTGAGTGGAAGGGGAAACTGGGGAATTCCTTCATATCTTCTAGGGGATGTGAGATTCGAGAAAAAAACCAATGGGGCTTACACAGAGGCGTTCGAACTAAAACTTTGTTGAGTTTGGGATATAGATCAAATCCGGGGGTGGAAAAGAGAAGACAAAGACATACCTCTCGCTTTGGACCGATGGGGGGGTCAACGCATTACTCAAAACGGGCTCGTTTCCTGCGTGATGTTTGGGGGTCAGCAAAATCGCCGTTAGTGTCAACCTTTAGTTTCTGGGGGAATATGATTGGAACAAGCAAAACTGAGCGGGGGCGGCGGGGTCTAATTGTGAGAACGCGCGTTACCCCCGGGTTTCAAAAAAAGATGGAGAAAACAGGGGTCCGCACGGGCTAAAAGGAGGGGCGGCAAAGGAAGCGGTGGGGGGGTTGCACACTTCCTGAAATAGGGGGCTGTCGCGATGCAATGGGGGGGAAAATTGAAAGGGGGGGAAGAGCTCGAAGAGTTGGCCAGGGAGGTGTTGGGATTCGATCGGGGATGTAGTTGTTGTCAAAAAAAAAGAAAGGAAAGTTGGGAACTGATAAGCGTCGAATTGAGGAACCGATTCAGCGGGCGAAGGTTTCGGGAGGCATCCCCCGATGTGGCAGCAAAGACTGCGTAGCGAACCGTCATCGGACAACGGCACCGGCAGAAGAGTTGAACCGTCGAAAAGGAAGGCGAATTGGGGGAGACCCGCTAGACGTTCTCGACACATGAAGCTTTCTAGGGGGGAGGGGGGATCAAAAAAGGCCCGATGAGAATCCCTTTAATATGAACGGGATAAATTTCGTCACGCTCAACACCGAAGTTTATGAGCGACAACATACAAGGAAGGAGGCACATGGAGAGGAATAGCTGGGGGGTCTGTAAAGGGGGGTCAAACATCAAACTCTATGAAGATCTCTGGACTCCCATATTAACCGGGCGGGGGTCAAAGCTACCATTAAATCAAAGGTTAAATAAGTTCCGAAGAGCTACGCCAACAAAGGAGCAAACAGGCAAAGGGACACGGTCTCAAAATCTAAATGAAGGAAGGCAGACTAGTCCACTTTAAGAAGAACTTATCAAAAGCAAGGAAAGGCAAAATAGTTATCTAAATCA
>Ga0179593_1730965_pt1 | contig 11007 bp, 14 predicted proteins | sample CZODoug2_1_08_16_FD_185931 | JGI IMG/M metagenome (GOLD analysis project Ga0179593, IMG submission 185931) | Vadose zone soil fungal communities from Angelo Coast Range Reserve, California, USA - CZODoug2_1_08_16fungal (PacBio error correction) | ecosystem: Environmental > Terrestrial > Soil >...
GGGCACAATCCGGCAAATCAACCCACACGCGAGATCGAAATCTCGCCGGGAACCAGAAAAAAAAAGACACCCAACCCTGACACCGCATAACAGGTGGCTACATTCTAAAAGAGAAAAAGAAAAGCGAAGACATTTCATCCGGGGCAACTATTGCCGCCATACAACCACAAACCGGGAGTTACCCCACTTCGCCCAAAAAAAAAGCAGAGGGGAGAATGAGCACGGGCTGCACAATTCTTGGCTCCTGCACAGAATGGAGGGGAGAAAGTACTACTGATCTAGCTTGTGGGGTCGTATTTACGGAAGGGGGGAAGGTGGGGAAAAAAAAAAGCTGCTCGTCCGAACGGGGGTTCCCCGACCGCCAAAAAAAATCAAAAAAGGGGGACCGGCAGCAAAGTTACATCTTTCAAAAAACAACGTAAGAAGGAAACCTGAATGTAAAGGGCGAAAAGCATACTGGCAAAGGGAAACCATGACAAAATCCGTAACGGAGCTCAAAAAAAAAACTCAAACCACCAAAAGGGCATCAGGGGCCGATCCACTAGGGGGAGGAGGGGCACGTTGTGGCCACAGCTAAGCAAATATATCACTAAAGAAAGAACGGAACCAACGTTACTGTCGCTTCTCGCCAAAGTGGAGACTCCGATGCCGCCGGATGCCGAGCAATTCCCTTGGTTCAGCAGTCCCTAGGCTACGCACAGAAATAGAAGATGGAATCCAAACGGGAGAGGGACATCCGTGGGCAGTTTTACATGCGTTCTGGTCGCACTCGAGGAAACGTTAAAAGAATACGCACCCAAGCCCGGCGGACGAAAGAGGGTCGGCCCAAAAAAGTCAAGGTTTCTCGTACGACGGAAAGCAGAAAGGAGCAACTTAGACTGACTCCGAACTGACGTGTCAGTCAACCATCTGATCCAGGTAGAAGCGGGGTTTTGCGCCGAAATCACAGCGAAAAGAAAAAAAACAAACCCCCGGAAAAACTCATCCGGACCGCCACGAAAGATCCATCTCCTGGAAGGCTCCAAATCCAAACGGAAAGAGCCAAAAAGTGCGGCACTTTTATCAAAGACGTGCAAAGAAAAACTTATAGGGCCCATGCGAACGGGCTTCCGACCACACAGGCCTCAAGCTGGACAGGCCGCCCGTCTCAGCTGAGGAGTAAATCACACGCCTCCATTTTTGCGCAAACGTGTGAAAAGGGGGCCATGCCGCAGCATGCTAGGAAAGGGCCAGAAAGAGTCCTCGTCCGTCAATCAAAATTTAATGAAAAGATGTGCCAAAAATCCCCTTGCTGAACAATATAGAGAGGGGAACAGCCTTCAGCGGCACAAAAAGGTTCGGGCTTGGCGAAGGAATATCAACGCAACAAACCGCGTAAAAGTTCAAGAAAAAAGAAAAACGTATTGAACAAAGGGGGAGGGAAGCTTGCCACGCGTCCATGCGAGCCTTTTTCAGCACTGAACCAGTCGATTCGCGTGTTGTGTCCAGATCTCAGAAGAAAAAAAAACACAAGAAAGGGTAAAATCACAGCCAAAGCCACCAACCCAGTCTGAAAGGAACTTCGGCTTGTAGCAGCCACAGCGCCTCTCCCCATTTCCACCAACGCAAAAAATTCCCATATCCACCTTACTTATAAATAATCTCTCAAAAAAAAAAATGAGGTGGAGAGATATGGGAGTGTATGGCAGGGGGAAAAAACGTGCTTGGATTGGAACTGGGTGGGCGCGGGGTGGCTGCTACAAGTTTGCCGTCTATCAGCAAAGGGGGGGGAGATTTGGATCTAAAAAGGGAGAGGGGGCGCCGCTGAAAATCGGACCCAAAATCGAAATGATGGGCACGGATGCTGAAACCGTAATGCTCATGTAACTCGTGGTTCCAAAGAAGCCGCAAAAACGGTGGTTGGAACACCCGCTGGGGAAGAAGGGGGGGGAGTGTTCGATCCGACACACACGAGTCGGGGGTGTTGCGTGGGGTGAGACTACGCTGCTGGGCAATCAAGTATTTGGACGGAGGGGAAGTTTCAATCCACATGACTGCTACACATGACGGGAAGCTGTGAAAGAACCTGGATGGAAGGGGGGAATTGAAAAACTAGAAAGGTTTTGGCAACTGAAAAGGAACCAGGGAAAACGGCTAAAAACGCTTAGCGCCAAAAAAGGGAATCCGCTACCATGGACATTCGAAAGGGCTGAAAAAAGAGTGGGAGGAATTGGGTTTGGAGTTCGTAAAGACAAAAAGAAGGAGGGAATCGTCTTGAGCGGGCAACGCTCGTGTAAGCAAAGTCAGTTTGGAGTGATGCCGGAAGAGGATAAAAAAGAGGGTTTAAAAAGATCAGGAAAGGCGAAAAGCGGCCGGCTGTTATCGGCGCAAAGGGGAAAAAAAAAAGAACAAGCCTACCGGACAGATGGAGGAAGAACGTCACAGTTCGGTAATCAAAAAAAACTAGGGGAGCAGTGATAGGGGTTCTTGGGATGCAAGAAGAAACGCAAAAAAAAAAAAGAAAGCGAGTGGGGTGCGGAAAAAACCGCGACGGCGCTCCATGAGGTGCAGCGTAGGATTCCGCAAGGGATCGGGAAAAACGCACGACGGAAATCCCATTTCAAAGCAAAAACGTGGGGGGGTAAACCATCACGATGTTCGATCGCACGGAAGGTGCCGTATGGCAGAAGGGCGCAGGCGAGCAAGGATAGCTCGGCAGAGTGCTAAAAAGAGTAGGTAAGCCGGCAAGAGAAATTGAGACAGTCCTGGTTTCGTCGGAGCATGGTAGAGAAATCGAAGGGGGCCCGTAATCAAGTAAAGTCAAACATTCGGCCCGAGGGTCGAATTGCGTGAAAGTGAGGGCGGGAAAATCTAGAGACTAAAGTCAACCTGGTGCTTCGTAAGTCAGCCGAAAAAGTTGCCAGCTGAATAACTTTTCAACTCTCGATCCGTTGTAGACCGTATTCAAGGAAATGAGTCGACCAGGAGATGTCATGAAGAACAAAAAAAGAAAAAAGTTGGGGGGGTGAAAAAGATGCCAAGCAAAAACTGGAATTCCGCGTGGCCCCCAGGGAGCGCAAACAGCGTTGTTCTGTAAATAGAAGGGTAAATAAAAAAAAAGAAACAAGTATGCCTGTTCTTGAAAACTTAAACAGCGGTCAAGGAGAAAAAAAAAAGGGTTGGCCGACAGGGGGGAGGAAATTATTTGCATTGGGGAGGAACGAGGATCAACCGGACGGGGACAGGTTCACAAAGGGGGGGGGGGCCGAACCGGGGACGGGAGCTGATTTCCATTACGAAGGGGAGGGAAAAACAACAAAATCGCAGGGAAAAGTCTGGGGAGCGTGGGGGAATTTTGCGGGGTTTGAAAGGGGAGTTTCAGGGGGGAAAAAACCAAACCCTGAATATCAGTAAAAAACGGGGGAAGAGGTGGGGAGAATTGTCCGTGTGGGCTATCCGTCTCACCAAAACAACGATCTTAAAAGAGGAAGGAAGACACAAGAAAAATCCCACAAGGCGGGGGGGAAACTTTCATGATCTCGCAGTGACAACAAAGCACATGGACCAACTCCCGCCGGCTCCCGCGCCTTTGGAGAAGGAACCGAAAAGAAGAAAGCTGAAATTTAAAAGGAAATAACGCACGGGCGGGGGGGGGGGGTTGGATTCTTGCCGCCGTTACCACGAGGCCTGTCCGTCCGGTTGATCCCCCACGGGCGTAACCCTCGAAAAGGGGGAAAAAAAGAAGTTCTCCGACGGGCGAAAAAAGAGTTGGAAAAAAAAGGAGGGGCCACTTTTCAGTCAAGACCGTCTACCTGAGAGACATGGTTGAATATACAGAGAAAAACGACTGGGGGAAGACTCAAGGAAAGAAAGAGTGGCCGCCGGAAGGATTCAAAAAAAAAAAACAGAGCAGTCAGGAGACTTATCTGTATTGTAGACAGGCTTAAAGAATTGTAGGATCGAAAGCATAAAGGGGACACAACAGAAAGAAGGTCAAAGTGATAGATCCCCACCCGAGTTCCGCAAAAGGCGAAAATTGCCGAATTGTGTTGGAGGGAACAAAGTTGTTCCACAACTTAAAGGAGGAAAAAAAACAGGACTCGATAGGGAAACGGGACCAAAGGATACCTCTTCTCTGCAGCCTTGAAGATAAAAGGCCTCCGGCTGAAAAAGGGGGAAATCAAGCAATCGCCCGCTGCCGAAGGCAAAGTCCCTGAATCGGCAAAAGATAAAAAAAACAGGATCGGGGGGCGGCAAAAAGGAGGGGGAATAGGGGGGAAAAAGGAACTGGATTAGAACGCATCCCGTTACCGTAGGACCTACGGCACCCCCGGTCGGAACTCAAGGGGGTAAGAAATAAAAGGGCAAAACTGACTGGGGAAAAACTAGTACAAGGCAAAAGTGAGCCACGGCTCTCCAAAAGCGCTGAGTAAAGGGCCATCTTACCGTAGGGGAGGGGGGACGATAGAGGGGAGGGGAAAGCTCACAGAAAACTGAAAGGAAAAAAAAGAGAACCAGGAGGCAACCTCAATCCTGAGGCGTGACCCTCCCTGGAAAACAACCGTGCCATATCCGAGAGACACTAACAGGGGGAAAGGAAAGGACAGGGAAATCTTCCGAAATTCCAAAAATTGCCCATCAAAAGGGGGGTCGCTCGCGATCTGCAGGACCGGAGAAACTCAGGGGGGCAATGGGGTCAATCAGGGGGTTAAAACAAACAGGGAAAAAGGAACAGGGAAAAGGCCTCCAGCGTAGAGGATCAAAGACCGGAAAAATGAAAACTCGCGCACTTCGGAGGAGGACGTCGAGGAAGTGCAAAAAACAGAGAAAAAAGGAAAAAAAAAAAAGTGCTTGCGCAGCACCGCAGCAAATACTGGCTAAAAACCGAAAATGGGGACCGAATCAACGAAAAAACCGTAGAAAAGGGGTGTGGGGAAAACAAAAAGGTGAGGGGGAGGTTGGAAGGGGAGGACACAGAAAAAGCGCCGTAAAGCAAAACTGCTGGTGTCCGGGAGTAAGGTGCGCGGGAAAAGCGGCTCATCCAAAAGAAAAAAAAAACGTGCAAGGAAAAATAAACACCAATCCCAGTGCTGATGACGGGCAAAACATTCGGCGGGCGAACAGTTTCCAATCAACGCAATTCAAAGGGGGGGGGATTTCAAAGAAAAAGAAAAGAAAAGATCTCGTCAGAAAAAAAAAAAAAACTGAAGGGAGGGTGACTAGCGTATTTTAGAAGGGGTTTATAGTTCACCTGGGTGCTTGAGTGCTGGAAAGGGAGGAAAGGGGGGGGGTGAAGGGGGGCTGGAAACCAAGCCTAAGTGTGGGGGGGGAAGAAAACTGGTGGTGGCTGGGTTGGTTCAGGTCCGACCTGATCGTTGTTCAATCTGGCAACACGCGCATAATGAAAAATCGGAAAGACCAGAGGGGGAAAGAAGGAGCGATTGAACTCTTTTGAACCATGAAAATGGGGAGGGGGTTTTTAAAAACTGAATACGTTTTACGTGGGTCGTTCGAGAGGACCAGAAAATCGGCGTGGGTTGGAGGGGTGAGGGAAGCGACGAGCTGGCCAAAGCACACGTTTTGGAAGATTGGCATTCATAGACGACGAAAAAAAAACAAAGGGAGGAGGCTTTAAAACCGACCTGAGGGGGGATAAAAGATGGAGGCCTTTGTTGAAAGAATGTCGGGGCAGCCAACGGAGTGAAACAACGGGAGTAGCGGAAAAAAAAGGGGGGGAGGGGGGAGGAAATACATGAATATCAGAACAGAAGGAAAAACACAAAAGGAGATTGAGACAATGGGTTTGGGGGAAAGTTCGAAAGCGGATCACTTTGAAGTGAATCGGAGGAAATGAAAAGGCTTGGAGGTACTGTCTAAGGGGGAACTGGGGGGAGATTGAGAGCCTAAGGAAAAGAGAAGACTACCCCGTTTTGAGGTATGTTAACATGGCCGGGAAGGCACTGGGAGGAGTTCACCAAAAACAAAGGGGGAACAGCCTACCTGACATATTTAGGAACGTCCAGTTCTGCTCGGAGGCAGTCAGAAAAGAAAAAGTTCAGGTTCCAAGGAGGTAAAAGAAAAACCGAAATCCGAGTTGTTGGGCGTTGCTCGACCCAGTAACGGACGGCTTGGGAGTGCAATGCGGGAGGAGGGTCCGATAAGAGTGGGAAAATCACGACGGAAAGGGAACTAAAAAAAAGCACTAAAAGCCCGTTGGGGGGATTCATCACGATGATCCACCCACGTTTTGCCGGGAAGAAGTCGCAGATGGTCAAAAAAAGCTGGATTCGGGAGAACGCGAGGAACTCGGCGGGAGTAACAGGTGCACAAGAAGTGGTCAGACGGGTAGCCGTTTCAGGTCAGAAAGGGGGGGGGGGTCTACAGGTTTTTAAAGGGGGAAAGGTGTAAAAACGCGTGCCAAGGGCCCAAAGTCGGGCCAGGGCCTTGCGGGGGAAGAAAGGGAGGGGGCGGAAGAAAGGAGAGAGAATATGAAAAGGAAAGGGGGGGATGAGGGGGATGTTAGCACTTTGTCCCCATCGAGGGGGGAAGAGATCCTTACATTTAATTCCCAATAAGATTAGAACATAAGATAGTCTCTCCTACAACGTTCCAAAGGGGGGGGGGGATGGAAAAACGGTCCTTCCCGTGGAAAACACTGGAAGAAAAGGCTTTGGAGAGTTATATGGAAAGAAAGAACAAAATATCGGTCTGAAAAGAAAAGGGGAACACATGAGTGGGGAGGAAAGAGGGGGGAAGTAGAAAAGGTCATGGGTTCATTTGTTCGCTGGGTAAAAAAAACGTGGCACAGGTGGCAATGCCTCTGTGGAACTGCCAAGCCGTTGCGGAATTTCCAGGACGCTTGCGGTGGGGAGAGGGAAGGGGGAGGGGACAATAGAGGGGAGCTAAGGTTTGGGTTTAATTTTCGGGTTGGGAAGGGAAGGGGCAGACCTGGCTCTATCATGACGAGACGGAATTGAGATTTCCGGATTGGGCTAGCAGATCAAACGGTAATAGGAGACAGACAAAACAATCTTTCCACCAGAAACATAGAGAAATAAAACGGCCCGCACTGGACCACACGCAGGAAAAAAAAAAGGCGAGAAAAGGTTTCTCACCGACCGACCTCCACCGAAGGCAACTGAGGGAGCGAAAAAGGAGGTTGCGCCAGGAAACAAAAAAGCATGAAACGGGTGCACCCAATTCGTCGCTCCATCTCGGGACTTCAAAAGAAAGGGAAGGAACACAAAACGGAGGTGGGCAGCTTCAACTCCAAAGTTCCACGGGGAAAAGTTGGGAAGGAAAAAACTTCATAAAGTTATATGGGGGGGCTTGATGGAAACGCGTGTCAACTGCTCGTCGATGGGTCAAAAAAAAGGAAGCCGGAGGAAAGAGGTCAAAATGGCCGAAAAGTGAGGGAAACTGGAAGGGGTAAAAAACGGAGGCTGAATACGGGGATTTGACGAATGTAAAATGAGAGAAAAGAAAAAACACAGGGGAAGACCATGCGCTAAAAGAAGGGGGAAAGAGCATCACATTAGAAGAAATCCATGAGCCTCTGCCGAGGGTTTGGCGAGGTGCGCTTGAAAGATAGATCACGCGAACCATGACGACGAAAAAGCTTACCAACTGTAAGTATGCGAAGGAAGGAACTTCCAAGACTCGCCTAGTCCGACGTTACGACCCGTGCTAGAATGCAAGCCGGGGCAACTGGGGCTTTGATCGAGAGGAAAACAAAGTGCCTAGTCGAGGAAAGTCAGGTCGTGATGGGTCGCACTCGTCCAGTTCCAGGAAGGAACAGAAATTCATCAAAAAAACGGTCGTAATCTAAAAAATGGGAGAACAAAGAAAACCAGGGTTTCGAAAGGTCTCGCTGGAAAGAAAACTAGGAAAGAAAGGGAGAGGACCATAGGCGAAAAAGGACGTTTCGATCCATCTGATAAGTAGGCTTTAAACTGGGATTTGCGCCGTCACGAAACGGAAAAGGCGGGGGGGAAAATATCTGGGGAAAGACAAAAAAGGGGGATGGAGGGTCCCTACCGGGAGGCTCTAGAACGGAAATCCTTGCAGAAGTAAAAGGGAGGAAGGAGAAAGCCGGAAATCAAAAACGGCGTGGAGGCAATGCGCTCTTCAAATTCCAACACCAAAGGGTACTAGAAGGGGAAGGGAAGGGGTCGAGCAGTCTGCAGAACCAAGAAGTTTGGGAGAGAAGGCGGTTTAAAAAAGAGGTTGTCCAAAAAAAAAGGAAGCAGCGCTAGGCACAACGGCGATACTCAGCGAGAGGAAAAACAGAGAGGAAAAGAAGGGAAAGGGGTCTTTTCCAAAAAAAAACTCAAGGAGGGGGGGGAAAATAGAGGAGGATGAAAAATTGACGACTGAAGCATCAATTTTCGGTTGACTTAGAGACAGCAAGATACTGCTCAAAAAGATTAGGGGGCCAGGGATCGAACCGCATCAAACCGAAACGTATCAGGGTGTTTAAAAAGGATAAAATGGAACAACGGGCTGTGCGAGAAGGCATCAAAGGGACTGGTGCCGGGGGGGACGCAGAATTACATTAGAGGGGGGTGCAAAAGAAGAGCAGAGGCGACACCGAAATAGAGGCAATGAAAAAAAAAGCAACCCTGCTGAGGACGGCAAAAAAAAAAAGGGGCTGGAAAAGAGAAAGCATAAATTCCAATCCAGAAAGGGCAACAGTTGGGGAAAAAAGGGGGAAATATCAAAGGGTAAGGAAGAGAGCAAGCAAACAAAACCTTTGATGATTGAAGGTGGATATACTTTGAAATGACGAACAGTGGGTTTGGATGGGGTTAACGGGGGGGGGGGGGAAGCAGGGGGATGGGGCGCTACGAAAGGTTGTGGTGCCGTCGAATCAACTTGGGATGGGGGGCTGGGGGGAGGAGGAAAAGCGCGACGAGAGGTTAGGTTGGGGAGGGAGGAGAATGGGCAACACGCTCCTAGTGAAAGTAATATGCTCAACAAAGAAAAAGTTTTGGGGGAAGAGGGGGGAATAAAGAACAGAAGGGGGGGTTAACACCCCGAAAGCTTTCGGGAGGGGAAGGATTCGTAAAAAAGAAAAAGCACGAGGCGTGTGTGGCGTTGAGCATTATCGGGAGAAAAGCGGAAGGAGTGGTTGTTGTTGCCGAGTAAAGAAACAGGGCAGAGGGGGACGAAAGATCTGGAAATCTATGACTGTTTGGAAAAGACAAAAAGGGAGGAGAATAAGAGACGCTGGGGCCGGGGACCAGAGCGCTAGCAGTGGAACTTCTGAAAAATCTGAGCAACAAAGAGGGGGTGAGAAAGAAAAGTGCATATCAGGATACGGGCGGAGGGAAAGGAGCTTGTGGGTTTCGGTAAGAGCGTCCTTTCCGAACGGAATTGAGGGGGGGAGGGGAAAATAACTTTTCGAAGGGGGAGCGTGTCAGGAAGGGGGGAAATCGGGAAGGGTGGTAGATGAAAGAGGGAAAGTCCAGTACCTATAAATTGGAGGTGGCAGATGTTCCCCCGCGGAGGGGGACGAGGTGGATGGAGTCAAACAAGAAACGGAAAAAAAACGAAACTGAGAAGGGCTGACAACGTCCCATGTCTTTATCAAGAAAAAAGGAACATAAAAGGTGATTTCCACTGGAGGACTAAGGAGAAGGAATCTATGGGGAACGGTGAGGGACCGGAACCTTCAAAAATACGGAGTGCTTGGAGGCTTTTGGAGAGGTAACGGGATCTACGAATCCATAAATAGAATGATCCACAAGTGGGGGAAGGTGAGACTGCCCTTGTTTGGTATAGAATTGGGGGGTGGGGGGGGGGGGGGGTAGTTCTCAAAGTTTTCTGTATTGGCATAGGACAGATGAGGGGGAGTCGGACTCTCTAATTGGAGGGGATTAATTAAAAGGAAAAATCAAGAAGGCATACAGGAAAGTTTTAGAGGAAAAAGATCGGTGATCTACTGGGCACCTGAAGACGGGGGGGAAGGTTTTGGGGGGTAGGGGTGGGAAAAGGGATGGTCTGGGGACCAATTCTCATGGGGCTGTCTGGGGGGTCTGAGAGTCTGAAAGGAGGGGGGAGGCTATGGGTGCGCTGGCGGGGGGGGGGGGGGAGGAATTGGCTTAAGAGGAAAGAGGCATAGAGAAGAAAGCGTGTGTGGTGGTGGGGGGTGGAAAAGGGCAAAAGTCCTTGAAGAGGGAAGCCCAAAGGAAGGACCCGTGTGAAATCCCTGTAAGTCTAGTCACTGACTGCCAGGTAAAAAAGGGGGGGGGGGAGGGGCCAAGCAAAACCGCCAAAGTGGGAAAAAAGACTACAGAAGGTGAAAAAAAAACATCGGGTTTTCGTAATTCGGGAAAAAATCCAAAAAGATACAGAGCCTTGACTGAAAATAAAGGGCCTCCCGATGCAGAGGAAAAGGGGGGGGACCGGGAAAGGTGGGATGAGCAATTATGTGCAGGGATAGATGGGACAAAGTGGGTGTGCAAAGCGTTTAAAAACATGCTCTGTTGTACCTGGGCGGGCAAAAAAAAGGCCAAGGAAGAGTCTTTGTAGAGGGAGCCAAAAAGGGAGGGGGAGCGGCAGGGTTGGGAAGGTTTGGGAAAGGGCTAAGAAGAGATCACGAGACGTTTAGATTTGGGAAGGGGTTTGTAAGAAGTTGGGCAACAAAAAAGGGAAGGGGAAGGGGAGGAAGGAAGAAGAGCTAGCACAAGACCGACCTCTGTCAACGTCTGGCTTCGGGAAAGGGCAAAAACAGAAAAAAACCTGCAGCTCCCTAAGAGGGTCAACAGGAGAAGCCCAAAAGAACTTTAAGCATCCGAGGCACCGGCTTGCACCAGTTACAAAGGGAAGGAACTGGGAAAGACCCACTGAGGAAACCGACTAAAAGAAAACAGAACAAAAGGAATGCAACTGCCCCCAGGGCTTTGAAAAGGACTGGTTCATCAAGGGGGAGGGATCTGGGGGGGGTATTTACAGAAGATACAGTAGAAAACAACGGGAAGGTTGTAAAGAGGATCGGAGGGGAAAAAAAGGGGCAGGGAGTTGGCA
>Ga0179593_1375640_pt1 | contig 11006 bp, 14 predicted proteins | sample CZODoug2_1_08_16_FD_185931 | JGI IMG/M metagenome (GOLD analysis project Ga0179593, IMG submission 185931) | Vadose zone soil fungal communities from Angelo Coast Range Reserve, California, USA - CZODoug2_1_08_16fungal (PacBio error correction) | ecosystem: Environmental > Terrestrial > Soil >...
GTGAGTGGGATTCAAGGGGATGGAAAAGGGCTAGTAATGTCGGGGGCTCTCCCATGATGACGTGGGGGGAAATAAATCGATTCTAACCAGGGAAACTCAAAAAAAGGGTGTCAAGGAAATCTATGAGGAAACCTTCTGTTTCCGCGTGATTGGGGTGGTGAACATCCATCCATATCCATGGAGAAAGGTCCGGAATTGCTTCCTTAGAAATGCATGGTGCCAGTGACAGACGTGTGAACATATGAAGGTTGAAATTGTTCACTCTCGGAAGACTGGCTGATGGTAATCGCCATTATCACTAGGAAGAGACGTATGGATTCAGGGGATTACTGATGGAAGGAGGAAATAGCTGGTTCGCTAAAGTCAGCAGAAAAAAGCCGAAAGTCGATCAGCGCCCTGGGTAAAAGCTTTGGCTGGGGACTGGGGCACTTCCAATCAAGGCTGGGAAGGAAAAAGAGGGCCGGCAGGGAGCAGTATCAGTACATTGAACTAGGGAAAAAGGAGAAGGTCAGAGAAATAAGCACTGCATCGCTTTAACTGGAAAAAAATAGGGGGAACACTGGGGGGGTGTCTGAAAGGAAGAAACAGGGCAAAAAAGCACGCTTGTCGGGATAAGAAGCCGTAACGCGTCTAGATGGGAAAAGGAGACACGAGCGAGCCCTCTTCCTAGAGGGGGAGGATCAGCCGGTTTGAGGGGATAAGGAGGTCATTGTGCGAGGACGAGGGGGAGGAGGGATGTGTTGAAACGGAGGTCGCAATCACGGCAGGAAAGAGAGATGCAATTACTTGAAAGGCTCACATCTCCGCGAAAAAACAGGCGTAGAAAAAGCTTCCAAAATATCGGGGTGGATAGAGGGACGGAAAATGCTATCACGGAGGGACTGGAGGCTAGTCAATCTTCTCTCAGATGCATGGACAGCGAGGGCCGGGAAAAAAGTGCGATCAGAGGGATGAATCATCAATGGGGGGTCTATCCTAACAGAGAACAGAGCACCGTGAGAGAGGGAGAGAAAAACCTTGCGAAAGCTTTTGCGGGGGGCTCTTACAAATTTCGACCGTGCTACGGCCAAGGACAAGAGAGAATCGGAGGGTCCCGTCAGAAGCAGGAGCTCACTTCTCCAGGCAGCGCCAATGACGAATCGACTCGGAGAGCTAAGGGTAGTGGGCCCATTTGTCAGGAATGAAGAGGAGCGAAATAAAAAAATCCGTGCTGAGGGGGGTCTTCGGAGTGCGTCCCACATATTTCCAGGTTAATAGAAGGCCAGGGATGCAAGTAGGTGCCCCCCAAAAAGCTGTCCACCTGGAAGAGAGTCGGACATAGGTCAGGATGGTGGCAAGGACAGCAAGCAAAGAGTGGATGTCGAAGGAGCCCCATCATCACACGAACATGTGTGGCCGCGAAAAATTAAATCACTTAAATCTCCAGTAATTGGAGAAAAGGAAAGAAGGGGGGTCGGCTTCGGGGCAGGGCCGACAGCGAACTCACTCAAGTCATACCGGTTCCTCCTGTAAGATGCCGCGCTTGACGTCAACCCAGGAGAAGGGATTGGACTGTGGAGGGGAGGAAAAAGTAAAAAATGTAAGATCTCTATCAAAAGGGGCTTCCCAACCAGACTGAGACGTACCTCTATGTGTGAATCTGATACGGGTGGCCGAGAGAAAAAAAGATCTTCGGGAGACAAAACCAGGCCTCGCAGTGGGCTCGTGGTCGGGGGTTCTGTTGACTCGACAAGGTAAAAAAATGGGCATAGTTGGGTTTTTTGATCGAGGGTGGAGGAAAAGAAAAAAGGGTGGTCGACTAGACTTCCTGGGATAACATCACAGGCAAAGAAAGTAAACAAGTGAAGGTAGAAGACAAGTGTAAGGGTGTTAAAAAGGAAAGGAAAACAGCACCGAGCACCGCCCTGCACAGACAAAAACTAACTAAAAAATTGCGGAGGGAAAGAAAAGGTGCGCAAAGGAAAAAGGCAAAAATATTCGCCGGTTAGGGCGCTGAAACTTCCTGAAGAAGACTCCTAGGAACATAAGGCAGCCCGCGAGCCGGCATTTCTCAAGGCCAATAAGTAAGGCGAAAGCGAGAGACAAACACAAGGGAGGTCGGGAAAAAAAAGAGATGGTGGGTCGAATACGCGCTCAGGTTCCGTCTCTCCGTACAGACTGCGAGGGAGCCTGTATGGAGAGGAAGGGAGGAGATAACGACAAGGGAAAAAGAACGGGCAAACTCACCGGCCTTAAGAGGGGGGGTGGGATTGGGGAGGTTCCGGGGTCTCAAAAAGGAGTGGCCGCCGTAACAGGGGTGTAGGCTTTTCTCGGTCAGGGAAGCTCGGAGGGGGGAAGCGTCGAAAACCGACCGGGCGAAAATAGAAATATTCGCAGGGAATGTGGGAAGGGTATAGGATCGGCAGGATCGTCGAAAACCATGAGAGGCATCACGCAGAGGGACAACAAACGGAACTAAATTTGAAAAAGGGCCTGCGACAAGAAAAGAAACCACCCCTGAAAGAATTCTAATCAGGCTCTCTTGTTTGCGGCCCTACGATCTGAGACCTGCTCCAAACCATGGGAGGAATGGGCGACGCGAAGAGGTCTATGCAACGCAACCGTGAGAGATATAACGTAAATCCATGGTAGGAGTGGCAGCCCCGTCCCAATGCACACGGGACAATCTCCGGGGTCTTGCTCAAGATAGGCAAAATCCTGAGGAACAGAAAGAAGGACGGGGAATGCCGGCTCGTGAGAGGTACGATCGGCGTAAAGAAGCCGACCACCAGGAGGGTCGACTACTGGCGATGGAGAGGAGGAATTGTTTAGGAAAAGGCCACACCATAGCTTGTCTTGGGGAGGGAGGTAGGAGGATAAAAAGAAACCACACTCATAGGGGGAGGAGAGGTCAAAAACCAGCAGGAAAACCTGTGAATACTAAGATAAAGATGCAGGACTTGCACGGAAAAAAAACAAAAAATTTTTGACGGCTGGTCAAACTTGGAGGTGAAAAAAACTGGACTAGAGAAGGGAACCTTTAAATACGGAGAAACGAAAGCTAAGTAAATTGAAAAACAATGAGTGGGGACGATGTCCGATGCCGTCTCTGGCACACGTGAAAAGGGAAGAAAGGGAAAGTGGGACAGACCATGACCAGAGAATTGAAGGAGTCGGAGATGGCAAAGACCATGAATCTTCGTCATGCCGGAGGGACTGAGGGAGTGAAACAGAAAGGCATGAGCACTCGGAGCTCAGGAGAAATCGTAGAAAAAATTTGGGTGGACAGATCTGAATCAAAGTCAAAAAGATCCAGATCTGCAAGGAGTTTCTATAAGTTAAAAAACTGGGGGGGGGAGGGGAGATGGCTGCTCGGACACTACGGAGAAGAGCGTCGCCACGCGAAGGGAGAAGGCCAGGACAAGAAAGAAGTAAAGATTTCGAGATAGGAAGAAGAAATTGGTCCCTGTAAATTCTGCAAGTGCGGCCACAGACGATCCCTACGGATGGAATCATTTGGGTCTTAGGAGAAACGGGGGGGGGGGGTTGCCGGAGCTTCATGATGCGGAAGCCTAAGAGGATCTCGAGGTACATGACATGGGAAAGGCACGAAGAGGCGAAAAAATAGGATCTCTCCTAGTCTCAATGACGAAGTGAGACCGCTCGTATAACCAATATAGGTTCTAAGTCACTCAACTCGAAGTGATCAGCAAGCGAGTCGCACTTACTGTAGTGTTCCAGCCATCTTCAAAACCTGGGGAGGGAGGAAACACAACCTTGAAGACTCTAGGTTTTGAGAAGAATTAGGAGACGCGTTTAATAATTCTCGAGCATACCGATTCGTCTGACGTGTCATCCGGAAAAAATGTCCTTATTAATGGCGCAATGCATAAACGAAGGAGGGGAAAGGGGGTCATGACGGATTTGAAGAAGGCTAGATACCCGACAAAAATTGGTGGAACAGGAAGGTGCAGAGAAAGTGCTGATTTCTGATTCGCGATAGAGGAAAAAAAACGAATTGAGGAATGCAAGACTGAAAGTCAACAGAAAAAAGAAGGCTCGGCGGCAGAGCTGTGCGGGTTTTTCTCATATACCGAAAAATCGACCGAAAGCTCGGCAAAATCCACCTCGTTTTAAAAAAGAAAAGGAAGGTCAAACGCCGAGAATAATTTAAAACCGGAAAGCCGGGGGGGGGGGGAGGAGAACGCGAGTGGGGGTCTGGGAGGGTTCAAAAAACAAATCAAAGAAGGACAACGGGGTTCGAACTTGGAATTGGAAGAGACCGTGTTGGGGTTCGGCCGGGAGGGGAAGAGGAGGGAAACCCCGAAATTCCTTGGAGAGGGACAAGACCATGATGGGCCACGGAAGAGGGAATCCATACTCACGGACTTTTTTGTGAAAGAGAGCCACAACACGGAGGATGATGAAAGAGATAGCCATAAACTCGTGAGAGGAAAAGTAAAGGGAGGGCAATTGACACGTCTGGGGGCTCTGGATAATCGCGGAACGTCAGGACGGTTGTTATCAAAGTAAAAGGGAACGACAAGGATAAACAACCTGGGTTGCGGAGAAAAAGAGAAAGTCGGAAAATCTGGGTGAATATTGTGTTGGGTTGGTGAACATCAACCTAAGAGCATCGGTGAGAAGATCGGGATGGCTAGAATGTTCCCATTAGGAGAGGCGTTGGGGGCAAAGGGCAAAAAGGGGAAAAAGAGATTGGTTAGGTTAATGAGGAAGTCGAGGGTTATTCAGGTACGACAGGGCTCAACCAATTACCGACGATCAAGAGTAGGATAAGGAGGGGAGGCAGGATTCAGGAGAAATAGTCTTTTGCGACGGTCACAAGCATACACTAAAAGCCTCAAACATGTGACGCGCCAAGTGTAAAAGAGGGGTAGGATCGGCAGCAACCGGAAGGGTGGATTACTCTTAGGGAAGGAGGGGTCGGCAGGATCCAGGGACAGGGGTTAGGGGATTACAGTCGAGATCGGGAGCGTCTATCGGCCAGTCTTCATCGGGGCGGAATCAGTCGAACAACATCACGGAAGGAAAAGGGGAGTAAGAAAGCAAAAATCTCGGGAGGGAGAGCGTGAGAAAGACACAAGGAAGGCGCGAGATTGACAGGTTCAATGCGAGCTCGCTCAAATAGATTGGTGGAAGACTGTTGAGGGTCAGTCGTACGTGTAGAGGATGAGGAGGAGAGGTTTCGCCGAGACGGAGGGGCAGTCACGGCATTATAGTGGAGAAAATGCATAAAATATTTAAGCCTTAAAAAAGAAGGCGCCGTCAAAAAAAACAAGTAGAAAAAAGAGGACTCAAGAGGTAAAAAGGGGGGAAATAAAAGGGGAACCTTGGGAGGATGGGAATCTAGAAAGAGTCTAGGCCGTGTCCTGGAGAGAGGAGGTACCTGTGCGATCAGATGGAAGGATCGCATTGGACGGCGCAAGAAAGGCCAAAGGGGAGAGAGTGATGACGAAAAGGGAGGCAGATCTTTTGTGAGGGGTCAGAGCTTCCCACGACAAACACAGTCTCCTATTCGCCGTCGCTAGAGCAATAGGGGCCCGCATAAAAGAGGAAGAGCGAGCGCCCTTCGATGCATGCGTGCGACGAGTAAGAGAGGGAATGAGGGGGGGAGGGGAAAGTTTGGGCAGAATTTCACTGTAGATAGGTCTATTGCCGGCCTCGGAATCTACAAGAACTTGGCCTAAATGTTGCCGGCGAGCTTCGTAACCCAATGGGGAAGGAGGAAGGAAAGAAAGAGGGATCCTTCTTGGGAAAAGCAGCATAGGAAGGAGGAAATGGGGGAATCGCAGAGTCATGGCGGTGGAGGAAGGGAACACAAGCCGTCTTGGTAGGTGGGTCCGCAGCAAAAAAAAACAGCAAAACAACTATGGGGTGGCCTCAAAAAAGGAAGAAGCGTCCATCTACCACAACCCAAGTGTTTAGTGTAGAGAGAAAGGGGTGGGTCGGGAGGATTAAAATGACGGACAGCTAACAGGGAATCATTCGAACCGGAAGTAGCTTCCCAGACTCCGCTGGAAACGGGAAGAGGGGGAAAAAGCCTTGAAGGTTCAGGGCAGGAGGGAAAGTAAAGAAAGGAGTTCTTAGGAGAAGGCTGCCCTTCCACTCCAACGCAGGAAAAAGACAATTGGGACAAGCGGGATCTTTGGTTCAATGAGCGAATAGTCGGAAGGAAAAAAAAGAGGAGAGTAAGGCATGTTCTCTTGTATTGTGTCTTGTCGTCATAAAATCCCGGGAGGGGGACGGGGTTGGCTCGATGGGTGGGAGATCAGTGGTTGAGACGAGAAGGAGGGAAGAAAGAAAATCCCGTACCGACTACTAACACTTGGGAGGGTATTCGAGCAGTAAAAAGGTGGTGGGATAGAAACAGCCGATCAAAAGGAAAATTGCACCGAGACACGCGTAACACATTTGCGCCAGCGGGCGCAGAAAAGAAAAGCAAATAGGGCATGAAGGGAACAGTCCGAATGGGGAAGTCAAGGGTGATCAAATCGCGCCGAATAATGGGTCAAATCGCATGCCGGGTAATTTGCGGCCGTGAAGCTCCAATCGGGGAGCAAACATAGACTCCAACAACAAAGGAGAGAAAGAAGTAGTGGGTCTAGGAGCTGGAGGGGAGGGGATCCTGAAGAGACTTCAAGGGGGAGGGGGAAGTTGTAGATTATGATAAAGGACGCATTTCGGCATATCCTCCAGATATTGGGGGGATTTTGTTTGCAGGGGGAGAAACTGATTGGGGCCGAACTGGTAAAGTTGAAAGGAGGGGAAGGGCGGGCAGAGTTGGAGAGGACTACAGGAAAGGATCGACATACCCGCCCGGGGCTCGGACCTGAGGGGGTTCGTGATCGGCAAGAATCCGGAAAAAGAGGGGGCTGACTCACCATGAGCGCAAACCCGTTCCAGAAATGTTAAAGCAAGTAATGAGCGAAAGGAAACAAGAGAAAGAAACTACATACTCATCTCGAAGGGGTTGGCGCCCTAAAATATTAGAAAAAGTAGGGAAAAAAATCGGGGGCAAATTCATATGGATAACGACCGAGGAGGGGGGAAGAAAAGTGATATAGGAAAAAGAAGGAGAAAAAATGTCTACGTTCACCCTGTCACATGCACTTCCAAGAGTCCGGGGACTGATGAAGAAGGAGGGAGTCGAGGAAATAGGTTCCGTCCGTAATTCATGTTCGAATTTCAATCTCAGTGAAGGGGGGAAGTCGGAAGATGATGCAAGAAAGCCACCACCACACAATAACTATCGGGAAATACGTTTCGAGGGAAAGAGTCTTAGTTTGGGAGGCGCGCACCAAAGAGTGTCGTGTGACAGGTAGCGTCTTAACCATGAACACGCCATGAGGGATGCCACTTCGCACCAAATGAATCGCCGAAAGGGCTATCTGAAAAATTCAACCTATTCTGGGACGGGTTTCAAATTTAATCAAGAACAATTTGCAACCCAAAGCCCTGGAAATACTTGGAGAGAAGAGAAGTCAAATTTAAGAAAAAACAAGGATTTGGTCTGTAGGCCAGTTAATCAAATCCGGGGGGTCCCTCATCTAAGGACAAACGGCATGACCATTGTCACCGCATCTCCAAATCGGGGAGGGGAAGAGTCGGAGGCAAAAAAAGAGGCAACTCTCTGGAGGAGAGTACTCCGGATGAGGGGGGGGAAAACATCGGAGTAGCTCAGGAATCGGCAAAAACCGGGGAAGAATCGTCGAAATGGTGTGTGGGGTAATATGGTCACCTCAAGAATAAAAAGCACAGAGCCGCAATCTAGAAACTATCCCTTGGCGATGGGCGATTTTAGGAAGAGGAAACCAAGGGGTCGCCCATACTTAGTAACGAGCGAGAAACGGAAATGAAAAATCGCAAGAGGAAGTACTATAAAGCGCCATCCAGACAGTTCCCGTGTCGAAAAATGTTTAACAAGGATACCTATCTGGAAGGGGAAAATGGGTGGTGTTTCTACGAAAGGGTGGGGTGGAAACCGGAGAGATGAGCCGGAGACTCAAGGATCATAAGAGAGGAAATGTCCTGACATTGAAAAAAACTCTCGTACGAAAAAATCGCTCCAAATTAAAATGGAGAAATGACGAAGGAATCCATAAAAAACCAGGACTCGAAAAGACAAAAGATGCGAAGGGCGCCGCTCAGACCGTTCAGCAAGTGCAATAGAAGCAAGGGGGGAGGAGGAGTGAGCAGAAAAGCGCCTGCGGGCAAAGAGGTTCATAAAACAAAAAACCTGTCCTGCTAGGGGGGTCGAATAGGACAAATGGGGGAAGAAAGGGAAAGAAACAGATCAGTCCGCGGGTCCACAGGCACAGGAAAAGTAGAAGAGCAAGTAATGACGCTCTAAGGAACGGGCAATGCCGGAATGGGGCGAAATCCAGACAAAGACTTTGAAAACATGGGAGTTAGTGCAGTTGGCTGAGAAATAGTAGAGCAAGGAGAGGAAACAGCTAATCAGGTCAAGAATGGAATCCACCTTAAGAAGAGAAGGAATTAGTCTGCTTTCGCTTTGTGGGAAGGTATGGACAGGCACCGATCTACTCGCCGGTCACCAGACAAATTGCACCCCATCTGAAATTAAACGAAGCGAAAAGGGGAAGCAATATCCTCTGAGGAAAAGAGGGCTATGGCTGGATGTTACAAAAAAAACGAAACTAAAATAATAGTTCGAAACTGAGAGCCTATAAAGGTTTTTAAACTGTGCGCGATCAGATTTAAAGTTGGAACAAAGTAATGAAGGGAGCGCAGAGGAAACTCGAAAGAAGAGGGGGAACTTACAAGGGGATCAAGAGCCCGATCGTGGTTATGGAAAGACTAAAACTCAAAAACACCACGGAGCGGAGGAAAATATAGAGGAGGGAAAGACAGATCTGGGGTAATTATTCCCGGAGCAATTGCCATCATGCAGGCGAGAGGGAGAGAGAACCTATACTTTTAATAAAGAGACTTCTCGCCGAACCGGGGATCCAACCTTTTTCTGTAATGGGAAAGAGGGAGGAACCTGGCTGGCCCCTTTATGTTTTGTGGGATCAAAGAGCCGAGTTCAGAAGAGGAGTGAAAAATCTTTCGAAGGCTGCGCGGCGTTGGAATGGTTTTTTTGGTTGTGGGGTGGGGGAAAAGGCAAGTTTGAAAGCGGGGGAGGGGGTTCGGGGTGATCGCGGCGACTCGAGGGTGATAACGTTCAACCAGTTGCGCCACAAAAAAGGGCAAGAAAAAAATAGATGACCGCAGACGGGCAAGGAGGAAAGGGATCCAAAAGCGCTCATGACGAAGAACTCCGAAAACATTCGCGCCGCCCGTTTTCAAGCTTTGTCGGGAGGCGGAAAGCAACCATTCCGGCAAGGAAAGGTTCAGAAGGAGGACTTCGGTCTCAAGTAAATAAGGAAGGTCGGCTTACACGGTCGAGAGAGTATCTGAAAAGAAGCCGGAGGTCACGGTATAATGTAAATAACACACAGGAGGATCGCGGGACAAGTGGGTGACTTAGAAAAAAGGGGCTCAGACAGGCGCTTGGGGTTAAGTATCACGAAATCGTCGAGCGAGATTCCCTTTAGAACGGATAGCGCCCTCGGTAGATTGAAGGTAGCACGTCGGTCAATTGGGAAGACATGTAAGTCTCTCTAAGATGGTTTCGACGAAATCATCTTGACTTCACTTGAAAGAGTCTTGGGGGCAGTCTGTTGATCCGCTCATTCCCGACCACCGGCGTAGAAAAGGACTTTCATAAAGAAGTAGGTGATCGTCAGTTAGTTCCAGGAAAAGGAGCACGTGCACCTTGCTGGCTGATCGATGGTGAGGCATAGGGGGGGCCGACACGGCGGCAAGCAACGGGGGGTGCAGAGCAGAGGGATGAATCGGGGGGGGTAGAGATGCCAGTCAATAGCCACCTGGAATCAGCTGTCTCTAACGAAGGTCATTGCGCAGTTGCTTTAGATGGGGTCATATCAAATCCCAATTTCAGACAGGAGGCCTTCCTCGTACGACTCATGCGGAGTTGCCCTACCGCCTCCTTTACTACTAAAAAAAAAGGCAGCTTCATTCAGATCGTCGAAATGGGGAAATCGCTGTAATGGTCGAGGCAGGGCCGATGGTATTAAGTCCTGATAGTAATGGGAACGATGGCCCTGAATCGACAGCGAAACACGACCTTTCGGGGGGTAAGGAGCTTACTTGAAGGGATAGGAAAGACTTCCTATCCGGAGCCCAGACGTCAATGAACCTTCAACCGTTTTACCCAACGGAAACCGGACGATAGAGAACGTCGGCAAGTACATGCTTTTTGCTGACAGCATCAAATCCCGGCGGGGGTAGGGAAAGCCCAGACAAAAAAGACTCAGGGAGTGGTGGGCGGCACAATGGACGCAAACGGTCCATCGCCAGAAAGGGATGGAGATATAGATTGGTAGAGGAGGACGATGCCCTACAGCGAAAGAAATCAAGTCCAGTCCCGCAGGGCAGAGAATGAATTTGACGGCATCGTAAAATAGGGATGCAATGTGACAGGTCGTGCAACGGGCCGCCAAGTGGAGCCTCGCGAATCACGGACTGCCAGGACTGAAAAAAAATCAAAATCTTAGGGGGGAAAGCAGCTTGTGGCCTAAGGCGATCCAAGAGGGGAAAGTCTCACCGCAGAGGGAGGCGAAAATGGGGGCCGAGGGGGGCGGTGGTACGGGTCTCGACTAAAAAAACTTTTGTCCCATTTCTGGACTTTGGGGGATCAGATGGTGCGGAATATCATTGGGGAGACGATCATAAGCACGATCATCACAATTAAAAGAGAATTCAGGGGGTATGTCGAGCATGTTTAGGGGGGGTGAGAAAGTGAACCACACAGAAACCTCCTCCCCGGAAAAAAAAAGAAAACCTTTAGGCGGAAATATCAGGCAGGCAACGCCAGCCCAATCTTCAGAAATTGTAAGCACTAAGCGGCCGGAAGAATCACTCTAAAGAAGAACCAAGCAGGCCGTAAGTTAGGAGAAATGGAGGAAGTGCTGAGAGGAAAA
>Ga0179593_1462727_pt1 | contig 11006 bp, 23 predicted proteins | sample CZODoug2_1_08_16_FD_185931 | JGI IMG/M metagenome (GOLD analysis project Ga0179593, IMG submission 185931) | Vadose zone soil fungal communities from Angelo Coast Range Reserve, California, USA - CZODoug2_1_08_16fungal (PacBio error correction) | ecosystem: Environmental > Terrestrial > Soil >...
GAGAGGGGTGGGGGGACCTGAAAACAGGCCCCGAAAAAAAAAAAAAGTCGAGGGAAAATGGAGGAAGAAAAAAAGGACCAGGAAGATGTAACGCGTGGGGCGAACTGCTTATGGGGGAGCAGTGCGGCAATGCAAATGAGGCAGTCGCATGAAGCAGGCTTACCACCCGTGGTAAAGAGGGTTGGGGAGAGGTGGAAGCACACTGGGATGGGGGGATCCTGGTTGCAAACTGAATAGGGGAAGGGATGTCTTGAGTCATGACCAAAAAAAAGGGGGGGGGGGGTCTGTGAAACAATCACTGAGAGGGACCGGCCTTGAAAGAAAGACGTAACACAACATACTGCGCAAAAATCCATTAAGGGCAGGCCGGCCAAAAAAAAGGCGAAAAAGGCAAAGGCGGGGGGGAGGGGGAACAGGGCACATGCACGTTTTAAAAAGGTGGGAGGAAGGGCTATCGCCGCAATAAGGGGGGGGGATGCCGAACGGGAGATACTTCAGTCCGGACAGTATCAAAACGCGGGGCGGGGTGTGGCAAGCGACTTGGGAAGCTTCAAAAGCACAAGCCAACGTACCTGTAAAGGCCAGTGGGAATACGGCACGGGTCAGGGAGCGCTGGGAGGGGCCGGGCGCATGGTCGACCTTGGGACCATAAAAAGGGAAGTCAGCAAACACTTTGAAAAAGATATGAATAGTCACACAAGAGGAGTTTCGGATGGGGGGCGGAAAAAGGGGTGAAGGGCGTTTGTAGGAAGGCCATGGAAGAGATAAGCGGGCAAAAAAAAAGGATTCAAAACCCCGGATGCAAAAAAAGGTATCGACGGCCTAAAAATAGGACCGGGAAAAACAGTCCACAAAGACGTCCGGCGTCACAAGAAAGAAAAAAAAAGAAAAGAAACACAGCCATATTCAGGCAAAAAATTCGAAAATTAAGGGGAAAAAAGGCAGCGACAATGCCGGCATTAAAAAGCAGTGGGGTAGAAGATAAAAAACGGAGTGGGGGGGAGGGGGCAAAGTCACGGGAAAAAGTTTAGGCTTTCACATAAAAAGGGGGGGGGGGACTTATCAACAAACATGAAAAAAGGCAAAAAAAAAATTACAGGGCCAACGAGCGAAAAAAAAATCGACTCGCGAGGCCGAAAAAGGGCCGCAAAGGGGGTCCTGATAAGAGGCGGTGTTAAAAATAACTCGTGAAAAAAAGGGCTTAGTAGGACACCGGCTATCCAAAAAAAAAGATCACGGGAAACTTTTTGGGGGGGGAATAAAAAGGTCACACATAAAAATGCTGTTTGGCTGGGAGAGAGCCAAACTTTAAGACCATAGGGGGAAAAAATGGGGTTCAAAACCAGCAATTCACGGGCAAATTCAAGTGTAACCAGAAAAAGGGGATTGACCGGAAAACTAACCGGAGTGGCCAACCTGGGGGGGGCGTGAAAAAAAAAGAAAAAAAATACACAAAAAACCAAGCCACAATACCTGCCTCAGGGGGGGGGAGATGAGGGAAGCAAGGCAAAAAGGAAGCGCACCCGCATGCTGCGCGCAGAATGGATGTGTTAAGGACACCAGCAACAAAAAATGACGGAGGACAAAAAAAAAAAAAGAAAAACAAAAAAGCAAGAGGGGTCTGATTGCCAAAACGTCGTACGCACAGGAGGGGACACGACGATGAGAGGCGGATAGTCGGAAACAAGGCACAAAAAAGGGGAATGGACCGACTACAGTCCGTTGTCTGAACAAGAAGGACAAAAAAAAAAGGGCTTGGGGCAAAGAAAGGATTGGAGAGTTGTGGAGGGGAAAAAAAAAGGGCGGAAAGGGGGTGAACGAAAATACGGGGTGGACGTGAATAGGGGCACAGGACGGCCGTACTAGGGGGACCGGCGGAAACGGCCTCTGTATCAAAGGCGATTGGGAGGTTCCCACAAAAGACGCCAAACCTCGCAAAAAAGTAAGAAAGGAAAAAAAAAGAGGGAGAAACAACCAATGTGTCATGGGTTAACGTGGGGGGGTTGGGAAGGAGGGGAAAGGAATAAGACGTTGAAGGGGGAAACAAAAAGTCAGAGGGAAGAAACCTCAAAGGTTTAAAGAACACTGTCGATGCAAAATATCACGAATAATTTGAACACGTCGCAGCAGGGAAGGGGGACAAGGATGGGAAAAAAGATCAGTGAATGGAAGTGGCCGCCATGCAGGGTATAAAAAAAAAAGTGGCAAGCTATGGGGGGAATCCTATTTCAGGAAAGGGGTCTGTGTTCAGCGCTAAGGAACGACGGTATACTGGGACAAATAAAAGGTTGAAATGCGTGCTAGTATGGACCGTGCTAACTAAGGGGGGTGCAAAGACTTAGAAAACAGCGAAAAGAAAGTGGTCAACCCGGGGGACCAAGACCTTAGGAAAAAGAGGAAATCAGGGTCGTTAAAAAGGTGGGTTGTAGGAAAAAGGAAAAAGAACGGGAACGTTTTCACATGGACGAAGGCAGGGGACACTACACGAAACAACACGCTTGTAGCGGACAGGAAAGCAAAACGAGGTGAAAACCATAAAAAACATAAAATTTTCCAGTTTCAACGGTTTTTAAGGTTTGTCGCACTCAAAAAAGAACGGCGGCTGAAGAAAATGGGGAAGAAAAGACTCGGATAAAAAAACAAAAAAGGGGGGAAAGAGTAAATTCAAGACAAACGGGGGGGAGGGGGGAGTGCTGGACAGACAAATAAAGGGAAACTGAAAGTATGGTTGCATTGGTCGCAAGAATAAAGGGTGCAAGGATGCACGAGAAAAAAAAGGTCGTGTGGGTCCGGTGTAATCAAAAATGTATAATCTTGAAAAACCGGTCAACGATGCTTTTGCAATTGCCATCCCAACTTGGGTTTAAAAACGATGGGGGTAAGGGGGGAGGGGTCCAACCGATAACAAATAGGGGTGTTAAAAAAGGGTGTATTAAGGCCGACGTCCGCAGAAAAAATGATGAAACGGTAAAACATACTGCAAACGCATCAATGAGGCAAAACGTAGGTAAACTCAGGTTCAGGGAGAAAAACGAAACTGTATAAAAGGGGTGGAACCAGAGATGCAACGCAGTGAAGAAAGGGACGAAAAAAAATGGAAAATGCACGATTCAGAAGAAATCAACAAACAAAACCCGCAAGCGAAAAGGGTGGGGGTGCGGGGGAGTTTTAAGGTCGGGGGGGGACATGGAGCAGAAAGTGCAAACATGACTGGACGACACTTTGAAGCGAAAAAGGGAAACATTACACGACATCGACGTTGACCGGGAACGACCTCCCCACGGAAATAAAAAAAATCGGACCGAAAAATTCGGTGGGGGTGCACGAGACAAAATTGTTACTCGAGGGGCGATGGAAATTCAGAAGATTAGCAGAGGCCTCAAACGTGACGCAAAACAAGTTACAACTGGACCAAGGGAGTACGTCCCCGTATCAACCATGGAAAGCTTTTGTTTAGAGAGGTCAAAACGGGGAAAAAAGGGAGAAGAAATGTGTTGCTCAAGCATTTGGGGGTTGGAACAAATCCGGGTTAAAGCAAACAAAAGGGCAGAAAAGCCGCGCAGGCACCCACCCTGGGGTTGAGGAAGGCATAAAAAAAAAAAAAAACTACGACAAATCGGACAAAACATGCGATTACACGGTGGAAAATTCATATAACGATGCGGGGGGGTAGGAAAGTTTAGCGGGAGCGGAAAAAGTAAAAAATTGCATTGGCGAAGTGCGGTTGTCACGCTGCCCAAATCATTCGCCACCTCAGATTCAGGCAACTGCATAACAGAGGTATCAAAGCACCAGGAACCAGCCGGAGGGCAAGGCTGGTGGGCGGGTGGGAACATTTGATGGTGGAAAACGCACAGGGAAAAGGAAACTAAAAAGAGGCGAAATCGGGGGGACGGTCAGTCCCCGGCCAGGGGAAAACAACCTTGGGGGAAAAGGAATGCGCGTTGACGACAAACTGGCGACAAAGGGCCCGAGGAACAGCGCAAAGCATCCAGGGGGAATTGGGAAAAAAAAAAATTTATCAAAAGTGCCAGGAAAATTGACGATAGCACTACTCGGAGTTGGAAGTCCAAAAAGGGGAATGACGAAAAAAGGGAAGAGGGGCGGACAAAGTCTGGAAAAAAGGACGGGTATAAAAGCAGGAAAACATTCAAGGTTGAGGGACAAGAAGGTCCGAAAAGACAAGTCAGAACAACATCAAACAAAATCCCGCGACGGAAAAACTTAATTTGGGACTTGGGAAAGGTCTTTATATGAAAAAAAGAAAGGGGAGGGCACAATATATGGGGGTTACCTCAAAACCTAACTGGGTGAAATCACATCTGGGGGTCAAAAGAGGCACTCGGGGGAAATGTTCTATCTGTGTCGCAATTGCCCCGGCATTTGCGAGTCAGGCCGCAGAGGGGGGGGGGGGAGTGAATTGGGAGTTTGTGCACTGTGGCGCAGGTGCCAAGGCGCTTAATGGGGGGGGGTTTTTTAAAACCATGTGGGGGTAGAGAAAAGATCATGAAGGGATTAAATGAAGCAGGGCATGGGCCGAAATATTGCGCGTTTGAAGGGAACAATTATGGTCGAACAAACGCCAAAACAAACTCTGGGTTTGGTGGTCACGTTACAAAAACGCGAAAAAAGGGGTTGAAAGGGGGCAGGCAAAGAGAAGCATTGGAAAAAAGTCACGTGTCGGGCTGGACAAATTGGTATGGGAGGTCACAAAAAAACACCCGGAAAAAAGGGGGATGCCGAAAACCAGAAAGTAACGGCTAGCGGCGAAATTCAAGACTGCGTTCCAGGGGAAGGGGGGGCTGTGCAGAAAAAAAAAAAAAGAAAATAAACCCAAAAACAAAGCAAGCCTAGATGGGGGGTAAAGGACAAACTTGGAACCAAAAAAAAGAGCTAAAAAACAGCACGAAAAACTTCCATGGAAGGTCGGTAAGAAAAGCCTCCGCACACAACAACAAACAAATAGCGCGCGGTTCAATTGCACGAAACGTACACCACATCGGAAGGGCTTGTGGATGGGGCAAGGGAAATTCGGGGAAGCGTGGCGCAGATGGGGTAGATTTTCATGTGTGCATGTGAAGGGTATCGACAAGAATTCTGACCAATTGGAACATCCTGCGATAGGTAGCAAAGCGACATCAGGGGATCCCGAATCGGAAAAACTCAGGTCCAAAAGGATAATCTTAACCAAAGAATAAAAAAAAAAAAATCGAGGGGCAAAAGCAAAAAGTTTAAATATCAATTGACAAAGAGGCAGGCAGCAGGGAAGTGGACGAAGGGTCCTGAAAGGAACTACAGTCAGGGAACCGCCAAGAAGAAATGGGGGGAGGAACCGGCAAATGCGGGCGAAAAGGTAGAGGCAATGGTTGGGTCGCGGGAAGTAGAAAAGTGGGCAGGAAAAATCCTCAAACAAACAAAAACACGGGAGTTTAGGGGGGGGAAACAAGAAAAGATATTGGACAGTGACAAAAGAACGCAAACTCCTAAAAGCGACGGCACCGCAGGACCAAAAAAAAGAAAACGCGGGAAGCGTTGGCAGGAAAAATATGAGTATTGGCAATGCAGTGGAATTCAATTGACAATGCTGCCAAACTTGGGTGGAAAGGGCCGGACAGAACAACCTGCTAATTAGGGGGTAGTGTCTAGGAGGAAGAGTGGACGTGTGGGGGCCAGAATCGGATAATGGGAAGTCATTGAAAAGCGGACAGGTATGGGGATTACGAAAATGAAGAAAAGTCGTCACACGCCGTGGCCAGATCCGGGAAACAACTTCGCCAGTACCAGTAAAATTGAAACACAGGGCAAAACAAGGGGAAAGAAAAGGAAAGGGACAGAGACGAGGAAGGGGGGCAACTGCGTTGTGACGTGCAGTTGGAGTCGGCACCAATTGAAGGGGGAGGTTAGACCGTCAAAAAAGAAGAACGAAGCACGAGACCACCACCATGGCCTCTTCAGCATCAGGAGGGCTTTTTGGTGGCCGAATTCCTGGCTGGGGGCAACTGAAAAAAAGGGACGGTATGGGAACTCTTCACTCGGTCAGAGCCAAGGGGAGTTACATGGGACGAAAGGATGAGTGAAAAAAAGGCTGGACAAATACCGGTTAAAAGAAAAAAAAGTAAAAAGCAGCAAACCGCACGACTTTGACAATTCGGGGAAAAAGTGCTGGGAACCTTCGAGGTTTCTGATGTGCGAAAACAAAAGGAGGGGGTGACTGTTTTCGAATCAAGGAAAGAGAGAACACGGGCCGACAAGGCCGATACGGGGGGGGGCCGAAGGGGAGTTGCTGGCTCGGCACCAGGGGGGAAGGGGTGGAGGCCGTAAAACATGTCCACGGCGGGCAGTCAGAAAAACAAATAAAAAGAAAAAGCATCAATAAGGAAATGGGACCGGCCGATAAGGGAGAAAAAGCCTGGCATTGCAGCGAAACAGCAGAAGTTAAGGCAAATTGAAGGTAAATGGGGGGGGGAAAAGTAAAACGTGTAGCGATCACCGCTGAGTGGCTGACTCCACAATACCAGGAAAGGAAAGACATGGAAAAATCCCAAGCCAATTGAAAAAAGGGAACAACAAGAAGGGCGGAAAGGCGGGCTTCTTCAAGTAACGGGGGTCCTATTATTTTCCGGCGTGGTTTAAAAGAAAAAAAGGAAGACTTTTCGAAAAATTATTCGGAAACTTACGACAGCTCTGCAGATCTCAAGGAAGGGGCAAAAAGTGGACTAAAAAAGAAAAAAGTCACTAAAACTGTATTTGGGTTGTGCAGCCGGCAGCCAACGTTGGAAACACAGGACGTTACAATTTTACAAACGACGACGAAGTCCACAAAGGTCCGTGGGGGGTCCCAAACCTGCAAACAGGTGATGGAAAAGATATGCGCACTCCAAGGCGGCAGGCCGGGGGGGGGGGAAGGTCTACAACATACCGGAACACAGCCCACGTGAACCTGCTCAAGGGGGGAGCGGTATGCTTCACGCAGCACTGACCAAACCAAAAAAATCGGAGGAAAAAAAAATGAGTTTGTGACAGAAAGACTGGGGAGAAAAAAACTGCTCCAACGCAATTACGGAGCAAGGGCCTCTCCAACCGGAAAAAGACAAACCGAAGACGGGTTTATTGGGTAAAAGGGGAAGCCACGGGGGGAGGAAGGAACGATGACTGCTAAAAGTGCTGAAAAAAAAGGGCTTATGAGGGGACTGTCTTCGGTGTTGGGATTGAGAAAAAAAGGGGGACTGGCAAAAAATGTATTTGGAAAGAAGCGTCATGGAAAGAGTGACAGGGCGAAGGAAAACGGAAGAAAATTGCAACAAGGTACGGTTACAGTAAATCAGGGCCGGCACTGGTCCAGGGGACGCCGACGGCGGAGGGAAGACTGGAACATTCAAGAAGGGACGGGAAAAGCGAACATCAAAGGTCCGGGGACGAAAAAATTCAGGAAGGGGTTATTGAAAAACACGGGGGGAGGAAAGTGTCCCGATGAAGCGACGGTGAGGAAGGACATAAAAATAAAGTACCCAGCAAAAGGGGGCAGGGGGCACGTTGGGTCCTGCGAACTCGGCTAATAAAAAACGGAAAAAAAAAGTGAAAAAATTAGCAGGGGACGGGGGGCTGGTGGGTGACAAGATGGGGGCCAAAAAAGAGGAACAAGGGTTCAATTTTCACACAAGAAAGAAAGGGCAGAATATGAAACTGATCAAAGGGATGGAAAGGGGCTTTTTGACTCTAATCTGAGTGAAGGTACTACGTTGGCAAAGCATGGGGCGGGGCTAGTTGGACCGTTTCCTCACTAAGGGGGGAAACTTCAATGCGAAGAACAAGGGGGGGAAGTATACGGGACCAACCCGACTCAAAAAGGAACGGCACAAAGTTGTCGAACTGCACAAAAGATCGGGAAAAAATGTGAAATTTCATCAATGGACAGGAGCACTACCAAGGAAAAAGGTAAAAAAGGGACCGGCGGACAGCAGCGAATGCAGTAACAAGACATTGGGTTGACTCGGGGGAACCCTTTTAGGTGTGAAGAAAAACCGAAGGTCTGCTGAAGAAATGGCAGGAAATCTACGCTAAAAAACCAACGGTTAAGAGAGAGGGAAAAAAATTTCTGCATTCAGTGCGGGAACTAAAAAAATTACAGAAGATGTTGGGGGTCAATGGGCAACAAAGAACTAAACGAGGAACTCTGACCGTAGCGAACGAAGGCTTGGGGAAAAAAAAACCGGGTAGGCTCAATGCAAGGGATAAAAGGGAGTGAAAAAAAATGGGTCCCGGAAGCGGGGCTGACAGTTGTTAAAAAAAAACAAAGCACAAAGTTACGGTCGCCTATTGTAAACGATGGCGGATGTGTGCACACGTATAAGCGGGTTTCAAGCATGTTTTCACAGAAAAGGAGAGTCACCAGGGGAAGGGGGAGGAGAAGGCAAGAACGAATACAAGATGAAAAAGTACCGGTGGGGTTCGTTCCTTAGAAAAAGAAAAAGAACACTTTATGAAGGAAAAATCAAAAACGGAATTAAAAAAAAAGGCCCACAAGAATGAAAAAAAAAAGGGGTCCATACCGGGCAGGAGGAGGAAACTTTCGCTTGGGACCATCGCAAAAAACTCAAAAGCAAAAGGAAACGGACCAAGCGGAAAAAATACGGTAAGAAACTGCAATCGAGGGGGTCATTTCGCAAGAAAGTGAACTTGGGACTGTAAAAAAGGGGGGCAAGGAACTGGAAAGTCTGTAAGTCCCCCCGAAGGGAAAAAAAAACAACGCATACCAAAAGAAAAACGCCGAACCCACGGAGGAATAACAAACGTGACCCTTGTAGGTTTTGTCGCACGCCACGGGACACGGAAGTATTGAAACCCCGAAAAAAGATGGGAACAACCAGATGACATAAAAAAATGAAAATGACAGAGGCCAACCCGAGAAGTCCAAGCAGGGGACGGGAATAGCGCATGGAAAGTCACAGATGTGACTGTAAGGCAAAATGGGGCAAAGGTGGGGAGAAAAAGGCCCGTTAAAGCAAAGCAAAAGTGAATAAGAGTGCCAAGCAGTGGGGGAAAAATCAGGGTCCCAAAGGGGGGTTAAAGTACAACAAAGGACAGATTGGACAAAAGGTGTAAAATTCACGCTAAAGAGAACGGACAATTCGTCCAAAGACCAAGTGGAAAGGTAACACTAAAGGGAAAAAGAAACAGATAGGGGGGTGGGGGGGGTAACAACGGCCGGGTGTGTGGAGGGGGGGCAGGGTCAAAAAAGGACCGGAAGTTGAAAAGGGGTTACGAAGGGGACGCAGAAGCGGGGGGATGGGGGCAAAAAAAAAAAACATTCGCGCCGACAGAATAGGGGCGCAACGGCAGTGAGGGGGATGGGAAACATCCAACGTCGAAACCTGCTGGGAAAGTGTCGGGGCAGTATGGGGTTGTAGAAAAGCACCCAGTTGAACAGAGGGGCAAGAAGTGGCTGAAACCACGCGGGAAAGTATTATGGAAACGCAACAAAAAAGCGAAAAGGTGTTGGGCGCGGGGACAGGCAAAGCCGGGGACACTTGAACCGATGGAACCGTTGGACCGCACTCAGAAAACAAAACATGAAACAATGTGATTTTGGGGGGGTAGCAAAAAGGGACCAGACTTTAAGGATGCAGGCGCGTGATGCCACGGGGGAAGACTAAAAAAAGAAAAAAGCAAAAAGCAGAAGGGGGCAAGATACAAAAACGTAGCCGAAAGTCAGGACAAAACGGGGGCAGGCATCAATGTGGACAGCAAAAAAGGCAAGCCAGCAGAAATGGAAAGGGTAATTGGCGTGGGAGGGGAATGGGGGGACAGATAAGTCCGGGTAGGGTGGCAAAAAAAAATAGAAAGGGGGGAAGGGTTCTGGGGTGGGAAAACAATTAAAAAAAACAGAACATCACTTTTAACGGGGGAAAAATGAACAATTAGGCAGGAAAGGGGCGGAATGGGATTGGGGAAAAAAAAAAAAAAAAAAAAACCAGCGCACGCATGAAAAAAAAAAAAGTTAGGGGAGATGGCCTCCGGGACTTGCGGGCACAAGGCGTTGAAAAATGAGGGAAAAGGGGTTCAGAAATGGTGACAGGGAAACGACGACTGTTTTTTTCAGAAACGGGGAAAGCAAAAAAAACTGGGTTGGTAGGAAAAAGAGAACAGGCATGCGAAAAAGGGGGATGGAAAAAGGAAACTGGGATCTAATATTCCGGGGAGGGGGAAAAAAAAAGGGGGGGGTTCGACCAAAAACGAACGCAATGGTTGAAAAAATACAAAATCCACAAGTGTAAAGCAGGCCGAGGGTGGGGTAAAAAAACAAATCGTGACGGGCGAATGGGCCTTGGGGAAATGAAAAACGACAAAAAAGAAAAAAAGGACAGACCAGGTCAAAAAAAAGAGCAGAAGATAAGAAAATTGGAATGGAAAACCGTCCACAGGGGCGTGGACGGGGGGCAGAACAACGAAGTCGGAAACATGCAAAAAAAAACGATCCCGCTGAGAGGGGACCATTAGGAATCGTCGACCGGCGGCGGACTCTAAAGGACCATTGACGTGGCAGAGTAAAAAAACTAAAAAAAAAAAAAGAACGACAGGGGGAACCGGCGATCAAAATGTCAGTTAAGCACGGGCACGTCTGGATATGACAAATATGACACTGGGTGAAAAAGGGGGGAATCGGCGGCGCATAGGTTACGTCGAGAGGGGGCTCGATTCAGGGGGGGCGACACAGCAAACATGGGCTCAGACGACAAAGCGAAAAAAATCGATCCTGAGACGCAAAAAGGTGAAAAAAGTATCTAATAAACGGACAAGAAGCATCGAATGTCCAAAACAAAAAACCGACTACAGGGAAGCCGCATGGACAAGGGTAAACGCATGCAAGCATTGGAATGACGATGAAGTCAAATAAAAAGTCGAGGTCGAAAAAAAAAAAAAAAAAAAAACCTAAAGTGGAAAAAAAGGACTTAAGTGATCAGAACTCCCGGACTGGTCGTAAGGGCGTCCATGGGGACAGAAATCAG
>Ga0179593_1477296_pt1 | contig 11006 bp, 15 predicted proteins | sample CZODoug2_1_08_16_FD_185931 | JGI IMG/M metagenome (GOLD analysis project Ga0179593, IMG submission 185931) | Vadose zone soil fungal communities from Angelo Coast Range Reserve, California, USA - CZODoug2_1_08_16fungal (PacBio error correction) | ecosystem: Environmental > Terrestrial > Soil >...
CGCGTTGGGGGGGGGGGGGGGGGCGGACAGCCTTGGAGAGGTTCCGCGAGTTCCATTCTTCTACAAGAAGCTTCCGCCAGTCTGGAATTGAGAGCCTGAAGAGCAGGGAAAAAGTGACGTGCGATCCCCGGGTTTGCGGAGCGAGCGTGCCGAAGGGCTGAAGATGCAAATCAAAAATCGGCTTGCGGAGAGGAACGAAGTTGTCGGGGATATTCGTCAAGGAAAAGAAAGAAAGACGGGTCGCTTCTTTCGAGGGCGCTGCAGTACTCTGCGCGAAAAAAAAGCAAGGCAGGCTGCAAACAACGGACACCCTAGAAAAGGAAAAGGCAGGCTATCCTTCTTCTGAAGGTGAGCATAATCGTCGGAGGTTCCCAAAAAATTCCTTCCTATAATCCATCTGCGCGCCTGATCGCGGGGTGGCGGGGAGGACCCCTCAGACAGCATTGAGAAAAGGGCCCGGGGCGAGGGGCATATCTAAACCGAAGGGGAGGGGGAACTAAAGCCGACGGAAAGACAGAAAGTCTCGTTCAGGAACGCAAAGAGACGGAAGTGCAGGGTACGAATCTCATGAAAGGTCCAAAAAGAAAAAACACTCCTTTTGAAGAATAAGGGGGCCCCTGCATGGCGGAGAAGGCAAGGACGGGGAAAAGGACAGGCCCAGAGGTAATTTCCCTACAAAAAAAGGAGGCCGGGGAGGGGGGTAATTGATGCCGGGGGCAAAAAGTATCCTCTGTGGTATACTTGGGAAAGAATTAGATGGGGGGGGAAACTGCCGGGACGAGTCATATAAGTTCTGTAAGGGGGTAGCAGGCCTTTCAAGGTGCAGCTTAGTGTCTCCTAACTCCGGCGGCGATCGAGAGAAAGACAAGCAGCAAAGGGAGCTGGCAGTGACCACTTCTCTCTTATATTTTGACGAGCTGCCAAAGGCACGGGGATCAGGCGGGCTCGAGGCCGGGGGTGGCTGGGAAAATCACAAAACCACCAACACATGGAAAAGCAGACAAGGAAAAAACCGGGGGAGTAAAGCCCAGGATTAAAGCATCTCGACGCCGTTTCTTGTAAGGAGGGACGCTTGCTGGGGCTAGACAGGCCGGAAAAGGGGCTCGCTTGAAACGAGGTAGAACCAGGAGCGGACATCATGAATGCGATTGTGGCCTAAAAAAAAAAGCCTTAAGGGAGCTCGAGAGTAATTGAATTGAGGCATCCACCCTATCGTAGGGGTTAGGTCAGTGATGCCGATTGCAAACTTCGTGAAAACCAAGGGCAGTTGAGCCAAAAATTTGGGGGACCGAAGACAATGTACAGGAGGAAAGAGATAAAAATCAGATGCTGACCCACTCTCCATCACTAAGAGAGTGCACTCCCACCCGAAATCGGTTAAGATACCCCTCCTATTTTCGCGGGGGGGGGGGGGGGGGGGGGCCAACAGGTTCGCACCGACCGGGAAAAGGGGGATGTCAAAGAGAGAGAGAGTCGACCGACCGAAATCAATGTTGCCCAGTATTGAACGTCCATTTCCCCCACTTGAGTTTTGTTTTCCTTAGGAAAAAGACATCGGGTGATTCGGGGAAGCGTCAGAGGGTAAAAAGACGAATTCGTTTGCATGCCAACGATAAAATGCTCTCTCCACAAGGAGGGGGAAGGAGTAAAGAATCGGTGGCAATGACAAACGAGAGAGATCAACAGGACGGGGGGTCTTCATTCTCCGAGGAAATTGGTCTAAAAGAGAAGGGGGTTAGTTACCCTCCCGAAAGGATGGGGTAGAGGGAGGCTGCAGCAAAAGATCGATTTGTAATGGTTACAATCCTCTTCTCTTTAGGAAAAAATGAAAGTTTGGTAAAAGAGAAGAAGGATGTCGGGAGACCTCGATTGAGGGTGGTCGACTCAGAGGAGACGGGAACATGAATGCCAGTTGACGGCAAATTGTGAGTGAGAAAACCGACCGTTCGAGACCGAAGGAAATCGAGAAAATAAAATAACCCTTGGAGAGGGGTCCGGGATCGGAAGGAATATTCCGGAATTCTTAGAACGGGGAGGTAAAATCAAGAGATCTGCAGGGACCAAGATTCGCCAGAAACAACATTCCCCACTTCTCGTTGAGCGTTCGATGAATTTTCTGTCGCGAAGAAAAGCGAACCGGACAGAAAAGAAAGAGCTTAAGAGGGGGGACGAACAAGGGAAAACGGGTAAAGATACTCCTGGTGTTGAGCTTTTCGGAGTGAGGGGGGTGGAGGACGAAAAAAGGCCATTGCTCGTAAGCCCGGCAGGAGAAGGGAGACGGAAAACGGCAAAAAGACGGCAAGAAGGCCTATCGTACGTTTTCAGCAGCGCGCGGAAAGGAAACCGCAGTAATGGGGGATCATCGACGACGGCGGGGTACGGCGAAAACAACGGACCTGAAAACCGGGGGAGGAGAGCGGGAAGGGAGGATTGCATCGATAAGCACGTAAAAAAATCTCACTCCTGGAATAAATCTTAAAAAAAGCAAGAAAAAAAAAAAAAAAAGTGATCATGCCGTTTCCAGAAAGCAATGAACGGAACGGCCAATTGGGGTAGGCAATAAATCGTGGTAACTTAGACAAGGCAAGGGGCAAGGGGGGGACAGCCATGAAAATTTTCCCTTGAGAATACTAAAGGATTGTCGAGGAAACTGTAGGGAAGGGGGGGGGGAAAGCAACGAGGAGAGGACGTTTCAGAACTACGGGGGAAAAGCTTAGTCTCTTCGCGGGGGAGCACGTGGACCAAAGGGGTTGATTTTCACAAGAAGCCCCGCGGGCTAGGATTAATCGGGGTGAATAAGAAAGAAAGGCATGAGAGAGAAGGCATCGGAAAAAAAGGGGGGAAAGCCTACTGGAGGACGACCGGAAGCGGCTTATATGTGGAGACGGGGGATGGGGGTTGCGGACGGATGTTGGGGCGAGAGGAAAAGAAAAGTAAGACTGCCCGAGCCAAGAACGAGAACAGGATTGAATTTTCCAAGGGCGCTCTCCGAAGACATGCCGAAAGCAACCTGGAAGGAGGGGGGAGAGTTTAAACGGCAACGACCGACTGAAGAACCGGGACGAGAAAAAAAAAGGGCTTGTCATGACCGTTGGGGGCATCTCTCGTCACGGTATCTCATTCGAGAGAAGGGGGGAGGTACCTGGCAGTACAAAAAAACAAGAGTGAAAATCTCTTCTAACAACAGCGGATCTCTCATCAAAAAACTGTAGTAGGAAAAGGACAGAAGGGGTCGAGGTGGGGCGAAATCATTGGATCTGAAGGAAAGGATGCGAAAACGCCGAGAATAGAGAACGGGAACTTCGATCTTACAGGGGGGCGGGGAAATCCCGGTTCTTCATCAGCGTGGGACGCGGGACCCGGCTCGTACACTAGGGAGAAAACGAAGAAGGAGGCGGAGGCATCCGATAGTTGGCGGAGGAGATCTCAAAAAGTAAACTTCCACCAAAGGGAACGTTCAGGCTTTCCTCTGGAGATGCAAGTACTAACGGCGGAGCGCAGACGCGAGCTAAACGAGAAGGGAACAACAGATCCGGAGTCAGAAAAAAGGAAGCGAAAATCCAAGGACGGAGGCGCCCGGCGGGAAGTCACACTCTCCTCGCGAAGGAGAGGGGGGGGTGGGTTTAGGTCGAAAGCCCGGAGCCATGGGGGTCAATTGATAAACGTCCTGTTTTCAGGCAGACGCAACCGAGGAGGTCAAACCCTCCACGGGGGCAATAATCATTCTCGTAGTGAAGGGGTAAACGCAGAAGGGCAGTGAAGAAAGAGAAAATGAAGTGCCGAGCACAAAGAAGGGTTCATTCATTCTCGGAAAATTGTCAGGGACCTGCAGATCCATACATTGCACGGTTATTGGCCTAAAAAAAGGTCCATAAATCTTTGGGCAGGAGGGGGGAAGGGGGGGGGGAAAACTGGGCAAGATATGTGGCGGCGAGTGAGAAAAAAAGAAAGAGGAGATATTTCAATTGACCTTATAGGAGCAAGAGAAGTTATTACCTATCGAATTGGGGACCGTCAGGAGTCTGATGGACGCCGGACAAAAGACGAGGCCCATCAATGGAAAGATACGCGAGATGGAGTACCCAAGGGGGCCCGCTCGAGATGCTGGCCTGAGGGGGAGAGAGATCAAGGAAGGAGGAAAAAAGGGGGGGGGGCAAGACCAAAAACACCAAAGAATCATCTACAATCAGTAAAACGTCGAGAAACGGTGCCCGGGGGACGGATCGCAAATTGCTTCTCGCCTCGGGGGGTACGGCGGCTCTGGGACCGGAATCTCCCAGATTTCAGGGGAAAAGGAAAAGAGCCGCAGGGAAAACCAGTGAGTCAGGACGTCGGCAAATCAAGGACGAGGAGGGGGGATGGGGAATTTTCTCAAGTCAGTCGTCGGCGCTCGCTGGATGAAAAAAGGGGGGGAACTCTAAAAGAAGAAGAAGGGTAGAACATTGGAAATGTACTGAGTTATGCGCACCCTTGGGGGGGTGAAAATGCCAAGAAAGGTGGTGCCGGGGGGGGCAAACATGAGGAAGGGGGGGACCGCGGAAAAGAGGTTGCTGACTCCCGCAAGGATCGAGAGAAAAACCGAAAAGGTGTCTCTTCCCCAAAACCGATTGCAGGGTCGTACGGCAGGACGTTCCTTATGGGGGGGAAAGGCAAAGAGGTCGAAAAGCGCGCTACCTTTGACTTATGGCCCCTGCATGGGGGAAAAGAAGAAGGCGAAGAAATGAAATAGGAAGGAAACGCCGTTGGGGCACGAAGAGAGGGATGACTTTTTCCTTTGGGAAAAAAAAGGAGGGTCTCGCTCAAACAACAAAAAGAAGGAGAGGAAAAAGCTCCCTCTCTCTTTGGGGAATGAAACAAGGAAAAGTAAAAAATCCAGAAGGACGTGGGAACGCGGAGAGGAGAGGGGCTGCCGGAGGCCGGGGGAAATGCCGGGCCCTCCGGGAAAGTTGGATTTTCTCGTCGAGCTCCGAGAGGAAGGAGGGTGGAGTGGGGAGGGCTTTCGCCGCTGCGCCCGAATCTGGCGACGCCCGATTTTTGGGGGGAAGGTAAGAGAAGCTATCGTGTCAAGACCTCAACGGGGACCATTCCTTCCAATTGGGGGTCGAGGGCTGAAGGCAAAAAAAAAAATTGTTTTCTAAAAAAGACGGTGCGAAGAACCAAGGAAAATGCCTCAATGGTAAGCGGAGGAGACGGGGAGGATCGAAATAAGATTCGCGACGAAGTGAAAAAGAAAAAATTGCCATCCACCAGTCGGGCCAGTGAAGGGCCGGGGATCGTAACATAAAACCTTGCCCATCATGGGAAAAGAGGAGGGAAAGGGGCGCGGTCGCGGGGGGCAAGCCTGCAGTACAAAAAAAAAGACACCTCTATCCCGATTTTGACATCTGGGGAAGCGGCTCAACGTTTCTACTGGGAAGTGTCGATGATTTCGGGGGGGGTTTTTTGTGCCGGACGAAACAAAAAATGACTGGCGCGAAGAAGGAAAGGAGCTCGCTGATAATCAGCACGAAAGATCACCGAGCGTGACCTGAAAGACTAACCGGGGGAGGAGCCTGCACCTGGGGTGAGAATCGACGACGGAGGGGGGGAGTCCAGGACATGACTGAAGAGAGGACAAAGAAGGAGGAAGTAAGATAATAGTGAAAAAAGCTATGAAGAAAGGTCCAGGAGGGTGAAACAAGGAAGATGAACTGCCCCTTTGAAAAAAGGAAAAATTTATCCTCCCGAATTGAAAGTGGGGGGGCAATAAAACTAGTGACTCTCACCAGGGTGAAACTCTAAGTGGCCCCGGGGGAAAAGCGGAGCAACGTCGGGGATCGGGTAAACTTTGCTGGCTTCGAAAGGAGAGGCTTTAGGAAATAAATACTATAATGGGGCCGGGGTGCCTTCTTATGCTAACGTGGGAAGATGTGAACCGCGAGAGCCGTTTCTGGAGAAATAGAATGGCTGGCCGAGCAAATCAACACAGTGCATCGAGGATCTCGAAGTAGAGAGTGTAAACTCCGATGAAATACCGACACAGTGCCTCTCCTTGATGCGTGCTACTGGGGTGGGGGACTTCTCGGTTTGTGCGACAAAGGAGCGGGAACTAGGGGAGCGCCGCAGAAGAGACGTCGGGGGAGGGTAATTTTCGCATCTCACTCACCGCTATCGGGGGGACAAAGAAACTGGTTCGGTGTTGGAAAAGATGGAAGAGCAAGAAGGGAAGGAAAGCGCGCTGCCGCAACAAGGGTGAAGGCAGGGACAAGTTTTCAACGCGAAGGAGGGATAAAGAGAACAAGAGAAATGGGCAGAGAAACCGAACTCCTTTCACTGGACTTCAGGGATGCTCTGAGGAATATTCTCTCAACAAAAGGGTATTATGGGAGAGCGTGGGGAGGAAAGAGAAAGGGGAATCTGTTAAATGGGACCTCAGGAAATACTTATTATTGAGATATCAAATAGTCTAACAAACTACTTCGAATAAAAAAAAAATTTTTATCGGGGAAGTCGCGGTTCCGAGGAGGAGCGAGGGAAAAATCAACGGGGGGGGAAAAAAAAAAAACTAATGAAGTCGTGGGAGGCTGCTTCCAGATAAGGGGTCTTAGAGAGCTCAGAAAAGGACCCCGTGAGTCGGCTGGGAGAGGAAGGAAGAAGCGGAGCAGGGGGAGGCTCTCAAAAGAGGTCGAAAGCGCCGGCGCGGGGGGCAAGGGGAATCATCGTTCAATTTCCCCCAAGGCGGACCGGAAGAAAAACTCCTATACAGGTCATTGATGTGAACCGGGAAGAGCAGCCGTCAAATTACAGCCGGCCGGGGCTTCGGGCAATAAGAGGAAACCGATCAGGCGCACACGCAGCCGGGAAAAAGAACTTCAGTCGTCCCGGAAAACACCGCGGGGTAAGAAAATCAATTCCATGGTCAATCCGAGACAAAAGAAGTTCCTGCTGGAAAAAAGTACAGGCGTCAATCTGGGAACCAAAGGGGGAAAGGGGGGTGAGGCAAAAAAGAAGCCGCAAGGGGGTGGGGGGAAAAAGGCACCTTTCAAAGGGGTGATAATGGGCGGGACGAAAGTCAGAGATGACGCGTCGGTCGAGCTGGGGGAAAGTGCCTTATCGAAACAGTTTGCGCTTGAAAGGAGGGGATGGGGAGTGAAGATAAGAAAAAATCATTAGGGCACTAAGCTCTGGGGCTTGTCACCAACGGTTTCGCTGCCGAGAGTCAGGGAACAGGTTCATCCTGACGGCTTAGGGAAAGAAATTGGGTGGGAAACCGCAAACCAAGAAGCAAAAGCGACAAGCTTACCAATTAAGAGGAAAGTTGACACCCGGACACAGCTTATTCAGGCAAGGAAACAAAAAAAGGATGCGGGGAGGTTTGGGTGCGGACTCCAAGAAGAGGAGGGAGAAATCATCGGGAAGGAGGGAACCAAGGGGGGGATAGGAGAAAAATCCTGACTTGAAGGAGACCTGATGGTAAGAAATAGCAGTTAAGTCGCTAATAATGACGGAATCGATCCCTACCCCGAAAACAGACGGGATATCTATGCATGTACAAAAAATATTCGGTCTTGAGAAAAAAGGAGGGTTTGATACCAACACATTGAACGTGAACTGAAGGGGGACCAGGATTGGGTCTGGGGGGGGGGGGGGGGGGGGGAGACCCGAGAAATCTAACTCTATTGAAAAACAACAGAGGTGTCGAAATGACTGGTACGCCTGATGGTCAGGAGAAAGGAGAAGAAGGAAAGACGGGACCAAGACCGAGCTCAAGGGAAGAAAGGCAAATCAAATTTTTCACAGGCCCCGTCAGGAAAAAGGAGAAGGCGAAGCCCATGTTGAGGGGGGCGCAAGGGTAAAAATCCCGAAGTGGATCAGAGGGGTTCTGTTGGAAACTAGGTCTGAGAGAAAAAAAGAGGAGGGAGGAGTCCGTCTCGTCAGAACACTCAAGGCTATATCCCGGGCGACGGGGGGGAAAAGGAAAGGCATTACGTACTTGAAAAGGGGGGGAGAAAGGGGAGCCGTGGGGGCATGAAAGGGGGGGCCAATCCGGGCAAATTGAATGTTAATCGGGTACGGCGCGCAGCGCGTCGGTTGCATGGTCAAGACGTTGAAGCTTCAATGTGACTAGGAAAAAAAAAGGGGAGTTTCTAAGGACGATGTAAATTAAGGGCCTCTAGGAATAGAAGTGTTCTCCAAAGTCGCGGGTAAAAGGCCGGAAATTTTGTCGGGATGACGGGAAAAAGGGTCTTGGCATCACCGCCGTGCGAAAGAAGGTCAAGGGAACTTGGGGGAGCGGGGAAGGATTCGTAAGGAAGAAGGAGGGGCAGATTAACCGACGTGAGAACTCATCCAGGGCTCATTCTAATTGAATACCGAGAGAAGAAGAAAATTGGCACAACAAAAAAAAAACACAAAAAAAACATCAAAAAAAGGGTCAGCGCGAAATTTAGGAGGCGGGAAAAAATCCCGCAGCGGGGGACAACTTGGAACATGGCGCGAGCAGAGAGGGCAAAAGGAGGTTGAATCGGCGGAAAAGGGGATACCTTGTTAAGCTTGGAAGATTCTTTCTTGTGGGGGTTGCTGTGCGGACGGCAGGGGACACAATTAAGTGCCTCTCTCATGAGCGCGCGAAGGGAGGAAAGATCCGTCTCTCAGCGATGGGAACAAGGCTCTATTCCTTCCATTGGGGGGTCTCAGGGTCGACGACATTCTAACATCGAGGAACAAGTGAAACGCACAGGAGATTCTGTCAACAGGGGGAAGGAGTCAGTTAAAGCCCCGAACCTCTCGAAAAAAGAAGGAAGCAGATGCAGCTCGCAAGGCACAACCCACTGAACTTTGAAAGGCGAACGAAAAATGAAAATCAACGCCGAACGGTGGGTTTGACGCGAACGGGACCAGGCATGGAAGAGTTGTACCTCCCTTACAGGGCAACCTTGCAGGACGTCGGGGTGTCTCAGGGGACTGGGGGGGGATTGGACGTGAGGAGATTGGGAGGGGGAAAGGACGACAGCAGGAGTATGTAGGCGGGGAAAGGTGTACCAAGCGGTTGCAGGGGAGAAAGGGAAGAAAGAAAAAACCAGGAGGGTCTCAATTTGAGAAGGGCAGAAAAGAAAAGGGAAAGGCGGGCAGGATAAGAAGCGTGCCTACGGGGGGAAAGACGAATTCTCACCGAAAAAAAAGCGACCGGGGAGAGGCATGGGGGGTGAAGGGGGGAGAGGGGGGAGCCTGCGGGAAATGAAACGAGCCGGTAAAAAGCTCAAAGAAAAGCTCCAAAAAAAACGTAGGGCCGGGGAGTTCATCAACTCTCAAGAAAAAAATATAGGGAAGCGCAATACTGATGCGGTGTAGTGGAGAGGGAGGAACTTCACGAGGTTGATAAAAAAGGTGAGGGTCAGGAAAAGCGGAAAATAGTCTGAGGATCTATAAAGAACTACTGCTGGGGGGGGCTCCTCCTTGATTGAACCAATGGAACTGTAGAAAAAAAAGAAGCTGACTCTCCACACAGTATGAGAGAGATCGCTGGTGGGGGGGATCAAGAGCCTTTTCATTGTCTGAAACGAAGGGAAAGAAGACACGAACCGTAGGATGGTCTAGCCTTATTCCGGAGAGGGTCCCACTGTTAAAGCACTGGAGAGGGAAGCGGCCGTCAAACGTCTACTCGCAAATCAAACGAAAAAAGCCTTTCTTCTGGCTGAATGTACAGAAAGGGGGTAGGGAGGAATCAACACTGGGCCCCTCCGGGGAACGTTTTCATTCTTCTTTGCGGCAGCCGGGGAAAAAAAGGGAGGAGGCAGCGCGGGCTAAAGACGCAAAAAAGATCCGAGGACAACTGAGAGGCAGGTGTCTCATCATGGGAGCTGTCCCGCTTCGCCACGATCGAAGAGAGAATTACGAGGATGTGCCGACCAGCCATCATCATGGTAAAACCTTCCTTTTGCTGAAAGAAGTAACAGAGAGCGGTGGCGGAACCCTTTCTCCCTGCGACGCAGACGCTCCGTCAGAGATTCAGGGGGGGAAATCTCCAGGAGGAAGGGAAAAAGCACTACAGTTTAGAGACACAACTAAGGTGGTCAGGAAAGGATGGCCCCTGTGAGGAGGTCATCAAGGGTTCCTTTCCATAGTTAAAAGGAGGTATGGCAAGGTCATCGGGGGAAAGGGGGCGGGCGAACGCAACGGGGATGATCTGTGCTGAGAGATTTAAGAAGATGAAATCGTCGGATGGTTCCCGTGCCGGGCGGATGCTCGGGAACGGTACCGAGTCTCCTTGCCGGTGAAAGTTTTTCCATTACCGACAAGCGGTAGGAGAGAGCAAACATAAAAATGAGGGGCAGGCTACGCGCCTTACGCACAACGGCGGAGATTCTGACGGAGGGGATTCTGAAAGGGGGACGAAGACCTCGGCTTCGGAGGGAACAGTAGGTTCTTTTTCTACGCAACCAAAACAACCCCCGCATCATCGAAAAAGCAGGAACAATGAGATAAAAAAGGCCTGCACGGAGAAAAGCTGGAAAACGCGTGTCTAGGTGCCGGGATCTCCAGCGAGTCTGTAAAAAGTAAGAGCACCTATAAGGTGGCAAGGTTATTCGTAAATCAAGACCAGGAAGGAGGGAAAAGGAGGTCCCAGGAGGACAGCGAAATCTCATAAGTTATTAATGCATAGAGACCCTACCCCTATCCTGGTGGGCGTCCTTTATTCTGATGGGAATTCGGTTCTTCTGTGTGGGGGAAAAACAGTTGGAAGTCCATCGACACAATTGAGGAAGTATAGATAGTACTGAGTTTCTCCCCACTCCATAGGAAATGAACTCGGGAGGGGGAGCAAACGCGGGGTCTACCCACTCAGGGGACAGGGAGAAGCTTCAATTGCCTTATTGACAATTCAGAAGATAAGAGACGGGGCCACCGAATCCATGTTGCCAGTAAGGAAAAGGGACATTTCCCCCACGGCTCCGGAACAAAAATTCGGAAGAATTAGAAGTTTCCCCTCCTACTTATCTCTAATTCAGGTGGAGGGGGCAAACTAT
>Ga0179593_1551935_pt1 | contig 11006 bp, 7 predicted proteins | sample CZODoug2_1_08_16_FD_185931 | JGI IMG/M metagenome (GOLD analysis project Ga0179593, IMG submission 185931) | Vadose zone soil fungal communities from Angelo Coast Range Reserve, California, USA - CZODoug2_1_08_16fungal (PacBio error correction) | ecosystem: Environmental > Terrestrial > Soil >...
ACGAATTGTAGACCTAACAAAGGGAAGAAATTCTGTTGATCAAGAGCTGAAGGCGTTTGGTCCTTGAAGGCTGGTGACCCGGCCCTTGTGGTTTGTAAAGAGTGGGGGGTGGGGGGGGGGGGACTCTGAATGGTGTCTTCTCTTATCACCAAAAACACTTAGTGACTCTGCGACTGCTTGATCAGAGAAAAAAGAGAGTTGTCTACGCTCTGGACTCGGAAAAGGGAAGCGTATCAGGCGAAAACGTTACTTTCTACGTCGCCTGAGGGGGTATTCCGATTGCTGAAGGCCGGAGGATAAAGTGTGCTCTCCGGCTTAAGACTCATGACGGCATGCCGCCTAAACAGGGGCCGGGGGAAGGCATATGAAAGCAATTAAAAAAAACCGACTGGGAAGAACACATAAACTCGGGAGGGGATTTTGTAAAGTGCAGGCGGTCGGCTAAAAGCGAGCAGCATGGTGGCATACATGAGAGACTGGAGGCGGAATCAAGGGAAGGGGGAACGTGAGCCCCAGGATAAAGGCCGGAGACTGTCTAAAACGGCTGGGAATAGAAAGGAATAATCTTACGAGAGATGGCCCAACCAGCTTAAAGAGGGAGCGCCGGTCAGGGGGATACCATCCCGAAAGGAAGGGAAGTAGGTCAAGGTGATAATTCACCGCCTGAGGCGTTGGGGGGAGTCTTAAATAAGCGAGTCTTAAATGGAGGTACAGCACTGGAAAGTTAAAGAGAGGGGGGGTCGGGGGGAGTACTAAAAAATTCAAGAATCCGGGAGGGTTCTAAAATCCTTGAAACGGCGAGAGGGGGCATGCTGAGAAGTGCCTGCACAGAGGGGCCGAGAGTGTTCTCGCGTCAAAAGGCCGAGGGAAGGACGCTAACTCAGGGACAGTGGGAGATCTCGTATTGGGAAAAGTAAAACAAGGGGACTGGTCTTCGAGTTCAAGAAAAGGCTAAGGAAAACGACGAAACTCCCGGGGCAGTTCGGTGAAAGCGTGGGAGTTTTCGGGAGTGGGCTTAATAGAGGAGGAAAAAAAACTCGGGAGAAGAAAAAAGGAATGCTAAAGGTGGGGAAACTTCCGCTTCAGTGAGGTAAGGATTTGAAACCCAAAGGGCGAGCTGTGACCGGTCTGCGCCGGAGTCCGGGGTCTACACAACCGCGTGACCGCAAAGTGAATGGGTAGAAACCGCCCAAGAATATTGCTGGCCGCTCTGAAGGGCCCGCTCCGCGTATAACATTAACCCAATGCTGAGGAACAGAAATAGAGAGTCCGTACGGGTTCCGTGAAGACAATGGGTGGAGCCTCGTTGGCGACCGAACTGGGGCGCTCTGTTCGAGTAATGCTGGCGGGAAAAGGAGAGGGGCGGCGTTATAGGGGCGAAAGGAGTACATCCCTCGAGAATCATCTCGTCAGAGCGGTGGAAATAAGACCTCGGAAGGGTGGAAAGAAGGGGATGAATTGAAGGAGTCGAAAAGTTCGCTATGTCGTTGGGTGTCGTCAGCTGAGGGGGTTCGCTTCAGGGGCTCAAGTAATGAGGCTGTTTTCACGCGATGACGGAGGGCGGCTCGACTGCTGTCTGGAAGGTGGAAATAAAGGAATTCATGGCTGGCTGACAACGAAAAGAAACTTCATATGGGCGAGGTGGACACTCAAGATCGGCGATCATCGGGCCCGAGGTTCGCAGGGGAAAACTCGGAGAGCGGTCGACAGCGGGGGGCCAAAAAGCGAGACACTGGCGCGTACAGCCATTCGTCGCAGTACGCCGGTAAAAGCACGAATGCGGAGATGCGGAAGCTGTGGTAAAGGAAAAAAACCCGAAGAAGCTCCATAAGAAGTGGCCGAGAAAGTCAGGAGGGCTACACGCGACTCCGTCGAGAAGCGAAACTCACGATATGAGACGAGAAAAAAATTAACCAAAAAAAACGGGGGATCCGCGCCAATTGAGGGTAGTTTGTAGCGTCAAAGATGGCCTTGAAGGGAGAGGGATGGCTGGGGAGGAGAACCAAGAGTTGCTGACCTTCGGATTGAGGGTGAAACAACGTGCCTCTACACTGGCTTGCAGGTTATGACGGGGGAATCATCATCGCTAAGCATCTTTTTTACGTGAACGTATTCCGGGGCGAGAGTGGGGGGAAGAAGCGTCGACTGGGGGGGATAGGGGAGATGAAAAAAAAACGACGTGGGCTTATACCCAGTCCGTAGGGCGGCTCCACACTGTACAGGTCTCTATAACCACAACATAGGAGAGATCTTCAACGGTGTACGGGAGACTGGGAAGCAGAACCGCGTGAAAGGTGAAAGCAAGAGAAAAAGTAATACAGGGGAGGCCCTAGAAACAAAAAAGAGGAGCTCGCGCAATACCAAAGCGGGGAAAATCGTGCACGAAAAAGAAAAGTAGGAAGTACTAAATGATTATCAAAAAAAAAGGACGGAAAAGACGGGGTCAGTCCTACCAATTAAGTTCAGGGATACAAATCCGACAGCAAAGCAGGGGAGGCACCAATACATGGGGAGACACCAGCTCCTAGAATGAGAATTTCGGATCTTGGGAAAAAACTGCAGGGCGCGAGTGGTGAAGGGCGGCGAAAGCATAGTAGAGTCTAAAGTCAAAAAAGGGGAAGTCCTCAGCCTACGTTAAGGAGTATCTTCAGACACGGCTGGAGTGGTGCCCCACGCTACGCAACGAAGGACGGGGGGTGTTCTCACTGGCTGTGTCTCGGGAGGGAAGCAGACACTCGCTACCCTTAACGGCGCCGAAGAAAATCCTTACTGGTCAGTCCCTGTCTGCCGCGGGAAAAGGGGAAGCGGGGTACATGGCGAAGCGATTTAACCGACAGCTCTAAGTCTATGACTTTCAGCGACATGGTCTATCACTCCGACACGAGGCGATCCTTGGCAGATTGCAAAAATGCGAGATGTGTCCATTCACTCGCTACACAAAGCCGGGAAGAGACTGACTTCGAGGCGAAGTCTTCCAGCGGCCATAGGAAGGACCTTGCGGAAACGAGTCCACGACCAGTAGTCACTAGGAGCTGACGCTCAAAAGACGAAGACTGGGAATGTTATATCGAAAGATCACCGTAAAGAAGCTTGCCCGCCTTCAAGGGGCATATCATCACCGAACAGCGCCAGGAGACTAGAAACAACCTTAAAATCGGGGAAGCCACCCGAGAGAGGAGCATGTAACGTTTCCTCACGTCGAAGCAGGATTTCGGCAACTGATTGCTGTGGAGCATTTCCATCGATCGGGTGGAATAGCTTAAGGGAAAACCGCGGCAAAAGCGGAGGGAGCACGCCTGCGACGGAATGCTGAAAAAAAAAAAGGGAAACACCTCGCCGGGCTGATGGGGATCCGTAGCGTATCCCGACGGCAAGTGTCGCCGTCGAAAGGCCGACGTCTTGCGGAAGCAGAGAGGAAACAAACATCGAAAAAAGAGACCCCTTCCTCACCCGAAGAAACGGCGGACTGTTCTTCTGCGTGTTGGAATATCGCAAGAGTGAGAATCGGAACGAGAAAGACGCCGGCCTGACCTGGTGCCAAATGAGACTGGGCCAGTTCGCGAAAGGAGGTGACAGGCGGAAACGAGACAGAAGAAGAGCGCGTGAAGCGGGCGCAAGCAAATTGAAGCATCAATTTAAAGGGGGATCAGCCTGGCCTCGGAGGGAAATCTCAGGATATTTTACTTGAGTTGGAAAGTCGCCAGAGACCCAGCGCGGGGGAAACGGTCATAAGTCTGCGTGAAAGACCTTCGAGATTAAACTGCAACTCCCCGCGGCGTCCGACGTCTCAACGTCGGTAAAAAAGAACGCCTTTCTGAGGATCCAGGATACGGAAACGCGAAATAGAAAAAATTGGGCGCGGCCCACATGAAACGGTCCGGAAGCACCCTCGCACGTAGTACGGGGTACCGAAGCTGAGAAAAAAGGAAAGGAACCGTGTGTAAGGAAACCTCCGGGACATATGGGACGATGGAACGATCGAGCACAAAAAACAGGAGAGAATAGTGGACGTAAAACTGACGTCAGGATTGAGACGGAGAACCGACAAAATTTGAGCGTCCACGAAATGACGTCAAACGGACTAAAGGGGAGCAGGCGTCCTGGATAGTCCAGGAAAAAACCCGAGGAATCAAGATTCAGTAGTCACCTGGGCTCCTGCTCTCATCACGAAAAATCTAGCGGACACAAAGTTTCATCCAAAGCGAAGGACGAAACTCCAGGATCCGTGTCCGATCGCGAAAAAACGCGATCGTCATGTCCAGAGATAAAACAGATGGTCAACGACCCGGGAAAAGAGAAAGACAAGTCTCTCATAGTTTCTCGAGAAAGGAACGCCTGTTTGTCGGTCGCCGGGGGAAGACAACCACGGAGGAGGGGAGGGGAAAGAAGTATGCACAAAAAGAAGTATCATTCATAAAAGAGGTTTGGACGGGCTAAAAGGGGCGGGTAAAAAGCGGGAAAAGAAAAATTTTGTTTCATCCCTATCCGGGATGGGGATACGACTGAGAACGGCAACGGAGAGGGAGGTCGAAAACGGAGAGGGGGTCTCGCGCTCTAAAAAAGAGTTTTCTACGAGCGAGAGGGGAGCGGAGAAAGTGACACGTTCTGGCGAGCTGTAGATAGGGGGGCAGACTATCTACCGGACCTGACTCCGGCTGCGAAAGGTTTCTAGTCTGCTATCGCCGAGCGCCCTAGAAAAAAGGGCGTCTTTAAGGGAGCTGAAAAGGCAATCCCGGGGACGAAAAACCAAAGTCGTGACCGCGGACGTTGGCTTTCTCCGGCTCAAGATCCAATGGGGTTGGCGGCGTAGCGTCAAAATTTAGAAACGGAGCGAAGAGAAGGACGTCCGCGAAGCAACGTCCTACTCCTGGAAGCAAATCGGACTGACAGGGAGAGATCAAAGGCCTCAAGACAACATCTGGTTAAGGACGAGTCCGGGAAGTCCTGCGCTAATGACTAAGAGGAGGGGAACGTTGATAAATGCATACTCCGACTTGAGGGTTTCGGGGATCTTAAAAGCGAAGTAGGGAGATCTTTACTTACGGGCCACGCTCCAGAGTCCTAAAAAAGCAGTAAATAGGGAATCGGCTTTTTCAAAAAACAGGGGAAAGTGATGGTAGGTGCGCCGGCGTTTTCAAGCTCGTGGTCTCGACAAATGTCGAACGCTGTCACAATGAATCGAACTCGGAGGTCTGACTCAACGTTAGAGGTTAAGAAAGAGTGTGCGAAGGAAGGGAGAAGGAAAAAACCCAACTAAAGGGGACACCGGTCCGGTTTGATTAATGCGGTTGGACAAGGTTCGGGCGGTGGGGGCGTGACGAGAAAAAAAAAGATGTCGGGGCAGCGAATCCGGGCAAGGAGAATTGTAGTCGCCTTGCCTCAGGGCGCCGGGGGGGAACCAAATGGAGAGCGGTAAGTTCGCAGAATGATCCGGAGTTCCCGGAGGAAAGAAAAGAGGGGGCCCAAGGCATAACGAACATTGGGGAAACTAAGGTCCCTACGGGCAATACTCCTCAAAGGCGAGAAGAGGTCAGGTTCGCTCGCGGGGGGGGGGGGGGTGGCTTACTTGAAGATTCGTCACAGAATAGGTGGACTTCGAACTTCGGGTGTAGAATAAAAAGAACCAGTTCTTTCAGGAGGGGCTAAGGAGGGAGGTTTCGCGGAGTCCCTCTGAAAAATCGAGCTCTTCTCGTGGGCGGCGCTGCGAATACGGATGCGAATGATACGGGGAGGGATATATAAGTGGATGTCACGTGCGGCCCGTGTAGGGATACGAAAAAATCTTCTTTCGCTTAGTCAGTACAATTGCGCGGGAGATGAAATCGTAGCAGAAACGACATATTCCGGACGATGAGGACACGCCGTGTAGGGGGGATGACCAGGCTGAAATGCCGGCCGCTCGTAGTCGAAAGGGAAGTGGTGGCTAAAAATTGGAATCAATGTATCACAGCAGCGAGTGCATGAACCAATCGAGGCGAGCTGGCGCGATAAACTTAAGAGGTCCTGATAGACCGTTCCGTGTAGAAAGTCAGGATAGGCGCATGATTTAGACGATACCAGGCGCACCTGGTTGAACATCTGGGTGTAGCTCGGGTACCCCAAGCCCACCCCCCCCCCGCCCCAAAGGGAGAATCACCGTATCCGCGAGCAGGAAGGGGACTATTCAACCACTAGAAAAGACGACGATATCTAGAATCGGATCAAGAAATGCTAGAATCCGCTCCCGGCCGCGGGAAAAAAACGATGAGTGCCCCTTCAGAGAGAGGGGAGGAGGTACCGAGCCGCCTCCTTATCCCGGATTGCGCCTCATAAACAGGGGTACGGACGGGGGGGGTCGCGGCGGAGTGGTCAAGGAGGAGCAGAAAATCCAGGAGCTTGACTGGCACGTATTCTTCAAAAAAGGCTGAACCGCGTCTCAGGGCCACTCATGACCGTTGAGGTCTCACAGGAAGGAGGTGGGCTTACCATCGGGATCAATGGGAAAAAGATATAGAAAAACAACGAAGGAATGAACAGAGATCTCTGGACACACTTGTACAGGGAAAAAGGGAGCTAAAGCCACGACCCGTAACGGAAGCTGGAGAATAACAACGAGGTGCGGGGGAAAAAACAAGTCGCGCGAATCCACTAATACGCGAGAGCGGAATAGAAAAACTCAGGGCTTCTTTATGGGAAAATTGAAAAAAGCCGAAAGGGGGACTTAAAGAACAAACGAGGTCAAGTACCCGTCGATTTAAAGGATGCATTAAAAATCCGCAAGTCAACGGGAAACTGGGCGGCGGGCATGAGGGGTAAAATACTCTTGGACATCGTCTGAGAGACAACGGCAAGGGTCCTTAGGAGTTTGACTTCGTCAAGAAGGAAGAAAAGGCGCGAGGACCGGCGTGCGTACACGACGATGTACGCTCGGGGGATGCACTCTGGAAAAGATGCGGCGCAGAAAGCCGCTTGGGAAACAAGAGGGCATACTCCGGCTGACGTGCCTACTGGCGCGACAAATAGTTTAAAAGAATACGACACGAAAAAAAAAGACTGAAGGGTATAGGGGGAAGAAAAGCGGTTCTGCTTCGAACAAGAGCGAAAAAAAGGGGCGATATCGACACAACGTGGCCATAGACAAAAGATTCTTCGCCTCAAGGGAAGCGCAAGTCATTTTATCAAATCACTGCTCCGGAAGATGGGCCGGCATCTGCACAAGAAATTCTCAGGGGGGCATTCGCGCCGGACCTCGGGGTTAGAAATGGAAACGCCGTACGCGACATGCCTTACAGATAGGAAAAAACTCACGTCCCGCAACGTCGAGCGCACCGCCGCGGCCAAGAGAACGCGAGGGCATGGACGCAATGGAAACCTATCAAACGAAGACTGCGAAGAAAAAGGGCTTCCTCCACAGGGAAATCGCACTAACACAGTACAACTAATTGGTGCTAGAATCCCGCGCGAAGTGGAAGTTCCAAGCGCGAAGCATTCGGCTGTGCCTTTCTGGGCGAGTATCGGAAAGGCTTGTTCCAGTAGTACTACTTGGAAGGACAAACAGGGGTTCGTGAAGGCCCCCGGGGAAGGGAAGACAACGAGAGAACAGCGGAAGTGCGATGGGCAGAAGGGGACGCGGTAATACTGAGTTCAGTTGACTCCCAGCCTGAGTACTGGAAGATTAGTGAGTAAAAGTCGAGCATACGATTAAAACTCTTTCTCACTCTGGCAAACTGCCAGGCGTCGCCAGGGAAGGAGATGAAAAGGTTTTTCTATCGAGGGTCTAATCGAAGAAAGCGACGGGAAAGAGGACTAGTTCCCATCGAGGCTCACTGTTCAGTACTCTTAGCAAATTGAGAAAACGCCGAGCGGGATGAAAACTAGGGCTCACGCACTTCAGATGCGATCCTCCTTGAAGAGGATGTTTGGGAAAAGAATCCTCTGAGATACCGGAGGGGGAAGGGTTGCGTTCAGCAAGCGGACAAGGGTTTCAAAGGGCAGCAGGAAAAGAAAAAGACCAGACACGCTCTATTAAAAAACCCCCGAACCACCCGACGGCGGGTCACGGTTGAAACTCAATCGGAACGCGTGGAGTTCGGCCATGACGGGAAAGAGCATTCACAGAATGTTAGGCGCCAGAGCTACAACGCGAGGGAATCCGAAACGAGTCCACGTAAGTAGCCGTTTAAACGAGCCAAAAGCTTCTAGCAAGAAAGTGTAATATCCACACCTGCCGGCTCAAGGGATCCTAGATATCACAAAAAAGTCGGAAATCGAATTGAGGGGGGGTACTTCAGGCATTTAACGTACTAAGTAAACCGAAAAATTGAGGATGAAGCCTGCCATAGCTGCGACTGATCAAAGTTGAGGAGCATCGTCAGGGTTCGGAAGGAATACACCTACCAGGCGAGCTCCCTAAACCATCCGGCACCCCGGCGCTCTATCTGCTGATAACAAAAAACTGGAATGTTCGGCCGCGGCGATCCAGAGAAAGGAAAAAAGGTCAGCCGTTTGCAGCATCGGGGACTTCCCATAAAGACAAAAATTTGACAGGACGAACCCTCCACTGGAAGCCATCCGCTAAGGTCAAAACGTCCGAAGGCGGAAGGGAGGATTCATCTCTCTCAACAACAAAAAAAAGAAACACGAGTGAAAGGAAAAATCTCAGAGTTACAGGAAAAGGTAAGCGACGAGGCTGGGGTCTTGAAGCGGCCGACAACGTTGTTGGGGAAGCTATGGACCGAAGGGAGAGGAGAGGAGGTACCGCGGCAAACGGGAGAGAAATCGCGCGACTGATAAAGGGACTCACAAAATTTTGTCTAGAAGGATCGCGAGAAGGAGCTTCCACAGGCGACAAAGAGGCGATATGTTAAGTTAAAGAACTTACTCCTGCTCAACAGGCTCTCCTCTGCTACGCTCAATCTAGAATTCAACGGGAGTATTGGGGGCAAGCTTCAACAGGTCCTGACCTGACGAAGCAAAGGGGGGTACCCATCAACGTCTTTGAGACGTCCTGTGTGACGCGCATTCGGATCTCCAAGAAGCCGGAGGGGAGGTCAAGATGCAGTATCTGTCTCGCGTAACCCTGGTTACTGAAGCCCACGCACCTGCGACCTAAAAGCCGTGTGAAGACCTTCGGGATCCCTACAGGTTCTAAACCGAGCCTGAACAGTCGGAATTGCCTGTCGACGGTACTAACCTCAGAAGCAAGATTCAAATCAGTTGAAGAAGGCGAAAGCCGCAGAATTTTAGGGTATCTGGGCAATCGAGTTGAGAAATGCTGCAGCTACTTGGAAACTAATGAAGCGGACGCCAATTGCATATCCGCAGGAAATCGATTATTAGGAACAACACATAAAACCGTAAAAAAATTGCGAGTAAGTGGCCGTGAAAAAAAGGGTTGGTCAGGATGTTCTCGAGAAAAGTCTTCAAGGAACGCCGGACGCGAACGAAGTGGGCTCTCTATGGTCAAAGTCAGACACTAGGAAGTCTGTCGAGCACTGGGATGGGGAAAACGAAGAAAGGCAAGGGGAAGCAGAGGCTTCGGGAAAAATTTGGAGATTGTCAAAGGTCGGGGGGGGAGGGCACATGCAGAAAATAATTCTGCGAGGAGATGAAAGCATTAGTCGATCGGGATACTCTGTTCCGGGGCCGCATCATCAATGGGGATCGGAACGGTTCTTGCGAAGAGGACCAGCGTGAAAGGAACCGAGGGGGGCCCTACGCTGACTGTACACTATGCAGAAACAGAAAAAAAGCCTCTACGACCGGCCAGAAAAGCAGAGGACTGAAAGGGGACTTTATTGAAGGCGTCTCTCTGCAAGGTACTGCTAAGTCACAAAATATCAGTGTATTCCTAGTGGGACGACCGAAGAGGAAGGTGAGGAAGGGTTTCCCTGCGGGTAAGGAGAGACTGCGTGTTGTTTACGAGGTCCCCATTAAAAGGAGCATCATCAAGACTGGGCTCAGCCGAGATGCGCCTTATAGAGAAGGGACATCATGATAATCTGAGGCGGGGAGGAAAGAGGTCTACACTACCTCTTGAGGCTCTGGAGGCTTCAGGTGCGCTGAATCGAAGCATCTTCATAGCGCGAAGCGGGGACTTCTCAGTACGCCTTGTCGGTGATTGGGGCCATTGAAATTTCTTCTGCAATCAGGGAGAAAGGGGGGCATAGGGGTGCGATCATCGGCGCCAAGAGCGAGCACATCGGGAATTTGGACGGCCGATCGCGAGATGTCAGCGATACCGTCAGGAAAAAGATTTCAAAAAAAGGCCTTTCCGTGTAGACCGATACGTAGAGAGAGAAGGAATCGGGATTCCCATAATTCGTAGTCGCGTGGATAGTCGGAAACACCGCCGGCTCACACGTGGGACCGAGTAGCGTCCAGGGTTGAAAAGGCGGAAAAACCGAGAGATATCAAAATAGGCCTGGGGGAAAGAGGAAAACAAGTCGAATGGCGTCGGGCCTGCTTTTTCTAAGTGTCGCAGATCCAGGACTATCAACTTTCGAAGTGGACATTTACGAAAGACGGAACAGGGGGGGTTTGATGGTCCGAAGGTAACGAGTACGCTAGGGAAAAGGGGGTTGCTGCTAATCATCATCGCGGATAACCGGGTCTGTTGACGCGGCAGGGGTGGTAGTGTTCGAGAGCGCGCACTGTGGGGGGGCAAAAAAGGCTCGAGACCGGGTTGGGGACTTACAGAGAAGACGCGTCTGTGTCTTCGCTGTAAAAGGGGGGTTTTGAATTCTAGAGAAAACACAGGGGAGGAAAGGTCAGGGTACATTGAAGAAGGGAGCGGACACGACAAAAGAGATACTTTCAAAGCGTTCGACAAAGTACGCAGCGCTCGCTCCGATACTCGAACGGACGTTCAAAAGAAAAGGGAGTCGGGGATGGACGCGATGAGCACAAAGACGAAAAAGGAAACCGGAGCATTACCAGTTAAAGGACCCAAAACCGCCTTTCAACAAAACCTTGCGGCGCAAGTAAAAAACCAAGACTCGAGACATAAGTCATCAGCGCGTATGGAT
>Ga0179593_1638599_pt1 | contig 11006 bp, 16 predicted proteins | sample CZODoug2_1_08_16_FD_185931 | JGI IMG/M metagenome (GOLD analysis project Ga0179593, IMG submission 185931) | Vadose zone soil fungal communities from Angelo Coast Range Reserve, California, USA - CZODoug2_1_08_16fungal (PacBio error correction) | ecosystem: Environmental > Terrestrial > Soil >...
GAGCGCGTTAATCACCAAGAAGCCACATGGGCAGATGTCGACCAGCGCCGACCGCAAATATGAACATAAGAAATGGGGGTTGGGGGGGTGTGGGCCATTTCGCTGGGGGGGAGGTGGCATTATTGCTATCATAAAAATTGAAAGACAGCACAGAATACTTTCGGAATGCTGCCCTCCCAAGCATACGACCGACTTCATATAGAAAAGCCGTATGAAAAAGGGCCAAAATTCCGCAAAAGGAATGATCACACGATAGGGAGGGGGAAAGCCATTCTCACCAAACGGGGGGAGAAGAAAAGGAAAAAACCGAAAATAAGGCGACTCAGTAGAGTGGGAGAATCAAAACGGCGCATACTCTAGTCCGTAAACAGGAGGGGGACGTACGTAAGGGTTACTTGGGCCAATACGGCAGGGAAAGAAAAGATTGTCGAATGAAGAATCCCGATGACGCGAGTACAAAAACGCGAGTGAAGCAACAGATTGCGGGAAGGTGGAAAATGAGCGGAAATTAAGCCAAGGTCAGTCCGGGGATAATAAAGGGATGGGGGAATCAAAGGGGAAGCAGAGAAATTTTGGAGGAGATAAAGTGCGAATACCCGAAGTGGACGGTCCGCAAAGCATAGAAGAAAAGTTGGGACACGCCAGACCCAGAAAAAGGGCTGGGGGAGGGAAAAGGAAAACGCACGGGGGGGGGGATAGCAGGCGCTGTGTGGGGTCCCGAACGGGTCGGGCAGGTAGGCTCCCGGAGAAAGAACGTGTTGGCAAGAGGGGAAAGGGAGAGTCCTCTGTCCGCGTTAGAAGGGAAGTCTCTGAGTTCAAGAAAGAGAAAAGGGCGGGGGTGCGCACGTCACTGGGAAAGGGAGGGAAAGTGTTTTGGAGGAAGAAACAGGAAAGAATGCAATCGCCGTAGCCGCAGTGTGGGGTAATTAGCTGGCGAAACTATGGAAGCGTGCATGGACGGAAAAAGAACAGGGGTCGGATGCCATGGACAAAGGGCATCACAAGAGAAAGTCCTCACATACCAAACTGTTCCAGAGGAAGTGAAGTGCGGAAATGTCCGGAAAAAAATGACGTGGAAAGACAAGAAAAAGTCGCAAATATCTACTCAAAAATCATGAAAAAAAGGTTTAAAACACAGGGAAAAACTTTACAAACAATCTGTGAGTGTGGGGTGAGTATCAAAAAGAAAGGGAAATCGCCGGTGTTTTGTCAGCAAAGGAGACGGGAGGGGGGAAGGCATACACGGGTGGTGGGAGGGCTGGGGGGAAAATAAGTGATGGGGTTAGATGCGGCACAAGTCCGCGATATAAAGGAGGTAAAGTAGGTTAGAAAACAAGATGCCGAGCAGGGTAAGCATCGGTTGGCGTACTGCGTACGTGTAAAAGTCAGTAACGGAAGAGGGAAGAAAAAGGATTGTCTGAAGAAAAAAAAAAAAGAAGGGTCAGGCAGGGGCAAAAGGGGATCCAAGGTCACTTTGGGGTGGCCCAGCCAGGTCGAACGCTGACAAAGCAATCAGGGATTCGGGTGACAAAGTCAATCCGGATGCAAGGGAGCGATTTCCAAGGTAGGGAGGGGAACAACTTACGCATTGGAAATTCTCAAAGCATCTGTACCGGGGAAAGCCACGCCGGAAAGGGGGGCAAGAACATCAAGGAAGATACAAGACGAAAGTAAGGTTGTGTGCTGAGCGTATGCCAGGGTGCCCGCCTGCCAAACACAACGGAGGAGGGACATGGAAAGGGAACGCTCATAAAAAACAACCAAAGGAAAAAAAACGGCGGATCAAAAAACAAGACAATGGAAAAACATCACAATAAGCCCAGGACCACAACAGAAAAAGGTGGTCAGGTCAGAATAATAAAACCTATTTCCGCAGGCATGCAAAAAAGCGGGGGAAAAAAGGAACGTAACCGAAGGGGTGGCGTTAGGAACGAAAAACTCTCCCGAAAAGCAATCATTACGAGTCGGGATAGCAATCAGTGCCTCAGAGAGGACTGGCACCGATTCACGGAAGGGAATGGGACAGAATGGAAACAGGAGCAAAGGGGGGTTTCGTCACTGAGAAGGGGCTAACATGGGACATCGGGGGTAAAAAATCAAAAGGGGGTGACCTCATAAGTCCCCACGGGGGGGGAATCGTGAGAAGAAAAAAAGAAAACGGAGGCAGACGATTAGCATCGACGAAAGAAAGCGGGTCCCACAGAATCCCAGAAGTCACAGTTTTGAAAGGCCACTTAAATTGGTGGGCATCCTTGAAGGCCAACACGAATTGAGGGTCGCGAAGAAGGTGGAAAATCTCCTGCACCAGGGAAAAGGGCAGTGAGTCCTCCGGGGGCACGAGGTGGGTCACAGGAAACAACCGAAAACGGGGGGGGTCACGCCAGAGATACCGGAACGTCCGAGAGAAAAAGGCGGGGATCACTTTCTGTGCACGGGGGACTTCAAAGGCCCGGACAGGCCAACTTTTGATTTTGCGGGGAAAATTAAGAAAACACCAGCGATGATCAAGGAAAAATAGTGTACATACCCTCCAGGGGGAAAAAGAAAGAGCCCGGTACCCCCAAACATGAGTGCACCAGAAAAAAGGGGGTATCGTGGTGAAAAAATCTGATAGGTAGGAAAAAAAAAAACAAAGCGGAAAAAAAAAACGGAATATCGTCCGGGGAACGTCCAACAAAAACTTCAAAGAAAGGGAAAAATCCCTAACCGAGGAGGGCTGGGGCAAAGGTTCAAAAAGAAAGCCTAGACTGGGGCCCAGCAATCCGGAGGAGAAATGGGTGGATAAGCGGGAAAGGAAAACACATACTGAGGAATAGCCTGTACCATAGAAAAAAAAAAGCAACAAAACAACAAGAAAAAGAGAGAGAGGGGGCCAGGGACCGCCTTAAGTGATTGACAGTGAGAACACAACGAGGGTAACCTAAGGGAGGTAGGAGATGGAGAGGTGGAAAGGGGGGGGGAAAGGTACAAGCCCGCCTCATAAGGGGGGGGATGAAAATGGAAAAGTGTGAAATAGATCGTAGGTTTCTTACGTAACAGAGAGAGTGAGTACCGCATGGTGGGGGGGGTGGGCTGTGATAGCAGTAAAAAGAGAAGAAGAGAGTCACCGTTAAAAAGGGGGGTCACCACGATCCAAGGGGTTGGCCAAAAGGGTGGGGGAACACATGTGCCAATGGAAGACCAGGGAGTGGAGGAAATGGGTAGGGGGTGTTTGCAGACAGGCGAGAGGTGTTTGCTGGAAGGAAGCAAAAATCAACCCAGGGGAAGAAAACAAATACCGGGTTGGATACGCTGAACTTTGCTGCCAAAAAGGGGTTACTTCAGGCCTCCGAGAAACCGTGACGCCGGTACTAAACGTAGCTAATGAGGGGGGAAGCCTGGGTACAAGGGATGAAAAAAGGGACGGCAAAAAGCAGCCAGAAGGATAGAGATGCCCAACCATTAATTACGGGGGGACGATAAGCGAACGGCAATGTGGACTCCTTTGGGCCCAGACGGGAGGAGTGAAAGAAAAAAGAAAAGCAAATACTTGGCAGGTTTGGGCACGAGAGGGGTAAAGCTCTGGAGGAACAGAGCACACATGGGGGGGTCGGTCGCCGGGAATGGTTACAGAAAAAATATTTTTGGGGAGAAAGCATCCTAAGACGGAGATGCAAAGGCGAAATCGTCAGATGTAAGAAGAGAGGAAGAGATCGAAGGGCCGAGGGGGACAGGTTTGGAAGAAAGGCGGAGGGTAAACACCTGGGTAAAACGGGATTGGGGAATGCCCGACGAAAAGTAGATCAGGTGACGGATGAGGGGCAACGCTGACGGGGGGGGGACTTGGGGAGTGTGTGTTGTGGGGTAGAAGGAGTCACGCGGCCTTGCAGCGGCAGAAGGAAAAACAAGGGCAGTCCCATAAAAAAGCCAAGTGTCGGGTGAGGGGAATCGGCCATGAAACCCTACTAGAGAAGCAGAAGACAAACGTGGGCTGTAGAGGAGAGGGCTACTCTTCTTGAGGGACCAAATACGGCGGTCCACAAGACTGCACGCACTTCGGGAGAGGCAACTAAAAACATTTGCATGAACGGGGGGTAAAAACTAACTCGGGTGCGGAATCAAGGTTGGGCAGGCATCCTACTGAGAACCGTCCGGGGGACCCAAGATCCGGGGGCCACATAGTGACCGGGAACAGCGTGCCAAGCAAACGGACCTTTTCGAAAAAACGAGGGTAAACAGTATACTACCAAGAATGGCGGATTAAAAAAGGGGGATATTTAAAGCCGGGGAAGGGAAAACTCCCCATAAAGCACCGCTTTTTTTCCGGTATGTGCCCTCAAAAAAGGAGGGGGAGTGCTGACTCCCTGGAGAAAGATAAGGTGTGTGTTCAAACTCACAGGGACATGTCCGCATTCGAGAACAACTCGCTGCCCAGCAAGTTCGGAGGACGATCAGGTATTGGGCTTAACTTAAACCATGGGAGAGCAAAGCTACGAAGGAGGAAAAAAAAAAAAAAAGGAGAAACAACGGCCTGTTTGGCCACGGTAGAAGGAAAAAAGGAACAAGGGGGTACACCCAAGATTCAATATCTGGGGAGTTGCGGCCAGAATGGGGGGGGTCCTATGGGGAACAAGGAGTCACGTCCCCGAGAAAAGCAAAGAACCTGGCAGCACCAACTGACGTTCGGAGGAAGTATTGTGATTTGTCGGGTGAACGCAGAGTTAGGACTTTCCTGGTGGGGGGGGGAAGATGCCTGGGAGGGGACAAACGTCAGGTGCACGTCCAGGTTTGGGTTGTAAACCCGGGAGAAAACATCGAGGCCGTAGGAGTGATCCATTTCGACTGCTACAGGGTAAAATAGGGGCAACTCGGAGGACTTGGTGGAAATTCGCACAAAACCTCGCAAAACTTGAGTGGGGGTGCGGTGTCTTGTTTTGTTCCAATGTCAGCTCACATGGAGGCAGGAGAATTGGACAACGAGTAAACCAAAGATTACGGAGACACAAAGTACGGAGGGACAAGACGCAAGTCCTCGACAAAGTGCGTTTCAGCGATCAAAGCTTTTCGGGACCGGGTACAGACAACAAGAAAAAACGGACCATCCACCAAAAGTGCCAAACAGCACGCGTCAAAAAGGGGGGTAGTTAAAAGGAGAAAGGACGAACGTTGAACAGGGTGGGTCAAGGCCCAATGTACGCTCGAACGCATATTTCTTGGAAGCCCCGAACCGTGGCACAGTTGGGTGAAAAAAAAAAAACTGAATTACGAAGGTTAGGTTTTCACAGTTCGCCCGAACCCAACCAACGATACAGGTTATTGCTTCTATGCCCATAGACTGTGAATTTAAACTAAAAAAAGAAGAGCTGGGTTTTTTGTGCCGTTGCAGTAGAAAGGCTTTGAAAAGGGGATTGCGCAGATAAACAAATTGTCGGGCAAGCAGGAATACGGGTGAAGGACAGGGGGGGTCAACAAACGGAAACGAATACCATAGAACAAACGGAAGGGGAATGCACTAAGTGGAAAGGAACGCTAAAACGAGGGGGGATTCTTGAATGATCGGAACATCACAAAGAAAAGAGATTCAAGATTCGAGGACGAGCTAAAAAAGCGTGGAGGGTCCAAGTTCATGATTACCGGCCGGGGATTCAGAAAAGGGCGGTAGTAACGTGAACTAAAAACTGGGCAAAGAGGAACTGCAAAAACGATCCAGGCCAGAAATTTTGTGGAAATGGAAAATACAGAAGAAAAGCAAAGGTAACATACGGGTAAACCGAAATTTACAGCGAGTGCGGGGGAAAAAAGGGCTGCGGAAAATAACCGGGATAAGAGTAGAGGATACTTTTGTCCACGGAGGCAGAAGAAATCATTTGGGGGACGAGGTTTCATGTGGCCGCCTGGGAGGTTCGACTACAAAGTCGACAATGCAGCCGCAATCAAAGATCTAAAAGACTAAACGTGGAACGGGAGTGCGCGCAAGTGGAGCGAAAAATGGAGTGTACGTAAAGGGGCGGTGTGAAGTCGGGCAAACCTAAGGTCCAAGCACGCAGGAAGAAAACGAAAGGGGGAGGGATCATAACGTACGTCGGTGAAAGGGAAGCAGGTTGGGTCAATGATTAGGGGGCTGGGGGATCCCGGAAAGAAAAACGGGGTGGGGTAGCAGAACGCCGAGACCAGGAACCGGGCCCCATGGAAAAAAGGGCTCCGTCGAATCGGGGGGGTGCAGCGGCAATGGGAACGGGGGGTCAAGAAGGGTGGCAGACGACCAAACAGGGATATTCCTGCCCTGTCACTATAGGCGAGCGGGGGGTCGGAAATATAACTTAGGGGAAAAAGGACTTCGGCATTAACAGGGGGAAAAAGAAAGTCATCCCAAATCTGGCACGAAAAAAGACATCAACCATGAAAAGGAAGAAGCAACGAACATCTTGAGGGGGGAGCGAGAAAAGTGGAAAAAGGAAAAAACGGGGGAAAGAAGTGGGGGGGGGGGTGCCCAGCGTCGTTAAGCGTGGGGGTAGGGATACGCAAAATTCAAGGTGGTGGGTGGTGGTGCGAAGTTGGCAATTCGATGCGCCTGTCGCGGTAAGATGGCGTAAAAAAAGGGAAGACAGTAACATGGACATCAAGGTACGGAGGAACGGGGGAGCTCCTTTCGAAGGGGATCCAGGATTACTTGACTAAGGACGACTAGACTTCAGGCAAAAAATGGTGAAGCAAGAGCTCAACTAAGGGAAAAAAGATGGGGTTGGGAACAGAGGGGGACACAGCCGCCTGGCCGACAAAGATGCGGCTTCAAAAGTCACGGAAAACGCAGACGATCAAAGGAAATCCCGCACCGAGGTGTACGGTAGTCTTCATAAGTAAAGGGGACCAGTGGATAGAAGAGGGTGGGAGGGAAACTACCAAAGCCGCGAGATTTTGTTGCAAAAAAAACCAAAAACGAGACAGAAGATAAAAAAAAAGACCGCACCGAGAGGCTTAGTTTTCTGCACATCTATAATGGCACCAGAACGGAGCCAAGCCATGTATCGAACGAGGGATGGAGAATTGCACTACTGCGCTTGCCACGATCAGCCAGCAAAATCAAAAACTCACCTGGAACACAAACATCCAAAAAAGGTTAAACAGAGACCGGAAGGACCCCCAAAGATGTGGAAAAAGGAAACCGATTTCCGAAGCATGTGAACCAAAGCACGACGCCGGTGAATGGGCAGAAAAAAAAAAGAAAAAAACAAGAAAAAAGGCCCATTCTTCGCCCCTGGTATAAAATATCTATCGAAACTAATCTGGACTCTCCTGGAACTGTAGGTAAAATTTCCAGTGAAGAAAGATCGTAGAAAGGAGAAAAATCGGAGTGGGGGTTCGGGGGGAAAGAGACCTTGGTCAACGGCACGCTTTAAAGGGGAAGGGACTTGTTCGAGAGAGTCGTTGACAAGGGGGGAGCAAATGGAGCCGTCGGAACGCAAAAAAGGAAGCCATCGAACGAAAGCTCTAAACGAAGCTCCAAGCAATCCGATGCGCTTACCGACATATTCTCCAATGGACATACCTCAAAACAGGGGGCGGAGTGGGGTAGTGTTCCGAAAAAAAAAAACGTGGAGAATGGCAAAAGGCTTATTCGAGCGGAGTGCCAGGAAAGGTAAGCGGGGGAGCTAAATCCGCGAAGTCATCAGGAGAGAAGATCACCGCGGTGGGAGGGTTCAAAAAGGGGAAGGAGGACCGGGCAACAGGAACGGACGGGGATGGTGCGACAAAGCACTGCGGGGAATGCTCCCAAACAATTATTCCACACAACATTTACACGTCTAAGGCCGACAACAGCCAAAAAGAGGGTACCCCCACAGTCGATGCTGAATCAGTACACAAATCGACTGGGCGGAAGGGAAAGTGAGTACCCACATCAACAGGAAAGTGAGATTTGACCCCAGGGGAAACTCCACAAACAACGCGGTAATACTAGGAAAAAGGGAAAAAATCAAAAACCACGGGATAGAAAAAGAAATCAAAAGGACTCAACTAAAAGCGAGGGAGGGGGTTGGACGCTCAAAAATCGAAAAGACGTGAGGAACGACACAGGAGCTGGAGGAGGGGGTTTGGACTCAAGACGTCCCACCCACATCGTGAACCGGAAAGGCCCATCGAAAAAAAAATCAAAAAAAAAGGAGGAAAAGAGGGGGAGGATGGGCATATGTTTAATACTCACCCAGCCAAGATTATGAGCTAGAACTGAGGGGCCAACACGGAATAGAATATAGTAAGAAAATTATACACGCGGAAAGTTGAGGTGGGGGGGGGGGGGAGCAGGACACCGAAAAGAATAGAAAGGGGACGGCGAGGGAAGGTTTTCTAGAGAAGAGTGTGTGGCAGGCGTAACATATGTAACAAAAAGTATAAAGCTGTGGTGGCAAAGGAAGAAGGAAACATCTAAAGAAAGTCGGGGACTTTCAAAAGAGAGAAAAGTCAGGGGGGGACGGGATTGGGCCCTGGTCAAAGTGGGGTTAACCAAAGAAAGGAGGAACGGGGGTGTGGAGTGTGTAAGGAAATACTCGGGTGAATATTGTGGAAAAGGGAGAAAGGTGTGGGCGGGAAAAAAAGAACACAACATCAAAGGACGCAGGAAAAGAAAAGAAGCAGTCTGACGTGTGACTACCGGCAAGAAGGAAAGGACATGTATATGATGGGCGTGCTCCCGCGGGAAAAAATCGCGTGGACACGGAATAAATCACTCGCTATCGGGTGAGCACAGGGGCAGAAAGACGAAAACGTCAGGCGAACAAACAATGAAGAAAGGGAGGATGAATAAACATCTGGGTCCAAGCGGTAGGCATAGATGAATGGCGAGCTTGAGGAAAGACAATTTGGATGGTTTCCGCAGGGTTGATCAAAACGAGAGAGGCAAGAAGGTGCATTTTTGGGGGGAAAATGCGAGAAAGGCAGAGGGAGAAAAGGATTCCCAAAGGGAACAAGGGAGGAACAGTGACGAACAAACCCGAAGACGGTTGGGGACCTCCCGGCAAAATCATTACTAAGCTTCCTCGGGGCAAAATTGCGTAGAAAGAGGCAAGCAGATTAGGAAAGGCGAAGAAGGGAATGGGCGGATGGGGAGGGGGAAGGGGAGGGGTGAGAAACCAAGAAGTGAGTCTAACGAGGGAAAGGGAAAATGCGAAAGGCCGAATAGGAAACATTATAGGGAAGATGGCTGGGCACCTGGCTTCGGGCCCTTGTCTTGGTGTGAATTTTTTTTGGGGTGAAAACAAGGGGGAAAACGTCTTGGATCCAAAAGGAAGGGGGGGATGACAAAGGGCACGGTTCCCGCCTCACTGGCATGAAGGCAGGAGGGCCATCGCGAATGACAAAAAAACTACCTTCTAAAGGGGGTAGTAGTCGGGAAGGTGGCTGGTCGGAGAGAAAAAAGGCCGGTTCATGGGGCGGCGCCCTGCTGGAGGAAGGTCAATGAGCGTAAAAATAACACAAAAAAGAGGACATGGAAAGAGGCATCGTGAAACCGAAAAGGTAAAGGGGGTAAGGAGGCGGGAAGAATGCCACAAGAGGAGCTTGCTCTGCAAATGCAATGAAAAAGAGAGGGGAAAGGGGGGGTAGTATAAAACGTCTCCGTGGAATAGTGTGAGGTTCGAACCCGGGCAAAGCGAACAAATAAACCAGGCCCTGTAACAGGAAGAAGTTCACCGAAAAATGGGAAAGGGGCCCCAGAGTGGGGGATTGACCAGGTGCCGCACGGTCGGACGGCCAAACCGTGCCGAATCGAATGCCCACCACTGGGGGGCCAAACAAATTCTTTTGAAACACACAAAGGCCAAATTACTGGGGGGACATCTACAACACTCAACTTCCTGAAGCCGAAACGCAAAAAGGAGATTGTCCAAAAATGCTGTAGGAAAGAGAGGGGAAAACTGACAACGACACAAGGCAAGTGGACCGGTACCATAGATCGCGTAGGATCCATTTGACAGTCGGGGGGAGCGCAGGGAAAGATATTCTTGTTAACAAGCCGAATACGAAAAAGACAAAAAATACATCAGGAAAAACAACAACAAACATATAATTTTAACGTGCGACAGAAATGGGAAAAGGGAAGAGTCAACTTTCCTGGTGTGTGCAGGGTCCCTTGGCGATCATCAATGGCGTTGTATCAGACCAGGGCCGCGAAAAGCGGACGAGTAAAGACCTTCTTGGGGAAGGGAGGGCAACAAGTGCATCTCGAAAAACTGTTTAAAATCAGACAAAAAGGGGGTTCCACCCCGGTACACACTCGGGGACGAGACTTTTCCCAACTCCACAACAAACAGCACCAGCAGTAAGGGGTAATAATAGTTTAAGACGGCTTTTAAACAATTCTGTGGCTACAAAACCACATCCCAGGACGGTCACTGGGGGTCTTGGTGACGTATCCAAGGAAAGGGCAAAAAACGAGGGGTACAATTGCAGTGGGTCAAACAGTGAGTGCTGTCCGGTAATTTCGAATGACCAGGAGTACAGCCCGGGGGGGAAGGCTGGGAAACGCGAACAACACCCAGCCAACACGTGGACTGAGCTTATTCTGCTCACAATGAATGGGGGGGAAACTGGAGGTCGAGATGGGATTCTGGATGATGTGTCTGGGCGAAAATAAACAGACTATCGGGTGAAGTGAATAACAAGAAAAAGGAACACACGTGAGGAACTCGACAGTGAGACTCAGTCCACGACTGAGCCCACCTCCTCAACCTGGCCTACCCACATAAGCTCAACATTATACGGAAAAAGAAATTTTGGGAAAGGAAAAGGGTTCCACGGGGGAAAGAGGACAACACTGGAAAAAAGCCATAGGTGAGGGAAGTACCAGGAAGTTTTGGGGACTCGCAGGGAGCTTTGGGGGCGGTTGAAAAAGGAGTATGGGGAGGAAAAATTGATGCTACCCAGGAAGTAATCGAACCAGGAGACAAACCGCACGATACATACCTAACAGAATTGATGAAAGGCATAAAAATCGACCGGGGGATCGCGAAAAGATCCCACTACACTTGGGTCCC
>Ga0179593_1300883_pt1 | contig 11005 bp, 13 predicted proteins | sample CZODoug2_1_08_16_FD_185931 | JGI IMG/M metagenome (GOLD analysis project Ga0179593, IMG submission 185931) | Vadose zone soil fungal communities from Angelo Coast Range Reserve, California, USA - CZODoug2_1_08_16fungal (PacBio error correction) | ecosystem: Environmental > Terrestrial > Soil >...
AGTGGTGTGTACGTTGTGTGGGGAAAAGAACCTGATTATTACTCCTGATGTGGGTAAGAAATTAATCAAACCAAGAAAGAATGAAAGGGGAAGCTTTCAGCCAAACAAACTCAGCCCTCATGCGTCCTCAAAAAAGGGACTCCTGACCGTGGGGGGGGGGAGGGTCCGAAAGCGATAACCTTTTGGATAAAAAATCAAAGTATCGTAGCGAAAAAATAGAATTGATGACTCATTGAAGAGAGGTCGGAAGAAGAAGAGGTGTGTATGTCCCTCCACCGGACGTTCCAGTAATTTCTAGTAGATGATCTTGGGCTAGATATCAGAAAGAGAATGAAGGAAAAGAGATAGAAAAAAAGAAGAGGTCCGCGGAAAGAACTTACGGTGCGGGGAGGACTACAACCTTCGGCTGGGTCGCCTATACAAGTGAGCGGGGGGAAGGATTATTGCATGAGACTGAAAGCTGGAAAAAGGAAGAGCGGTGCGTGCGGTGAACGGTAGGCGGAGAGTTGCAATCCTGATGATGAGTTGGCTTAAATCCCCACAGGTATCGGGATGTGCATTTGTTAAGAGCCAGCACGCCTTTATCAGAAAAGGGGAGTTCTTCTCAAAAATCGTGTTCAAAGCAAACTGAGGGTGGACTTTGTCAAAGGTCTAGGCCTTTTGAGACGGGGGTAGGGATCGAATTGTTGGAGGCGATTGGGTTTTGGAGGAGGGTTATCAATCAAGGGGAGGAAGGGATGTGGTTGACTCCGGAGAATTATCGGCAGGGTTTGGTCTTGCAAGAAAAAAGGGGGGGTTGAAGTTAACCACGAGAAAGGACCAAAAAATCAGCAACCGCGCCAGCAAAAAAAAAGGGCACAAGAGTGGGGCTGACCACGGGTCTAGGGAACTTGAAAGTGTAAGGGGCGACGTCGGGAGGGCAAAGGGAGGTATGACCTACACAAGATGGCCCACCGGTCAGAATTGTAAGGAAACGTTTAAAAGAAGTAAGGCAGTCCGTTTTGGAATTATAAAAGACATCGTAATGGACTTGTAATGATCACAAGGGACTCTATGAAAGTGCAAGAGGAAAGAAAGGGCTGAGCACAATGTGGGGAAACCGCCCGACAGAGGGGTGATGCGGCTGCCGAAAACCGTCGTCTCTCAGCTCTGGAAAGATGGATGGGAAAAAGGAAACGGGAGGTGAGAAGGTTTCCCATACCGAGCGTCACCGGCTCTAAAAAAAAGAGGAGAGACCATGAAAAGAGTTTTATCTTGTAAAAACAGGCTGGAGTATTCTCAACGAAAAAGAATCCCCCCTGAGACGAGGAAGGGGGGGTGTGGAGGGAAGAATAAATCGAAAATTTGGAGGCCATAGGTGGGACCTCTGGGGAGCGGGATACCGTATCCTGGCCGGGGGGAGACCCTAGCAACATCAGGATTATCTGGCAGTGGGGGTCATGGGGGAGGGGAAGTCTGCTGGGCCTCAAAAAGGGGGGACCTACGGGGTTGGGCTACGAACACGTACAGAAAAACATAACCGCCAAGAAACGACGGATGTATGTCGGGGGTGGTGGCACCTCGCAGAGATGCGGCAACAGGAAACTTGGGAGCGTCAGACGGCATAGATAATAAAAAAAGCTTAGGTGGAAAAAAGAGAGATAGGACGTCGTTAATACATAATTTGTGGACTAAGGACGGGCGCGCCCCTCCAGAAAGAAGGTTTACTTTGGGGGGAGTTCTTAGAGATGGGTTGCTTAAAATTTTGGGGGGGAATAGCAACAATCTTGAGAAACATATCTCGGCCCAGCAGGATAGATGAAGAGGGACCGCAAGAGTCGGTGCAGCGTTTGACATGTCGAAATGATCAGTCATGAAATCTGGGGAAGTACGCCCCACCACGAAGGAAGGACAAAAGAGGCGGGGTCCCTCAAGGGGTTTCTGAAGGGAAAGTCAAAAGCCACGCATGCAAAAAGACTAGGGCGTAACACCGGTACGGTTTTGGGGGGGGGGGAGCTAGCACCGTTATTGGGAGAGAGAAAAGGGGGGAAGGACAAAAAAGATAGGGGGTCTGCGGTCCGTTTGCAAGACGGCGGTGATGTTCGTCACATAAGAAGCTGGTAAGTTAACGATTTTTGAAAAGGAGAGACCTAAAAAAGGAAGAGAAGCAGAACCGATCACACGCGTCTCGGGCACATGTCAACAGGGGGGCTGACGCCATCGGTCATCCCGGATGGAAGGGAAAAGAAGACTGGGTCAACACCATCGACTAGGAGAAGAATCAACAACTGTGACTGGCAGGCTTAAATAGGTTGTGACATTCTGCCCGGTGCAAAGCCCCGGTCAAAACACTGGGAACACAGGAAAGCAAGGTCAAGTTTCAATGTGATCGGACACCAAGGGCTGTCGGGAGGTGCCGTATTTTGCCATGGGGGGTTGTGAGACAGAGCGGGCGTTCTGGGTGGTGTTTGTTTGGTACGTTTCTGAGAGGGGAAAAACAGTTTCCCCTCACTTAAACTTATCCACTGGCACGTGTCAAAGAAAAAACACGGCGGCAAGAAAGAACAAGAAACCGGAGTAAAAAGGGGGCAAAAGTAAGGATTCAAAGGAGGGGGACTACCATCCAATCATTTCGCGGAAACAGCAACCCCAGGGACAATACCGTTCGCCCGGACAAAGAAAACTCAGGGGGGTGGGTGAACGTTGGAAGCACATGATGTATCAAACTAAAAAAATCTTAGCGGGGGGGGGGATTATCAGACCCCTGCAAGGAATGTTTCAAGCCCAAACTCAGCCATCATCGGCACTCAACCGCATTCGAGGAAGTGTCCGAACAATATGCTCTAACATGTTCTAACCCCGCGTAGAACTAGTAAGTAACGTCAGAGGCGTTCGGTATCTCAAATTAGTATAGAGAAACATTCCTGAATGTTGGTTATTTTCACAAAACCGGGTACGTTTCCAGTTTCGTCGTGGGAAAATGTCGCAGTGACGGAATAACCACCACCCCAATCAAACAATTAGGCTGAAGTAAAGAATAAACTAAACCAAGCTCAACACTTAGGCGGAGTTTGACTGTTAACGGGTTTTTGGCGAACAGCCAAAGTAGCGACTTATTCCGGTAAGACTCTCAGGAAAAAACGGGAACGACTTGTAGGTCCACTGGTAATCGTACGGAGGGGATAGGAAAAAAGGTTCGCAATTTGGACGGCATCCCCTGGTCATTCTTATCATAGGTTGAATCCTGAGGTCTGATTTGGGGGCTGAAATAAGAAAAGAGAAGGGCTTGGGGTCTGTTGAAGACCAAGAAGGAGTAGAAGAGTGATGGGGGGACCGGCTGGAAACTGAAACTCCCAAACTGAGTGCCCATTTTTTCATTAAAATGGGCATTTTGCAGTTAGTTTCCGCGAAATGTGATGGCCGTGCTGGATTAGCATAAGGAATGGTTAGTACCTGAAATTGGTCCAACCCGATGAGTTGAGGGAACTCCTCCTTTTGCCTTGGGTTTAGGATAAGAAGTTGATGGTGAGGTTGTTGACGATGCAGAAGAAAAAAAAAGAATAAAGCCGAGCCTCGGGGATCGTTTCTGCGGAAAACAAGGACGGCTTGGAGTTCTCGGGCGAAAGGTGCGCGTTGCGAGGGCAACGATTGCGGAAAAAGTCTGGGGACCTGGAAAGAAGAAAAATTTGAAACAGGGCAACAGGAAGTTTCTTTTGGTAAGTATTATTACAGTTAGATGGCAGGTAAGGCATCGATGTAAGGGGCGACCCGATGGGCTGACGAAATGACCTATGCATCCGATGCACAAGGTTTATCTTTTTCGAGGCCGAGGGCGCGCCGCTCTGTACAAATGGGGTGGGGGAAGGGTCCAGGGAGGGAAGTGAAAGAACTTGAACCACAGGCGGAACTGGCGATCTTGAGGACGTCATCACCAGCAACGCCAGGTCATGCAATAACCGTCACGCTGGTTCGTTAGAAAAACCCAGAAGCCAGGGGTAACGAAGAGAAGTGCAAAGGTTGCAAGTTTGGGATGTGTGACAACCGAAAATTTGTTGACGTGGCCGTTTGGTTCGCGCGAGGCCTTGGATGGGGGCACCGATGGCTTTATGAAGAATTTTGGGTGGGACAACAAGCAGAGAACCGTGGAGTTGGGTCAATGGCTTCCTCTAGGCGAAAGTACTTATGTTGGGACCTATGAAGGGATTGGGGGCAACAAAACAAACGAGTCAAAAACAAAAAAACACGGACACGGCGGCATGGACGGGATCTAAAACCGTGACGCCGAACTAGAGCGGAAATTTAGGTGGAAACGGTGGGGAAAGAGGGGTCATGGCAAGAGAGATAAGAGCTTAAGAGAGAGATCTGACCGTCTGTTCCAACCGAGAAAGAAAGTTTGGTCGAGGGGAGTCGGCGACGTGAAAACCCGCCATCCAGATGCCGCGGAGTTCGTTGGGGGAAAGGGTGGCGTCTTGGTGATTAGCCCTCGTGAAAAAATCGCCGTGGGGGATAAAAAAATCAAAAGTTATGAAGACATGGACAAAATGGGCAAGGGAGGGGTTGCACTGGAGTCAGGCAATTGTAATCGGTGCCGAGCCCAGTCAAGACTTCAAAAGAGGGGACCCGAGGAGAGGCGCCGTGTAGTCCACCAATCCTTGCAATAAGGTAGATAGGGGGGATTCATAACCGGGGTGGAGTGACCTGGGTTGTTTTGGACGACAAAGAATTTGGGGGGTGAGGGGGGCTTGCGTGGCTGGTGATGCTCGGGTTATAGGGACGAGGAAAGGGTGTGTTATTGGAACAATTCGTCACTCAGTCTAGAAAGGGATTTTAATAAGAGGGGGGGGTCATAGCGTGGGACGCAAAACACGTGCTCATTAGAAGAGACGCAATAAAACGCATGCGGGGGAGAGGGCCACATAGACAACATTTTCAAGAAAAAAAGAAGGGCAAGGCCGAAGAGGACTGGCCATAAAAAAGTGAAATCGATTTCGGGAAATCTCTCGAGAGTTAGGGGGTATTGGAATTTGCAGCTAAGAGGAATTCAGATACCCGGTTGCGGCACCAGACGTTGAATAGGAAGTAGAAAGAGTCACGCGCCCTTCCTGCGGGAAATTGGAGTTGCAACGGAAGTCGTACGCCGGGGCTACAAAAAGGTGTTTTGTGGTAGCGATGTTTGGTACTGTCGAATGGAATATCTCACTGGTATCAATTCTTTAAGAAGCTGGGGCGGTAAGGTGTATCCAGAATGCGAAGTACTAAGGGATACAAAAGACACTAAAGTCGAAACAAAAAGGAAGGGGAAAAGCACCCAGGAGTGCACCGCCCGGACCAGACTCTGGGGGGGATTGAAGAATTGAGGGAGAAAAGATAGAGGTGGATAGCAGGAAAAAAAAAAAGAATGAAATGTGCGGATTTCCAAACAAAAAGAAAGGCCTACTGGATTATCAAATAGAGTTGCCGACAGATATTCGAGAATGTTTCCAGGGAGCACATCTTAGGGAACGGCCAGGTGCGGACCGGTTTCTGGCTGGGAAAAGGACCTCCGAGCAGTTGGGGGGAGGGCCTAAAAAAATGGGGTTCAAGTAAGTTCTGCATACGGCAGTGATCGATCTCGAAAAGGGAGGGGGGAAAGGAAGAGGATATATAGCGAGAAATTCGAAAGGGGAATAACTGACTTTGAACTTTTCCCGGTATAGGGACCGAACCTTACAGGCTCCAAAAAAAGGCAGTGACGCTACGGGAAGCCATATGCCGTAGATGGGTTCGTCTTTAAACTTATGGGGGAAATCTGGGATGGGGTCATAGCAAAGGAGAAAAATGGAGGGTGCTTGTAGGGCTTTGGCTTGAAAAGAAGAAAGGATCATTGGGGATCTGGTTTCGCACTAACAAACCAGTAGGAACGGTAGGGGGGATCCGAAAACCTTTCAAGACGGGGGAACTTGTGGTCCGGAAGGGGAATTTTTCCGGGGGGGTGGGGGGAAGAAAATGTTGCGTCGAGTGGATTTTTCTTGGAAAAAGATGTCAAATCGTAAAGGAAGCTGAACTGGGTTCCTCAGATGGTTCTCGAAGGAAGGGAAATGGGTGTCCTGGTCAATAAAAGGGTGGGAAATTGGGGAACTTGGGGGGGAAAAATGCAAGAAAAAAAAGGGAAACAAAGCAGAAACATAAAAGAGGATGCTAAAACCCATTGGCACCAGAGGGAAGGGGGCGGGCTCCATGTACCTTGGGGAGAGGGGAAATTGTAAAACGCTTGGAAGGGCGATTCTTGGAGGTGTCGCAACGGTTGTATACCAGGATAAAAAGTCTGGGAGAAAAGGAAGAATGGGGGTAAGAAATCTTTGGGGAACGATAAGGAAAAGAAGAAGGAGTTGGAATTATTTAACGAGAGGATAATGTATGCCAGGAGAAGAGTCAACTATACGGCATGCCGATGGGCTGACACCATGGCTATTGTGCAAAGGGTAGCACTACTCCAGCAAAAGGGGGGGGTTTTGGAATGCGGTTCGAATGACCGGGGAGAGAAGGGGCAAATTGAAAACATCGTTCAAAGAAAAATGCGACGGTTCCTCCAAAAAGTTCGGCACCGGCGATCTGACCGAGATCGGCATAAACACACACTCTTTTGATTCAAAATCGCAATACAAAAGACCAGTGCTTCGTCCGAAAAAAAAAAAAAAAAAAGTATACGCGTGACGACACGTGGAAATAGGTGGTTTGACGAAAGCATGATTTTGGGGGGGGGGGGGGGGGCGGGCCGATGGGGTGTGCAAGGTCTGAGAAGAAGGGGGAATACTTATATTTTGATCACTAGAAAAGAAAGGCTGCGCTGGCGTTGGAAAGGGGAGTTTATCATGAGAAAAGCACTCGATTTTGGGACCTATCACATTGTGGGGTTTGGCTAGCAAAAAAAAAAAGTATATTATTTACTCCGCCACGCCACAACGGAAACGTCAGGCATCTGGTGCGCGCCCTTCTAAGAATATAGATGGGGACGTAAAAGACGCAAATAGACTCGAGAAAAAAAGAGAGGAAAAAAGATAGAGATCTGAAGACGGGGAAACCTACATAAAATGTTGAAAGGGGGGGGGAAGCTAAGGGCGCGCCCTAACATCCCCCCAAAAACCATCCCTATCAAAAAAGGGGAGGGGGGGGTCCGAGGGGAGGAGGGGAGGGTGGTGTCGGGGGGGGGGGAGGATTTACCAATTCCGTGATAGGGGAAGAATTGGCGGCCCAGGAAAGATTACCATTGACCAAAAGCAAATCCCATCAACTTGCGCGAGTAGGGGCACAGCGGGATCATATTGGATCGGGAAAGAATCTGGTGCTACACCCGCCCCCTTGCCCGCAATTGTCAGGAAAAAAGCAGCCAAGGGGGAGTGCGCCGGGATTCGCACACGAAGAACAAAAATGTATTTCGTCACAAGGGGTGTTTTTAAAATACCGCAAGGTTGTGGGGGCGGGAAAAAGGAAAAAAGGAAGGAGGGTTTTGTTAGCGAATACCGGCAGGGAGGGGAAAGGGGACCGAGACTACACGGGCAGATCAAGAAGGCCTGACGGGAATTAATTGCACTTGAAAGAACGCCGGGAGTTTGTAAAACTATTGGGAAAGAAGTGGTGGGCGCATCGAAGAGGAAGAAAGAGGTTGTCGTGCTCGGTGCCACATAGCCAACATGGGGTTGTCGGCAAAGATTTCGTAAAGAGGAAGAAGATAAAAAATGGCCATCGACGAGTCGGAATGGGCCGCTGTAAATTGTCAGGCGTAAATCAGTTGGAAAAAAATGAATTCTGGGCTGCCAGAAGAGGGTGGTGAAGGGGGGGAACCCTTGAACCAGAAGCAAAAGAAACCCATTGCGTGCAGTGTGTCATTCCAGCAACGGCACGTAGAGCCGAACCTAGGGTGGAAGGGGTTGTGGGGTAGCGTCGCATGTGGTTTGGGGGATTGTACGCTCTGAACTCCCGAAAGGAAACCTCAAGGGAGGTCCATACCACCCCACAGGAGGACTGAGTGGGTGACGGAGGACACCGTTCAGCGATTATGAGAAATAAAAAATAAGGGTGGGATCAACGTGACCACGGAAGCCGCGGGCCGCCTAAGACTATCAATTTGAGGGAGTGTTATTTAATACCAATCAGGATTTGTGTAGGGTAAGGAATGAACAGAACAAATAAAGCTAAGGGTCTGATTTAGGAATACCAGACATCATGCTGCCTCAAATCTAAAAATGTAGAGAAAAATGCGATACGGGGGTGTCCCCGCTGATCACAGAGTTATAAAGAGGGTTCTTTGAAGGAAGTTGAGAGCGTCAGGTGGACTAGCCAGAAGGGGGAGTAGACCACAGGGGAAAGTGAATTTTCTAATGGTTACTGACCTAGAATTGGTGGGTCGATCTATCTCTCTAAAAATAACAAAAAGATTTGCTGGGAGGCCCAAAAATCTGACGGAAGAACTTATTGAAAAAGGTGGCGCAACTAAAAAGGAGGCTCCGTAGGCTACTATCCAATTGACGGGAAAAAATATTTGCAACTCGCGATACGCTGGGATCCAAAGCAAATTGAGGAAAAAGGAAAATCAGAAGGAATGAAGTGAAAGTGACGATTGGGCGGGGTATATCCACATTTCAGTGGCTTGGGGGGTCTTGGTCTTAAGGGTAACTCACCGCCTGAATAAGCAGGGTCTGGTATTCAGCAAAAAAAGAAAAACAACTTTCTGGGGTTGGTGAGCGAGGTTGTTGGGAGTTGAAAAATGGTTTGAGATAATTCATGATCATGCGTACTGTCGCGGGGGAACTGGGGTCTATGAAGGTACCGAGGGCGGGTGTTGTCTGTTTTGGGGGTTAGGGTATTTTTGAATCTTCAGCGACAAACGAACATGCCATGAGCTAAAAACAGGGAAAAGAGGGAGGAGATAAGGTGGACTGGGCTGGCTGGCAAATGGAAGGGGAAGGATTGCTTTCGGCAAGGAGGGGGAATGAAAACTCGGAGGGGAAGAAGTTGCAGAATTAATAAAGGGAAAATACAGTCAATCAGAATCAGGGGGGGGAAAGGCGTAATCGCTATGAAGTGTATGTCCAGCAGCTCTGGTCGACAGAAGGGAATGACTAGTGGCATGGAAAAACCACAAGTGGGGGTATTGTGGCAAAGTCACGATAATTTATGAATTGGGTGAGCACGGGAGCCGCGCACTGAAAGCCTCTTGGTGAAAAAAGAGTTGTGATATCCAGCGGAGGGGGGGACGTGCAAAGCACAAAAATGTCTTCGGCGATCTACCAGAGATCGGTCCAGGAATTAGCACTTCAGGGAAAAAAGAAACAAAAAGGGAAGTCGGGGGGGGGGGGGCCAAAACAAGAGGAAAGGAACACCTAGTTCAAAATAGGAATCGGGTTTATTTGGACCCGGGCACTCTGGGTGGCGCCGATGGTGAGGTCCCCCGGGGGGGAGTTCGGAAGAACAGTATGAAAAAGGTGGAGGATCCATTTGTCCGCTGAGATACACTGGCTTGGGAGGGGGGTATGGCATCTAATCTTCTTATCGCATGGAAGGTTGGGGGGAAAATAATGTTTTGCATGGGCTACGAAAAAAATACACGCCATGGGGAAGACCTACAAAGCAAAAAGAACGGGGAGGAAATGAGGGATGGCGGGGGTCGCGCAAAGATAAATTCAATTATTTGGCGATTGGGAAAAGAAGCGTGAAGAAACAAGTCTCTCAAAAAAAAAGGAGGAGGAAAAGAGTCGTCGACGCTCCGTTACGCAAACAATGTCCGCTTCTAAGCGGCGAAAAAAAAGGACCAGAAAAGTCCAAGATGGGATAGACGTCTGCCGTTGGGAGGGAGGTAAGTAAAAAAGAAATTTGCTGATCAGGGGTGGTCGGAAAACCCTCTCCTTGAGTTCTCAGAAGCAATGCTACTTTTGTCAAAGGGGGCCCGAGGAAAAATCCCAAAAACGCACAGGGATGCGGGGTGATTGAATTGTTGAGCAGGATAGCCCATGAGGTTGAAGAGCCCTAACCAATATTGCGCAGTAAAGACCAGAATCGGGAACCGACAAATTTTTTCGGGAGGCGCATCCAACTCATGAAAAAGGGGGTTGCAAAGTATCACTGGTTCAAGTTTGGGACCTTGGGGGAGTCGGAAGAGTTGTTATAGAAACGGAGTGCGTGGGAAGAGAGTCTCGACGTCCTGGGGACATCTTTTGTGGGAAACTAGTCAAAAATAGGTAATGAACATTTTTCGGCGGCGAGGATGTGAGAAAGAGATCGAGAAGTAAACGCTGTTTGCGGTTGAAAAGTAGACACAGTTCTTCAGACAAAGGGGGAAATGCCGATGGAACTAGAGGACCGCACTCTGCCAGAACCTAAAGTGTTGTAGTTAACACTAATTTAAACAAAGGCAGGTAGGCGTAAAGAATAGGGAGGAAAAAAATCTCGGGAGGAAACAGATCGTTGTGAGAAGGGCATCAAAAAGAGACACAATGAGACGCGCCAGGGAAGCAGAAAAAAAACATCTTCGGAGAGCAAAAGAGGGGGGAATTTTTTTTTAGCGGCAGTTGCTTTGGGGGTGTACTGATGAAGAGGAACAGAAAATCAATGGTTCAAAAAAATCCAGTATGCCAGAATAAAGGATACGGCGGCGAACGTCAAGATCGGGGTAAAACCCAGAGGAGTAAAGGTCTATGGAAAAAATCCATAAACCAACATCACTAGAATAGTCAAATTTTGAGATGACCTATCCCCATGATAGCCGGCCAAGGAAACTCCTTTTCTAACGGTTGAACAGAAAGGAGAATAAAAGGTTAGAAAGAGGAACAAAAAAGCCGATGTCAATGGAGGAAATTCAGCCCAACAACTAAATACCCAATCATCACAAGTCATCCCAGCACAGTTTACTTGGGGGGCCGATCCTTTGTCCCCGCTCAAAGAGTATTGACTATGAATTCAGTGCAGAGGCTAATGTGTGAGATGAGAGACGTGCCTCTAGAGCCTAGTTAGGTGCGGCCCAAAGGCGTTCCAGGAAAGTCTTCTAGAATTG
>Ga0179593_1307238_pt1 | contig 11005 bp, 16 predicted proteins | sample CZODoug2_1_08_16_FD_185931 | JGI IMG/M metagenome (GOLD analysis project Ga0179593, IMG submission 185931) | Vadose zone soil fungal communities from Angelo Coast Range Reserve, California, USA - CZODoug2_1_08_16fungal (PacBio error correction) | ecosystem: Environmental > Terrestrial > Soil >...
TTGCTCCTAAAAACATGGGGGTCGCAGTTTGGTTTTGTCGACATATGCCAGCAATGGTAGTGTCCACCAAAAAAAACTCGTACAGTTTGTTACGCAAAAACAAGAAAAATTGAACAGCCCAGACCGCCCATTAGGGGGACAACCCAGTCCAAAAGGGGTTCAAAGAAAGTTGAAAGAAAAGTGGCAGACAAACGAAAAACGGAAGCAGTGTTGGTGGACGGGGGGGGGAAATGACCAGCCCCCCTTTGGGGATTCAAATTTCAACCCCCCAAAACCCTGCGATTCGGGAAGGAGAAGAGGGGGGGGGAAAAAACAGCAAACAAAAAAGTTACGCCAGAAAAGAAGGTGAACCGGTAGGGGCGGAATCAGAGCCCCAGGCATGAACACTGGGATTTTGGCGTAAAACCTGGGCCAAAATGAAAAAAAAAAAAGCAAACAAAAAAAATCAGCGGCTAGAGAAAAGATGCCCGCCGCGACCCGAAAATCCTACAGGCAGCGGGGGCGTCGGCCCAAGGATTAATGCAGGGGTCATCGAATTGCACAATGTCTGGCAGAAAGTGCGCCAAAAAACAACTTTTGGAAAGTGAAGGATGAGCGAAGCTAAGATGGGTCCCCCCGAACCGGGGACGGGATGGGGAGAAATTTTTTTGTGGGAGTAGGAGGGAACAACGGAATGAACACTAAAACGAGGCATGGGAACGGACCACCAAAGACGAAACGGGGAAAAAAGGTCGAACTAGGACAAGGGGACACCCGGCAAAGTGGCTCGACCTGTGGGGGGGGGGCCCAAGTGCGCAAAAAAGGGGGGGAAATAACAGAGGGAGCTGAAAACTAGGACAACGGCCAACCAAATGGGGGCCAAAGGGTGAAAGATGTCGACGCTTGCAACAAAACTATCGGGATTGTGGAGGGTGTCTTGGTGGCCTGGAAACTAATACGAGTGTGGCGTCCAAACCGCGAGGACCGAATCCCAACCAGAAACACATGACACGTAAAGGAAAAAAAATTTGTCCCCCCCCCAGGTGGTAGAAGAAAAACAGAATCACCGAATCGAGGGGGGGGAAAAGGGGGGGCAATAAGAAGAGTGAGTTTCTTAATTCCCATATCACTGGTAATGCCCTTAGACTGGCCCGCGGGGACCGGGAGCTGAAACCGACGTTAAAAAAAAAACCAGAAGAAAGACCTAAAAAACAAAAAGCCCCCAAGCCCAAAAAAAGGCGCTTGCACTCGATGAAGATCGAGCAACTTTGCCGCTAAAATACCAATAAACCCTTCCATTCTTGGGAAGGGAAAAACGTGGTTTTTTAAAAAAAACCAAAATGGTTTGGGAAAAAAAAAAAAACAAGGGGAAAAAATAGGCCCAGGCAAAATTAATCGAAACCGGCAGCTTTCCGGTAAGGGGAAAAAACATCGTTATCCAAGGGCTTAGGAAAGATCTGGGACAAAAAATGCAAACAAAGCCCCCGCCGGACTGTCCAAGAACTCCCAAAGGGAAAAAAAAAAATAAGACACGGCCCTGGGGCCGAGGCCGCAAGGCAAGTGCCCGTTCCGACCGTGGGGTCGAGAAAGCGATGGCTGGGGCTGTCACGGGCAACCGGCAAAAAAACAAGCCCAATTTAAAAAAAGGGAAAAACCGGGCGTCAAAGCCAAAAGAACCATGCTTTGCGAAAGGAAGCGCTTCGGCGGGATGGCAAAAACCGGCCAAGTAAAATCGAGGGGAGAAAACAGACCCTCCCAAAACCTCAAGGAAAAAAATCACTTGAGGAACAACATCTGCAAGAAAAAACCAACACAGTCAAGCAGGGAAATCATAAGGACGAAAAAACGATTGAGCGGCGGCAAAAACACCGGATCTGTCCGCACACGCAAGAAGAAATTCAATCAACCGGTTGTATGCGTTGTTTGAGGGAAAAAAAAAGAAAGTTAAAAACGGCGGTTGGGCGTCCGCCTGGCAGAAACAAGATGAAACCGACGTGGGGCAAAAGCGGGGGGAGCAAAGGGGAACGGAAAACGGGGGGTGGTTTGGGGTGCTCCAAAAGGAGGGGACAATTTCCTGGAAAAGTGTATGGTCAAAGGGACTGACAAACGACAGGAACACCGAAGGGAGAAAGCCTGATAGACACGCCACATTCGCGGAGGAAAAAACCAGCGAAAGCAAATACGATATCGCCCACGTGGTTTTCATCAAAAGGAGCAAGAAAACGCCGGAAAGCTCTGGAGGGAAAAAAAAATGGGGGGGGGTCACATAGAACTTGGTCAGGCAAAGTGGCCCAGGGCTTCCGGAGGTTTTTTGGGAAGGTGGGAAGGCATACCGGACCCCTGAAAACCGCGGGTAACGATGGGGGTTGCAACGCAAGACCCGATGTTCGAATTTGAGAAAACCAAAAAAAAAGTTGGCTTAAATCCGTCGTGGGGGGATCGAGGGTACGCCAGGCAACAAAGGGGTGAAGGAGGTGCGTCACCGGGGAAGACTAAAAAAACGCCCAAATTATTGGGGAAAAAACAGAACAAATTCTTGAAACCGGGTCAGAAGGTCTGGCCGGTGGTCCCAATGGAAAGAACGGGGGAAAAAAGAACGACCCTAGACAGAGGTGCAGGTGGAAGGGAAAAGTCCCCGCCTTTTCGACTGACGAAAAAAAAAAAACGGAAAAAGGAGGAGACAATAAGGGGACGGTACGGGGGGGGCGTTTAAAAAAAGCCAAAAAGGAAAAAATGCCGACGAAAAAGGAAACCACACGCAATCCCGGGGCAGAGACCAACTTCCACCCCACCCTGGTCGGCCATTCCCCAAAAGGGCAACGGCCGCCCTTGTCTGTTAAGGGAAGGTTTTCACAATTGCAAAACCTAGGAAAAGGATGACTTAAAAAAAGTTGGGCCAAAAAAAAGCCCGGCACGATACAACAACCAATCCGAACCAAAAAAAACGCCCCGGGAGAAACAAAATCCCGCATCACACGCACAGGGCGGTCCCAAGTTGGGGTCAGAAGCAACGAAAGACAAACAAACCTAAAGCCAGGCAAAAGGACCCCTAAACCCAATTTTCGTAGGGTTAAAAACCTCAGTTGGTGGCTCAAAAAAAGGAAAAAGGGGGTTTTGGCGGGAAAAAAGAGACTGAACGTAAAACGTTGTAATCTTGGGGGAGGAAACCCACTCCAAGGAAACACCGAAAGAGAAGGAAAAAGTCGCGGACGGCCAACTTAAAAAAAAAAGCGGAGGTAGGGGCGGTTGTCAAGAAGCGTCAACTTCAACCGAAACCCGGGATGTTCGTGGGAACAGGGACCTGAAACCCAAACCATTTACCGTCGCCAAATGGATTTCCACAACGCCGAACGCATTCCAAAAGGGGTGTCATTCAAAAAGGGGGGGGGAAAACCGCCACTCACATCACCTTACGGAAAAAAACGTCCGAGTGGGGGGTGGAAGCCCCGGACGGGCCGACAAAGTCAAAAACGAAAAAATCGTTGAAGAAAAACAAGACCTAAAGGGGGGGGTGTGCCACAAGAGCCCTTTGGTCTTGAAGTGGGAAAAAAAGTAAGGTTTTGTGCCCGCGGACCAACCCCTCAAATCAAACTTTGACGAAAAGGGGAAAAACTGCCTTTGAACCGGTTGGGGGGGGTTCGGCCCAGGGAATTCCAAAGCGGGGGAAAAAAAACAGATCCAGCCAGAACCCCAGAATGAGCCGCGGGGAACGCCGAGGCAGAGAAGATGACGATTTAAGAAAAACGCTGGGAAAATCCAACAACCACCTAAAAATCGAAAAAGCATAGGGGTTTGAAAAAATTTTGAAGAGTCAAGACCCATCAAGACAAGTCCGGGGAAGGTTCTTCCCCTGAAACGGGGGTGGGAAAAAATTCAGAACAAATGGAAGAAATCAGAGATCCAACGGACGAAGGGAAGGGGAACCGGTTCGCCGTCGCAGAACCGCGGGGTTTGCAGCCGTACCCGCTTTGACGTTGTCTTGTCACCGGGAGTAAACTGAGAAAACATGGACACCCCCATTTGTCCAAACGGATTCGGCCCATCCCATTCGGGGGGGGGGGCTGTAACCACTTCCCAAACGGCCCCAAAAGAATGGCCCAGGGGGGAACATATGCCCTGTATGGTTTAGTCGGAGTTTACAATGTAGGCCACGGTGCCAAATAGGGAACCCGCGAAAAAAATGGGGGGGGGGTCTTGGGGTTGTCAAGGAAAAAAAGATCCTCACAGAAAGAAGAATAGGAGAAAGCTCTTCACGTGGCATTGGGGCTGGGCATGTTTATTCCGGAAAGCAAGAGAAAAAGAAACCTCCCCACGGAGGGGAAATCTTCCAAAAGAACCTGTTTCCCAAGAAATAAAAAAAAAAACGACGCAATTTGGGGGTCAGGCAAAAACCAAAGCAAATGTACGAGGGAAACGTAAAAGGAGACTTCCAAATGAAAAAGCAGGACGGGGGGAATGGCGGGGTCCTAAAAAGAAAGTGGGAAATCGTGGTCCCAAACATAAAATGGTTGAATGGGGGGCTAACGGCCGCCCCGCTTAAAAACAAACAGACTGCGGGAACGTGTGACGGACACCAAGCCCCAAAAAAGAGAGAGGACTTGTTTCTAAAGAAGGAAAAGAAACACACCTGAAGACCCTTGTGGACGGCCCGGTGCCCCAGCTTGTTCAGGCCCAACCACGGCGCAACTGGTGCCAACAAACCGGGGAGCAAAAGGCCAGAGGGGGGGGGTCCCGGATGGAGCAAACTCCGGGGTACAGTTGGTTTGAAAGAAAACAGACCCGCTAAAGGGTTCTTTTTGGGGATGGCACGAAAAAAAGGAAACGAGAAAAACATTGAGGGTGGGACTTCACGTTTCTGCCGAGAGCCGTGGCGGGGGAACACAGATACACTGGAACCTCACTTCCAGCCAAAACGAAATTTGGGAGCAAATCCGTCGTGTGGAAAAAAAAAAAAAAAAGAACAATTGAAGGGGAGGAAAAAGGAAAGGGCCCAACGGGCCAAACAAGAAAAAAAAAGCAAATGCTGTAAGAACCAAGGCCGCGCCTCCTAAAAAAAGCCTGCAAACCACATATCGACCGAAACGAAACGACCTGCCGCGGGTCCCACAAATGCAATAAAGGAGGTCAACGGGAAAAAATCAAGTTGGTTAAACCAGAACATGAACACCTGGGGCCATCGGTAAAAAAAAAGACATCAACAACGACTTCAATCGGGGAAAAAAAACTCCAGCTTAAATTCTAAAAAGATTAAAAAAAAAAGCCAAAGGGCCCGGGACATGTCCGGGGGGGAACCATGGCGAACGCGGGGATCCAAAAAACCAGGGGCAAAGAAAAAACGGGAGCCGGAGACCCAAACAAAACCTGCGGAGCTCAAAAACACGTAGTTTCCGGGAAACAAAAGCCAGGGTTTTGGGACCAGCAACATGGCGGCATGGCAAGTTGGTCAAGGCGGATCTGGGGGGAAAAGGCCGTTGGGTTCCAAAGGGCATTGCAATATTCAACGCCAACCCCGGGACGGGAAATCCCAAAACCTGAAGGCGATCGGCGGGCTTCCAGCAAAAAGGGGAGGAAAAGAGAGAGAGGGCGCTAATTTGTTACGGGACGCGGGGGGGGACGCAATATTCAGCATTTCAAAAAAAAGAACAAACTTCCACAGGGTTTCGCCAGAAGCGCCGCAAGGCAAAAAAAAAAAAAATTCTTGAAAAATCCTGGGAAAAAGTTTGTGAAAAATAAATTAAGGTGAAGCACGGAAGACAGGAAGTGCGCTGGAAGATACCCAAGGCTCAAAACCGCTGGGGGAAAAGAAAAAACCCAAGGGGAGGAAAATTCGTGTAAAGGGAAACCCCCCCCGAACTTGGCGCCTTCAGGGACGGACGAAAAAAGGGTGACCTCATCACAGTGGGAGTAAAAGAAGGACCAACGTGGGTGCCGGTAAAACAAAAGGTGGCAAGATCAGAGGAAAAAGGAAAGGAAAAACTCACTGATGGTGCCGTCTACCTGTAGTAGGGAGGAAGGAAACAAAAAGGAAAAAAAAAACCAAAACCCACATGGAGTTCCTTCCGATAAACGCGAGGAAAAAAAAAATCTATTCTAACAAAAAGGAGGGGGCCCCTTCGGCCACGGAAAAAGGAAAAATTTAGTGCAAATCAAAAAAAAAAAGATTGACAACTACTTGATTTGGCGCACAAACGGGGGGCGGTATGAATGAGCGATGTGGCAACGAACTCTTCGACCAGGGGAGAAAATTTTGTAGGCTAATGCCAGACACGACTTCTAAAGTTTTTCAAAGGGGAAACCAGGCCTCAACCAGAGAAAGTCTAAGAGAGGGGGAAAAAAAACCCGCGGGGCGAGGGAAAGGTGTTTTTTGAAAACGGGCGGCCCGAATTTGGGGGGGAAACGACATAGAACCAGAAAAAAGAAAGCGGAAAGAGCAGTCCAGCACCTAATTAGAGATGAACATCAAGAGGGAAAAACTGGGGGGGGGGAGTTTCTTGTTTGGAGGTCCCAAAAACACTGAAGAACGAAGCTGTGGGTAAGCGTGGGTTCGGGGACACTGAAAATCGAATCAAAAACCAAATACAAATTCAAAGGGAGGTGGTTTGTGGGAAAAAACCGCATCACCGATCTGGGGCCTTGGAATGGAAGATACCGAGTCAAAGGGCCGAAAAAATGCAAATGAAAAGGGTAACCGGAGGCCAGCGCAAACGGGAGTAAGCTGCAAACGACGGAGAAAAACACAAAGCCCCAGCCCACGCCCAGAAGACGCTTGCAGCGATGGAGAGACGAAGAAAAAAGGGGAAAAGAATAAAATGACCCCAAAAGAAAAACAGGGGGGGGAGCGTCAAATGAAAAGTTGTCCAACCCGGAATTACAACAATTAAACTCAAGGAAAGTGTAAACCAGGCCCATCAGCCAGACGCGGCGGGTTGCGTTATTGGGGGACGAAAACCAAAGAAAAAGGAAACGGACTGAAAATACAGTAAATCTTTGTAGAAAAGGTCGAAAAAAAAAAAACGCCGGTAACCGTCATAAACTAACACAATTGACTCTTGGTGAGAAAAATGCCAAATCCACGTGGAAACCGGACGCCGAAAGGCCCCGTCCCTGACTTGAAAGAGCCGCGAGAGGGGTCAGAAAAGTTTTCCTCACCAAACCGCGAAGGACGACAAAAGGGGGGACTTGTGATTGAACTGTGGAATGACTCGGGTCCAAAAGACCACCCAAAGGCTTTGCCGAGGCGGCGCCTTTTCCGGCGGAGGTGCCCAAGAATGCGGGCGACGGCGGAAGCTGCTCCCCTCGGCGACCGAGAAAAAAAAAAAGCGATTGGGGAAAAAAAGAACAACAGGAAAGAAGGAAAGGACACAAACGTCAAGAAGGGGAATATGATCGAACAACGATGAGGGACTACAAAAAAGGATCTGACCAAACTCAGAACCGCGCAGTGGAAACCAAAAAGAGGGGGTCAACGAAATTACGTTCTAAGGGACATTCGGCCAAAGCCAAAGTCAAAGGAAAGGCAGGAGGCCAAAAGCTGGTGAGCAGGTGCAAGGGGGGACCGAAACTGTTGAGGGGGTGACAGAGGGGAGGCGGAAAATGAAAAAATGTGTGGCAAAAAAGAAAATTACACAGACATCAGAAAAAGGTGGAATAAGTTGGAGGAAAAAAAGCCAAGCGCTGATGCCGAGCAGAAAGCCAATAGAGAGTCGAATGCAATGTTTTCCAAAAAACAAAAAAAAGAAAAGAGGGGCCCAGGCAGAAAGCCAAACGCAACCGGGAAGACCAAAGTATGTTCATCTGAAAGAAGGGGGAAACATGGGACATGGTGGGGCCGGGCCGGAGAGTTTGGGTTTTAGTGCCAGGTGGGGGGAAGGCACATCGGAACCCCGGAAACCAAAATGTTGCACAGAGGGGAGGAAAAAACGGCCGGGGAAGACACTCGGGCAAGAGGTGGTAAGCGAACAAAAAAAAAACTTTTGGGGAAAGCAAGGGAGGGGGATAGATACCACCCATGCAAAAATAAAGGTCCAGATGGGCTCAAACGAACAGCGGCCGCCAAGCTATGGGGGGAATCAAAATCAAGGACCAAGGCAAAAGAAACGTGGGGGTTCCATCGGAAAAACATTCATCCCGGTGGTTCCCCAATTGAAGGTTATCAAAGAACCAAGAAGCCGATCTTGAACGCAGAAAAAAAACAACCCCTGAAGAAGAGATCAACAAACAGAACAAAAGGGGGAGGAGGAAAAAGGAAGAAAAGATAAGCCCCGGATGTGCGTTCAAGCATAAGTAAAAAAAAAGAGGACAAACATAGAACGGTGCCTTTCGGGCAAGACAAAAACCAGAAGGACGATGACCAACGTTCACCACCTTGTCCGCCCGACGGACCAAAAAACTAGATGATTCAAAGAAAAAAAAATCGTGCGAACAATCCTAAAAGAGTTTGGAACAATGGCGACCTCGAATCAAACGACCAGATCTCCCAAACCGGGGAAAAAAACTGGCGGGGGAAGATGAATAGGGGCGACAAATCTTCCCAAGGAGAAATCACGCGAAGGGGGGGGGGGGGGGGGAGACAAAAAATGAAACAAACAAAAGTGATAAAAAAGGGGTACGAGCGCACTACTCAACAACCTCTAAGAAACCAGAAAAAAGGACCCCATTTAACCCATTTCACGTGATGAAAACATGGGGGGGTGGGGGAATCCAAAGTCACACCCTTTTTTCGGGGAAAATAGACTCAACGCCCTGTCGGAAAAACCCTCAGGGGGTACGACTCAAAGGGAACTTGGAGGGGGAACTCCGCCGAGGAATGCGGTTCGAGAAAAAAAAAAAGTCCAAAAAAAACTGGAAGGGGATGAGTGTTGATCAGAACTGCCCCAGAATGGCCCCTGAACAAAAGGTTCCCAAGGCCGGGTCACCCAAAGAAGCCAAAAAGTTTTTTCCGGAACCTTGAACCGAAAAAAGGAAAAAAACCAGAAAGACGAGGCTCAACGGAAGAGGGGCACCCGTCCTTAAGACCAAACAAGAAACAAAGGGAAAAAGACATCGTCCGAACAACGAACCCTCCTTGGAACACAAAAAAAGGGGTCTGAACTTGGGAGGGGAGGATTTTCTTGAAAGCCGGAATTAACATATTGTCCTAATAAATACCCTGCGGAAAGGTTTGGGTGATGTCGGAGGCTTCCCGGGGGAAAAAAAAAAAATCGCTTCCCAAAAGTGGATAAATCTGCAGCAAGGACGAGGCGCGGGGGCGGAGGGGGGACCCGCAGCCATCGACAGAAGAAGCCACAACTAATAACCAACCCAAAAAAAAAAGGGGTTTTGTTACACGTGGAGCAGCAACAGGAATCAAGAATCAACTCCCCAGGAATGGTCGTCCCATCCGGGAACCCGGGGGTGGCCGTCACAATGGAAAAATACTCGGAATCGAAGATCAAGAGAAAGGTAGAAAAAAGGTGTGTCCTCTGTGCCAGAGAACGAAGTGTGCGGGAAAAACCACAGCGGGCCTGGGGGGGGAGAAAGGGAAAACAAAACGTTATTTGGGGACAGGAAGGGGGAAGGAGGTCAAAAACTGGGAATTTCTGAAAGGGTCCGGCAAAAGAATGGGGGGGGAACCATTCCTCAACGACCGCGTCTATTAAATGACAGGGGAAAAAGAGCCCCAGCCTTTATGGGGGGGCAAGGTTGAAGGTGGTGAAACGGAAGAGGACCGCAGGGGTGGTTCTTTGGGTTCATTTGAGCGGCCAAAAAAGCCCTCGTCTCAAAATTCGAAAGCGCCTGTGTGGGGGTTGTTCACTTTGGGGGAAACCCCAAAAACTGGGGGGACAAGTGGAGGTCGGGGAACCTGATACAAAAAAGCGTTTTCGGGTACTAGAAAAATCCCAGGCGGTCAACCGCCCCACATAACAAGGACCCGCATGTTTTGGCATGCCGCAGGGATAAGGATCTCAATGACCCAAAAGAGAGTCGGGTTTCAACACTAAAAGAAGAACATGGGAATACAGTGGAACATGTTCCCTGGGGGGGGTTTTGAGAACCAAACGCTGACGCCCCGAACCATAACAACCAAGCCCTTAAAGGAGAGTTTGACAACCCAAGAAACAAGCACCCCCTTCCCAAGGACCTGAGGAGTTTGGCTGCAAAGAGGAATCGGGGCACCGCGGGAAAAGACAGGGACTGGAGGGGTCCGAAAATTGGGGGGGCCAAAAAACCCTGCAGGTTCGAACTCCAGCGAGGGAGAAATTTGGGGGGCCAGAACAGGTTGTCCCAGAAACCGGTTGGAAAAGGTGAATAGGAACCACGGAGGAGGGGGGGGGAAAACAGTAACCGGGATGTGGGGGGTGTATCGCCCGGCGACACGACAAGGTTGCCCTGAAAGAAAACCGCAAGAAAGCCACGAAAAAGAGCTAGCGAACCTACTGCCAAAGCCCTGAGAGGGGGGGTGCTCAAACCATTCCGTCGAAAATGAGGTTAAAAGAGTGACCTGAAGGTCAGAGAAGAAAACTCCCCCGCAAACCAAAAAGCCCAGTTAAGAAAGAACCAGGCGCCCCAACCAGTTAGACGTAAAAGCTGGAAGAAAGCACGACTAACCCGGCATTGTTGCCAGCCCAAAAAAATTTCAACCGAAAATTCGTGGAATGTTGGACCACCCCCCCTGGGGCTCTGGAATTCCCGTAACAAACGACAACTTTTCAAATAGTGCCGTCTTTCTAAATTTGGAAGGGGGGAGGAAAAAGCAAACAACAAAAGGATTAGACCACAGCGAGGCCAGCAGGTTGCAAAAAAGGGGGGAAATGCCATCAAACGGTCAGCCCAAAAACCACTGGACCAAAGAGACCAGCACCCGATGGCCCTGAAATTTGGGGCAATTCTCTGCGAAAAATACGGTCACAAAACAAAGGAAGGGGGGATTGTGGCCGCATAAAAGGAGCGGGCGGGAGGGGGCAAATGTTGGCAAAGGGTTGGGGGGAAAGATTGGCAAGGCATATGCGGGAACACAACGGCCCCCGAAACCGAAATAAGAGCAAAT
>Ga0179593_1512252_pt1 | contig 11005 bp, 15 predicted proteins | sample CZODoug2_1_08_16_FD_185931 | JGI IMG/M metagenome (GOLD analysis project Ga0179593, IMG submission 185931) | Vadose zone soil fungal communities from Angelo Coast Range Reserve, California, USA - CZODoug2_1_08_16fungal (PacBio error correction) | ecosystem: Environmental > Terrestrial > Soil >...
GAGCTCCGGAGCCTTCCTGGCGTGGAATTTAGTCCCTCCGTAGTCTTTCTCAGGCCCCGGAGTGGGGGGGGGGTGCTGATGAGAAGTACGGGGGGGGTTCGAATCGCTCTATTCCAAAGAGGGCGGGGGCATCGGGAAGGGGCCGGGTAGGGCCGAGGAAGAGAGGGAAGGCGGAGGGAGCTATGCCTTCTGAAGTCCTGGGGGTCAGGGTCAGCTGGTCTGGCCTTTCGGAGGGATAGAGAAAGGTCTCCTGAACAAGTACGCCCAGACAAAACCGAGGAGTGGTAGCAACCAAGGGTAGTTCAGTCAGGACCGGTGAGAGCGGCCTTGGAATTGCCTGTGGCGGGTGCCAAAAAGACCTGCGCTCGATGTAGGGAGATTTTAACTCCCAGACAGTAACAAACAATAAGTTTTGCGATGGGGGGGGGGGGGGGGGGGGGGGGGGGTATAGTAGAGGGTGGCCTACTGCTATATGAGAAGTTAAGTAACCGGAACCAGTTGAAAGGGATGCACCTGAAAAATACATGGCACGGGAGGACTTTTTACATCATAAACACTTTCCCGTTGTGTGGTAGACACTCAGTCGGAGAGGAAAAACAGAAAAACAAATGGGAGAAAAGGGGGGGTGAGGGTTCTGGACTGCTGGGTAGTGGGGGGGGCTGTACGATTTTTTAGAGTGGCCACTGACTTGGACGGGGAGGGGGTATAGCCGCGAGTGCAGTCGGAACAAGTAAAAATTTTAGGTTCAAAGGGGGCAAGCTCATAAGGAGGTGGGTATGCCTGAACAAAGCGGCACAGTAGGGGAGGACGGGGGGGTGGGCGTCCGCGCAAGGATACTAACCGCAGATGCGCAAAAAGGCATGCCAGTGAAAAGCGTGGGGCCGTCAGCTGATTTTCCCGGCCCGACGTAGGGCGGGGAAGAGGACGATGAAAGGTATAAACACCGGCACCATCTTCCTGGCGTAGGCGAGCTTGAGCGGAAGGGGGGGTTGACTTAGCGGCTGGGGTCCTCAGAGGCGGGTAATTAGTGAAATGACAGGCACGGCGAATGCCCAAAAACATTGTAAGAGGGGCGGACCGGATGGAAAAAGGGCTATCTTCTATAGTGCCGGAAGGATGGGAATTGCATCCGAAAAAGGGTTTTAGACTAATAGGGCAACATCCTAGCCAAAGATACCGTGAGAGATGAATTAGCGACGAGAGGTTCAGTATCTGCTGGACGGGACGTGGTACATACGGGACCTATAGGTCTCGCCCAAAAGGCTGAGGTTCATGTAGGCGGGCGGCGACGTACGGTAGTCAAAGAGGAAATGTTCCAGCCTTGACGACCATGGAGCAGCACGGGCGATAGACGGTTTCTGGAGAGAGTCGTCCGTGCCGCTGAGTCACACAAAAAAACGGTCTTGTGAAACACGGACGGCGGAAAGTAGAAAGTTATCCTTGACAGGGGCTCCGGCTAGGAAAGCTTAAAAGGAAAACGGACATAATCGTCGCGCTGCTCATCGAGCAGATTGGTCCTTAAATAAGGAGGAGAGATGAGACCGCAATCGAAAATTGTGGCAGTTGTCACAAGCATCTGGCTAGTGAGAAGCCCGAAAAATGCAGAGTCACAGGCTGCAAGACCTGGGTACGTTCTGCACCGGTCGATGAAAGCGTACGGGAACGTTGGGGGTTGTGACAGGTCGGCGACAGGGGGGGGTGGGGGGGGATATGAGAGAGCCCTCGGAAGTGGCCGTAACCCGTCGAACTAACATGAGGCGGTCAGCCGCACATCAGAACGGGGGGGGTCCTCCTGAAAAACAAAGTACCGCGGAGGCCGCTTAAACTCCCCAAAAGGTGAGATATCGGAGGCAGCGAATCCAGGCCGGGGGGACGGCAGGGATGGGCTGGATCGACACAAGGCCGATAGCTGGTGGTCAGGAGGCCGTCTAGAAGAAGAGCTGATAACAGTCCGCTAAAACGAAGGGGACCGTAAGAGACTTAGGGGGGGCGACAACGGACATGAAAGTCCAGATGTTAGGGGACGAATTGTGGGATAGGACCAAAGCAAACAGGGTGAAAGACTTCTCTATCTCGCATATTCGTCCTACACAACTGGTCAGGCTGATTATTTTGGAACAGGAGATCTCGGAGGATCTCAGAAATAGGGGGGCCGATACAGAAAACTGAAAAGTACTCCCGAGCGCAGACTCGACCATAAAACCAGGTCCAAGACACGCAAAGTCGGGAGCGCCTAAACAAAAAAAAAAACTCGAGGGCATCTTGGCTCTCATTCTAACAATCGGGTGGACTGAGGGGGCGTTTTCGCGACATAAAAAAAGATAGTACTAGGTATAAAGGCTTCCGAAGAGCAGGGACTGGACAGGGGGAAACGAAGCTATTCAACTACAGGACAGCGTACAGTGGCACACGCGGCGATAACCTGAAGGACGGGCCGGTGGCTTACTTCAGTACGAAGCCGAGAGGGAAACGTAAGCTGGCGTTACGCGGATATTGGCGTAACTGACGTTAAACGGGGGGTGGCCTTCACCCAGACCGAGTAGCTGCCTGCTATGAAGGGTCACCCTTCATGACCCGTCGGAACGGGTGGTCGTTCCCCTTCAAAAGGAGAAAAAAGTTGCTATTCAAGAGAGGTCGCTAAGAAAAAGTTTCTAATAAGTGAGGACGACCAAGAGAAAAAGAACGGGAGGGAATCACCCATTCTCTCTCTGAGCATGTAAAAAAAAGATCTAGAAGAGAAGATCAACTTCCGTTTCTATGACAAAGAACAGAAATGGAACTACACGTATTCAGGCCCCCTTAACTTCAAAAAGAGAATATCCCGGAGGTGGCGCGGAGGTCAGAGAGGGAGTCTCACTTCAGATCTTCAACGGTTTAAGAAAAAGTTCAGGATTGATATGTCAACGTCGAAAACTGAAAAAGGATGGCGACCCCCCCGCCAGGTATGCTCTAACAATTTCCAAGTCACGGAAAGAAACTTGAAAGGGGTGCACTGGGGCTGTTCTTACTACTACCTTACCAATAGATGGGGGAGGAAGTACTTCTGGTTCACTTCCTGGAAAGCAGGACTATCGTCCAAGGGGTGGGAAAAAAAAAGATCCAAGGGAAGGAGGCGGGGGGGTTCGCGGTGGCCTCTTTGTCTATAGAGTGGAACCAGAGAAACCACTATCCGGGAAAATGCTGATTAACTTTCGTTTTAGAAACCGCCCCTGTGAATGGTGGAAAAGAAAAAACCTCTGAGAAGGGGGGGGGGGGAAGTCGATATCAAAGTCGGAATTGTATACGCAGCAAGGGCGATAGAAGGATCAAAAAACACCTAAAAAAAGGGAGGGGGGAAAATCCACAGGGAAGGGGCTACCGCACAAAGATCAGTTTGAGGTGCTAAACACAACAATGAGGAGAGAGAGATGAACAAAGAAAAAAGAACCGCAGCCCCTAATCCGGATTGGGGGACGGGTTTATCCTAAAGCTCAGATGGGGGGAGGACTCAATCTCAAGGGTGTCACGGATCACACCATTCCCAGACGGATGAAAAGAAAAAAGAATCGTTCACAAACCGGTTCAACGCCTCATAGCGGAAGCGGGGGGGTTGGGAGGGGGGGCTCGAGCTAGACAACGTGCCACGACATCGGATTCTAGGAGCGGAGTTGTGCAGCAGAGGGGACCACCCTTGAATAGAGGTCATGAAAGTGTGTGAATGGGAGAAAAAATATTCAGGAAGACTCATTTTGGGCAGAAAAAAGACTTCGTAACAGCCCAGAGAAAAGGTTTTCCGTCTCGAAACTAAAAAAAACTGGGCTTCGACAGCTCCATCAGAATTTAGGGGCCGTACAAGGCTGCCTTTGGCCATTCTAACGATCTTGCAAAACGTTGTCTTAACAACGCCGTTTGACAGATCATTGCCTAAATCGGCACATGCTTACTCGGAAAACAGTGCAGAAGAGGCCGCTTGCTGTTAAGCGCACGTAGTGAATTTCTCCGATGGGGCTGTACAAATCGAAGGAAGTTTTGAGGGAAAACGCAGTGGACGAAGGCGCAGAGCGAGAAGGGTGCCACAATGCTCTGCCCTACATGAAAAGACTGGAGGCCGCAGTATTCGAGGCAAATCCAGGAGGGCCGCCTTGGTTAGTCGGAAGGGTCACGGGAAAAGAGGGTCTCAGGGTGCAGGTCAAACGTTGTTCCCCAGAGGAGGGGGACAGGTCCTGGTACTGAGTACCTGAGTCGGGGAAAGGGGCTCGTAAAAGGGTCACGGAAAAAAAAGAGGGAGCCGGTTCGTACCGCCTAGAGGATTAAAAAGGAGCAAAACGGCCCCTTACTATGGGACATGGTGGAGAGAAAATTGCAAAGGGAAATGGAAGGGTCGGGATTCCCTTTCCATAGCTTTGATGTATCACGGAAAGTCTCTGAGGGGTCAATAAGGTGCAAACAGTACATCTTCTTTTCTGCCACCTCCACGCAGGCACATGTGTGTTTAGGAATCGAAAGCCCGCTCCTCGAGTTTTGGGGATCGGGGATCCTGTTTTTATGACAGTTTGCTATATGCTGCTTAGCATGGGGAGGTGGCTGGGACTCCGAACCATCAGTCAGGTCAGGAGACGATCTCAGTTCCTAACACCGAGAAGCCACCCGGGGAAAGTACGAAAATGTGACGCAAAGAAAGGCAATCGCGAAGTCATGAAGCCAGGGAAGGGGCCCAATTTCGCAAACATAGGGAATTTCCGCGTAGGCGACCGAAAAAGGAAGCAAGATTTAAGCTCCTCGTGAGGTATCTGGCCTTTTTAAGATTCGTCATCGTCCCCCTGCGTCCATTAAACCAAACACCAAGATCCCCATCTGGGTATCCCGAGTCAGGTAAACATCAGAGAGAAACAGCGTTAGAAAAGAGCCTGAACAAGAGATCACCATGTTTTGGGTACGGGTCCGCCGCAACGGTACCAGGTTGGGAAACCTGGGTACACCTCGGGTAAAAAAGAGTGGCTTCTTTCTCGGAGAGTGAAAGGCGTGGGGCCCGAAAGAACATTTGACTGCAATCCAGATCCAACAACCATTCGCAAATATTTCCCAACCAAACAAGCGGCGAAGACCAAAAATCGAATATAGGGGGGGACTGAAGCCGGTCCATCTGTCAAAAAGGGGGGACTCCTCTCAAAAAACTAAATGAAAGCTTCGGTTAATAAAGGAAAAGCGACTAAAGATGCCTGGGGGAGTAAACAATGCCTCTTCATTTCACGATGCTCGAGGGAGAAGGGAAGACAGAAGTTGCGAAGCTGCCCTATTAGGATGACAGGTAAAGGTCGCCGGGGAGGTGTGAAACCCGACCCCAGTTTTTGGATTCACAGGACACCGATCTGCAAAACCAATAAAGATGCCACGCACATATTTTCCAGAGCCGGCCACAGGGGTGGAGGCCCTTAATAAAAAAGGTAGACGGCGGAACAAAGCTCGAGGTTGGGGTTGGCAAACGGGAAGGGAACAAATTCAAAGCCACGTCACACGAAGGGAGGCAGAAAGGTAGTGAAGAACCTTCGACCTTTCTATCGTCCGGGGGGGGGGGAAGGGCTTTCCAAGGAAAAAAATAAACCGGAGAGGATGGGCGTCGAAAAAAAACTCAGGAAAGCTCGACGATCGGCAAAGGGGAAAAGCATTTCCTACCGGTCAGCACCTGTTGTTGGGGCTGGCCCCGAACGAACGAAAGAGGAGGCTACCACTCTCTGTCTAAACGACGTTAAACACTCTAAACAAGACTCTCCTTCCCTCGAGGAAGAGTTATAACGTGCAAGGGAAAAGCTTCGCGGAGGCCCCGGGGGGGGGTCTTTCACTGGAATCTCATCCTCCACAGGTTCCATTCGTTGATACCGGCGGACTACGTGCAGAATCAGGGGAGATTAGGCAGATCCATGAACAAACACCTGCCACTGGCCGGGCGATTGAGGAAACGCATCAAAACTAAAAAGATCATAATTCATGAACTACCAAAGTCACGGCAGAATCAGCGTCAAAAAATAAAGAAAAAGAACAACTGAATCAGGTTTCACAGAAGAAAAAAACCTCAAACTGGAGCATGCATCTATGAAAAAACTTGGTTATGGGTAGGGAGGAGAATTCAAACGTTATCAGGGGGATGCTTGGAAAGGGAGTTGTGAGGGGTTTGGTAAAGGAGGGGAGTGAAAGATCTTGGATTTTGAACCCGGCACAGGTTAATTATGTCTGCAGGTGCCGAAAAGACCGGAACATGGGTGAAAGGGCTGGGGGGGGGGGCTCCCGAGATCCTCGAGCGGCCTTTGCAGGGGAGCAAAAGAAGAAGGCGCGGTGCTGCCCTACTCGCGGGGGAAGAAGGCCTACGTTCAGGCGCAGCACAGGGACACGGACATAGGAAGTCGACGAGCGTCATCGGTACCGAGTGAGCCTCGCGCTGGGGCGCAATAAGTCAGCGGTGGGAGTCGCCTGCTCTGCCCAAAAATAGAAGAGGACGGCACATCCCTGCCGATCGTCGAGAAAGGGGCAAGGGTAGGCAAGTAAAACAGAAGAGCCGGGGGCGAAACGCTCGTCAACGCCACAGCCCCGAATGAAATTAAAACACGATCGTGCGCCAGATACGGGGGGTGAAAGGTGGGAAGCACTAGAGCGGCCACTGGGGTTAAGAAGAGTAGGGTCTTAAAGCAACGGAACGTGGTACATGGCCACGGTTGACACAGGGACCGATGGAGGAAAGGCTCACTTGTCAGCCGGGACAAGGGGTTCTGCGCATCCCCCACAATGGCTCTGCACCCGATGCGAACCTTACGTGATAAGTGGACGGGCAGGGAAGCGGAGACATAAGTCCCTCCGAATGGGCAAACGGAAGGCGTAACGCGGCCATCGTACCCAAAAGTCATTCAGTGGTGAAACAGGCTATTTTTCAACGCTCTAAGGAGTCCAACGTGGGAAACATGGGGATCGGGGGGGACGGCAAAGCGCAGGTGCAATCGAGGAGACTGGGTGGGGGGTGGGGGGAAGTTCTAGGTGGGTTTTTGGCCATTCAGAGGGAGACCAAGGCGGTGGCAGCTCGAAAGCAAACAGAAATCAGACTGGGAACAGTTTGACATCACCATAACTGTTCAAGGAGTCTGGCCGTGCGCCAACACCTAGAGATAGGGAGGGGGGGCGAGATCAAAAACCAAAAGTTGTCGAGCTCTGGTGCCTCGCCATGGGCACTATTTTCGGGGGGGGTTGGGGTCAGTCATACCAGTACGATCCTGGGGGTACCCGTCCGATATTCGGGATATTGTGTGGAGAGGTCGGTCGTAAAACTAATTTCAGGTCCACTTATTCTAAGTGGTTTTCTTATTCCGAGGTATGCTGTAAAGTCGGAGATCGGCAAAAACTGCATCTTGACGTTTTATGGAGGTAGGGGGGTCTGAAAAAAAAAGAAACTCGGAAGTTCCTGTGGGGCTACAGACATCAAAAGAAACCTCAAAATAGAAGAGATCGTCCGAAACATGTACAACACAATGCTGTAAACTCTAAAAAACTGACGAGCTCGTCGGGGCCGAGGGGCCTAAAGGAAGTGCCTTCGTTGGAATACAGGCCAAATGGGTACGAGGTACAAAAGGAGGCTGCGGGGAAAAAATAAGAAACATCATAGCCGAAAAACGCTATAGTTAAGCAAGAATCGGAAAGGGGACCGTCAGACAGGTACGAATACAGACTGGAATTGAATAACCGAAAGGCGATAAAAAACTCAGGACTCTATCCGACATAATGCCACAAAATAGAACGGGTGATACGTTCAGGGGTTCCCAAATTTCCTTAACCTCAGAAAAATCCGGTTCTTGACTGAGGAACCAACTGTGGCGATTGCACGAAGGGGAGGGGAGACAGGAAATGCAGGCGGAACTCAAAAAACATAAAGGGCAGGTCCTGGTCCCCGTCTCTAATACTTCTCGGCTTGTGCCCGAACGAGCAGCAAAAACCCTATATTACCCCAAAGGAAGACATGTCTCGATAAGAAGTCTCTGCCAGCAGAGGGGTAAATCGCATGAAGAGAGGTGGTCCTCTTCCCTCAGCTGATTCGTCTGACAAGGGTTCGTGGAAAACGTGGTCCGCGGAGGGGACAGGGGCTACCAGACGATCAAGCAGGGTGGCTCATAAACCAGGTAGGCAGAGCAGGAACTGGGGTGCGTTTGATTCCGGGGGGATAGTTATTAAGGGTACATAAAGAAAAAGGCGCGGATCTGTCAGGGTCCGGGCGGCAATTTCATGCGGGCTTCAAAGGGCAAAATAGTTACCAGGCACGACGCAATCACGAGCGGTGTCAGAGGGGTGCGAGCGAGGGAGCCAGATCTTACTGAAGCGTGGCAGAGGGTTGTGCGGAGAGCAAGTGCGGGGGGTCAAGCCTGAAGAGCGTGGTACGTAGATGATTTACCTTCATCAACAAAATCACGCAGGCCGACATCACACCTGCGGGCTACCCGAAGTGGGAGGTGCTCAGATCTCACAACAACACGAGGAGGAAGGGTATGAGCACTACGGAACTGCGGGAGAACAGGGATTAAACGAAAGGTAGTGTTTGATCGAAGGAGGAGAAACTGGCAATGCGTGAAGAAATTCACAGGTGATCCGCGGAAGACAAAACCAGAGGACGGCAAACGTACCCAACATGCATCAACCATGCCCCCTAAGCATTGAGGTCGTGTGTGGCGGGAGATCGGCGGAAAAGCCACCGGAACCGGGGGAGGGGACCCCCAGAAGCCGAGGCGCTGTAGGAATCTCTTGGCCCCTCCCCAAAAGGGACGCTCGTGAATGACCGCAATAACCATCGGGGGATTCAGCTTCAGGGTAAGACAAAACAGCGAACCGTAACAAAAGCCTCCCGTGGCGGTCGGGTTCAAGTAATTTTCTATGGCAGATCCCAAAGGCAGGCGAAAAAGTCGGCTCGCCGTGTCAAGGCTCCCGCAGAGGGGGAACCGGTTGATACGGGCCGACGGCCTCCGTTACATCGCGAAGGTTCGCCCAGTGGCCACAAATTCCTGCGTGCTCGCCTGTCGGAGGACAGGCTAGTCGCATCATGGGGAATCCCTCTTCCGTTGGGGAGATTGACAGCAGAAGTGGGCATCATTGGTGGCCAATTTGGGAAACTCCAGGAGAGTTGGATCTGATCAGGGTAATGTAAGAATCACTGACACCTGGGAAAAAACTAGCCGTAAAAACTTGGGCAAAAGACCAAGTTTTGAAGTCGGTCGGAAGGTGGCAAATCGTCGGAGATGGGGTGGATGGGGCACTTCTTCCGCGGAGGACCTGGTCACGAGCCGAATAAAAACTAATCGCTACCTGAAAAAAATAAGAACGGCCCCGGGGCAGGTTTCTGAGAGAGAGGGGGAGGGAAAGGGTCATTGGTGTGCAGTGTAAGAGGAAGTAAAAACTATGGTTCATCCGGGAACCTCGTCGGCGAGGGCCTTTGAGACAGCCGGGAAAGCAACAATAGGTGGGCACATGAAGCAACAGGGGCACGAAGTGTGTTTGGAGGGCAGGCGCATGGGGGTGGGTGTCGTTGAGTACGCGCATGCGCAACAGACGTAGGTGGGAGGACGAATCAAATAATCCCGAAAAGCAATACGTCTCTACACCTGAACACTCATCGCAACGCCCAGGGGGGGATCGCGCAGTAGAGCAGGGACCGAAGGCTGAGAAGTCCTATGACCAAGGTCGCCAAAGGGTGCCATCCGGGGGAGCAAGACCGACAGACAATTCCTACTCGTCGCGGACGGGGGGGGACTAATCTGCGAACTCTAACCCCAAAAAGGACACTCGTTCCGCGGTCAGGGTCGGAAGCGGCAGGGACTACCACTCTAGTCGCTCCAATCTGGGAATGGATTGAGCATACCTCAACTACGAACGAAAAGAGGTTTTGAAGCGGGCAAGCGGCACAAAGGTTCACCTACCGCTCGGAGCCTGACGGCGAGGCAGAAAAGCAGGTATTCACCAATGGGAGAAATATCACCCTATTGAACACCACAAAAGAAGCTCGTGTCCCAACCAAAAGCAACAATCTGGCAAAAAAAACCCGCAGAGAAGAGTCGGCCTACATGGGGTGGCAAACAAAAAAGTCTGGGATTCAAGGTTTACTCGGCGGAAAAGGTCTCTATGGAAGGCAAATGGTGAAAATAAGATTTCCTCCTAAAAAAAAAAAAGAGGCAGCCTAAGTGGTCGAACCCTCTAGCGGGCCGGTAAGGGGACAAAATCTGCGTCTACTACGGGGAAAGTTTTGTGTATCTCGAGAAGAAAAAAAACCCAATGATAAACGTTCAGGTCAAAGTCCGTTCTGCCAACATAAGGGGGGGGGGCCTTCAGGAAAGATCGAACATTCTATAGAATGCTCACAGCTCCGCAAGCCGTGACAACGGTGGGAAAGTCAAACCAGTCCGGAGTACAGCCGCTTAACGAGGGGGGGGAAGCGATCGACGCAGCCCAACAGGTCATAACGAAACTGCAGGAACTCCGAGTAAATTCCCTGGCGATCGTGGAATCCTGTTCTGTTAGGAGAAAAAAGAATGAGATGTCGTCAGGGGATGGACAAAAGAAAGACATCCAAGATAGACGCAGTGCATTACCGAAGTCTAGTGTGTCATGTCTTCCGGCCGAACTAACCTCTTAAGAGTAATGAGCCCGCGGCGAGCCGATCCTGGTCAAATCTAAAGAAGGGTACTCGCTGCTAGTTTAGCACGGTCTGGTCAATTAAACTCTGCTGAGAGTAACCCGGATGGAGGACACGGTCACAAAAAAAGAGAAAGAAAAAAAGAAAAGTAAACGTTACGTTAGTGGTACGGACAATCTATAAAGAGAAGGCGCGTGAGGGGTCAATTGGGGTCGGGCCGACTACAACAGGGCATCCACTTACCAACTGGTCATCCAGGCAACACGAAAGTATCAGAAAAGGTGATCGTTCAAACCGAACACTTCACCGGGGCAGATAACTAACGCGAGTCAGGACTAAATACCACTGTTGAGAAAACACCGACTTAACTGG
>Ga0179593_1546513_pt1 | contig 11005 bp, 11 predicted proteins | sample CZODoug2_1_08_16_FD_185931 | JGI IMG/M metagenome (GOLD analysis project Ga0179593, IMG submission 185931) | Vadose zone soil fungal communities from Angelo Coast Range Reserve, California, USA - CZODoug2_1_08_16fungal (PacBio error correction) | ecosystem: Environmental > Terrestrial > Soil >...
TTTTGTTTCGACGGCTTTCCGGAACGAAGGAGTGGGTACCTGAACCCATTGCCAGTTCCCTACGGTCTGCAGAGAGGGGAGGAAGGCGTTAGAAAAGACAAAAGGACGCTCCAAAAGGGCGACCAAATATTGTACTAGGGCCTCAAAATTCGTCGACAGGGGGAGAAACACAACCACGGAAGGATGTCGGCGCTGGACTGCAGCAGAAAAGTAGGGGAAGCATGGAAAGGTCTTCCAGATCGAAACGGAATCAACGGGTTTCTTGGGGTCATTGGGTCGGATTCTACCGCAAAAACGTTCGGACACTCCAGGGTACTGCGGAAGAGTCGTGAAGGAGAGAAAAAAAAAGGGGAGACATCTATTGATAGGGGGACGTATATCGTCGGAGAGAAACGCAGAATTTACATCGGTCGGCACTGGGACATGCCTCTACCGATCTGACGATAAAAAGGAGGGGGGTGCGCGAATGGATTACGTTCATAGCTGAAGAAAGCCTTGACACGAGAGTACTAATTGGAACTGCTTAGGTAAAAGGAGAGAAAATCGCTGACTGGACTGGAGTAGGGAACCGTATGGGTACAGTGGGACGTAGCGGCGGGACCAGAACGGGGTGACAGAACCTCTGGGGAGCAGATCGCAGGATGCTGCCTTGGAATTAGAAAAAGGGGAGTATCACGGTGATGGAAGTTTCGGGCTCAGACCAGAGGAACCCGAGACAGCAAGAAAGAAAACAGGTAAAAGGGGGAAGAGAAGAAGACGCGTCCGGCGCGGTCCTGGCGATACTAAGTCAGTGAAGAGGAGGGGACGGGTGCGGGGACGACCGGAAAAAAGCACGGGGGTCAAAATTTTCTTTCGTGAGTTAAACGATTGTCTAGTGACTGTACACAGGAGCCAAGACGGGGAGAAAGGTCTGTGGGAACCCGAGCATTAAGTTTCCAGGGCCCGTAGAATAAACTACAGCAATATCGCAGAAACTTTCAAAGCACCGGGGATAACCCGGGCTGTATAGTTTGAAACCAGGGAGGAAGGAGGGGGGGGCAGCGGCAACGGGTTTCTTGACACGTGATCACGAGGTTGACGAAATACGCGGGCTAGGCATAAAAAACCGGATACGTTGAGACGTCTACCATGTCTTACGCGGGTACTGGCCAGCGGGCCCATACGGGATTGGTTAAAATTGGTTTCGACTAAACGTCGGGCTGGAGGGGGGTGCGTGACGCCGGTTGGGGACAGGCATAGATTTTACACTGCTATCGTCCGTAAGTGACGAAGCCCAGTGCTCACCTAGTTCATCAGACCGGGTAAACATTAATTCGGGGCGGATTGTAACTCTCGGCGATTAAACGGGACCTTGTTACCCGTCCAGGAATAGACAAGGGACGTGACTATATAGGTCACTGAGGAGTCTTCTGTGATAAGGGGGAGGGGTCAGGTTCTGTCAGAGAGGTACCAGCAGGGAGTAAGCAGATGATCTAATCAGGAGCGGAGGGGGGTGGGCATGTACAGCAAAAGACGAGGTACAAAGGTAAACACCGAGAGATGTCGGACTCATGTTGTAAGAAGCAAAGGGAAAGGGTCAAAGCGATAGCGGGCTGAAGAGAAACACGAGAAAAGGTCCCATGTTGAAACTAACAGGCGTTTTTTAGGGCGTAACTGCTAGGGCATACGGCCACACAATAATCGGCAGAAGGAAGGCCACAAAGGGGGGGGGGGGGCATTGAATACACACCCCGGAAATTCAGCCGATGGGGGGTAGGCGGGGGTGCTGCTATCCAACCTTCTGTGCCAACACGCAAGGGGTGAAGGAAAAAGAGTGGTTGACTCCTCAACGTCGTGTGTCAAAAGAGGAGAAGTGGGGGGGGAACTAGCAAAAAAGGGTGGGTCATAGGGGGCGTGACGTGTATCGTCGACGGAAGTAGGTAAGTTCATCAATAAAAATCAGAGTTACACCAGGCACCAGCTCGGACGCTCAGTGTACGAAAGGCGATTGCTCGTCAAGAGTATAGGGGATGGGGATGAACTGGTCAAGCACCTGGCAGCCGGAGCGACCACCACCCGTCAGAACTGTCACGCTGGGGACCGGGATCCAACTGTTTTCAAGGAAAAGGCTCGACGCAAAAGGGGGACGCAGGTAAAAAAAAAATGTTATGGGGCAGCCGCTGTTGGGTCCGCGAAAGGGTGACGTCACTCTATTAGCGGGACGAGTAGGGGACGGGGGAGAGTCAAGCAACTCCAAAAGGTAGTGAAGAAGACGCAACTCGGAACTCTGTCAGTAGATCGAAAGACTTGGTTAAGGGCGAACTGAGATTAAAAATTAGAAGGGACGCAGTCCGGTCGAGAGGAAGCTTGGAAATCCGCTTAACGGAAAAAAAAACCGTTGGCGCCAGGGGAACGCAACAGAGAGAGGTCTGCCACACGACCTGTGTAAACGGACTGAGGAAACAGCGCGTGGGTGTCCAGGGAACAGTGCGTGCTCACGCCTTTCGGGCGAAGAAAAAAAACACCGAGCAAACCCAGGCAAGCGGGCCTACAGGGGGTGAAAGGTATCGGGAAAAGGAAGTGGTGGGATATTTGGGGGGGGGGGGAACAGGCGGTTGTGGCGTAGGCCTGGGCCGGCCCTCCGGTGCAAAAACGATGATGGGAGGTTTGCCAGCACCGGGGCGCAGTGGATGTGGGGAAGTCTCAGCGCGGGAAGCCAGTGTGGTTCGCGTGAAAAAGAGCGGCAGGAAAAGTCGCAAGGGGTCGCATGTAAACAAGGTTGAACTAGGTACATGAAAAACCCTCAAGAAAAAAAGAGGAGAAGGTCATAATGAAAGAAGGGCTATGCGATGTAAAAGAAGATATCCAAAGAGAAACCTGGACTCCGAGACTCGAGAAAGAGTTTTATTCCATTTTGGAAGGCCTCGACGACTGGGTAGCTAGGTTCTTTACTCAATAGAGATGAATAACGGGAGGTCGAACTCTGTCAGCAGTGTTCAGATAGGGCGCAAGCATTGCGCGGTTGGCCGTCGAATCCCCACACCCGAAGCAGTAAGGCCCAGGCCACCCGGAGCATGTAAGGGGGCTAGAAACGGGGAATGAGGGATCATCTCACTTGCCGACCGGTGAGAAACTCCCTTTCTTCTGCACACATCGGGATCATTCCAGAAACCACTGCTATCTTACCAGATCATTAAGGTCACAACAGATAACACGAGGAGCAAGAACTTTTTTAAACAGTCAGGATTCAGGACGGTTACAGACGCAAAGGAAGAAAGCAGCTTTTCCAACAAGATGTCGCTTGGAAATCCGGGTCGAAAAGAGTGGGGACAGTAGCCCTAAACCAAAATGCACAATCAGTGGACGCGAGAAGAGGCCAGTTGGAACCCCATGGGTATAATCACCACAAAATCTCCCCAGGTGAGGATAGGTGACGACGAACGAGAGCTAAGGAGCGCACCGGGGTCAGGGGAGACAACAACCTGTCACGGTTGTTGGAGCGGGCCACTGCAGGATGTCATATGAGGTTCGGAATAATGTGGGGAGAAGTAGAGGGGCGTAGGAAAGCCTCGATATAGCTCATTCTAAGACATATTTGGGCAGGGGGGGAAATGCGAAAAGAGCCCCATAATGAAGAGGTACTCGGAATCATTTAGGAGGGGGGACTAGTTCAGTTCAATTAGTCAGCTCGGGTAAGTCGGGACGGTTGTTGAACGGAGGGAAAAAGGGTAAGTCTTTGGGAAAAGGCTATCAGGGATTGACGCAATTCGGACTTCCGGGCAGAGAATAGCTTACTTCCAATGCTAGATGATGGGGGAAAAAGGTGCGGGGAGTCAGACCCTGAAACTGATCAGTTCGGAGGGGGAATCCGAAGTAGGGGTTCGAAAGGGCCCTAACCACAAACGGCCTGAGGAAACAACGTGTAGGGGGAGGGGGCCAAAATGCGTACAGGGTGCGAAGTTATGCTGCAAACGGACGAGAGGAAAAAAAAAGGTGTTGGGTGGGGCAGCGTTCTACTTGCGAAACATACTTCACAGCAATGTTGGGGGACAAAGGGGACGGAAAGGGATAGCTGTGTCGACCATGTGGCACGCCCCCGGAAAGAGGCAGAACTGGGGGGGAAGGGGGTTCAGCTCCCAAAGAGGTAAAAGGCATAAAGCCGGACGAACCACATTAGGCTCGAACAGAGGAGGGAAAGAGGAGATGGGGTGGTTTAAGGACCGTCTATGAAGAACCCTATTGGGGGGCGAGGGAAACAGGTAAACTTGGTCGGCCGAGGCGGGGTACGTGCGAGGGGTAAGAAAAGAGGAAAGGACGGAGCACAATTCGACCACATGAGTGTCAGAGCTGGACGCGATAGTAGGAAGGAGCGCACAGACTGCTCTGGGAGGGGGAGGGAGGTCCTGCCATCTCAATCACCGGGCCCCGAGGTCCAGAAAAGAGCAGGAGGACAATCAGGGGGTACGTTGAGTGGTGTTTCTTACACGGCTTCGAGAGAAAAAACTGCTGGATCAAACAAAGAAGGGGAAAGGTAATCAATTCTTGCCGTGCGGGGAGATATTCGCCAAGACCGCAACTGCGGACCAGCTATTTAGAAGGGGAACGGGGGACTAGAGCTCAAATATTGGACCAGCGGGATGGCAGGATCATGCCTTCTAAATTAGAGAAGCGAAAAGGGAGGTCGGATGGTCATTCCGCAGCAAACCACAGATCCCCGCTGTCACGACATAACCCTCAGTAACGTTCAGCTTACCGAAACTGGCACTGACGCGTTTCGTTTATCAGGGGACGAAGGCAAAATATCTGGACGGAATGAGGGATCAATGGCTTGACCTTCAGGGGGCCAGTCGTCAGTGTCGCAAGAAAACGGTCCACCTCTGGAGCAAGACAAGGTCTCTGCGTCAAATGGAAAGGTACTCATCAGGGGGGTCTTCGTGACACTCCAATTCCGACACCCGTCATCGAAGGAGCGCTCCAGGAGACAGTTGTTTGGTAGGAAAAAGACTACGGCGCATGGTCTGGAGGGAGTACTTCGTCAAGCGGAAAAGGGCGGGGCTGGGACTATGCATGGTAAACGGGGGGGACGTATAGTGAACTGATCGGCTGTCACGGGAAGACTGTCGAAACCCATCGGGCTCAAGACGAATTGAAGGGGGGAACCCGAGCTGAGTTACAGGTAGGTAGTAGGACACTCGCAACCCTGGCCTTCAAGTGTGATCACCGAATGGGGGAGGGAGGGAAAGGGGGGCGGGGGATGCCTTTCGTAAAACTGGGGACGGTAAGACTAGGAAAGTGAGACGCGTGCTGGGGAGAATAGCAACCGAAGAGGGTGGCATACGTTGCTGGCAGACCCTCTGACCGTGGTAGATCCTCGGAACATCCTTAGTGCGGGGGGGGAAGGGGGCTTTAATGCAGAGTGTGATGGTTGAGGACAAGGAGAAGGAACGCTGGGCTCCACGAAGGACTTATCAACTATACCAACGTCGGACGGGGTTGCGAAAACGTGGACGTGCCTTACGTGACCGAAAAGTCAGAAAGGTTAAAAAAACCGCTGGAGGGCCATGGACTACCGGGGATCGAGTAAGTAAAAGTGTCGGCGCAGGGAGTCATCAAAAGGATGAAAGAAGAATGCTCCTCAAGGCGGGAAGGAGTGTGTGGGGTTCAGTCAGGAGAAAGGATAAAACTAGGGTGGCAATCGTACTCAACCTAGGGAGTGTCGGGGCGCTGGAATGGTTTCCGGAAGAATTGCACAGGCAATCGCGCTTATATCGAAAAAAGGGACGGCCAGCTTTCAACTCTGGGAATGAAAAGTACAGTTAACGGGAAAGGGACTACTCAAACAATTCCCCGGAACCAAGAGGATTGGGAGGAGAACCATCTCACACAACCCATGCGATGAGCGCGGCTGGGTTTGTCTTTGCTGCCGCAGAGGGAAGCGTGCCGCAAGCCGCTAGGCGATTTCGACGCCAAACGTTGTCGGTGGGAGGAAAAAAGCGGAAGACGTTTGGGTTGCGACGAGCAAAAAAAGGCGGGGTGCACGGCATCGGCGTTACTGGTGGACGAGTGAAGATGGGGGGGGGAGGGAACTTAATCATCACAGTGACCAAGACAACAAGAGAGCATCGCAGAGGACGCGGGGGGGGGGGGGGGTGGGGGTCCGGTGGGGTCACGATTGGCGTGAGGTGAATTAGGGACAGTCAGAACGAACACGGGGGGGATCGAGAGGACGACGGGGAAGAGCCGGACGACCCCGGCACCAAGAGGAAAAAAGCACTGGCACAGGCCGTTACGATAAAGCACTTGGGTTTGAATCTTGTCGATGAAAAAATCTCTAAGGCCAAAGGGAAACTACGTTCCAGGTTGATTAGTGGTCGTGTGTGAGCGCGGAATGCACCACGTAAAAAGAAGACGATAGATAGTACGGGAAGGGAGGGGGCGTTCAGATGAAACAGCAATAGAAAACTGCGAACGCACGCTCTGGCGAGGCAAACTGAGCGACGAAGAACTGGTGATGGGGGAAAAGGGAGGGCATTAAGTTCGACCTAAATCGCCGTACGTAAAAATCCTATTGAAGGCAACCTTGGAGAGAGGAAAGCGGGGCAACAAACGCTCTCGCTGGGACTTAAACCACGACATGTTTTTAGTCGGAGAAAAGAGACTTGGGAAGGCAACATTTCTTTCTTCCTCCCCCGCGCAGCACACCGCTCAAACCCATGGGAATACCTATCGCATGTTGGGTGGATGGTAAGCCGGAAAATCCTTTGATAGGGGGTAGTGCCAGCAGGATTGGGGGGGGGGGGTGGGGTAGGATTGAGGGAAAGGAATTTGAACCAACCGAGTTATGGGATTGGTCACAGACAAAGGAGCATGGGCAGGGGGATAGACAACCGCGGGATAACGCTTTGCTCAAGCTCGTCGTAAAAACGCCATCGCTGCGGTGAGTATGCGAAAAGGAGTGTACCGAAGCGTTGGGGAAACCTCCGAGAGGGGGGGAGAAGCAATAGCTAAGGAGAGGCAGGCATTCCTAACACACGACGGGGAAAGGAGATGTGGACATTCACAATGTGTTGCAAGGTTAATCTAGGACGGTACGCAAAGAGATAGGGACGATCCAGGAGGGTTAAATGAAAATCTTTCGCAGGGTGTATAGAAGGAAAACGAGAAAAGAGGGACCACAGCAAGATTAAGAACGAAGGGAGACTCAAAAAAAGAAAAGAAAAGATGCATCCCTTGTCCACCACGACCATTATTGGGGGGGGGGGGTGAAAGAAGGAAACACGGAGGTATCAATGTCGCCATCTAGTCTCCACCGAGGGTGCGGGGGGAAGAAACAAAGCCTCGGGTTTCTCAACATGGGGATATCGACATAAACACGGCTGACGACTCCAGCAGGCCATCCTCACAGGTCGGAAATCGTTATCACAAATTGGGGGATTAAGGGTCGATCGAACGAGTCGCAACCGAAGCAAAGCATGAATCTTGTGAAACACAGACAGGCAGGTAGAAGGGATTGGTCCCTATTTACGGGGTGAACAAGACAGGCCAGGAAAAAGTCACGGCGATAAACCATTGACAGAATTGGAGGGAGAATAAGGAACAAAGAGCCCACCGTTACGGAAATCTTATAACGACTTAGAGCCCATGGACAATGAAAGCCTAGAAGGCGGGGGGGGGGAGAAAGGCTCCCTGGCTTGATCGAGATCTTGATTCGTAATAGGAGTGAATCACAATCCCAGGAACAAAAGGGGACCTTGGAAGTTAGCTATAATAAGGTAGATCTCACCCTGAGTTGTACCTTTTCCGAATCGACTAAACTGAGAAAGAAGGAAAAGGAAGTCAACGAAGTAGAGTAGATTGGGTAAAAGAAGGGGGGAAGTGCCTGCTCTTGAAAGGTCGTTAGTACGTGGTGATTGCGGATTACCTTGGATAAGAGTGTCGCGGCGATCTGGTCTTGTACTCGGGACGAAACCTGGCAAGGGGGGCCTGTAGCGCTACATACTTCTTACGGCCCAGGGTAGAAAATATGTGCCGGCAGGGAGGGGAGGGCCAATAAGCCCGCACGGACTATTGGAGAATGTAGGCTTGGGGAAAAAGTTGTGCGTTGTGCGCCGACCGAAAAAAAACAGCCCCACGCACATGAGGAAGGTAGGGCAAGAGACGGTGATGCGACTTGGAAATGAGGTCTTACGGCACCGCGAGGAAAAAAAAAGCAGGGTGGGTTCTCTCTGCAAGAATGTACGGGAGAAGACGGAGACACGCAATGTGCGAAAAGGTGATCCGGCCTTGGGAGAGCTGTCCCGAGACCGAACTTCCTCCCCGACTTGGAGGAAACGTAGAAGGGACAGTGGGGTTCATGGTGTCCCACTCATGTAAGGTGAAATCAAGAAGGTGGAGACCACAATCTCTAGCAAACAAAAACGGGAGGTGGGAAAGAGCTTGTGTTGGCACGGGAAAGATGGAAGACGTACCAAAAGCTGGGGCCCCAGCAAAGTCCCTACGTGGCGGCCGGGCGACGGTTTGGATTGTCGAAAATCTAGAATATTCTCCAACCTGTCGCCAATGGAGGGAGGGAGACTGCGACTAAGGAGTGAGGGGGGGAGAGCACACAACTTAAGGAGGGGTCTCTCTTCAGGAAAGCATCAAGTCGTCACTGTCTCAGAGAGTTTCAAACCATAAACTGAAAGCATCTGGTTTTTGTGGGGACGGTGTGTGAAGGCGGCGAAACCCTGATGGGAGAAAAGCAGAAAGTGATCAAGTCGGTGCAGGGCCGAGGGCCACACAAGGGAACATCTACGGCGTAACGCATTTCTCGAGACGCAAGGGAAGGGAAAAAGGAGCATTCGGCAAGGCCGGATACGCGAATCGACGAGAAAGGACGAGTTAGACGCAGGGTCAATGCCTAAACCAAGGAAACGAAACTTACCTTAGGAGCGAAGGGAAAGGGATTAGTCCATGAGAGAAGATAAAGTCTTCGTCATCTAGGGGGTCAGGGGGTGCATAGGACAAAGTCAACCTCCAGAGCAGTTTATAAGAGTTCAACGGAAGAACACTTTCCATCATCCAGGTTGATTGAAAGAAGAGGCCGACTACCCTATTCGACAGTAAGAACCCAGGAGAAAGAAAAGTGTGCAGGGGGGGGGGGGAACGAAACGAAACCTGCTCATGTGGTCCTTCGATCTTAAGTCAGTCAGAACAGATCGTCACTGTGGGATGGGGGCGACTGAAATGATTTGTCAAAGAGTCTGGAGGAGACGGGAAAGGAACATACGACCTGTACACTCTTACCAAGAAGGGATAAGATAAAAGGGGGGGGGGGACTGTGTACACTAATCATGATGGGTCCCGGTGTAGGGAAACCTGAAATCCGCCTACCTTTCAGTTCACCAAGGTGGAATCCACCGGGGAGGGGGTGGTCCTGTTGAACGACTCTGGTCAGCGGTACGCACGTTTTTTGATGGGGACTCCCCGATTTAAAAAAGGACTGAACCTAGTGGAGGCCGCACAGTCGTTAAAGATACAAGCGCTGGAGAGCAAAGAACGGGCGGGGAAGGAATAATCGGGCCCTCCTCTCGGGTTGCACGGGGAGTAACCTGCCTGGGCGGGATGTGGGGCGGAAAATCTTTCGGGCAGGCCAGGGAGGGGGGGAGAAGGAGGGGAGGAAAATATCTCAAAACGACCGATGACCGACAGGCCCGTCGGATCTCGTGCGTACGCGATCTGGAGAAGGTTTAGACCCAGATCAACGGACCTACAGAAAGGTCCGAGCCGGGAAGTTGAAAAAGTCCACGTCGCCGATAAGCGATGGAGCTTCAGGTTTCAGGTTTGTTCATTTCCCTCTGATGAGGTGGCAGCGTACTCAACCGTCGAAGGTCGGCCGGAGCTGGTCCGCTGAGGAGGGTACACAGCGTCTCGGCTGCAGGGAGATGCACACGAACTGCAGGTAAAACTGGAACTCCCTCACGGTTTCGTCACCGACGGGAAGGAAGGAGAAGGCACAAAAAACTCGTACTAAAAACTATCCACAAAACGTATTGCAGTAGATCCCACAAAGGAAAAGAGCAAATAATGGTTTGACTGTGGGGGGCTGAGGACGTGAGGCGTGACCGCACGCACTGTGGGCCGACACGCTGTCCGAACCGTACTCACAAAGTAGGTGTGCAAGGAAAAAGATTGAGGGGGGGGAGAAAAAATCCAACGCGTTGGCCGGGGTAAGAGAGGTGACGGTCAGAGTCGACGGGAGGCGAAAGCATCATCCCAGGTGAAACTACCATATCTCCTGATAAAGATGGAGAAGTTCACGAAGTGAGTCTGCCGTCAAGAAAGCGGTTAGGAACGGGATGAAGACTGTCGTCTACAAGGGGTGAAAAGGAATAGCGAAGGGGGGGCGAGCCATCCCAGAGGCTTTGACTAGCAGACTGTGGGGGGGGGCGGGAGACCAAAAAGCTTCCGAACCCAAAAAAAAAAAAGAAGTTGCCTACTTACACAAAGTTTGAATCTTTTTGTTTAGAGACCTTAAACTCAGTAGGATCAGGTACTGAGAGGGCCTGGGGAGACCCAACTCGAGAACACGTTCTTGGAAGAAGAACGAACACTCTCGAACCTTAGGAAACGTCTCTATACTTTTGATGGGAAAGTGGATGATGCGAAGTGCCGCAGTCAGTCAAAGTAACCTCAGAGATCACGTAACAGCCGGGGCTCTTAGCCAAAACCCTAGCGCTGTGCTCGCACAAAACATTTGTGGCTTACGGAGGAAACAGGGGGTTGGTCTTTGAAGGGAGGAGCAAAACACGGGCATCTCTTAGCACAACCCAAAAAAAGAAGAGCTGGGTCCGATCTCATGGGTGGGGTACTGGTCAGGAAAAAATAGGGGGGTGGATATGTTATACCAACGTATTTTTGTTCAGTATCCTTGAGGCCCGTTTTCCACATGAGGAGTTTTCCAAAAAGCAAATTGCTCAGTCACAGGGGGCATCTCAAGCCAGAGAAGAAGATAAATCAAAGAGGAACAGAGTCTGGCCTCGCTACG
>Ga0179593_1440350_pt1 | contig 11004 bp, 17 predicted proteins | sample CZODoug2_1_08_16_FD_185931 | JGI IMG/M metagenome (GOLD analysis project Ga0179593, IMG submission 185931) | Vadose zone soil fungal communities from Angelo Coast Range Reserve, California, USA - CZODoug2_1_08_16fungal (PacBio error correction) | ecosystem: Environmental > Terrestrial > Soil >...
TCAAAAACACCAGATCGACAGAACATTCAAAAGTGAATCACGGTCTAACTGAAAGGGGAAAAAGCAGGTTGAAACAGCTTTTGGTAGAATAAGCTAGGGAGACTTTGAGGTGAACGTCGAAAAGTAAAAGGATAAGTATTATGAAAGGGGAAGTACTCCTGAGGTGAAAGGGGGAGACATAACTTCCAGAATGAGAGCCTTAAAAAAGGGCAGTCAATGGACACTGGGCCCAAAAAAAGGTAAACCATTAGTCCAAAATTACTATAAAAAGAAAGGGAAAAAGATATTTGGTAGCCATTTAGTACATCCCCGAAAGAAAAAATAGGCAATTTGGTATGTGGGGGAAAAAGGGTGGGGTTGGGGGGGGGAGGGCAGAATGTTGGAAAAACCCTAGAAGGAAAAAACCCGGGGGTTTTTAAAGGGAAGCGAAACGGAGGGCGCATTCAAAGTGGGAGAAAGCATGAGAGACGAAAGCTCTGTAAAGTTGAGGGGAGTGGGCGGGGCAAAAGTCGCTACGGATAAAACAAAACGTGGTTTATCACAGGAAACAACTCGAGAAATTACCACAGTTCATCAGATCAGTCCCACTAAACAACTCACAACAAAAAGGCACAATCAAGGCAATTCACTTACAGCAAAGGACCAAGTGGGCTTAAACAGGGAACAGACGTTTTCCAGAAAGAGCGGGTCACATCGGCATTGTGGCATTATTTGTGACAAAAAAGAGCGACTTTAAAGGAATCTCGGGGGGGCTAGGGTTTGGGAAGTGGTTCTATAGCAATGGGACCATAAAAAGAACGGCAGACCCAATGAGAAAAGGATGGCTTCCAAACAAAAAGAAAAAAATTGGGCCAGGGTGAACCTCTTAAGCAGGAAAAAGGAAAAAGCCTTAGAAAAGAGGGGAAAGGGGTTCTTTTAAAAAGGGGGTTGGGGCAAAAGGGTCATAACAATTGTTTGTCGTGCTGCAAGAAGGACACAATATGGAAGAAATATAGTGAAATTCTAAAAAAATGAAATAATTGTGTGCGAAAGTTGGTGGGGGTCACGCAAAAGTAAAGGAGATGAAAAGCAACATAATTTAAGTCAATTCAGGTGTAACTGGGAACACACGACACTTGGAGGGAGGAGAGCACCAAAGGGAAACGAATTACTTTGTGGGTCAAACACAAAGTTGGAGAACAGGAAAGAGTTCGGAAAAAGGAAAAAATCGTTTTCAGTCAATGGCACCGTGGTGAGGGCGGCGGAGATACAGTGTAAGCCTTGCGTAAGAAAACAAAAGGAATAAGACGTGTAAAACGGAAAACATGTGAAGAAGGGTGAACCCATTAAATCAATTACAGACGCCTCAAGGGTGGAGTTCGCTATGATAAAAGGGGTGAAATATTCTTTGAAGAGATGAAAAGCTGTCGGTTGCAGTTTGAACGAGGTCATTGGGGGAAAAAAAAAGGGTATGTGCTGTTTGTGGGTTCTCACCGTCAGGTCTGATGAAGGGGGGGGGAGTTGTCAAGGGGGGAAAAAAAAGGGGTGGAGGGGCACGATATCTGAATGTCCAAAACCCCCCGGATGGTGCTGTATTAAACGAGAAAGGGGCAGAGACGTCTGGAGGCCAAAGGGAAAAACCATTGCGTGAAAAAAAGGTACAATTTCTAAACAGTCGGGAAGAATAACTCTCAATTTAATCTGAAAGGGGGGGGGTTGGCAGGGCCCTTGATGATCTTTGATAAGTCGTCACTGAGGGAGGGGAAGCCAATCAACTGTGAGTGTATTTTTTGAATGAACGGACAAAGCCTCCCATAAGAAAATGGGGGAGGGGCTTAGTGAAACCTTAAAATGGGGGGCCGCAAAAGCATTAAGAAAACTTGCCAGGGGACAAGACCGCTAATGAAATGGAATGTTGGGGTACTTTGGGAAAATTTTCTTAGGGTTGGAGTCTTTGACTAAGGTGGTTTATAAAAGGGGAGGAAGCCCCTATCCGAAAATTGGGCTTTCAGTTAGCCTCATTAACCATGTCAATCAGGAACGTGGGATTCCAGTCTGGAGAAATATCAGTTTTAAGAGGGACCAAAAAGCGGCAAGGGGGGGAAAAGAACTTCCTCTACTCAGGAAAAGGCGACTTTGAGTACGGGAGTCGAGGAACGCGAGGACCGAATCCCATGAAAGGGTTGAACTGCCGGGCCAAAGTTGAAAAGAAACGTATTGGGGAAGAGAAATCTCAGTACAAAGGGGATACCGCCAGTCAAGATTAAGGTTCAACACGCACATTACAAAACATGGGAACGGACAACTAGCAACTCTTTGGTTGGGGGAACAACATCTGCATATAAACTCAGAGCTGGGGCCCAACCCATTTCGTAAGTACAGAGTTTGGAAAAGTATCTAGCTCAGGGGGGGCGCCGCTCGGTTGTTAAAAAGGCTGAGCCGTATTGAATTCAAGGATTCAGTCAGAGAAAATACTAGAGTGTTAGTTAAAGCTGAGAGAAATTTACTCTGGGAGCAAAGCCGTTCTGAGCAAGGAAAAGTAAGGGGGGTGTTGGCTTCTGTCTACATATGGAGCAAAGACAGGGGACAAAATACTTCTGCTCAGATTTCACGGAGAAATGCGTCCAAAAAAATCCAGAGAGGGTACGCAATCCTCGAAAAAACACCCCGCCTGAGCAACGCTTGGTCCCGAGGTGCGGGGATTGGGGGGGCGGGGGGGGGTTGGGGGGGGGGTGGGGGGGGGGAGGGGGGGGGGGGGGGGGAAAACAGGGGGGGTGGGGGGGGGGGGGGGGGGGGGGGGGGGGGGGGGGGGGGGGGGGGGGGTGGGTGGGAAGGCTGTGTTGGTGTTATGTGGTTTGTGTAATGACTGGGTTGTGGCGGTGGTGGGGGGAGTGTTGGGGGGTGGTAATGGGGGGGTGGTTGGCGTATTTACGATCTCGAACTCTTGCGAATTTGCACAACGTTGCCCACTCCTTTTTCTTACAACACAAGAAAAAGAAAACGAAAAAAACAGAAAAAAGAGTACCAAATCCCAGAAAGTAAACCGTTAAACACATTATGTGCCGCCCGAACAAAGAAAAAAATGATCTACTGAATTCCAGACACGTCAGTAGCCGCTGCGCGTTCTTCATAAAATTGGGTAGTGGGAGGGGGGAGGGCGTTGATCAAGAAAGGTGGAATATAGGAAACATCCTAGGGTGCGCAAAATGGAGTTGGGTCTAAAAGAAATTTTAGTCTACAGAACAAAAGGGAAAAGGGGGGTTTCGGGGAATTTATTGGGAAGCAAGAAGTTATTCTAAAACCGCGCAGGGAGGAGGAAAAGTTGGGGGGGGAAACGAGGAAAAGCTAGGGGGTGGGAAAAATTCCGTGATTTATAAGGACAGTCTGGGGGTTCAAAATAGGGAGCGGGGTCAAGCAAAATGGAGGAGGTGGGTTCAACAGGTATTAACTTCGGGGCCAGGGATGTTCCGAATTTGAATGGAGTTTAGATAAAAACCAAGAGGTCAGAAAAATGCTTACAATTCCTTAGTTTCGAGGGATGGTGTAAGGCGGAATACGGGTCAAAGGGGAGAGGGCTTGACAATGAACCTTTCCTGGGAAAAATTCTAAGCCGATCAAAGAGGTCTTCTAGGGGGAAGGGAGGGGGGTTGAATACAGAATTGGCATAAAACGGCACGGAGATCAAGTGGGGGGGGAGAGGAGGCAAGGGGAAGCTCTTTGGGCGTAGACCTTTCGTCCCCACAAGAGATTTCTGTCAAAAAGCCACTCCCTCTTCGCCAGGGGGAACCGACCCAAAAAAAACTGGGAGAGAATCGGGAAAAGGCAATGTGGTTAAATTTGGGTACTCGGTGAAGGGGGGGGCTAATTGGTGTTCAGGGGGGGACACTGACGCAAACACCAATGTGGGGGTTCCGGCAGCAAAAAGACAGTTGATTTGTAGGAAAGAATAAGTGCACCAGTAGAAAGAATACCGAAAAAATCAGTTAAGGGTCGGTATAAGGGAAGGAGGGCAAATTTGGAAAGGGGGGGGAAATGGTTACACAGCTAAACGAGTCACACGATGATGCCCAATACGTGCCTCAGGAAGAACCTGGTTTTTTCAGTCAGAGAGGGAGCAACAAAAAAAAAAAAAAAGCACCCGGCGGCCAAGTGGCAACGGGCCAAAAGTCAGCAAAACTGCGGAACAAAGCGCATCAGTGTGTCACAAGAAATACGGGAGGGCACAAGTCGATCAGAGTGTCCGGCTTCGACAAGAAAGAAGGCACCCTGCGCCGGGTGGGGTAATTCTAAAAGTTAGGGATTTAAATTGATTTCGGGGGAAAGACGAAGGGGGAAAAACAGTTTGGGTGGGGGTTGGTTTTGTCATTGTGAACGATTATGCATGGGTTTGCAAAGAAAACCAATGCATAAAGAACGCGCGCCACAGGGGAGGAAAAATGAAAGCATGTGGGGTAAAAAAAAAACGCGAGGTCGCCAAGAAGGGTGGTTCTAGGGGGGACACCAAGGTTTCAATTTCAGTGGCGGGGAAGAAGAAGGACAGAAGGCTTGGGTGTCAAATTTAAAATGGTTAGAGGAGGTGGGGTTTAAGGGGTTAGAGTGACCTCAACCGGTAAAACATTTTTATTTGGTGGAGGAACTGAATACAGAGTGCCTTGTAGAGGTTTTTTAGTGAGGCAGCCAAAAAGGGTCTGATGCCGAAAAAAAAAAAATTTAAAAAAAAAAGAAAATTTTATATTGGAAAAAAACTAAGGGGGGGGTAAAACTTTTCAATGTAATCACAAAAAATTACAAAGGGTCATTTGACAAAAAAACCCAACCACCCACCAACGTTTATATGGACAAAAATGGTGGGGAAGTCAAGAAAAGAGATTTCGCCAGGGAAAACTCCTTGAATGAAAAGGAAGGGGACCTATGCCGCCTGTTGAGGGGGGGTGTTAGAACAGTGTATAAAGTGGCGGGTTTGAAATTGATTGGGGTTTTGGGTGTTGAGTGTTCAACATTGGGATCGGATGAAGATGTGTGGAGGGGTTTTTCAGGTCAAACTCCAAGTGGGGGGATCGGCTAGGACATAATCTGTGTGAAAAATCAAGACCCAGGAAAAAAAACTCTCTTGGTCATTTTTCGAGCTGATGTGGGGGGGGGGGGGGGGGGGGGGGGGGGGGGGGTTATCCACAAAAGAAAGAAGGATCAATGGATGTGCTTGACATTTTCGGTACAGTTCAAATAAAAAACCACTTTGGGCTGGGCGGGGGGGGGGAAAAAGGTAGGGGTCCAAACCAACCAACACAAAGGGGGAAAGCGAAGGGGACTATTTTAGTTAGGGGGATGTACTAAAAGGGGGGAGATCATCGAGTTTTGAGGGTCAAGACTCAGGGTTTCGAAAATGGGGGTGAACAGGGGGAGGGGAAAAAAAAAAAAAAAAAGAGGAACTTTTGTGAAAAAAATAATGGAGACTTAACGGGGGGGAACTTAATATTTGCACGAGGGAAGGTTATGAGGCCCGTGGCCAATTGTAAAAATGTTGCGGTCATCCTTTGAGCAGGGGCAGGGAGAAACAAAGTGGGGGGGGAAAAATCGATCGGGTCATCATTATGAGAGCAGCGATCTGTAACATGATTAATAATTGGAAGGGAGAAACGAAGGTCGGGAGCAAAAGTGAGAGGGGAGGGGAAAAAGAGAGATACAGCAACACGGGAGGGGGAGTAAAAAGATGAAGTTATATATACGAGAAGTAGAAAGAAAATTAGGAAGTTGCAGAAGTGAAAGACATTGTTAACAACTGTTTTTAAAGGACTCCGTAATCTCTGATTTGAGGTGAAAGTTATAACTATTAGACAAAGTAGTGGACAGAAAATTAAAAAGAGGGGGCGGGTCGGCCATTATCAGCCGAAAATACCCGCAAACTATTAAAAGTCCCCGTTTAAACTTAGAGGTTACAATTTCTCCCCAAATCACGACATTCTTCACTGCAACACCTCAAGCAAACACTCGCTGAATCAGAAAAACAAGGTGTACAGCCTTGGTAAAAGTACATAGAAACAAATATGTCAAGTTGGGGGGGGGGGGACCATTTGTTGGGGTTGTGGTCTGAAAAAGAAAGGTGTCAAAAAAAAAAACAGGAGTAAAGAAAAGTTGGGGGAAAAAAAAAGGGCAAAGCTAAAATGTAAAAATAATATAAATTCTTGCTGGGGGGAGGCAACGAATTAGGGCTGCGACAGGGGATTGTGGGTCAGGGTTAGCAGAAAGAAAAAAGACAAAAACATGTCCAACGTAGAAAACAGAGTATGTTTCAACAACAAACCGCTCGAAAAAAGAGACCCATTGAAGATGGCCAATTTTACCCTCTCAACCACAATCACACCAAAAAAAAATTTGCAACAATACAAACTGGCAAGCCATGGCTAAAAAGGGGGGGAAAAGGCGGTTGTAAAATAGAGCGATTTGACTTGGTCAAGGGGGGAGTGATTTTACTGGAAAAGGTATCTGGCTAACCTATCAAAATGTCATCAAAAAAAAAGGGAAAGGAAATGAAAGATTTGAAGGGGGGGCTGGGGAAAACCGGAAATTGCACCAAGGGTTTGTGTGGGGTTCAAAAAAAAAGATGTGGGCCGACGTCCATCCTAAACTCAAAAAGAGGTTAAGCTTGTGGGTCGGGTTGAAAAAGGTGGGGTTGTTTTGCCTTGCCAAGAAAAGGTTTTCGGACAATAATAACAGCAAATAGAAAGATCTTCAGAAGGCATCAAAGCTGGTTTTAAAAGGGAAGGTGGGTGGGTCCAGAGACCACTCTGGGAAAGACCCATCGCGTCGTAATTAACTTCCTCGAATGGGCATCAAAACAAGAAATTTTTCTGTAAAGGATCAAAAAGGGAAACGAAAGGGAAACGGGGTCCTCGAAAAAGGACTTGGCAGGCACTGAGAGTTGTTCTCGAACCATCTTGTCATTTTCTTCAAAGGGGAGGAGCGGGGTCTAGTGTAACGAGGGGAGGAATGAAACCCTTACTAGAGACACCGGACAAAAAACGGGGTTGGGAAAAAGGGGGAATTTACAACATTAAAATCTCAGAAGGGGACTTAACGCTGCCCTTGGGGTGAGTACTAGGGGGACCACTCCAGGACGTGGGGGGGGAATGTGACTCTTTGGTTGGGTCGAAGTGTGGCAGGGGGGGGGGTCTCACATGTTTGAGGAGATGGGGATTGCATATTGGGTGACGTGTTGGGAGGTGCCGGCATCTATCAGAATAAAACCGCACGGGGTCTGTAGAGGCGAAGCACATTGCGGATGCGGGGAAGCTGGTACACTCTAAAAATAGCAAAATTGCTACCTTATACGGGGAGTCTACCTATATGTAACTGAATTTTTTGGGGGGAGCGCAGTCACGGGGGGTACTGAGGCACTTCTGCGGAAACTTCATCCCTGGGAAGGATGTTTCAGAGGGGGGGGGAAACATAAGACGCAAAAGTGGGGGTCTGGTCGAGGAAAACCTGAACAAAATGCCTCAAAAGAAGCAAACGACTTTCGTTAAGAAAACAGGCAATATCTCATTCGGACATGGAGGAGTTGGGTATTTACAAAGTAAGGGTATGAAAAGGTTCACTTGGAAAGAAAGAGAGGGGGGGTGAATAAAAAGGGCTTGGAGCGGCAAAATATCGCTAAAAGTGCTCAAGATCTCTAAAGTCAAGCAGAAGGGGTATGAGGAGGGTAATAAAACCGGGTGGATAGACTTACAAAAAAGCACCTAATTGGGAAGAAAGGGAATCACAAGGAAAAACATCTATCAACTTTTGAAGATGCACGAATCGAGGAGCCTTAAAAGGTTTACAATGAATTGGCAGCATTGTTCCTAACTGTTTGTAAATAACCAAAAGACTCCTTCCGGGGGTAGTATCCGAACGCCGAAGATGGAATACTGGACCACTCTCCCCGCCAAAAGGGGATGGGGGACAAATATAACTGAGCCACAGAGGGGCTAGAGACTCGAGATTGGGAAAAAACTTGGGGGGGACATATGGGGGACCAATTAAACTGCTCGCATTAGTTTTACAATGAGAACTGAGCGTAAGAACAACATCCCGAACGTGTGATATATAAAGCACCTTCCCTTAGAAAGGCCGGTCTTCTCCCGCAAAGAAGGGTTGGGTTGGATGAGATCTCATCTGGATAAAAGAGCGCCAGCTGAGCAAAAAAGATTACACACCGAAAAGGAAACTAAGTCAAACCCCTCTCCCTCCGCTAGGTTCCTCCGCCTCTCGTCCCCCCCCACACAAGCCGCTGCTTTCTACCTCAGAGACTTTTTCCCGGGAAGTTCGGTCTCGTGGGGTCCGATTCTGGGGGAGGAAATACTTGGTAAGAGTTGGCTCTTTTTTGATCAAGGGGGGAATCAAACGACAGTCGGTTGCAGTGCACAAGAATGCTTTGGGGGCGTCTTACTGTTAACGGAGCATAATAACGCTTTATGTATGTGGGCGGAAAATGACTTATGCAATAATTGAGGAAGGGTTTAAAAAAAAATCCGGAGAGGGCGGGAAACGATGAAAGCTGAAAGTGTGGGGGGAAAAATGCTCACAAAGATTTAAATCTAAGATGAAATGAGAGATGTTCAAAGAATGGGGGGGGGTTTGTGGGGGGGGGGGTACAAAAATTAAAGGACTTGGCACGTTGTCCGGTCACTAACATTGGAACTGATCTTTGAGGAAAAATCGTCGAGTCAACTGGGAGGGAAAACCTGGGGAAAATGGGAGGCGGTGGAAGAGGGAAAAGTAAAGCGCTGGGGCAAAAAGTGGAAGGGTTAGAGTCGGGAACTTTATTGGAAAATCCAGGGGTGGGGGAAGAAAAGAATTCTGTCTGTGGTTATTTACAAAGGGGGAAGAAAACGGGCTGGCAGGTGGGGAGGAGCTCGGGGAGGAAGGGGAAAGGGAAGAATTCCAAAGAAGAGTGTCGGAAAAGGAAACTGAAACTAGTTAATCATCTTTTACAAAAACCAGGTCTCGGTATTGTCATGGGTGTTTGTAAGGGGCTTTGGCGCAATTTGGGAATGGGTGGGAAATCTGCAGAACAGGTTGGGAGATGGGCAAACTTCAAGATTCAAGGTTCGTGATGAAAAAGGTGAAGAGACAGGAGAAAAGAATAAAATGTCTTTCAAAAAAAGGCAAGGATTAGGCTACAGGATTGTAAAAATTGGTACTTTTTGGAAAAATGGAAGGGGTACCAAAGCTGGGGGGGGGGGGGGGGGGGGGGGGGGGGGGGGGGGGGGCGGGAACAAGGATGGGGATCCGGAAAAAAAAAAAAAAAAAAAAAAAAAAAAAAAAAAAAAAAAAAAAAAAAAAAAAAAAAAATGAAAAAAACGACAAGAGCGGGGGGTTTTCACTTGTAAGGATCGTGCCTCCCCAACAGCGGGGCAAAAGGGAACTGCCTTGGGCTCCTCGCAACTATGAGGAAAACAAACCGGAACTCAACGCAACGAACCTCGGCAACACCTGACAGATGTCGTGGGAGAAAAAAAAAAAAAAAAAAAAACAACCCCAAAAAAACACAAAACAAAAAAAAAAAAACACACCAAACAACCCAAACCACCAGAAAAAAAAAAAAAAAAAACCAAAAAAAAAAAAAAACCCAAAAAAAGAAGACAAACCACTCTAAACAAGGCGAACGAATGACACAACTTAGAGAGTGGACGCTCCCATTGTAAAAGGATGGCAAAGCCCAGGGTAGCACAGGTTGGTTCTAAAAGATGAGAAGGGGGTTGCAGTGAAATGGACAAACTGTTGATAGCAGCAGAGAAACAAAGGGGAGGGGAAAAAGGGGCTTGTGGGATTTGAGAGAAAAAACGCTAAGAAAACAGGGTGTCAACTATGCAACCATCTTTTAAGGGAGTTGGTCCACTAAGAATCAAAGGTCGGGGCTTTAAAATTATAGGTTAAGTTAGTTTGGGGGATAGAAGGGGGTTTCCACCACATGAGAATATTGGAAGAATTCTGGGGGCCTTGCCTCTTGGGGAGCTTAGGGGGCAGCCAACCAAGGGGTCGGCTGCCCTACCCCACTTTCCCCCCTCCCCCCTTGAAAATAGTGCACTGGCAAGCTGGGGGTCACCTTCTGGGGGGGAAAAAAAAAAAAAGTGGGAACATTCACTGTTCGTTGGGCTGACTCGGGTGAAAAAAAAAGAAATTGGGGTCTCTGAGGCGAAACTGCCAGGTCCAAGTCACTAGGACAGATTGCGCAGAATGACCCAAAAGGTGTGGGCACGGGGGGGGAAAAAGGGTAGTTGGCCGTGGGGGGGGGGGGGGGGGGGAGGGGGTGTGTTGTTGGTTTTTTTGGTAGGGGGAATCATTGATGGGAAAGGCTGGGGGAGGGAGAGGTATGGTCGGTAAAAGAAACACGGGTGGGGTCATAAAGGGAGAACATGACTGTTGCTGGGACTGCCCCTACTAAAATTGTGTTCTGTTTTTGGGGTGTGTGTCAGGCACAGAAACGGTCATTTTCGAGAAAAATAATGCGTGGAAGACCAAAACGAACAAGGTGAGGGACTTGGCTAAGGAAAAACTTGGTTCAATTAGGCGTTTTTACGATTTCCAGAAACACCAAAGAAAAAAAAAAAAAAAAAAAAAAAAAAAAAAAAAAAAAAAAAAAAAAAAAAAAAAAAAAAAAAAAAAAAAACAGGTCCAAACTCCCAAAAGGGACGAGTTTAGGTTCTTGGGGTCTGGGATGAACCATGGACACAAATGGTTTGCTGTGCAGGCGCATTTTTCTCTGGGGGGCAAATTGGGATGCCTACAATAGGGATGGGTGCGCCCAAAGAAGGGGCAGACGGTAAACAGGGGGGTGCTTGGACACAAGTAAAATGAAAAGGGGAGAAAGGCCGGGGCATGAGGTATCTGGGGCAAAGAGACGAAAAATACCCCACCCCCAAGCCTGGTGGGAGACGCTTTGAACAAGGCAGGGAGAAGTGAAAATTATTAACAAGCAGTAATGGGAAATGAAGAGGTTATACGCGGCTTTGCACAAACGTGAGAAAGGAGAAGAGGGGGAGA
>Ga0179593_1507318_pt1 | contig 11004 bp, 9 predicted proteins | sample CZODoug2_1_08_16_FD_185931 | JGI IMG/M metagenome (GOLD analysis project Ga0179593, IMG submission 185931) | Vadose zone soil fungal communities from Angelo Coast Range Reserve, California, USA - CZODoug2_1_08_16fungal (PacBio error correction) | ecosystem: Environmental > Terrestrial > Soil >...
AACAGCATCGAAACTGGATCCCTTAGGGAAGGAAGGAAAATGAATGAACTTTCACAGGGCAAAACAGGAACGAGGGCGCTAAACTAGTTGGAAGATCAGGAACACAGAGGCCTTCAATCTCTCGGAAGCGTGGATGTCCAGTAGCTCGCCACGCAAACCGTATGAGAAGTAAAAAGGCCTGCAAAAAAAAGCCGAAGAAAAGTCCTCAGTTAAAAGGGGTCTGGCCACATTTATGTTGAACGGCCGACGACTCACGAAGGGGAAAAAGCACCCTTTCAGTCGCGCGTTTATACGCGAAGGTGCGGTGCGAAAAGATTGCAGGAGAGATCGAGAAACAAACTGGAAGCAATCAGTGAAAAACAAAAAAAGCTGCAGGGGGGAAAAGTCCTTCACCCCTCGGAAAGATGACTGAGCGAAACGTGGACCCCCGAAGCCAGCGGACGAACACTCCGGGGAACAAAAGGCCTCTAACTAGGGCAAAAGTTGGGGACACTCAAAGCAAGGCATCGATGTCTCAGGAGAAATCGAACCGGGTGTGTAAGGGGGCAAAGGTACGGGTGTGAAGCCTAAAAAACGTTGGAAAAAGGTCGGATATAAAGGGAGGACTTGAAAACTGATCCGCAGAGAGCACCGTAGAACAGAGAGCAGTGTAAACATGGGAACAGAATAGCCTCAAAAGGATCAGGAGGGCGAACTAATATGATTGTGACGCAGAAAACTGGGAAAGTGGTCCACACGACGTGGGGGGGGTCCTAATCCCGGTAATAAAGGAAAAAGAACACCGGAAGGAAAACTGCAACCTAAGAAAAACGGCCAGCCGGGTGGGGAAGAAAAAAAGTCAAAGTAATTGAGCGGGACCCCATGAGATCGGGGACAAATTGACCGGGAAAGTTCGAATGAACGATTTCGAGGGAAAAATCAAGGACGAAGCAAGTGGAAGGACAGGGGGCAAAACTTAATAAGAGATCAAGAAAAGGACCCCTGGGAACCTCAATCGGCAGGTCCCACCGAGGGTGGAACATTCGAGGGAATGCCGTGGTGCCGGTGAGGGAAAGACGGGGGCAACGGAATCGGTCGACTCAAAAAACACAAGTCCGAAAAGGGATGAACTGTCTTGGCAAAGGAGAAGAAAAGATGGGAGGGATGGGCGCAGAAGAAGAGAACTGGTACCAACACACTCCGATGGGGGGCTTGGGGCGACCATCACATGGATGAATAGTTCCGATGACGACGGCCATTGGGAAAAGGGGAACAAAAGCAAGACCAGGGGGGGTCCAGAAAGTCCCACGTGGAAAAGGAAGGGTGAAAGAAACGACCAGAAAAAAACGGTGGAAAGGTGTTACCGGACCATTTAGAACGGGCCGGCACCCCAGGCGGAAAGGTCAAACGTACGCCCCTGGGGTCGACCGTCAAGAAAAAAGAGAAAAAAAACTGTGAAAAAGGCGAGAAACTGGGCACACAGACATGCTCATCATGTGGACCAGAACCGAAAACACTGACCCGGTCCAAAAAAGACTTTCGCAAAAAAAGGACGGAGAAAAAGAGGTTTGAGGAACAAGGAAAAACGTGGGTGGAAAAAAGCAGGCGAGAAAGAAAAAGGTTTCACCCTCTGGGACAGGGCGCAAAAAGACACGCTGACGCAGGGGTGAAAAGACAGATCCGCGCGAAAAAGGCAAGGACAGAAAAAAGAGGTTCCCACAAAAAAAGCAGAAGGGGTGTCAAAGGCACGGGACAAATTCGCCGTCCCGCACCTCCCGTTGACAAAACTGCAAAAAACCAGATAAAAAAACGCGGTGTCAAGAACCCTCGTGTTGGCAGGGGGGAAGGAGAGGTAATCCCCGAAAATGGGACTCCTGACCGCTTACCAAATGCAGCCAAACGAAAAACAAAAGAGGGGCGGGATACACAAGAGGAGGAAAAAACCGAAACTCCCAACGACGGGAGCCTGTGAGAAGGGACCCTTGAACGTCCGTTGGGGAAAAACGCGCAGTACAACGTGGACTCAGGCGAACGTCGAACTCCAAAAAAGCCCGGGATTCGGACCAGCATATATCATAGAAAAAACAAACAAAAATTATTGGAGGGAAAGAAAGAGAGATGAAAAAAAGGTCAGCCCCTGGGGGCACGGGACCAAAAGAAAGAATCAGGGGCTCTTGGACTTAGGAAAAAACGGAACCTGGAACTAACCGTAAGGGGACCATCCCACCTTAAGCCAGGCCGGAAAAACAGGCATCACGGGAGGAGGGAGAGGGGACCGTATCTTGTGCAGAAACAAGAGATAAAGCGGGGGGAAGACCGTAAAAAACTTGAGTAAATCAGGACGGAACAAAAGAACGCTGCCTTAAAAAACCCTCAGGATGAGGAACTGGGGGGAAGGAGACTCCAAATCTTGTAAACGGAAACGAACGAGAATAAAAACATCCCTAAATGAGGGGTAACAAAGTGTTAGGTGTAACTCCCATCCAGCCCAGCTTCTTGGTTTTCGTTGGACAGATTCTCGCCGGAAAAGGGGGATCATTTGCATCAAAAGGGGACAGACCATTCCCCATTTTTGGGAAAGCAAGCGGCGTCTTTCATCAGAAGAGTCGGTCGTAAAAAATCGTTCAGGCAAAAGGGAAAACATCAGAAGACGGGTCTTGTGGCTTCTTTCGGTAGAAGAAGACAAAGCAATCGGCCAAGGTTGGAAAAAAAAGGCCGGGTGAACACAGGGAAGGAGGGCGCGACGGGTGGGGAAACATCTTCGGGAGAGCCGAACGGGGGAGAACGAAGAAAAGTCGGAAAGGGAAGAATCAGCGATCAATGGCGACAGGAACTCAACCTTGTTGGGGGGTGGAGAAAAGGGAAAGGGTCCTGTACGGAGACGGTAGAAGGGGGCAAAAAGGCTGGCCTCCCCAAAAGTGGAGGAAAACCAGCGTCTAGAGTGCACGAAGGTGAATCGACCAGAAAGGGCGAGGTGGGGGGTAAGGGTTCAGCCAAGGGTACCGAACGTAGATTTCTTTGGCAGGGGGAAAACGAATCCAAGACAAAAAAGGGCAATTGGGGCCAAAAAAGGCATCAAGTTTCACTTTGGGGACAGACTGCCCGGAAGACAGGAGAGCAAGGGAAGAAAGCGCTAAGCAAAGGTTACGGACCGCGTGAAAACATGAACCGGTCGAAGTTGGGCGTTGGCGGGAGAAGGGGAGGTATCCCACGAGGAAACGAAAGGGTCCCGTCTCGAGCAAAGGGGAAGAGAGCCAAAATAAGGGGGGGAAGGGGAAGCAAAGGACGAACTTAACAGAAACCGCAAACGAGGGAGTGCGTGCAACTAGGGACACCCGGTCCCGCCCAGGTGGGGTCTAGCCTCGGGGAATAAAGCCCCAGGCTGATGAGTCCAGGGAGAAAAACGGGCGGAATCCCACCGGGAAAAGTCATAACCCGACCACCCAGGGGGGATCAAAAAGAAACCATCTCAGTCTGCAGAAATGTTACCTCGCCTTATCGGAAGAAAGGGGGGGATAGGGTACCAGGGGCACAGTCCGGAAACCAAAGAAGACAAAGTCCGACGTCAGAACAGCGTAGAGGGGACAAAGGAGGCAAGGAAAAAAAAGGGGGGGTACGATCAAAAGAGTCCAAAAAATGCGATTCTGGGAAAAAAAGGGCTGCAACCGGGGCAACAGGTCAAAAAAAAGGCCCGTTGGTGGGTCCCCCGACGCGGGTGTCGCGGCGCGGGGGTCAAGGGCACTGACCATGTGGGGCACGACAAGAAGACGGCGGGGGAGCGGGGTCTGGATGGACGTCAGCAGTGTTCAGAAAGAGAGTCTCAGAAGGTAATAGATAGGGGGGGGGAGGGGAAATTGTTCGAAACAGGATCACGCAGGGGTCGAAAAAAACCTAACAGGTCAAGCACCTACATTTACGGCGGGAGATACACAGTAAGGTTACGCAAAGAATTGCCGACACGGGGAAGTAGGCCCCGTAAGCCGGCGTCAGTCAAAGACCCGGGGGGCGAATAGATACATAACACACACACGAACATTCAAACGTGGGGGAAAAAAAGTTGGTCTATTAGACTGACGAGCATAATAAAAGAGAAAAAAAACCTTTCCGCTTTAACAAGATTAGGTTGGGTGTCCCCGCACCGCCCTGGGACATAAAGTCAAGCGCAGACGATGGGAAGGTAATCGACCTATGGCAGTGGTGATATAGGAGAGGACAAATCAGCGCCCATGGGTTAAAAAAGGCAGGAAAGGAGTCCCAATATGTTGCTAACAAAAGCCTTCGGAAAAAAACTGAAAAGCAATCGACAGGTGTGCCTTCAAGAGTAGTGTGGGAGGTTGTCTAAGATCGACAAAAAATTGATCGGAAAAAAAGGGGAGCCATCCGCCGGAAAAAAGTAAAAGGGGCAAAGTGGGAGGGGGGACAAAATTGATGGTCTCTACAGAAAGTTAAGGAGCCGGAAATGAACTTTAACAGGGGAAACGCTTTGGGCTAAAGGAGGGGGGCGAGAGAGCGAGAATCGAGCCAAAAGAACTCCAAAAAACGGAGAAAGACTCAGAAACCAGGCGGAAACACGTATCTGTATCCCAACAGGGTAAGACGGCCCATACCGACCGCGACCACGAGGACCAGTTGTAAAAACCGCTACGACTAAACCAACAAGGTGCAGCCCGGGTCAAAAGGCCCGCAGATGGCCGCGGGCGAAAAAGTCTAACAGGGGGGTGGTTGCGGACAACGAAGAAACGTCCGAAAAACGTTCAAAGAATTCGGGAAAACGGTTCGAGTCGACTGGGGAAACTTGAATAGGGAAGCCGCAACGTCAGGCGCTGGGACATCGGCCAGACGAGGAGAAGAATAACGGTGGGACTGGGGTGCTTGTGGGGAAAGAAACGTGACCGGTGGATTCAAAGACCCGTACGTTGGACAACTCTAGAAAGGGAAAGGCCGACCAAAGAAGCTACGTAAGACGGCCTACTACAACAAAAAGGCTCCGTGGAAATGTAAAAGGAGTCACGTAGCGGCCCCGACAAACGGATCTGGAACTGGTGAGGTTAAAAAAAAAAAAAAAGGAACTATTTCATTATAATTAAAAAAAAAAAGGGAAAAAAAAAACACCTCAGAGAAGGCCGTTGCGGTCAATGGAAGGGACGACCCAGCCCCTCGCTCCACCTTTAAGCACGAACGGGGAAAAAACGGGACTTGGCCCCTGAACCAAGGGGGGACGTGCTCAGAAACATGTTGGCGGTTAAAAAAAGTTATGAACAACGGCCGGGAGAGCCTTGGGGAAAAAAGAAAAAAAAACAGTTCAACAAAAAGGGAAAAAAAAGGCCTTTGGACAAAAAAGAGGAGAGGTGGGTGGAGGATGGATCAAAAAGCTAAGTGGGTGATAACCGGAATAAAAAGAACCCTCATCCAAAGATTGCATTGGGGAAGTGCAGAAGAAGTCAGCCCGACATGGAACAGCCGTGTGCCCAGAACAAGGAAAAAAGTAACGACTGTACACGCATTGAAGAGAAAAACAGGTGAAATGGGTTAAGGGGTCAGGATAAGGGAACTAGCGACAAATCGAAATGGGCAGGAGGGACCAAGTAACTCGGTCGCAGCCCCCCGTGGTGGTTAAAAAAAGGGAAAAGACGCCGAACTCTTGCTGGCACCTGCAATGAACGCCCTCGGGCAGTGCGAGGGCCACGCGTCCGGACCGCACGTCGACCAGAAGAGAGGAAAGGGGAAAAAGGAAAAAACGCTGAGGCCCGAAAAGCTGTTTCTTTGAAAAAAATCTCGAAGGCGGGGGGGGTCCCGATAACACGCAAGCAAAGAAATATGAGACTGGTGGAAAAAAATCTAAAGAAAAAAAAAAAAAAGGGATTGGGTAACCTCGGCCTGGTTGGGGGAAAATCTACCAGACGATCGATTTATACTTAAAAACGGAAAAACGCAAGGAGAAAGGAACTTGAAGGTAGAAGAAACTCGTAAAATTACTGAAAACACGTCGCCTAGACTTCCGGCCCAGAAGGCGACGTCTGGGGGGGGGGGGCCCTGAAAAAGGGAAAAAGGGCAACCGCCCGGGGGGGGGTTGGGTTCATATAAAAAGAAAAAGGTCACTAACACGCGGGGGGAAAAAAAAAAAAAGCTAAACCCGGCGCCGCACAATCTAATAAATAAAAAAACGACACAAGCAAGGACCCCCAAAAAAACCTGGGCGAGGTCCCCATGAAAGGGTTTTTCTTAATGTGAATCGGGGGAGGGAACGAGAATCGTAACAGTCAGGGTCCGAAAACAAGCCCTGCGTGAACGTCGAATCAAGACTAAACACAACACGATTAAGAGAAGGGAGATATGAAGCCCGCCAAGGGCCTACAACGAGGGGGGGGAGGAAGTCTGATCGCGAGCTAGATGGACTGGGAAACACCGAAAAGAAACAAAAAGACTAAACCGTAAAGGAAAAAGAGCCCAACGTCCCTCCCCATGCCGGGAGGAATTACAGGCAAGTGGTACGAGTCTTGTGGGGAACCAGAGCTTGTGCTCAAGGCCCGATCCAAAATGGGGAAAACGAGTAGTAAAAAACTTATGTGAGGGATTGATGAAAAAAAAGATACAACAATACGAAACCAAGGGAAAAACGAATTCACTCCGCAGTGAACGGCGATGGGCGGAGAAGTGTCAAGGGGAAAGCAGATGAAGGAAAGGGAAAGAAGGGGGTCGCGTTTGAAAGGACTCCCACTTCGCGTGGGGACGTCTTGTCGTCGTGAAAACAAGCCTCCTCTCTCACGGCAGGAAGGGAACACCATCTTGAGAGTCCATCCATGCAAAAAAAAAGTGGGGTGGGGGTTGTTTGGGCGACAAAAGCAAAAAGCGGTGGAAGATCGCGACACGGGTTATCGGAAACCATGAACCCACAGTTGGTTTTGTGGGGTGGGTGGTGTGTGGGTGGGGGGTTGGTTTTGGGCTCGGAATCTCAAAAAGACAAAAAAGAAAAAGACACGGGTAAATCATCTTAGGGCTTTCTTTCACAAGCAGTGGGGACAAGGTTTGGGAACAACCTGAGAGTTCTATGTATGAGGGGACCAGGTGACCGCGTCGGGCAGGGGGAACACCAAAAATGCGGGAGATCAACTGGGCCATTGGAAAGGGAGAAGTAAAGAACTCATGAAATAGGAAAGGGGAAAAAAAAAGGCTAATTGGGGGGAAGAGGAAAGCTCAGGAATCAATTTCTCCTGGAAGCATTGACCAAAAGGGGGGGGCTTCATAATGCAATAAGTTGAAAATACAGAACGTCACAGAATGTCCAAGGACGCCCAAAGGACAAAACAAATTGGGGGAAACATCGGGGGATCAAACACAGAGTTGAATGGACCGGGAGGGAACCCAAGTGAACAGCGTCAGGTGGGTGTTAAGGACGGTACATACAAGTGAGGATTCTTAAGGAAGAATAACAAAATACAAAGGGGGAAGTGTGTGCAAATAAGAGACAAACGTGGGGGTCGGACTTGGTGTGCAGGAAAAGGCCTCAACGGCAGGGACGAGGAAAGATCAAAAGAAAAAAAATCCTCATGAAAAAGGAGGCAAACTTGGTACGGAAACGCGTCAAAAGACAAGGGGGGGGAAATTTGAAGGGGATGAGAGAGGAGTTAAAAAAGGATACTCCAAGACTGAAAAGAAAGGGCCGTCGGCGAGGACATAAGTGAGACTTCGCCCAATATTGAAAGTTCAAAAGGAAACGAACAAGTCCCTAAAAGGTCCTCTAACCGACACGCGTACGGGGGAAGGAGTAATCACTTCCCAAGGGGGAAAACGGGAAACGACCAGGTGCGGACGGAACATGCAGTAAGAAAATCTTGGGACGTATAGGTGAGGTCCACAAGTACGAGAGACACGTTGCAACTGTAAGAAAACCCGGGGAGAAAAGGGAGGCAGAAAAAAGAGAACAAGACGTGGGGAATCTTAAAGACAGAGGGACTCACAAGAGCTTCGTTAAAGGGAGTAGGAAGAAAAAGGTTTTGTAACTCGCAAAGAAGAGGAAGACGGGATAAGAGAAACGGAAAGAAAGTGGTCATTGAAAAAAAAAAGTAAGGGACCGAAGAAAAAGTGAAACCAAGGGCGCGGGGTAGTGCTTTCCCAAAAAAAGGGAACGTAACAAACAACGTTTGTTGGAAAAAGAAGCCGAACTCTCGGGGAATCGATGAGAGAAGAAGACGTTAGAAAAAAGTTGGGGTGGGAAACCAAGTTTCGAAGCTTTGGTAAAAAAGGGACGCGGGGAGACGAAACGGGGGAAGGGGGACCCAGTTTGGGGTCAGGCTTCAAAAGATCGCGGAAAAGAGGGGCGACGAGGGCTTAAAACATGGTGGGGGTTTCGCAGGAATAAAAAAGAACCTTTCAGGCGATCAATCAGACGAAGACTAAAAGGAAACAAAACCCCCCACAACAGAGACCTGCATGAGACTCGAACAGTTTAGAAGAGTTTCCATCAATCCCCCCACCGGGGAAAATGCAGAGGAGGAAGTCAGGACGTCCCCTCAAACATCTAAAGGGGGACGTCCCACGGGGGGGAAAAAAAGGAGGAAATAGAGGGAAGCAACGGTCGTCTGAACCTGACGGCTGATGGTCCTTAGGATCCAAACCAAAAGATCAGTCGGTGAAAGGGGAAACTCGTGAGGTGAAAGGGGCGACCTACTAGGAAAAGGGGGGACACGGCCCGTACAGCAATTCTTAGTGGGAAGAAGGCCTGGAAGGGAACGCAATGTTGCTAAAAAAACAGATCCTCCAAAAAAAAAAAACCACTTAGAAGGGAAGAATAAGCGGAAAAAAAGAGAAAGCTTACAAGCTGCCGCCCGATGAAAGGGGGAAGGTAAACAACTACGAAAAAAGTGACTCCGGAAAAAAAACGGTCCTCTTCAAGGGCACTATTTGCAGCAAGCGAAAAAAAAGGGTCCTACAGAAAGAGCAGGGGAGATTGGAGAAACAAGAAAGGATGATATCAGGGGAATGTGAACATCCAAACCTAAGGGGGTACGAGTTAAAACCCCTTTCGTTCACCTTTAAAGGGTCAAAAGAAAGAAGGAATTAACGGAAGGAAGAAGGTGAAAAGGACCGTTCAGGAGGGGGAAAGCGTTTATCGCTTCACTGTTAGGAAAAGGAGAAAGAGGAATCGGAAAAAATGAGAAATAGGCGAAACAAAACCTTCTTGAAAGAAAAGGGACCCGACCCCAAAAAAACTGAAAAAAAAGGAAAAGCAAGGGAGGAGCGACAAAAGGGGAAAAAGGAATGAAAGGGCGAGCACTCTCACGGGGGTGACCCCCACCGGAGGAGTAAAAAGTCAAAAAAGGGGGGGTGGGTGCCGCAACGGGGGAAAACAAGCATAGCCGCTTTTGGAGGAGGGAGAAGGCAAAAACTGGGGGTGTACGTTCACCAGAACCCGGAAGCCCCGAAACCGAAAGGGTCCTGATCCGGAAAAGGAAAAAACGGAAGAAATGGACAAACTTAAATAGAGAAGAAATGGGTGAAACAATAAGGCGCGAGAAACATTTCTCCAAGAAAGAAGCGAGGACATGAGAGAGGGCGTACGAAAGTCAGGGGGAGGGGTCGCCAAGGGTACCGGTGGTGGGTATAAGACCGAAGGGGGACTGTAAAAAAAATCGGGGATGAAGAAAAAGGATAGACTCCTCTGAAGTCCACGAAGGGGAAGCCCAAAAACGCAGGGTAACGGGAGCCGTGGGTCAAAGCCAAAGGGAAAAGGAAAGTAAAAACGTTTCAGAAGGGGGCCGGATCGATTTGACGGGGGGAGGGGGGAGAAATGAAAAAAGATGCGATATTCACTAAAGAACTCTCACACTGCGGGCAATGGAAGGGGGGGGAAAAGGGGGGGAAAGACACGCGCTGGCACTAAAAAGTGAACAAAGGTAACGAAAGGATAAACCGGGGAAGAAATCTTGTCGGAGAGGCCGGGGTTTTCATGGTATAGAAGGTCCACGAAAAAACTTCAGGAGCGCGTCCCCGGCTCAAGAAAAAGTCCGAACAAGGGAAGGAATGGCTGGTCAACAAGGATAGGGATGAAAAGTATGTATCTCATTAAAGCGACGGAGGGGAAAAAATTGAAAAACCACACGAACGCACAAAAGTTTCAATGGGGAGGGAAGGGGGGTCCAACAAGGGAAAGTAAAGAGCATTTGGGGGGAACAAAAATGCAACACTTCCTACGACAGAAGGGAAAAGGTCCGGCCAAATTGCATCTGACAAGCCCAACCGTTTTAAAGGTGAAAGAAACAGTGAGAAGGAGGGGAAAAAGCGACCCCGCTCTCCGTTGAAGAGGAAAGAGGTCGTAAGCCCTGTTCGATTCAAAAAAGGAGAGCCGAGGGTGCACAGAGAGAAATGAAAGTGCAGAAAACACGAAAAGCAGGAAAGTGTACAAACCGGGCCGGAAAAGCTGCACTGCAAAAGAGAAACGAAATATCTCTTAGAAAAAAAAAAGAACGTACGTGAAAAAAGCTGTCTGGCGTACGCCGGAAAGGTGGTATTCCTAAAACGAGAGGAGATAAGAAAGCCGCTGGCAATCGCGAAGGTATGGGATGGAAAGATGGCAACTGGTGTTTGAAACAAGAGATCAAGCAAGATATTGGGGGGAACAGACGGACACGGGAAAAAGCCTCTGGTGGAGTTAAAATACGCGGAACAAGAGTTGGATCCGTAAGAGGAGGGAAGTAACGGCCCAACGGCGGAATAACCATGAGCAAAAGACCGTAAACAGGTTTTGCGCATCAAAAAACGACGTTGGTTTTTGTGAAGGGGTAACTGATCCCTAAAATGACTACTAAAAGAATACCACAAAATGACGATCCCGGGAAAAAAGCGGAACAATGCGACCGGGGATTAAGCGAAACAAATGGCGGAAAAACCCTTCTGGGAGAGCCAGGTTGGGGGAAACGGGCAATTACCGGGGGGGTGCGTCCCTTGTGGAGTCAAACTTGAGAAAAAAAGGCTGGAGAAGAAAGTATAACCAAATTCTTCATAGGAAAAAAAAGGGAAAGGTAGGGG
>Ga0179593_1608231_pt1 | contig 11004 bp, 18 predicted proteins | sample CZODoug2_1_08_16_FD_185931 | JGI IMG/M metagenome (GOLD analysis project Ga0179593, IMG submission 185931) | Vadose zone soil fungal communities from Angelo Coast Range Reserve, California, USA - CZODoug2_1_08_16fungal (PacBio error correction) | ecosystem: Environmental > Terrestrial > Soil >...
AACATTATCCCGGGAGGAACTTGATTAATTTCATTATTACGGGAAAGAGCTTGCAGTCCTTATCGAGGGGAAGGAAGAAAAGGAGGTGAGGCTTCACTCGAAAGGTGGTTATATCTTAAAGGGGAACTTACATCATCTTGGGAGTAAGAGGAAATAAACATCAGGGGGGGCGTTTTTCATTACAAACTTTGACGGGAAGTGCGACAGTGATTTATACGGAAAGGGGGGGGGTCACAATATCAGCATTGGAAGGGAATCAGAAGGGGGGGGAGAGGACGGGATTTCATTCTCTTTATTTTGAGGGAGACTAGCCTTCGGATGAAAAGAGAAGAAAAACAAGAGAACACCAGTCAATGAGAAAAAGAGGAAAAAGGAGAAAACTTTTAAACCTTAATGGGGTTTGCCTGCTTAGGGGAAATGATTCTCGAACGAAACAGAAAGTTCCCTTTCAACTCATTGGGAGGGGGACAACGTCAAAGTCAACCTAAGGGAGACACATTCCGAAGGAGACAGGGGGGGAGGGGGGAAAAAAGGGTTTAAGAAGGATTCACCATAGTAGGAAGGGGAAGGAACCAACCGGGGAAAGGAGTCCAGCAATTTTAAAAAAAAAAAGAAGAGGAACCAAGGAAAGTCGGAGAACTCCTACTCCCACAAAAGGAGAGAGGAGGCCACTGAATTTTGCCGACGGGAAAAAGGGGGGAGAGTAATTCCTTTCATCTAAGAAGGGTCATTCAAGGGAAAGGGAGGGGCTTTCTCTTGTCTAATCTGGAGAAAAGGGAGGAGAGAAACTTGCGGCATAACAAAAGGGACCAATAAGGGGGGGAAGAACATGTTTTCACTATTAGAAAGGACATCATCTCTGCAAAGCTTTGAAAAAAAAAAAAAAAGATGTGGAAAGAGGGGAAAAACTTCTCTCATAAGAGCATACCTCCGACTATTCTGGGAGAGGGAAGGGGAGATTTTTTGTTTCTACTGAGAGGGGGGTAAAAAGTGAAAGGTCTAGAACACTAAAAAAAGAGGAGTCTTTTCCGAAGGGGAGATTTGCAAAGACGGTTTTCGGGCGTTCTTCTGGAGGGAAAGGGGATTTTTCTTCATGATTGGTTTATTGGGGGCAGAGAGATGAGGGTTCTAAATCCGTACTTGTTGCTCCTAGCGGGTCTCGAGAAGAGCAGGGTTCCGGGTCTTGCTCTACTGATAGTGTTGCGGGAAAAGCGGGACAACCCCGCTTTTTTTCAGAAAACAGGAAGAGAGGGAAGATAACAACTGGACAGACTCGAGAAGGCAACTGAAGGGGTGGGAAGAGGAAAACCTCTTATTATCACTCCAAAAGAAAGGGCAGAGCACACAAGCCGTCATCTAAAGGAAGAAAGAAAAAAAACCAAGTGCGGAAATTTGGAAACAAAGGAGGGGGGATTTCTGGCTTTTTTCGAAAGTCATAGAGGAGGAAATTCGAGAAGTGGAGAGAAAAAAGGTGGGGGGACGAAAAAGGCGTTTCACGAGCCATTTCATTGAAAAATGAGGGGGGACGCAGAGGAGCGCGTTCCCCTGAGAACCCCGTTCCACATATTTGCCGGGAAGAGACTCTTGAAAAACTGGGAGGGGGGGGACTACAAGCGCGCCCTCATGGGGAAGGCACGCCAACTCATTTTTTCGGAATAAAATACGTAAAAAAAAAAACTGGAAAAAACGGAAACAATTTTAAACGGGGGGAGCAAATACTTCAAAAAGGGAAAAGAAAGAACGGCCAGATACGGTGGAGGGTTTTGGGGGAGACAGGAAGAAAAACAACAACACCTTATTAGGAGCAACAGGTCCTGTCTCCCACAAACGAAAGGAGGGGAAAGGTCACACTGTTTAAGTATTTTAGAAAGGAGAAAAATTCAGTCAGGAAAAAAGTTGGGGATATACATTTCTTTATTTCCTTTCAGAGGGAAGGTTGCGTGCAGTCTTTGCGACAAAAGGGAGGAGGGGACGCGATAGCGCTGAAACAGAAGATTGTACGAAGGGAGGGGCCCTTTAACTCCACGGGGGGGAAAGTGAACTCGATCCTCTAAGAGGAGAACAACGCTGTTTCAATTAAAAGGGGGAAAACTGCTGGGAGAAGGGTTAAGTTTCTTCCATCCCCCAAATTTAGGGGGTCGCGAACGAATGAGTACGAGTCACTCTAGGAAAAAGCAAATTTAAGAGGGAATAAGTGTCCTCACTTTTTTTCTGGGAAGATTTGATATTACGGAGGGGGGGGAAACGTAAAACAGTCTTGGAGGGAGGAGGTGAAGGGTGAAGGGTGTCGCTTTTCCGGAGGGGGGAGTTCCGAGGAATGCCGGCTGCTGCGGCGGGGAAGGGGAAAAAATGACGCTTAAGCCCAGAAGGGAGGAGCAAAACAGACCGGGAAAGGGAAGGAAGAGATCAAACTCCGAGAAAAAAAAGCTCTTCTTTGAGGAGAAAAAGGAAGTGAGAGGGGGTAAAAGCAGCTTCTAAATCATAGAAGACTAAACCGAGCACGTCGCGTTTGAAACGAAGAAGAAAATTACGTTTTGATGTTTCAAGAAGACAGAGGCGTAAAAATCGTACTTCTACCTTTCGCAGCGAATAGTCGGAATTAATGCAGGGGAGCTGGATGGCTAGAAGTGAGCGCAGTACGTGGGTAAAGAGAAGAGCTTTATTTCAGGAGCTCTGATCGTGACCTCCAAAGGGGGGGGAAGAGGATTCGAGGACAATGAGGGGAAGGTTGACAGTTCTTTCGAGGCACCGATTCGATAGAAAAGAAAAAAGCCCGCCGCCCCTGGCTTGAATCGAAGGGAAGGGGGAAAAGGTGGAAGAGGAAGAAAATTCTTCTCTCCACTTGAGGGGGGGATTCTGCGTCTTTTTCTCGAATGTCTGGGTGGGGCTTGGGCGGCAGCGGAGGTGTCTGGAAAAAAAGTGTTGCATTCTTCTTTGGGGGGGGTTTGGTTTTTCACTGAGGAAGTCGTGGGTCCACCACAGGAGGGAAACACTGCTGGAGGAAAGGGGGGGGAAAAATATGTGTACTTTTACGTTGTAGAAAACCACTGATTTCCAGGAAATGTCAAAGAAGAGAGAATTAAACAATGCATGGCAAAGCCCGGAAAAGGAAAAGTTGGATAATTCTAATTTGCAAAAGTGTTTGGGCTCTGTTTGGGAAAGGGGAATACGTATTGTCTCCGGAAGGAAGAGGGTTGTGCAGAGGGGGAGAGAAAAATCGAGGCCGCTCTATCCTTAATAAAAAAGAAGGGTTGATCCCCGATTGCCGCAGCGGAAGAGGGAAAGGAAAAAAAGGCACCGTTTCATCGCAACGTAGAACAAAAGGGAAGAAGGCGGGTTGGGAAAAGGCAGGAAAACTGATGAATTTTACGGGAAGAAAAAAGACACACTCTGTCCTTTTTCCAAGGGAGAAAGCTGCACCTCGATAATCTCAGCAAAGAGGCTGTCGGGGAAAGGAAGATGAGAAGAAGAAATATCATTATCACCAAGGAACGATCATTTTTATCAGAGAAGGGATTTACATCTCTCTCACAAAAAAAACGGGTGAAAGGAGGAGGGAGGAGGGAGGGGACTCTCGCGATATCAACATGATCCCTTCATGAACGTGAGATTTTTCAATGATTAAAGAAGGGGAAAGGCATAGAAGTGGGACGTGCCGAAAAAGAAAAGAGGATTGAAGAAGAGGGAGGGACTCTTGTTTATATCGGAAAGGAAACACTTTGGGAGGAATGGCTGAAAGAAGAGGAGGCGGTGTTTCTTACGTGGCACCGAATGAACGGTGAAAGGGGGAGGGGGGGGGGAAAAAAGGGGGAACGCTGCTTCATCGTTTATCAAAAGAAAGCCTATTAAGGAGAGGGGGAGGAAAGTAGGCTTGCATGCTATGGGGGGGGGGGTCGTAAAGGAAAAAAAATCCCTATAATGTATCCGGAGAAAAGAAGAAAAGCAGGGAGGATTAATCTCAACGTGAAACCTTAATTGGGGTTCCGGGGGTTGAAAAATGATTCTCTCCTCTTATTTGGGGAGGAGGGGACGGGTGGTGGCGGCTACAACGGCAAAAAAGAAAGCCAGGTATTCCCATCCGAAGGATCCCGTGGTGAGGGAAAGAAGGGGTTGCCAAAAGAATTCGAGGGAAAAGAAAAACTAAAAGAAGAACCATCCTACTAAGGGAGGGGAAAAAGAAAACAGCCGCCTGACGAAAGATCAATCAATAAAGAAATCTCCCAACAAACGGTGCTCTGCGACGGGGGGGAAGTCGTTGGCATTAAAGAAGGAATCGCACCAGGGGAGAGATTAAAAGATTTTTCTGAAACGAGTTACTTCTTTTATATGCTAATCGTTTAAAGAGCAGAAGGAAAAGAGGGTCTAAGAAAAGTGGGGGGAGCATCTCTCATCGGAGGAAAAGATTCATATATACTTCAGAGAGATAGTTCCAGTCCAGCTCAATCGTTCGATGTAACAGGGGGGGAGAGGGGGAAAGCCACCCTCTTCCAGCAGAATTACCGAAGAGGAAATGTCCGATTCACTTTGGAATGTAGGAGAAAAAAAAGAGAAGGGATCTAGCAACAATCAAAAAAGGGGAGTACGGTTGCCCACCGCGATGGAAAAGGGGGTTTTTCTGTTGTCCTTTCGGCGGAGGTTGGGGGAGAAAAAAGGTTTTGTTTTCTCATCAGCAAGGGGAAAGCCCGGGCGCGTTGGGAGAGGGGGTGGCTAAGCGCAGGGAGACAATCAGGAAATCGAGTTCTTTCTCGAAGGGAAAAGGCTTAGCGGCATTCTTGAGAAGGGGGGAACGAGTTTTTAATATCCTCAGCAGAAGGAGGAATCATTCCTTGGAAAGAGGGAGACAAACTGGAACATAAAGAACTTTTGTGCGGGGGGGGCGGAAATCAAACCTCTGAAGTATGAATCAAAACGGAACCGAGCACACAGCCTTCAGAGAAGAGGCCGACAGACCCAAGAGGGACGACAATTTTGGCGGATAAAGTAGCAAAAAAGGCTGAAGTGAGTTGGGGCCCGCGCGGTTTGTTATTGCGCGGGAGTGGTGTGATGGACTACGAAGGAGTCAAGAAGGATTAAAATTCATTGACAGGCGTTGGTCGCCGGAAAGGCGCGATCGCGTTCACAGAGCAGGGACCGGGGAAAAAAGATTTTTCATTTATTCGCGAAAAAAAAAAAACTATTGCGGGGAGAGGAAAAAAAACCACGGCCCTCATTGGGCAAAAACGGCAAGCACTTTGAGCAGTATTCTTTTAAAGGGGAAACAATTTGAACGGGGGAGGGGGAAAGGGTTCGAATGGGAGAAGATGAACCTTCCATTACGGACCGTACCTTTTCCCATCTCTCGAAAAAGAGGAAAAGATAGAGATTTTACAACGGTAAGTTCAAAAAAAAGTCCTTCTTATTCCACCTTGGGGGAAAGTGAGAAAACGTCAGCCTTTGGGGGGGGAAGTGGGCCCACCGATACAAGTGGGTTAAAAAAGTTAAGACGTGCCTTCTTGCTAACCCGGGGGAAGGAGATAGCGCTTAAACGAAAAGTGTACCCGCTTCTATGGCGAATACATACAAAAGAGGGGGGGCACGGGAAGGGAAGCGGGAAGTCAGTCTACACTCGTGTCAATGAAAGAGGTGCTTATTCGAGAAGAGGGGGAATAACCCAAATTTTGTAGGCTCGAGAAGGGAGAGGAAAGGGGAGTCGAGGCCACTCTAGAGGCCACGATAATCTTTCATCCGCAAAAGGGGGGAGGGACGACTTGGGGTCCTTTAGGAGAAAGGGGGCGGGGGTGCGGGGATGAAAAAAAAGGGGTTCACTTAAAACCAGCGGGGAAGTCAGAGTGGGGAGAGCAACAAATTGCGCTGGGGGGGAAAAGGGTCTGAGGGTCGGGGGGGGGGTATGAAAAAAAGTCCTTCTCGGGGAGAAAGTAAAAACTCGGGCTTGCAATTCCAGAATGAAGAGAAAACCTGCGTGAACAGGGAATATTTGCTCTTTAAGATTACAAAGTTGAGTCGAGAAAAAAGAAGAGAAAGGAACGACTCCAATTCCCGTGATGGGAAAAAGCATCGTCGAATCAGCATCAGAAAGCAAAAAAAAAGAAGAAAACGAGCGTGGTTCACCGAATCAATAAGAGGAAGGCAGTGGGGCTCAAGGGGGGTCTCAACTCTAATTCTAAATTTACTAAGAGCAAGAAGAGGAGGGGGGGAGGCAGCGGTCTGTTATGAGAGAAAGTTTGCATAAAGAGGGGGAACAGAGAGGGGATTGCTGTCCTTTATCTTTGCCGGAGAAAAGGGTTTCGCTATTCGTCTCTGCACAAAAAAGAGGGTGGTTATGCAGACACGTTCTTCTTAATGCGGAGAGTAACCGAGGAAAAGAGAAAAAGAACGGAAAAAAAAAGAGAATCCGTTTTATCTTCCCTCGTAAGAAGGAGGCAAATTAACGGCGCTCCCACCAGGGAGAAAGTGGGATTCCTTCGTTGGGGGTTTTTTGGGGGGTGGGAGATTTGCTTGGGAGGAAGTTCAATTTTTGAATCTTTTGGAGGATGACGGCGTAGGGTTTTTTTTGGGGTTTTTCATCTACTTCGGGGGGGAAGAAGAATAACCACTTTCTCCCTTCTTCATGGGGGGAAAGGGGGGGGACTGAACTTTTTCTCCGCCAAAAAAGTAAAAGCCAAGATGGGGAAAATGGAAGTTCCTCATTAACAATTCATGGGGGGAAATTCAAGTATTTAAAAGGGGGGTAAGGCGCATTTTGTGACATGACTGGGTGCTAATTCTGGGGAGAGGTGGAGGGATTTCATCCTTAATTCCTCTGTTTTGGGGAAGAAAAAAGCCAGATCATGCCAAAGCCTAAGGAAGAGCGAGATCCGTAATGTCTTCTTCAACAATGCTGAAGGGTGAGAAAGAGGGAAGCAGCGGAAAAGGGTTCCTAACTTCCAGGAGGGAAAGCCAGGCGGCTTTTTTAGCTTGGATGGAAGGGAGGAAAGAGGGTTTCAAGGGTCATTTCCGATATAAAAAAAAGGAAAGTTGACACAGGAAAGGACCTGCTGAAGAGGTCTTCGTTTTCTCACGTCCCCTTCGAAAGGGGGAAAAGGAATCATGAAATAATCAGTACACCACCAGAAGGAAGGGGAAAGGGAGAGGGCGGGCGTTTGCTGTGGATGGTAATATCTACAAACACACGGGGGGTTTAAATAACTCAAACGAAGAAGGATAAATTTAAAGGGAAACTTGTGTGGGTGGGGTGGCTAAAGGGGGGGATTAGGGGGGGTACTTCAACCTATCGGGGGAAAAAGTGCCTAAAACCGAATACTTTTAGAGAAAGGAGTGGATAGTCTTAACTTTTTCCAATTTACAGGGCGGTGGTAGCGTAAGAAAAAAAAAGGCATCATCTTTTTAGGAAAGCAGCAAGGATGCGTTTTCTACGTGGGAGGAAAAAGGAGGAAGGGGCGACATTAGTGATACTACGAGTCAAGGGCGAAAAAGAATCAAAGGTCCTATTACTTATCAAAGAATTATGCTTGCATGCTCTGTAAGGGGGGGAAAGAAGGAGCCGAAAAAAACTCGGCCTTCAGAGGAAAAAAGAAGTCTAAAGGCCGAAAGAAGTCAAAAAAAATTCGCCCTTATCCCACTTTGAAAAAAGGGAGGGATTGCCATTCCAGTGGGGAAAGGGGGCATGTTCTCTCCTCTGGATTTGAATTTCTGGAATCAGGGGACGGGGAAAACGTCAATTCAACCTATTGGGGAGGAGCATGCCGGGATCCCGGGGGGGGGAGTGGGGGACTTCCGCCCACTAATTCGCTGAAAACAAATGAGGATAAACCAATAAGGGCTTCACAAATAATTCCAAAAGGGGGGAGGAGCCCACGCAAGAGAAGGAAGGAAAAAAGAAAACGCGACTCCAACAACTCGGTTAACTGAAAACGGTGGAGGAGCCTGAGGAATACGGAGGCGGGCATCTCACACCTGACTTGGAGAGGCGAGATTTTTGCTTAGGGGAAGGGAGGGAATTCTAATGGGAGAGCCGCATTCAAAAAATGGACTGGGTGCTCTCAGAAAGAGAAAAAACCACCATGGATTTCCTGGAAGGGGAAGAGAAAAGGGAAAAAAAGATCTTCCATTCCAGCGGAGAAAGGGACAACTCGTTATGGAGGAACTGATCTCATCCCTCCTAAAGAAAGAGGAAAGGAAGCTATTCTTTCTCTATTGAAAAGTGCGACTTCGATTGGGAAAGAAAACGAGATTAAACGAGGCTTCGGGAATCAAAGTATTATTCTTTGGAAAAAAAATTTAGTTTTTTCTGGGGGGGGAAAGGGGAGACGACTGGACTGTTGGGGAAGTGGTTTGGCTCATCATCACTGGAAGGGGAGGGGAGAGGTTGCGTTATTCGGAAGAAAGAGCAGTGATACTTCTAAAGAGCACTCTTCCGAAAAAGAAGGTCGGAAGGAGGGATAGCTTCATTCTGGAATTTTCAAGAAAGGAAGCCGCAGAGCACCGAGCGGTCCGTCGAACGGTCGTATAAAACTGAACAGAAAGACAAAGAAAAAGAAAAGTACGTACTCAACCTCTTAATGAGAAGAAAAAAAAACCGAGCACACAAGAAGAAAGAAAGGGAGAAGTGGACAGCGACAGACCCCCAGGTGCGGAAGGGGGGGACTGGGGAGGGAGGAAGGGAGGTGGTTTCCTCTCTTTTCGCGAAGGGGTGCGTTCGCGAAGTGAGCGAAAGAAAAGGGGGGGGAATAGAGGAGCTAATCAATCATCCGTGAAATTCGAAGAAGTTCAAGGGTCTTGGGGGGATTCGCGGATCGCTTTCAAAAAGGGAGACAGTTGGAGGTTCCCGGGCCAAGGGGGTGTGGACGCTCGACTCTTGGAAAAAGGGACCTCGCTAATCAGCGCACACCCAAGCGCTAAAATTTCTCCATAAAAAAACAACTCATTTTTTTCGTCAGGAAAATAAAGAACTGTAATTCTTGTGCGCAAAAAAAGGAAATTGAGGATGAAGGGGGAAAGACTTCCCCCTTTTTTAATCCTAAATAACAGGACAAGAAAGAGACCGACCGGTGGTCCCAGAGAGAAGGGGAGGAGAAAGATATATTGGGACACCGTAAGGTAAAAAAAACGAAGGGTCTTCTATTCCACACGGGGGGGAAAGGGAGGGAAAAAAGGACAGGCCGTTTTCAAAAAGGGGCAGTTTTCGCCCACCGAATACATTTCTGGAGGTCACTGAAGGGAAAATGAGTGGGAAGGGCTACCATTATTTCGAGGGGAGATAGCGCGGAAACTGCAAGAGGTCGAGCGATACATTCAAAATACTGGGCAAGTGGAACTGGAAGAAGGGGGACGATCCTCTAATCTTCATTCGAAAAAAGAGGAGAGAATCGAAGTCAACTGAGAAAAGGGGAAAAAAGAAGTCGTAGGCCATCACACAAAATTTAGGGAGAGACACACGCTAAAAAAAAGAATCAGGGCCACTCTCGGAAAAAAAAAAAAAGGAAAGAAATTTCACCTCACATTTTTGCTAAAGGGGGGGGTATTTCTCGCACCGTCTTTAAATCTTTGATGATGACGGGGGGGGGAGATGTTGGGGGGGGATACTCATATTTTAGGGAAAAAAAAAAGTGCGCTGTTGACCGTTCTAGGAGGGAAAGGGGGGAAGAGAAGTCCGAATTAATGAATCAGGCTCTGCGAAAAGCTGGAGAAAAAAGACGTCTCTCAGCGACCTTCGTAACATGGAAGAAAGAAGAAGAACTGCGCGGAGCAAATCCGCTACCGGGAAGGAGTTGACGACTCCAAGTCCCTTGCTTATGAGAAACCAATCCTGAGTCAATCGTCGGAAAGAAAAGGAAAGAGCGTGTTCCTCTAAGAAGGAAAAAGTTTTGATTTTTCGAGAAGGGAGCGGGGAAGATAGTTTTGCTCAAATCGAATTCTGAAAGTGACGAGGAAATAACTAAAGGGGTAATTCTGGGGGGAGGGGATGATATAATTTCGCGAAGGGGGAAAGCAGAAAGATTGCCGCTTTACTGGAATAGCTGGAAGGGGTCAGTGATAGGAAAGGGGGGGGGACTCCATTTTTTTTGGAGCTGCGCTCACTTCTTGCGGGGGGGTAAGGAAGACATTTCTGCTGAATGCGGGCCGTAAGGAGTATAAAACTGGCTACTCAAGAAGAAGCCCTGGACTGAATCTCAAGAAGGGGAGGAAATGCGTACTGCAACGCCGGCCGGAAGAAGGAGGATCAGACCACAGGGGGAAGGAAGGGGGGTATTCCTTCTTCTTGGGGGGAGATTTGTTCTTGGGGAGGGAGAGAGGGGGTGTTCAAATTTTTGAAAGAGTTGTGTGAGAGGGGGGGGGGGGGTGTAAAAGGAGGAGTTTTTTTTTTTTTCCTAAGACGACTTCGTTGGTCAAAAAAAAATTGAAGGAAAAAAAAAAAAAAAAAAAAACCACGGGCGCGAGCCTGGATAGGGAGCGTCCCACGTATTTTTACTTTGAAAGGGGGACAGCCAACCACCCGTCCCCCGCACAGGGGAAAGGAAATTTCAAATAAGCAGGAGAGAGAAGCCGAGAAAAAGGCATTGAAAGGTTCAACTTTGTAATAGGGGGGGGGGGGCTCATTGCTGGTTTTGAGAGGGGGGGGAGAACTCTTCGCTTGATTGTCATCCTGAAAGGCCGCGTTTGGGTGGAAAGGAAAGGATAGGGACTACTTCGTTAGGAAGGGGGAGGCTGCGGTACACAATGCTTATATTGTTAGAAAGGAAAAGCAGCGTATCATCACTTTCTCAAATTTTAGAACAGGAAAGTTTAAAGAAAGGAGAAACACAGAGGGATTTCATCTTACTCCCATCTTATTACGGGGGGGAAAGAGATACACACGCTGTCCCTTTTCGCAGGGGGAAAGAGGCAGCTCTCTCACCGTCTTCTGTGTTCGGCACGTCACGTGATGTGAAACCGGAAGGGGGGAAGAGGGGGGGGAAGAAACCAACACACGTCAATGACGGATCAGGGGTGAGGGCGGTTGGCTTG
>Ga0179593_1645405_pt1 | contig 11004 bp, 12 predicted proteins | sample CZODoug2_1_08_16_FD_185931 | JGI IMG/M metagenome (GOLD analysis project Ga0179593, IMG submission 185931) | Vadose zone soil fungal communities from Angelo Coast Range Reserve, California, USA - CZODoug2_1_08_16fungal (PacBio error correction) | ecosystem: Environmental > Terrestrial > Soil >...
AAAGGGGCGCGGGGTTCTCCACCTCTGGCATCGCCTCGCGCATTCGAACTGAAGAAAAAAAAAAGGGGGAAAAAAAAAGAAAGGGAAAGGCGCCGAGGTGCCGCGGCTGATAGAGTGACAAGGAAGGGAAGGGAAAGGAAAGAAAGGGAAAGAAATCCGCTTCCCGGCTCGCTATACGGTGCTCCCTTCCCAGGATGACACACGGAGAAAAAAAGAGAAGGAAGGAAATCCCCTCGGCAACGACAAAGGATTCAACGTCTACAAAAAAGGAAGGGGAAAAAAAAAAAAAGGAGCGCGTCGAGCGCGGCCCGCGGTCAATCTGTCTCTTCCCAACTTCAATCTGATGCCTGTCGGGGGTAACCAGAAAAAAGGGAAAAAGGGAGAAGAACCCAGGGGGGATTATCGCTCAATTCCGCTATCTTCTCAAACACCCCCCGGGGGGGGAAAAAAGGGAGAGAAAAGGGAAGAGTTGCTAAAGCTCGCCGTATCCTGTATCAAGAGAGCTAGGAAGATGAGGGGTAGTCAAGTTCATATCATTCCATGGGTCAAAGGAAGGGAAGGGAGAGCGGCTCGCGGCGCTTATTGCTTTGTTTGTCCGATCAGCACTTACGGATGAAAAAAAAGGGATGGAAAAGAAAACCGCCGGGGCCTCACAGTCACGAGGGAAGAAAGGAGAAAGCGACCCGGTCCGGGAAACCGGTGGTGCTGTGTAAGGCCCCAACGGCAAGGGGAAAAGAAAAGGTGAGAGAGAGAGAGGAGAAAAGGAGGAGCACCAAACATACAAAGTACATCGCGGTTCCGAAGGGAAGAAAAAAAGGGGGAAGGATTCGTGTAGCGACATGGCGACTTTTTCCCACAGATATCACGTGCATCGAGAAGACAGAAAAGAGAAGAAAGAAAAAAGGGAGGAAAGGGAGTCGATAGTCTATCTTTCGAATGAAAGAAAGAGAGGGATAAAGATCATGATGCGCTTGCTTTTTTGTCAATGTTGCCAGGACAGGAATCGGGGGGGAGAGGGTTTCAACTCTGGGCAAAACGAGCTCGCGATTTTCTCGAGGAAAGGGGGGGGCCTCAGCTAGGGGGAAGGAAGAGTCATGCTTCACAAGAAAAAAGCGTCCCTCGATTGGAGGAAAAAAAGGAGGCCCCGCTTCTCTCTGATAAAAACAGGGGAGAGGCCATCCTAGCACTAACCGAAAAGAGGAAAAAAGGGGGGGGCGGGTGTAACCCTTCTACCTTCTGCAATAAATAAGAGAAAAAAGAGAGGAGAGGGAATTTCCCTCATCTTCTCTCTCAAAACAACAAAGGAGAAGGGAGGAGCCGCGTCAGGATCTTGCGCTCTAGCAGATGTATGCAGCCGGCGACCGGGGAAAAGAGGAAGGAGAAGCCACCAGCAAGCTCGGCGTTGTCTGTGGAAAAAAAAAAAGAATCGATGTGCATCTATCCAGTGCGGATCGGGGCGGTTTATCCTCGAGAAAAAGGGGAAGAAGAGGGGGAAAAGAGTCAATATGCTCGCATCTAGGGAACCCTTTGGGGGGGGGAGACCAGCGCGAGCCGTAAAAAGAGAAAGAAGAAGGAGGGAACGCCGGCACACCGGGAGAAAGGGCCGGCAACAAAGAAGGAAAAAGATCTGCTAAGGGCCGCCTCGTATTCTACCTGCCTCGAGAGCAGGAAAAAAGGAGAGGGAGGGGAGGAGGAGATCGTCCGGTGAAAGTTCCAAAGAAAGGAGAATCCTCCGATGCTTCCCACGAACCGTCGCCGGCGGAAGAAGGAGGGGGGGGGCCACAGGCCGCATACGCGCCCCGCTTGAGGGAGGGGAAGAAGAAGGGGCTTCTTTCCTTCTCCTTGGGAATAAAAGAAAAAAGAAAGGTTCGCGCGGAGGAAAGGAAAGAAGGAGGGACGGTGAGTCGGCGAATGCGGGCAGGGGATAAAGGGTAAGAAGAAGGAAAAGCAAGAAAGCGCCGCGGCGCGACGCATTCAGAGGAGGGAAGGAGTTGCGCTGACTTCTCTTACCCCTTCTACACGCCTCATCGGAAGAAAGAGAGGGGGGAGGGGGCGAAGGGACTGAATGAGCGTTGGCTATCCAGAAAAAGGGGAGCACCACTCTTCCGCATACCAGAGGAAAGGGCGGAGAGCGAGACAGATAGCGTGAATTTAATCATATCCAAGGGGGAAAAGAGGGGGGGAAAGGAGATATCTCGTCGCGCTGCGGAGAAAGGGGGGTGGAAGGGGGGGGGAAAGGAGGAAGCTTGCCCGCGGGAGGGGAGAAGGAGAGTGACGGTGGAGACACTGTAGACGGCCTGCTCGAACTGACGTTATTGGAAAGAAGGAAAGGGAAAGAAAGGAGTCAGGAACGGGGAAGGGGGGGGGGGGAGCACCGTATCGAAAGGGGGAAGGGAACAGCTCGACGGTGAGTTCCGGAAAGAGGGGGGGGGGAAAGAAGGGAAAGCTGCACCTCTTCTACGTCTGCGCGGAAGGGGAAGAAAGAGAAAGGGGGGACAGGGCCTTGCTAATTGAGAAAAAGGAGAAAAGTCGGTTCCTACCCCTCGCAGCGTAGGCGAACAGTAAGGAGGGAGGAAATGCCGTTTCTATAGTAACGCTCGAGAGAAGAAGGAGGGGGAAGAAAGGGTCTTGTCGATCATCCGTTTTTGATATAGGACGGCAGGGGAAAGACAGAGGCCAACAGCCTCAAATAGTTAAAAAGAAGGGAAAAGAAGGAGGGAGGAGGGGAACGGACCGTCTCTAATCTTCACACCGCCTTTAGACGGAGAGGAGAAGAGGAGAAGGATAGCGTAGAAACATTTGCGCGTGGAAGTGTCAGAGGAAAGAAAGAAAAGAAGGGAAGGAAAGAGGAGAGGTCCACTCGACTCGAGGTCCGGCCGCTTTGAAGGCCAGCTTCGATGGACAAAAAGGGAAAAGGGGGGAAATTGCGCAATCTACCACTCTGGAAAATGGAATAGGAGGGGAGAGGGAGAATTTACTTTCATTTTTCCAGAAGGGAAAAGGGGGAGGAAAGGAGGTCTAATTATTTTTCTCGTTGCGGGTTGAAAAGGGGAGGAGGGGGGGCGACCACTTACCCACTTGGGGGGGGAAGGGAGAACATGTTTTCCTTACCGGCCAGAGGATAAGGGGAGATTTCCACCTATCCTTTTTTTGTCAAGTCGTCATCACGCGAGGGGAAGGAGGGGAAGTTACTCCTGCAATTGCCGTTGAAAAAAAGGAAGGGGGAGCGCCAGCGCGAGGGGGGCACTAGATTCTCGATCTTTCTCAAAGAAGGACGGGGGGGGCGCTCCCTCGAGAAGGAGGGCGATCTCCTTCATCTAACCGAAGGGGGCTTTGGGGGGGGAAGAACTAGTAAAAACTTCCTGAGAAAAGAAAGAGGGGACCTTTCTAAGGAGGGGGGGGGAGGATCGTCTCCTAATGTAAATTTCTCTCTACAAATAAGGAGATTCTATTTTTGGGGGAGGATTTTTTCCTTTTTCCTTATCAGGTAGCGCAACCTAGGGGGGAGGGTAACCACGTGACCGTTCTGGCCGGGTTGAAGGGGAGGGGAAGAGAGAACGTTTGAGCGCGTTCGATATCCGGAGGAAAAGGTCAATGAACTCGAGCACAGGGAGAATCGAGAAGGGTATACTGCATGCTGAGGGAAAGAACAGGGCATTTTAGGACTTGAAGCAAAAGAGAACGGGGGGAGGACCCCATTTCCACCACCAGAGAAAGGAAGGAGAGAACGCGTCGTCCCTACTCTCGAGGAGAAAGGGGGGAGGAGGCGATCACCACTTTTCTTCCGTCTTCTATTATCGCGTGAGCGGGGGAAAAGGGGGGGAAAAGGAGGCCCTGAATGAATGGGCAAATAAGGAAAAAGGGGGAGAGGTCGCTTATCTCGTCCTTTAATCTATCTGCGTCAGTGAAAGAAAGGAGAGAAGGGGGGAAAGGAGAGCACCTTACGCCTCCGGCGCAGCTTTGAAGGGGGGGGAGAGGACGTCTTGCCGTAGAAGGAAAGAAGGAGGGGGGGGAAAAGAAAGCGGATTTAACATGACAGTTCGAAGGAAAAGGAAGGAGAGACCTTCTTTTGGAAGGGGCATTCGCCATGTTTTTGAAAAAGAAAGAACTTCTCTAAGTTGTAGCCTCGGATAGAGGAGAAAAAAGAAAAAAAGCAGAAAGAGGGGGGCCCACCTTAATGGCTACCTTTCGCCAGAAGGGGGAGCTGATCCGCTCTCTCGCGTTGTCGCGAAAGGGAGAAAAGGGGGGGGGGGGGAGGGGACGCCAGGTTCGGGAATACAGAAGAAGGGGATTTCTCGCGGGAAAAATGCAGAGGAGAAAAAGGAAAAAAGACAAGAGAGGGCGTAGTTCGCTAAGTCTCCGCTAGGAGGGGCACCTAGGAGATGGGAAGGTATCGCCTTCGCTTCCGTCTAGCTCTATGGTGGAGGAGGAAAAAAGGAAAAAGAATGAGGCTCGAAGAGATGACACCGTGTCCAATCTCTCGAAAAAAGAAAGGGGGGAAAAGATCGCCTCGGGAGAAAGGAGGGCGGGAAAGAAGGGTTAACGCAAGCTGGTTCCCCCGCATAGATAGAAAGGAGAGAGGGGGGGAAGACGAGCGGGGTGCCCACTCGCTACTCAGAAGAAAAGGAGAAAGACGCCGAGCGGGTTGCTGGCCTGCGCGATGGGAAGGAAAGGGGAAAAGAAAAAGTGCTATCGGCGGTGATACACCCGGGGAAAAGAAAAAAAAAGAGGGGGATAGGAAGGAAGAAAGGAGCGAAGAATCAAGCTCAACTTCTTTCACTTTCTGAAAGAGGGGGGAACCTATCTCTCTTCGCACTATTCCAGAGAGGGGAGAAAAGAAGAAAACTGAAGACTTCTTTATCTTTCAGCTAAGAAAAAAGAGAGGGGGAGAAGGAAGGAGATCCTCTGCCATCATTTCTCCTAAGGGGAAAGAATGGTCAATTTTCAATCCTGCTTGACTCCAAAGGGGGGGGGGAGGGAGTCTTCATACTCATCTGCTGAGAGGGGGAAGAAGGGGAAGGTGCTCTATCTCACGGGGAAGGGAAGAAAGGGGCATTTACTTTTTTTCTGTGAGAAAAGGAGGGATGGACAATGACTTCTCATGAAAAGGAGAGGGGAAGAAGACGATTTTCAATTCCTCTAGGGTTCCGAGAGAAAAAAAAGAGGAAAGAAGGATACAACGCCTCATCTACTCCTGCCGAAGGGGAAGGAAGAAGAGCCTTCCTCCTTCCGACCTTAGGGGAAGATGGGAGAGAGAGTTCTCTCTCTTCTTACCTGCGGGGAGGGGGAAAGGGGGGGGAAAGATCGGCTAAGTCTTCGGCTTGAAAAGTAAAGAAAGAAAGGGGGAATAGGAAAAGGAGAAGGGTTACCGATTCCGGTCTCGAGTTCATGAAAAGGAATGTTACCCACAATTTCTTCTATCTCAGTCGCGGCATAAGAAGGAAAAAAGAAAAAGACAGACGGTCAAGCTGGAAAATGTCGATCGGAGTTGCGAGGGAAGGAAAAGAAAAAAAGACGCGTCAAAAATCGAAGATATCCAACGGGTGGTCAGAGAGAAGGGAGAAAAGAGGGAAGAGAGGAGAACGGCAAAGTCGTTCTCGTCATTTTGGAGGGGGAAAAAGGAGAAATAGGGGGGAGGGAGGATGCGGAGATCGTTCCTCTCTTCTCGGGGCTGCGACACACAAAGGGGGGGGGCCAAAAGTATCGATAATCTCGTGGGAACCAACAGGAAGAGGAGGAGGGGCGTGACTAAATCAGAGATGATGAAAAAAAAAGAGGGGGAAGGGAAGACAGAGCGTTCTTCCGAGCTAAGTGAACAAAAAAGAAAAGGGAGGAAAAAGAGGACCCGGTCTCCCCCTCCGTAATCCTCCTTCCTTTTAAAGAAAAGGGGGGGGGTGGGAGGAAACCCGGAGAAATCCCCGGGAGGAAAAAAAAAAAAACAAAAGGCACACCGTAGCCCTTCGGTACTTCCAGAGAGCGGGAGGGAACCGGGGAGAAGAGCAGCGCTTTTTAATTCGCTATGCCAGTTACCAGGGGGAGAGGGAGAAGAGGAGGCGCAATACCATGGGGGGGAAAAAAAAGGAGAGAAAAAGGAATGTTCAAGCTGATAAAATCGAATGCTGGCCTTCAAAGCGAAAGAAGAAAGGGGGGGGGAGATCGCCGCCTATTTGGGCCCGGTCTTCGCGACCACGGGAAAAAGAAAAGGGGAAAAGAGAGGCAGGAATGAGAGCAAATCATCTCGAATCTTCCGACCGTCGAAAAGGAGAAGGTTCTCGGGGAAGGAAGTGACGAGAAAAGGAAAAGAAGGAGGGGAAGGAATAGCTATTTTTCCCGATTTGCGGCGGGCGAGATGACGCAAAGGAAAGAACGAGAGAAAAAACGGCCTGATCGACAAGACAAGGGGAAATCGACCTGATGAACGCGTTCCTATCATCAAAGGAAGAGAAAAGGGGAAGAGACAAAAAGAAGGAGCCTAACTCTGGAAAGCGGTTTCAGGGGAAAAAAGAGAATCGCCTCGCGCAATTCTAACTTCCGCTGCACAAAGGAGGAGGGAAAAAAAAGTCGCCGCGTTGCAATCGGGAGCGGAAAGGGAAGGAGAGGAGGAGAGGGGTCGCAGTCAAGAGAAGGAGGAAGGAGGGGAGGAAAGAAATAGGGAAGGCAACCTTTCCTTGACCTTGCGCTTCATTAAAAAGAAAAGAAAAGAAAAGGGGAGAAAAAAAGAGGTTCTAGGCAGTCCTTCTACCGTGGTCTCCACGTTAAACGAGAGAAATGGGGGAAGAGGGAGATGACCTAACGGCAATCTTATCTAAGTTCACAAAAAGAAGTCCTGCGCGAGAAGGGAAGGAAAAAGAAAAAGGGGAATAGCGGCGTCCAAATTCCCTCTATCGACGCTAAAGGCTTCTCATCTTGTAAGGAGAGGAAGGTGAGAGAAGATAGACTATCCTTTAATCCAAAAGTAAAGTAATAACCTCGAACACAGAGAGAGGGAGTGAGCATAAGATGAGGGTGTCTCAGTTTTCATATCAGTCATTCGTACAAAAAAAGGGAAGAGAAGGGGAAGTCGGCCAGCTTTGGAGGGGGAGGGGGGAGGGAAGAACAATTACTTATACCGTCATTATGCCTCTGCCCGCATCCGAGAAGAAAGGGGGAAAGAAGAAGGAAAGGCACCGCGCCTCTCAGCTCGAACAGGGCCTGGAAAGGGGGGGGGTGGTATGCCCCACGGCGCCGTCAAGACGAACCTGAATTCGAGGGGGGAGGAGGGGGGAAAAAGGGGGGGGGAGTAGGGAGGCGGCTATCAACCCTCGCATCTCTTTGGGGGGGGGAAAAAGGGGGAAGGAGGGGAGTGGGGGGGAAGACTCTTCTATGTTAGAAATTTGCTCTGAAGAAAAGGAAAGGGCGAGGACGCCCTCGAACGATTAACTCTAATCATCAAGAAGGTAAAGGATCTATCGCGAGCCTGTCGCATCCGCGGCGGGCCGAAAGGAAAAAAAAGGGGGGGGAAGGCCATGGATGTTGTTCAAGGCCGGAGAAGGAGCAGAGGGGCGAGAACCGTTCTCGCGCTTGAGAGAGGGGAAGGAGAGGGGAAACCGACGAGAGAACTCCTTTGCTGAGTGAGTGAGGCGAGGATACCCGCCCCTATTCGAGAGGGGGAAGAGAAACCGTCCTATCTTAGGTGGAGGAAGGGGGAAGGGGGGGAAGACCGTCCGACCGGCTGCAATCCATCCTGCGCGGGGAAGGAGAAAAAAAGAAAAGATCTCTCAACACAAAAAGGAGAAAGAAAAAAGAAGAAGAAATGAGGTAAAAATTCCTCGTCATTATGCTTGCGCGCGAGCAGAGGGAAGGGAAAAAAAATGAAGGTCACACCACCTCAACTCGCGTTTTCAGTTCTAGGGGAAAAGGGAGGGAATAGGGCGTATCCTCTATCACTCCTTTTTACAGGAGAGAGGAAAAAAGAAAAAAGAAGAGGGAAACGCTTCATATTGCTGCTTCATCGAAGCCAGAGGAGGAAAAAGGGGGAGAGAGGAGGATCCGGACTCCTGCCGTTTAACATCCATCCATGGAAGAAAAAAAAAGGAAAAGAAGGGAGGAAGGCCTCCTCTTATTCTACCTTCGAGATCGAAAAAAAGGGGAGGAGGAGAGAGTAATCGTCTCTGGTCTTCTCTATGCCGGTGCCAAGGGGAGAAGGAGAGAAGAAGAGGCCTTTCCCACTAAGCCTTGTCCCTTAGAGAGGGAAAAAAGGGGGGTTGAGCCCTCAACCTCTCCCCGTCTTTAGAAAGAGAAAGGGAAGAGAAGGTGGGGAATACCATCACCACCCTTTCCCTCCTTGTAGATCTTGAAAAAAAGAGGGATGGGGGAAGGGAAGATAGGAGTTTATGTCTTCTTATTTCTTGCAATAGGGAAGAAGGGGTGAAAGGGAGAAGGTAAAGCAGAAGCGTCCTGCTACGCCTTTCATCCTCTTCCTACTTTGAAGAAAAAAGGGGGGAGCAAACTCGAAACCAGCATCTTCATTATCACTTAGAGCGCGCAAGGGGGGGGGGGGGAAAGGGGGGGGGGCGATCAACGGATCGTTCTATCTTAGAAAAAAAAAGAGAATTCAAGCTGCTCTCTATATCTCTCAGATAGCGGGAAATGGGGGAAAAAGAAAAAGAGAAAAAAGAAGTCCAACGACTTCGTGATCTCTAAGTCTACAGGAAAAAAGGGTCCTTGTTGGTGACCGAAGAAAGAAGGGGGTAAGCTACATCTTAAGGGAAAAGGAAGACGCTTCGCTCGATACGGTGAGACACGGTCGACGCACAGAGAGGAAAAAAGAGGATAAGGGGGACGGTGCCTATGTGAATGACTCTCAACTTACCATTAAAGGTGAAAAAAGAAGAGGGGGGAAAAAAAAAGGGGGAAGAACCGTATCTCCTAGCCTACTTCTTAGAGGGAAGAGAAGGTTTTGAGAGAAAAAGAGGGGTCCTCTATCAAGAGAAAAAGAAAGCGGAGAACGGTCTTGCTCTTCCTTCTTCTCAGGGGGAAAAAAGAAAAAAGGGGGGGGAAGCCAGGGCAGGTCGAATTTCTCTCTGTCGATGCCCGGAGGGGAGAAGAAAAAGGAGGGAGACGGGAGTTATTGTCTATAGGCCGTTGAGGGGGGGAGGAAGGCGCAGAGGTCGAGAATTTCAAACTGGGTCTTGTCGATCACCGTTTGAAGGAGGAAGAAATCTCTCCTCCTAACTTCGGGGAGAGATAGGGAAGAGGTCTGCAAGGTGACGCGGAACGGCCGGCGCGAATAAGGAAAAAGAAGAAGAAAGATTTTGCCTATCCTGAAGGGTAAGCTTACGAAAAAAAAGGGGAGAGGGGGAAGGGGGGGGGCGCGCCGCCCTTGTCCCACCTCGGCGGCGATCGTCTCGGGGGGGAAAAGAGGAAAGGGAGAGAAGGGGAGGGACATCACGCCCTTGTACCAGTACTTTTTCTATAAAGTGAATGGGGGGGGGGAAGCCTCTTCTACCACTCGATGGAAAGAGGGGGAGAGAAGAGAGGAGGGGCCAGCGTTCCCGACGTGACTTTTCATGGGTCCCTCCGCCCGCTCGCGTGGAAGAAAGGGGGGAGAGGGAGGTTTTTCGCAATGTCTAGTTCTCGTCGCAAAAAAAGGAAAAAAGGGAAGGTGGCCCTCTCCATTGGGGCGGAAAGGAGCATGGAGGTTTTCCGGAAGGGGGAAAAAAAAAGTGAAGGGGGGGGGGGATCTCTGTCAGCAGAAAGAGGGAAGGAGCAGTTACTCCTGCAATTTCCGTTTAGCAGATCGGGGGGAGGGGAAAAGCTTGGGGGGAAAGAGATTCTCTATCTTTTCCAGAGAAGAGGGGGTGTTTCGCGGAAAAGCCGAAGCGGCGGCCGATAGAAGAAGAGGGGGGAACGTTTTGCGAGATACGGGAAAGGACGTGGACGCCACGTTGGAAAAAGAAGGAGGAGGCTCACAGGGGAGGGAGAGCTAACCACCCTTTTGGATATAAGAAAAGGGGGAGAGCGGGGGTCCTGTTTACTTATCATTTCATCAAAGAAAGAAGAAGGAAATGGAAAGCTTTACCTTCTTTCCGTTGAGTCTTTCTGGGGAAGTAGGGGGGAGGGGAAGAAAAGGGCAATGTGGGTCACATTCTTTTAACTCGAGGAAAAAAAAAAAGGAAAAGGAAGGAGAAATGCTGCTTTGCCGCCTCATCCCGGCTTTGTGGATGAAAAGGAGGAGGAAAAAGGTAAACCACCATGCCGGAAGGAAAGAAGCGGCTTCACTCTCTCGTCCAGACGAAGGAGAAAGAAGTCAACAAATGTGGAGGGCCTCTTCTATTATCTCCTTAGCAGGGGAAGAAGAGGCTGGGGGGGCGATCTGCCCTTAATTAATTCAATCGTCGATGACGAGCACAGCGAGGGGGGAAAAAAGGAGGGAATGGAAAAGAATCTCCTCAGACCGGAAGGAAGGGATAGGGAGGTGAGATATATCACCTTACTCTCTCTAGGGAAAGAAAGGGGGGGGGGAAAAAGAGAGGGAAAAGAGATGCGTACGTGCCACGATTCTCCTACCCCGTCGTGGGGGGAAAAAGGGAAAGGGAAGGATGGGAGCGGCATGCTCCAGCTTTTTTAATCTGATCACGAAAAGGAGAAAAAGGGGGAAAAGGAGAGAAAGGGGAACCGCCTAGTTCATCTTGGCTCCTCCTATATCGGGAGAGAAAGGTGAAAGCAGGAATCTCGAGCATCTCTTCTTTTCTCTGCAGTAATCTCCACATGTGGGAGGGGGAGAAAGGGGGGGGGCGGATCACCGCCTATCGCACGGTGAGTTCGAACGAGGGAAAGGGAGCGATAGGACCTGCCATCATTCCATCACCCTCTCTTCGTAGTTCGACGGAGAAAGGGGGAAAGGGAGAAGTGGGCCCGTATAGCTTGAGTATCAAAGGGCCGAGCATCTATTCTGGCTAACAGCTTCTTAAGTCGTCGGAAAAAAGGGGGGGGAAAAAAAAGAAATCTTTACCGCGGGTCCCA
>Ga0179593_1308918_pt1 | contig 11003 bp, 7 predicted proteins | sample CZODoug2_1_08_16_FD_185931 | JGI IMG/M metagenome (GOLD analysis project Ga0179593, IMG submission 185931) | Vadose zone soil fungal communities from Angelo Coast Range Reserve, California, USA - CZODoug2_1_08_16fungal (PacBio error correction) | ecosystem: Environmental > Terrestrial > Soil >...
ACTACTCATGAAGAAAGATTCTCACCCTTCTAAAGTTCAGAGGCTAAGAATGTCGAGGGGGGGGGAATTAATAAGGAGTGGAAAGAAGGGCCACGAAAGACCCTGTATAAAAAAATCCGAATCGTCGTCGATCAAGGGGAAAGGCGAAGTGATTTTGCTATTCACGAGGCTCTCGTAGGGGGAATCTGACCACCTGGGGGGTGGTAACTTATTGCGTTATGCAAGCCAGAAAAACCGAAAGAAGATATGCCTTGAAATTCTACCACATCTTAGGAGGAAAGTAGAAACAAAAGCTTGTAGCTCGAGAGGGGGGGACAAAGCAAAGGGCAACTTCTTCGCCGACAAAGGGGATTCAATAGGAGGAGGCCAAGGTAGTTCTTCACTTCACGGGGTTACTAGAAGGATGAAAAGGACCGCCCCCAGGCGGGGTGGATTTCAAAAATTCAAAAAAGGGATATCTATTCACCGGGGGAATGGAAGAAACTCTCAGAAACAGATGGAAAGATCAGGCCAAAAAAATATGGGAGGCAACGCCGGGCGATCAAGTTAGGCCGCACGGCGGTGGCGACTTTAAGCGGGTTTTCTGGGATTAGAAAGGAACATAGAAATCAGGGGGAAACTGGAGCAAAGGTATACAAATAACAAAGAAACAAGAAAAAACGAGGGTTTTTATAACAAGGTAGGTAGGGATGACGGAGCGAGGGGCATGAGCAATGACTTATGCTTGTCTCAAACTAAAAAAGAAAGAAACAACTCAGCAGGACTGGAAGTCTGGGGAACATAAAAAATCAAACAAAAAGTCCTCTAGCGCTGAGAAGGAAAAAACATCTCGGGTATCGAATGGGACCTGCTCCTGCGGGGAAGGGAAGGGCGTCAAAAGGAGATCCATCTAGACCGGGCTGAACTGAAGCAGCACAAGGAATGCTTACTGTCAAAGAAGAGAACGCTAATAAAGGGGGGGGAATTCAGATGACACGGAAGAGGGGGGGCCAGGAGGAGCAACTACACGTGGAAAGGGTTTGGTCATGGTCGAAGAAGACAAACCGTAAATAAGCCGACAAAGGGAAAGTGAGTATTAAAAGTCTTCCAGCCCCGATGAAGGATGGAAGTACGCAGGATTCATCCATGAATCAACCAGCGGAACTATGGCGGGCCGTCTCAGGAGCGGATCACGCCCTTGTCAAGGAAAAGACCGGGCATTTCAGGAAAGGGGGACTAGCGGGGAAATAAAAGAAACAGGTTCTCTCCTTGAATCGGGGGGAACAACTCAGAAACGGGTGTGAAAAAGAGCACTAAACCATCTTGCTTCAGAGAGATGAAAAGGAGAATTCATCAAGGGCCGGGACAAGGTTAAAAATGAAAGTGGTCATCTTCAAGAAAACACCAAATCAAAGACGAAGGGTAGAAGAAAAGAGAAGTCTAAGGCAGGAACCGATTGCCTTGTTCTGTGATGGTCAGGGCAGTTCTTGGATACGGGGCTCTTCATAGCAAGGGTCCCTGATTATTCTTCAGGAGAGAGAGGGAGCAGGCTAAGATAACGAGTAGCACCTACGACATAGCTGGGGGACTGTATCATAGTGAGAAGGGGGCAGACACTGGTTATTCCCAGGGTCTAGTGTGAGCCACAAGAGGGTGGGAGGGAAATTGAACATCTTCAAGCAAGGATAGGGCAGAGGGGAGGGGACAAGATATCAAGAAATGTCAAGAGGCCTACAAAACATTAGCTGGCGCTAACACCCGTAGCATGACAGATATGATGTGGTTTGACCTTTCTCACTGCAACCAGTATAAACCTCGAGCAAACTGGACCAGTCTAAGATAAGGTCATCCTATTACAATTACCAAGATTTTGGACCAAAATTCCATGCCAGGAGAGTTCAGTTATCACCGAAAGGACTCATGGGGAAAACGAGGGAGAGCGAACTGATGATATTCCGGGGGGAGTTAATCAACGCGGTTAGATAAAAGTCCCGGATGAGTTCGAACGAAACGAACTCGGAGGAGGTCGGGGCAAGTTTGGCGCGGGAAAAAAGGTGGACTTCCGGGAAGGTCCTTAAGGAAGGTACATCCGTTTCTTAGTTTGGGAGATATAGAATCTCTTCAAGCTACTTGTGTGGGGTTTTGGGGAATAGAAGAACAAAGGAGATCGCGGTCAAACGATTTCAGTAGCATCAGTCTAGGCTGAGTGACACTAATCGTGCCATCACAGTCTTATGTCGTACAAAGGAGACAACGCCGCTAAAAATGCGACAGCGATGTACTCCCCTTGGACTTGAGACCGCTCGAGAATCGGGAGCTCCTGAGGCTCTATTCTCCTCTGCAAAAGGGGAAAAACTGCATTAGGACCAATTGAAGAAAGAAGAAGTCTATTCCCCTGAGACACCCTTAGGGGGAAAGGGAGGGGGTAGCGACTGGTGGGGCATCACAAAATGCGTCTAACACAAAGATATCGAAAGGAAAGGGAGGGTGAGCTTCTCACCAGTTGAATCCGAAAGAAGTAGGAGGCATCAGAAGGGCCGGGCACGCCGCCGAGTGATAAAGAGTGCCGTGTCACTATACAGAGGGAAATCTCAGGAAGAGGTCCCCTAAAGCGAGGAAGAAGGGTTAATGAGGGGGCGAGTACTCTGACGGGGGAAAAAAACAAGAAGTGGGGCTTGTGTGAAAAGGGGGGCCGAAGCCTATTACTATTTGGAACTTCCTCCTTCCGCCGTCAGAGTGGAAGGCAAAAGGGAACCTGGTGGCGAACCCCAAGAGGGGATTGGGGGGTGGGAGTTAGCATATTCTACTCACAAAAAAGGAAGGTGAGAAGAAAAGAGGGGGAGGGGATGCAATAAAACCCTTCCAGGGTGGGGTCATTCCCACCTTTTTAACGGACGGGAGGAGATAGATGAGTAGGCAAGGGTCATGCGAGAATTCGACTAGTCAAGGGGCCGAAGAAGAGGGAGACATAGCTTAGTTAAAACAGTTCCTATATGACGGGAAATTAAGTCAACAGGAATGCGGGGACGAGGGGAAGTGGAAGAGATTCATCATGGGATGACAGAGGGACATTTAACCTCAGTTTCGTACAAGTGAGGAGGGGAAGTCGGGGGAAATAAGAGCGACGGCACGTAGTGGAGGGATGAACTGGTAGAATAAGAGGCCAAAGACAAGTTCCTAAGATTGTGGGTGAGGAGTTTTAAACCAACGGAGAGAAAAGAGACTTAAAAAAAACGAGTGGTGTATGTGCGGGAAGGCGGGGGAATGGAATCAATATGAAAGCGTAAGGGAGAAGGGAAGCTACGGGAACCTTTCACTAAGGAAAACGAGGATGAGAAAAGCGGGGGATTGCGCGTCCTCAAGAGACGACGCAAAGGAGCTAAAAGGGGGAAATCACTTTCTGGAATCGAGGAGCGGAGAAGAGGGGGAGCAAATTATTGATGGAGAAAATGGAGGAAAGAGGAAGCCGGGAGGCAGAGAGGACTTGAAGGTTCTCCGAGAGGAGGTGTTCTGTAGAGTACACAACAAAAAGGAATACAGAGATAGGGTAGTGTCGTCAACAAAGAGGAGAAGAGAGCGTCGAACGGCAGAAGGAAATCCATTAAGTGAAAACGGTGCAGTAACCTGGCCCACGAAAAAAAATCACCAAAAAGGCACGTGCAAAAAACTCCCGAGAGGAGGTAGACATTGCTGGGATAGGCATAAAGCGAATTCGGGATCCCAACGCTTCTGACTGGAACGACAGACTCTAAGAGAGAGTGAGCCTGTACAAAGAGGCGGGGGAAATTCAAACGAGGGGCAGAATAGTGCCAAACAGAAATTGTTCGGTTGACAGCGAGGGGGGGGGCGGTGGGATGTGAGACCTGAAAAAAGGGCATTATGGGGAGAGCGAGGTGAAGCCTCTAGATAAGCACGAATTAAGCAAAAGAGAGAGACTCGAATGGACATATGAATTGTCGTGTGGGTCTGAAAGCGATTTGGTATGAGGGGACTCAGAGAACGGTCTAGCTGAAAAGAAAAAGATCAGAGGCGCAGAGCAGATAAGGATGAAGTAGCTCATGAAAGGTCGACCCTCACACGCGAAAGAGGGGTGGTTGGATAAAGGAGCGCAAGGGAAAGATCGGGGGGCTTCAGTAAACGAAACAGTTTCCCGATGCGGGGGAAACTTCGGCAGACGGCTCCGCGAGAAAGTGGCTGACTCATCTCTAGCGCTAAGAAACGTCTAAAGGGGAATCTTACGAGAAAATGGCAATCTTCCTTTCAATCGGCAGCAATCGCCTCCTTTTGTCGCGCGGGGGTATTTGGTGCGGAGAGGGGCAGGATATGTTACTGGGGAAGTCCACGACTTGAGAGAGAACGCACGTGACAGGTGATTTCCGCAGCTGAGCTTTTTCTGCAAGTGGAGGTAGAGGGGAGAAAATAGGGAATAGGGGGCTACCCAGAAAAAAGTGACTGGCGGCCCTTCTTATGAGGCGGGAGGGCTTCGAGACTATAAAAGAGTCCTGAAGGGGTGGGGTGCCAGATTGGGAAGGTAAGGGAATAGGGAGTATCTGAGGCGGAAACTGTGCTTATCTAAGACCTTTCGTCAAAACGCTGGCACGTAATTTTCGATTAAATAGGGGAGGGGATATAAAATACTTCCACGGCCAAGGTCGCCTTCTAACGTTGGGAATCGGCCTGCAAGGGAGGAGAGAAAGAGGCTGACGATCACGATAGAATGTAGTCTAAGAGATCTGGAAGTCGCTGTTAGGGAGTGGGCGAGGGGGGGAAAGGTCAACTGAAAAAAAAGCATATTACGTATCAGAAGCTCTCGAAAAAATGTTGGAGTGGGGGAAAATAATCAAATTCGACAGAGTAGGAGGGGTTTTCGGCTAACATACTTCATGCGTCTCCAAGTATAAGGCGAGAAGAGGGAAACTTAAAGCTCTTATTTACTTACTCATTGAAAGGGGGATTCCAACTTGATAAGGAAGGAAAAGGATCCATTCCTAAGCAAATCAACGATCACGTCTGCCACGGAGGGTGCTCCCAGAAGGAACGCAAGGGACCTCCAATGGGTGGGGGGGTGGGGGGGGGGGGGGGGGGGGGGGGGTTTTGATTCTTCCAGATGATTTCCGAAAGAAAAAGGGGCCGAGAGGGGAACGGATGGGTTTTGCGTTGGGGTGAAGGGGACAGAACAATCATGGGTTGGGAGAACGTCACCAATTACCAGTCAGGGACGAAAGAAACCTTGGACGGAGGGCGCACATAGCGATGAAAAAGACTACATGTTGTTTCCATAAACGGGACGGTGATCCAAGAGGGGGGGGGCCGGAAAAACGGGAAAGTCTATAAAAAAAAAAAAACAGCACCATTGAAAAACGAGGGGAAAGGAAGAAGGAAGAGCAAATGAGGCTCTTCGGGTGAAATATCCTACAGTCACAATGGGCATACCAAGGGCTGGGGATTACTGAAATTGAGAGATTAGGAGCAGGCGAAAAATGAAACCAATAAACAAGTCGGGGGAGAAAATCATCCTGAAAAGGAACATCCGTCAGGATATACAGTGTCTTGACTTGGTGCATCTCCGGGGGTGAATTTCAGGCTATCATCTCCTCTAACTCAAGGAAGCCGCTCTAACTTTCTCAGACGGGGTTCTCTGTATGGTCTGAAAATAACCAATAGTCTTATCATATTAAACAAAAACATAAGTAAATAGATGGGTAAAATTGGTGGGGAGGAAATAGGACGAACTCTATAAATGGGAGCAAAGGTCCGGGACGAAGTCACTCTGGAGAAGGATAGAATGATCTCAGCCCACTAGCATGAAAGCCACTTTCTATCAAAAGAATCTGGGAGAGGGTAATGGGCAGAATTTTTGGCATTGCAAGCGATTGAGCCTCTCGGTACGGAGAAGCAGAGAGCTGAAGAGTGAAATAGAGATGTCCCTGTTTTTCTGACGTGCCTGTCAGGGCTCGCAGCCAAAAAAAAAAACGCTAAAAAGGGGGACTATTTAATGAGTAAGAGATACCGAGGCAAGAAAAAGAGGGGGAAAGGAGAAAGATTTACTCTTGTGAAAGGCAACGAGTCTGGGGAGGCAACAGGGCCACTAAGGAAATGGACAGAGGCATGAGCTCGGAAGGGTAGTCAAAGGGGAGGTTTCTAAGGAAATGGTTGAAATGGGTATCGAAAGTTCGAAAAAGGGATGGGTTCTCTGTCCCCATGAAAACAAAAAAAAAGGTGAAGAAGAGGGAAACAATGATCGAGGAAAAAAACATTAACTGGGAAGTCCGGGGCAACGTGCGCAAAGGGGAGTATTCGAGGAGCATTTTTAAACAGCAAAAAAGAGGGTTGACTGAGTACAGCAGAAAGCATCATTTTCGAAAGTGAAGGAATAACTGATGACGCGACAATAGGAAAGACAGAAAAGCTCATTGGGGAAAGAAAAAGAAACTTCATATAGGTAGGGCCAGGGGGGTGCCGTATCTCGGATGAAGAGGAGGAGCCCAACCAGAATCTGACAAGGTCTCAATGGGAAAATGAGCCGAGAAGGAAAACATAAAAAACGGGTCCGCCCGGTAAGTGGGGGAGCGCGGGACGATCTTTGAATAAGGGAGGGGAAATTAACGCGGAAAGACTTAAAGACGGGACTCAGGGGACTACTCAACTGCATACAGGAACGGAGGGGCTGGAAAAAAAGGAAGCGCTGTTCACGGGAATCAGGCCACTGGTGGCCATGAAACACAGGATACCGGACGGCCAACGGTTTGGAGGATAAAAATCCAAAAACTGAAGCAGGGGACATAGAAAATACAACTCAGACCCGCTGTGGGGTTTTAAGGAGAGCAGAAAAACTGCTTTCCGGCCGCGCAGGGGGGGGGGGGAGTACACGAAGGCCACGAATGAAACTTGCAACGGGAGTGGGGCGAGAGAGAGCGACATCAAAGGAAACCAATAAAGAAGGCTCGTGGAAATTTATGCGCGAGTGACAAAAGGGTCTTTCAACAATAGCATCAAAAAGGGACAGCAAAAAGATTCGCCGGAAAAGAGAGGAGAAGGCGCCTTAAAGATGACGGAGGACGTTTACCCGCTCTTAATGATTGTCAGAGAATCTTCAGAAAAAAAAAGCGGCGAGGTTCGCGAAAAACGCTATCTTACCACGAGGCAGAATCCAGATTTGCAATCTTGAATAGAAAGGGGTGGGGGGAGAGTCAGCGTCAGAGGGGAGGAGGCCAGAGAGACCAAGAGGATTGCTAACAATGAAATCTAGTGAAAAAGTAAAAACAAATCCGGAAAAAACAACAGCAGCGGGAAACTCTATTCGGGGACTCCACCGGTCTGAAACCGGGTGACGATCTTGATAAACGGAAGAGGGTTTTTGAAAGGGAAAATACTCCATAAATCGATCCTGCGGGGGGAACGGGGGTAAACTAAATCGAATCCTTTAATGCTGAAGCAAAAGGACGGTCTCGCACAAAAAATAGGATGGCTGGGGTGGGAACGAGCAGTGGATCAGAATGGCAAGCGAGCAAAAAATCCTACAAACCTTTCCACTCGGAACGAATCCTAATTCGCCAAGAGAGTTCACTCGGCAATAGCTTTGGCAATGGGATCCATCCATTAATATTGTCCAAAAGCTGGGCGCGAGCTCTAGCGGTTCTGTGTTTCGGCAAAGGAGCTTTTATGGTAGAACCAGGAAGGGGCAAGGGAAAATCATAGAAAAATCCCCTCAGTCAGGGTAAAGGAAGTCAGGTTACCGGCTTGTGAAATTGCCTCTTGAATGTAAAGTAAGGGGGGATTGGATCTCCGGTGACGGGGGGTACTATTATGAGGGGAATAGAGGCAACTGGGTTTTGTGGGGGTTTTAATAATCAAAAAAATACCTCGCGGTATCATAGAGGAAGCTCGGGAGATGCTGCAATCTTTACCTCAAATGAATAAAAAGGCGTCGGCAGAGACCTGGGGCTAGAAAGACAGGGAGTACAAATGCACCTCAGACGGAATGAAAGGTCACGCGTTAGTTGTTGAGGGAAGATAGGAAGCGCGTAAATCTCATATAGCATTAGACTTCTTAGGCCAGGGGATGGGGTTCCTGCGGAATGGCAGGAAAAAGGCACAAGATACAGAGCGGGGCATTCCAGAGCTTCCCGAGGAGGCGATCTAAGTTGTTGTCAAAAGCTCAGGAGAAACCCAAATATGATCTAATAACAGTGTCCTGTTTTTTCTCGTGATGGCGAAAACCGGAAGTCCTAAAATAGGATCTTCAAGTGGAAAAATCTGACAAACGACAGGGGCAAAAGGTGGGAAGACATACAGCGCGTTAAAAATAGAATATTTCCTATATGATGAAGATAGAAAAAACACAGGAGATCTCCTCCTTGGTGGGATTCATTTCAGAAGTAACTCTGTAAATTTGAATGCGGAGAATTTTTTGCAAAGGAGGGAATGAACCAAGAAGGAGAACTAGGAAGATGGCCGAAGTCCTCCTTTAAGGCGAAAAGAAGGTGCAAAAAAACGCAGATGTCGGGGGGGGTTAACATCAGGGAAAACCACACAAGGGGTGGAGGGAAGATAGATCCACAGCAACCACAAGCTTGATTCATGCAAAAACACTTATTCCGACCGGAGGACCATTCTAAACTTGTGGGGAAAAAACACAAAGTGCTCATGGGGGCCAAAAACTAAAACATGGGGCGACAAACTCTCGGTGCAAAAAGTTTGTGGCGCCAGATCACCAAGAGAGAGATCTCTTCTGCAAGGGGGAAAAAAGAATGGAAGGGTATCAACGAAGGGGGGATAATCTGAGTAAAATCGGTAGAAGATGGGAATCAGAACATTTCGGAGGAAGGGGGTTCAGGACGGCAACCAGGAATGTGTTCGTAGAGAAGATTTTGGTAAAATGGGAAGATGAACAAACAGAGACCAGGAACTACTTTTACTAGATCAGGGACTCGGAGAGGGATATTGGAAATACGGGCTAATGAGGAAAGGGAAAGACCTCTCCGCGCTTAAGAAGCTTCGTGTCGACTGGGGGGGCCACGAAAAGAGAACGCTCCAGACTAGCGGGCGGGAAATGGCGATGCGGGATCAAACGCGGAGGCTACCTCTTTTCTGAAAAATGCCTGTATCGTGAAAAAGTGGATTTCAGGAAACTAGGAAAGGTGGGTATGAGCCATGAGCACGGTTTAACCGCTTAGGTTGAGTGAATAGACCACCCAAAGGGATTGCATCGACGGGAAACATACAACTGAGAGATAGGCCAGGAAGACCTGAATGCCAAGGGGCAAGTGAAAACTTTCGCTAACTATGGCAACCGGGTCTATTGAGAAACTGAAACTAAGTCACAAGAGGCTGGGGGGAAGACGAATCCGTTGGGAAGGGAGAACCGAGAGGAGGCGAATAATCATCAGCAAAGTCCAGAGAAAGAAACTCGGAAAAAAAGAAATCCATGGCGGCAGGAAAAACGCTAGTTGAATTTCAATCGTGAAAAGAACTTAAAAACGTAAATCATAGTCTGGGGGGGGAAGTGAAAATACTGTCAAATTTTGGTCTAGGGGTTTGCTCTGCTTCTGGACGCCACGACTGGGGACCGGCTGAGTTGGTTTTCTGCTATCATGAGTTTGTTGTCGTGGGGGCGAGCTTCAAAACGGTATTCGACTAGTGATAAAAATCCTCTTCTGTAAGGCAAATGGGTCCTTTGTATACACCATTGCACAGAAAGAGAATAATAGTGTTGTCAAGAAGCTACAAGTTGAAGGCTTTTCATAAATTCCAAAAGAGCAGGGGGGGGAAATAGAGGAGCTCGGCTTGCGAAAGAGGGCTCCGTAACGACGGATAAGGGTACAGGACATACTGGATCGATTAGCGGGTACAAAGACAAATCTAAAAAAGACACAAGTGGTCCAAAGGAGATAGCAACGTCGCTAAGAGGATATAAACGACTATAGGAGTCAGGAGAAAAACCGCAGGGGGCAGTGCTTCAGGGTCTGTGGGAGGTCAACATCAACTGCCCTGTCCAGATGAAACTGTAAAGAAAATAAATTTTAAGGGAACACGGTCAGGGAAGAAATGACCTACTAAACCGCCGTGAGCGATAGGTCCTTGCACAAGAAAAGGGGGAATGCAAAAACAGGTGAATATCGTGGGGGGCCATCGGGCGGCCCTCAATGTCGGTACTGCAGGAGGGGCCATCTCAGGGATATTGCTTGCAGGTAAAGTCTGAATGAGAAAGCGACGACAGCATAGTTCCACGGGGATTTAATACTTAGAAAACTGGTGTTGAAAGAGGACGATGCCAAGTTGCAAGGTGCGTGACAAGGGAAGGGAAAGGAGCAGAAAAAAACTTTCGGTTGGGCGATGGGGAGGGGGGGGATATTCCTCAGAACAAACTCACTGAAAACAACATATAAAAAGGGTAAGAAGATTCCTTCGGATCTTCCGAAGTTGGGAGAAAGAAGAAAATCAGCTTACGGGAAAATGAAACTACTTACTGAAAACGACTAATTCTTGAATGCAGCATTCAGCGATTAATAAGTTATAGGGGGAACGACAATCAAAGGAAAAATCAAAACGAGATAGGAGTAATAAACTACGGAAAACTGGGTTGTTGAAATACGCGAGTCCAGCAGGATGCAGGTAAAGAGAGGGGCTGGGCTAACCACTTGACCGTAGAACTCTCGGCGTCGGACCAGTACCATGCGTAACCAAACAGGCTGTCCTCCAAATTGATCCAGAACGAGAGTTGACTAGAGGAGGTGACGAAACAGATTTCATCGAATAAAGGCACAAACCGTACCAGCAAATGCAAAAGGAGGGGTGCTAAAAAGCAGTCTCACCACAGCACAAAAAAAAAAAAAGGGAAAAAGGCCCAAGATCTCCCGGCTTCTCAAGAAGGAGTTTAAGAACGAAAGGAGAGAGGAGGGTTCCTGGGGGAAATAAACAAAAAGCCGGGGGAGAAATTTCATCAAAAAACAAGACCATAAAGTTGGGGGTAAAGATGTTGACGAAAGCATACTGAAAAATGAAATAGTTCAGTCATGGAAAGC
>Ga0179593_1395706_pt1 | contig 11003 bp, 15 predicted proteins | sample CZODoug2_1_08_16_FD_185931 | JGI IMG/M metagenome (GOLD analysis project Ga0179593, IMG submission 185931) | Vadose zone soil fungal communities from Angelo Coast Range Reserve, California, USA - CZODoug2_1_08_16fungal (PacBio error correction) | ecosystem: Environmental > Terrestrial > Soil >...
AAAGGGGAAAAGCGTAGGTTCATTCGCAGAACCTAAAACAGTGTCAAAAAGTCCCATACCAAAACAACGGGATGCAAAAAGAAAAAACATTCCCCACTTCGGTGTGCCAAAGCAGTGATTAATTCGTATGTATTCAAAAACAAAACGGATGTCCTAAAAAAAACTTAATTGAAGGGCGGAGGCAGGGGAAAGGACACCAGCAACAAACAGGTAGAATCCATCAGGGACTGAATTGTGGATGGGGTCCGAGACTCGGCTGGGGTAAGATTCAACAAAGAATGGGGTTTGATCTCCAGAGGATCAAAAAAAAAAAAACAAAAAGAAAAAAAAGGTCAAGGAAAAGGGGTCCTACCTAACTGGGCAAAAACAATACCGAAATTACAAAATGCCATTGCCTGACCCGGGGTTTGAAAGGAGGTGAGCTAAGGGAAGGTGGGGAAAGGTTGCAATGGGGAAGCGAGGGGAAGGATCGGAATTGGGGGCGGTCCCGAACTCTTGTAAATGGTGGGGGTGGAACCAAAAGAGTTCAATCAAAAAAAAGGGGGTAGTTGGCATGGGGGCACACAGAAAAAAAAAAAAAAAAAGGCCACTAAAAGAATCGCGTTTTCAAGCATTTGTAACCAAGTCACACGAGGCAAATTATTGAAAAAGCAAGGAACCAAAAGGGTTACTCTTGCGCTTCCAGGCTGTACTGGACCAACCATCAATTTTGAAAAGTGAGAAAAAAAAAGAAGCAGCGGAAGGGATAGACCTTGAGAATCAGCATCGTGTCCCGCACCCCAGGGGGGGTCTTGGGGTATTACAAAAAGGAACCAAGGGGGAAGGTGAATCAACCCTTTATTTGAAGGCGGATCTAACGTCCAAATAAAAAAACACTCAAAAATCGGCAAAGCAGGGTAAAAACGGAAGCGGTGTAACCTTCAAACCAACTTCGCAAATGCCTGAAAATGACAAACCAGGAGGGTAAGCGTGCAGGGAAAAACGCACGGCATCGGGGGACGGAAGTACGCGTGGAACTTATTCAAATCCATCTGATCATTCCCTGGAAATTATGTGACCGATTGTAAATAGAAAGAGAATGAGGACCAACTTGAAAAAACCAGGGGGACGGGAAAAAGGGGGTTGAACTGTCTGCGGAGTCATGCTGTGCACAAGGCTAAAATACCAGAATTCCATCCTTTCAAGGGAAAAAGGGTGAAAGTGGTAACAGTTGCTGGGGGGCAAAAAAAAAATACACCTTTCATTCATTGGCCAGCAAAGAACAAACGGGGGGGGGGGGGGAGAGACCAACCCATTTCAAAAATAAAGCATTGCTGGGAAGGCGTGATTGGCAATCCTTTGCAGGCAGTGCCAATCATGCAAGAAAACACGCAAAAGGCAGCCGGCCCCGGATAAATCCTAGCGCCAAAAAGAGACTAAACCTTAGATCACAAGCACAGTTACAAAGATGCAATTCTACCGCCCGGGGCTTGCAAAAATTCCAAAAAAAGCCCCATGGCCGGAAGAGAATGACGAGGGTTTAAGGAAAAAAGACAACTCCAGGCGCTTCCTCCTGGGGGGGGGCCCACGTCTTCAAAAAAAGTAAACGAATGGGGTCTTTTTTTTACCCTTCCATACGAAAGGAGAGGGAGTGCGAAAGAAGTACTTCATAAAACTCAAGGGGGGGAGTGAGCAGAAAACCAGTTTCGTTGGAATAAGCTGCAAGCCAGCGAGGCAGGCTGGGGAAAACACTATCCACCGCTAATAGGGTTTTTTACCCGGGAAAAAAATCGTGTTCATGAAAAGGAATAACTGTGGAACCGGGGAAGCAGAGGGGTGTTGTCCTTGAAAAAGCGAGAAGGGGGGATAAATTTCTGCCACAAAAAAGAGGGTCTTTGTGTTCTTGGGAGAACTGGGTTGGGATACCGTGGTTCCGGGACTCCACGAGGCGGGGGAAGTGGGGTCAATTGAAACGAATTTCCGCCTAAAAACAAATTATTTTGGAGAAAAGAAGAAAAGAGATGAAAGGTTGGGGTTTCAATGGCCACTGTACAAAACTGAGCGTAAGAGAGGCACGCAACAGGTAGATCACCCACTCCAAGTCCTCAAAACAGACCACCATCTCCGTGTTCGGCTAAGCCCCCGGGACCGAGTTTGTTAATCAACCGACGAACCAGGGGGAAAAACAAAAGGAAAGGGTCATTCTTAAACAAGCGGGTACCCGAAAGGATAAAGTGGGTTGCCACGACACTCGCACGCTGAAGGCGGTGAGGCAAAAAGAACGGTTCGCTCACCAACTTTATTAAGGAAGAAGAAAGGCGGCGCGCCGATCGGAAAGGGTCGAAGTAGGGCAGAACAGACCCCATCATACCTCTCTTAAGGTGCTCAAAAAAAAAGCGGGGGGGGGTGGGGAAGAAGGGGTTTCCAAACAGCAGATTAGCGACGGGGCAGGATAATGGTGATGTCGCCACCGGGGAGGTCAACTTATACATTGGACTGTAGGGGAGGTTGATTTTTCTGGGGGGCGGCCGAAACCGGAGAAGTAAATTAATATTCAAGAAAAAGCGATGGCAATGCAACGAACCTTACAAAGAGGCTCTTTAATGAAATCTGTCAGCCCGAAAGGGGGCGGGGGAGGGAAATGAAGTGGCCTGCCCCGGAAAAGATCGGAACTATGAACTGGGGTTTACTTAGACCTCCGTATTGAAGACGTGGAAAAACATAAGTACCCGGGAAGAAGGAAAAAAAATACATAAAAGGGACCAAAAAAGGACAAAATTGACTAATAAAACATGTCAATAGGCAAAGAAGCGGGGGGGGGGGGGGGGGCGATTAAGCGGTTGGAAAAAAAAAAAAAAAGCGAACCGCCGAGGGGGCCCTTTTTTCTGAGAATTACTCCGGGAGTCATCATGAAGAGTCGGGAAAGGTTGGGACAGATGCGAGGGGTAAAAGTTTTGGACAGGAGGACACTCAATCAAACTGGTTTTTCGGAGAACAAAACTTCCAGGCACCAAAACGTGCTTGCCCTAAAAAACAGACAGGGGGGGGGGAGGAACAAATGCTAGAAACTCCGAATAGAAGAATGAGATGGGCGGCAGGAAAAAAATTACGATGCTGGAAAGAAGGAAAAGTGAAAAAGACAAATCTGGGGTCGTAAAAATGGGGGGGGGGAACCGTGGGAGTGGGGGTTCTCAGCGAATAAAAAATCAAAGCCATGCAAACCAAAAAGAACATTGGTTTCATCCTAATCCCACTGAAACAGGGAGGGAAAGAGGGGGGGTAAAGGCGTAGCCTTCCTCCGAAAAGAGGGGAATAATAGAGACTAAAGGAAACATTAAAACTTCAAATACCTTTACACGCCATCCAACAGGGCCAGCCCAGGGCAAGTGTATTTTTCTGTACAGGTATGTCGGAGGGGGGGGGACGACCTGGTTGTGCTGCCGTGGAAGAGGAGTTCTTTAACTGGGGATCTGTGATCCCGAGAATAACGGGGGAAATAGCAATAACAATGGCATCAATCCTTCTACTCAATGTTTTGCAGGTCCGACGAAGGCGAAAGGTCCGGGAGCCATAATGGCATAAGCCGAAAGACACAGAAGGGGGGCCACGATAGAGGGTCCGGGTCATTGAGACTAAGAAACAGAAAACTGAAGAACTGGAGGCGACACTGCGAACTCTGATGGACGTGTCCCCTGCCCAACTAAATTAAGTGAACTATTTTAATCAAATCCTGGGGGAAACTGTGGAGTACCTGAAATCGGTAGAGTGAACGGGGAAGAAAGGGAAGAAGTGACGGATGAGGTGCTGTTTGCAGCACCGACAAGAAGGATCTGGGTCCGTCACATTGGTGGGGACGCCAGGCTGTCAAATCCTTCCAAAAGGTAAAAGGACAAAGAAGAATTGGCGGGCCAAAGTTCAAAGCCTTTGTGTGGCGACAACTAGGGGGACTCGCAGGGAAAAAATCCTTTGGAGACTCCTGATGATAATGAATGGGATAGGAGGGATCACCAGGTTGTGTGAACAAGAAGCGGTGAGGGGGCTCAGCAAAACGGTACGAGCCCATTTACCAACTGGGCTTGGACGGGGAGACTCCCTCCGGGGGGGTATAGCTCCGCCAAAGACGATAGGGGGGTTTGTGGACGCCAAGTGCCAAAGGTTAAAAAAAGAAAAAGACATTCCACGGCGCACCAGAAGTGGGGGTGGAGGGGGGGTTTTTGTCGAAAAGCTGGGAAAAAACGGGGCGGATGCTTTGTGCTGGGGCCAGGAAGTGAGAAAAGGCACGCCACGAACACCCGTGCTGGGGGAATCAGACAGGCCGGGGGGGGGACTACATTACCCTTCCTCACTCCCGAAAAGAAGGGGGGGGTAGAACTGTGAAGGTCTGCGAAGGGCAAGGAGGGTGGGGGGGGGTTACAATGGGAATCCGAGAACTCGCTGAATGGATCATGGATGAGGGAATGGCAAGGCCCGGTGGCAGGGAAAAAAAGAGCAGCCAAAAACCCAGGAGGGGAAAAAAAAAAACAGAGACCCAAAGGGAACGGCCCCAAAGTTGTAGTTACGCATTTGAGGAACGAAAATCCAGATTGAGGGAGGGAGGGGCCATGAAGAAGAAAAAAAGTAGTTTCACTCCTGGAGTTCATGGGGAAGCTGGGGGGTGGGGGGGCCGAAAAAAAAGCCAAAGCCTGTCCTTCTCAGAACGCTCATTTTTCAAGAGGTGCCAAGCTGACGGAAAAGGGGGGAAGGGTCAGAGCGAACACTGAACCCCCTTCCAGATGCCAGGGAAAAAGGGGGAAAAGGATATATCAAATTCAAAAAAACAAGGATGAGGAGGATATGATATACATGAAAGTACGGCCAAAAAAGCTTGAGGGGGAGGGGGAAAGGGGCGTCCTCCGGGATTAGAGGAACGATTAAAATGGGAAAGAGGGGGAAGAAAAAATAGAACGCGGGTTGGGCGGAAAAGGAAAAAAAACCCCCGTGAAAGGATGAGAATTGAAAACGTTGGAATCGCATTGGGGATCATCAGCCCTGCAGTGAGCGAAACCATCTGAACCTTGCGTTCAAGAAAAAAAGGGGACGGGTCAAGACACGAGGGGGGAAAACAACCCCCCCACCGGAATTTTATTGTACTAGTGGGTTTGGGTGGGAGGGCATCGCCCAATGGTGAAACTGTCACTTGAGGAGGTCATCGCAGGAAAAAATGGCCCTTGGGAAAAAACCATCCTCCCTACCATGATCAGCATGAATTAGAGGGCCGCGGTCCATGCAAACACAAAAATCCTTTAATCGGGGGAAAAAAGGCACCGGTACTGAAAATCCATCAAGGGAAAGGACTGGATTGCAATTAACCTCTGATCAATAGGAAACCGACCTCAAAAACACACCGGGCATGAGCGGAGGAATTTTCAAAATTTAGGCAGCAGACAAATCAGGGAGACGGGGGGGACCGCTTTGCGATGGAAGCAACCCAAAAAACCACTGAAAGGGGGGGAGAAAAATGCACATATTGGGAGGATTCACGGAAGAAAAAGGAACCTGGAGGAAAAAAACGAGGAATGCTATATCCACGCTGAGTGACCCCAAAAAAATGCCAATCCGTTTGAATTTCAAAACTGTGACTGGGGAAAGGGTTTGAGGGGGGGAGGGGAAAAAAGAAAGAACCAATGACTTTTGCAATTCTTGAAAACCGATGGACGGATTGGAAAAAAAGGGCAGAAACGTTAATGAAGAGTCCTCGGGCGGGGTGGGAAGAAAATAACGGGCGTAAAAAGCGGGGGCAAAAACACCAGGTGGTGAGGGTGAAAAACGTTTCGGGTACAAAAAAGTTTACATTCCGGGGGGGGAAAGGGGTCGTTTTTGGGAAGGCCTCGGGCCAATGCCCTAACGGGAAAAATGGCAAAGGGAACCAGTGAGCCGATCAGGAGGAAAATGGGGGGGGAAGACCGTCCAAAACCGACTGAAAAGTTCACTATGGGGGCAAACACGGGGGGGTAAAAGGCACCGAATGTCAGTAGCACTTCAAAAGGAGGGGATGACCCTAACGGGAAAGAAAAGAAGGAACAAGTTCCAAAGGGGCCCAATAAGAGTGGACGGCAGTAGGGACGTCACAAAAGGAAAAGGTTTGAGACAGGTTGTAATCCGGGCTACCGAGCCATCGGAGGGAGTATCGAGAACTGCCAGGAGTGGTCCCATCAGGGAAAAAAACTCCGGGAGTCTGGCGGGGAGCCCATAGACCATCAAAGAGTTGGGGTTCCAAAAAGAGTTAAGTCGTAGATTTTGGAGGTTGGGCACATTAAGAGCCGTCCCGGGAATTTGAAATTCGGACAGAACCAGGTGGCACAACAACTCCTGAGTCAAATAACTCGAGGCCGAAGAAGGGTTGAAAAGTTAGTGGCATATTCTCGGGAAAGTCCAGACACCTGAAGTTTGTGTCAAAGAGGAAAAACACGAATCAAACCGGCCTAAAACAAGTTCGAAAAAGGGGGGAAAAATAAACCTAACCAATAAAAAAAAAAACACGGCCCTGTTCCCCTTTTTTGGTGGTGTAAAAAGGCCTTAAAAAAGGTTACTCCGGGCAATCGAGGAGATCGGTAAACTGTCGGGGAGGGAGGAAACAGGGTCGAGCCGACTTGTTACAACGTTGGGGCAAAAAAAAAGAAGGGACAATAAAAAAAAAAACAGGTTAGAATGGGGCTCGCTGAAAAAAAAAAAAGGGGCACTGGGTAGAAATTCTTGTAGAAACGCAGAAAAAAATCGGAGCCCACATCGGCACCCCCTGGTGTTTTACGCATGGCGCTCGGGATGGACTGGGGGAAAAAGAGCCCTCCAAAAGGGAGAGTAAAAGCAGCGCTGCCGGGAATATCGGGGTAATCGGAAAGAAAAAAGCGTTGTTCACGGAAATTGTCACTTTTTTGGGGTCTGAAAAAGCCCAATATAGGGAAGGGGGGGAAAATCCTTCAAACAACGGTTATTGGGGAGGATCGAGGGTTCAAAGGGACACTAATCCGAACCGGAAAGGGAAACCTGGACCCCCGACTGCAAAAGGAAGAATCAAGAGTGAATCAGGGGTGGGAGGCAACTGAAACAACGGGGGCTGGGGGATTCGCCGTTGGGGAAAAAAACGTCGCGCAAACTGGGGGAAATTCGTCGGTGATGCATAAATGTGGGCCAACTGCTGAGAGAATGATGCACTGACAGGCGGGTGGGAGTGATTCGGCGGTTCCAGGGGCTGGGGGGGGCAAAGCCTTACCGAAACAAAGGCGTCTTAGAAAAGTGGTCGAGGTCGAGCATTGTGGGAACGGGGACAGACCAAGGATATTGGGGGGGTCAAGCAGAAAAACTGGGCGAAAGGGGACCCGCCGATTCGACATAAAAGAAATGGAGTGTAAGGCCGGGGGGGAATTGATCGCTGAACAGTGCAATCAGCTCGCGGCACCCTGAATCGAAGGGGCGCTAACAGAAGAAAAGACGTCCGATATCAGGGGAGTACATAGTCAGAAAACAAGGACTAATTAGAAAGAAAAAACAGGAAAAGGGGGGGGCGGACGAAATCGAGTTGGCAAGTTCTAAAATCGTGAAGGGGAGGGGGGGACTTTTTTTTTTTTTTGGGTTGGAAGGCGAGATTAACGAGGTGTTCTTTGCCTGCAACAAAACTTTCGAAAAAAAGAACGATCAGAAATGAAGCAAATGCGGAAGTAGGTAGTAAGTAAAACTAAAGGGAATGTGAAGGAAAAAATTGGGCTTGGGGACGGAAATCCTTCATCATCTATGTGGAAAAAAAGAATGGAAACAGATGTCGGGTGGTCCCAGGGGAATCGTTTTGAAAAAAAAAGCAGTGAAGGGTTAACCGGTGAAAAGGAGAAAGGCTGGGTAAAAAACCTAGGCGGTCTGTATATGGGATAGTCGAAAAAACAAGAAAAAAAAAAAAAAAATTATTGGAAATTTGGGGTGCTTAGTAACTTGATGTTTGAGAAAAAAAAGGGAAAAGTTTTTCACATATACTCCGGGCGCATTAGGTGAAAGGGTTGGAACCAATCCGATAAAACCAAAAAAACGGGGTAGGGGGGGGAGGAAAAAAGAAAGAGAAAAAAGGAGTTGGAACTTCAAAAAACATCAGTAATGCGAGCGGGGCACTAAAAAAAGGTAAAACAACTCACAAGCGTCTCACCGAAAAACCAAAGTCAGCACAGGGTGTGCCGGCACTAGAAGAACATATATATAACCTAGCTTTAAGCTCAAAAAAGCAAGATAAAGGGGGACAAAAGGGTCCATACAGGGGGCTTGTTACCGGAAAACAAAGGAAAGTAGGGGTTCCAAGCACCTCCGCGGCCTGAGCTTATCAGGTACAAGAAAAAAAGGGTGGCCAAATTCCAACCTACTGAGTTTTTGGGACTCCGACGGAAAAAAGCGCCAAGAAGGGGGGATCGTCTGGGGCGGAAAGTCGGGAATTAAAGACCCATTGGATCTCGGCATTGGGGGGGGCGCAAAAGAAGGGAAAGAGAATGGCGCTTGCGAAAAATCTGTTACGCTTTACGTGGGGCGGGGGGGGATTGGCAACACCGGAGGGAACACGGGGGATTGTCATGAACACGTGCTGGCCGACGGTCCATGGTTCCTGGGCAAGCGAGAAAAAGGGAGATCCAGGAGAGGGACAGGGGGGAGAACTTATCAGCAGAGTTGAAATCACGCCAGTTACAGGAAAACAGGCTCCTGTGGGAAAAATCGGGCGCCAAAAAGTTGGTCATGCTAAAAATGAATGAACGGGAGCACGTAAAAAAAGCGGAATCGAAAAATGGGTCCGGAAGAAGGCCCAGTAAAAACTGGGATGGGGAACTTGCCACCAACGAATTCAGGAAAGAAAGGAAAAGAACACCATAAGGGGGAGAAAGTCGATTAATCATGGCCAATTATGGGAATCTCTGAGGGGGGGGAGGAAGGGTCAACAGCCGAAGGGACAAGGCCTCCCGCCGATCCGTTGCGCAAAGATTGAGAGGGACGGGACTGGGCAGAAAGAGGGGGAAGGGTTTTAACGAATGAAAATCTTGAATGGGAAAACTTACTAAATCCGAACGACAAAAGGGGAAAAAAGGGGTTGGGGGCAAACCGGAGGAACACAGGTAATGGCCCTTGGACGACACAGAACGGGGGGAAAAACGAATGAGATCTTCCTAGGGTCAGAAGCCTAGGGGGCTCAATAACAGCGGATGGGCGGAGGCGCGAAAAAATGAGCCTCAAATATGGCGTAAAAGGGGGGAACTTGAGGGGGGGGGGGGGGGCGAATCCAATTGCTGACGAAACGGTGATCAAAAGGGGAAAAACCCCCTATGAAGGCTGAAAGGACCACCTACACCTGGGGGGGGAATGGAACGCTGGGGGGGGGGACAAATTTTAAATATCTCGCACGCCCAACAGAAAAAAGTCAAAAAGAAAAGATACGATGCAACAAAGGAAAGTAACTCAAGAAGGGGGAAAAAACGCATAAAAAAACTTGCAGCCGGCATTGGATTGAAGTATTGGGTAAAGGTGTTATTCTATGGCTACCCTTTTGGGGCTTCACGGGGGGGGAGATCAAAGTGGGGAAAAGGCGGTGGGGGGTCATTTATCCCCAAATCCTTAATACATCTACAATGCGCGGGGGAATCTCTATGGCAAAAAACTCAATTGGGGGGGGTTGGAAGGGCAACTGCCTAAGCTAAGGCCGGGGAAATTCCTGAAGAAAAGCCTAAACTCAATTTTGGGGGGGAACAACTGAGGCGTAAACTGGTAAAATTGAAGGGGGAGAAATCAAGGGAAAAACGGTTGTTCCCCTAATTCCTAACTCCGGCATTGTGGGGAAAAAAAGGGGACCCAGTGCCCTTAGGCCTTGGTGAAGAAACATACCTGGGAAATGTGGAGAAAACGGAAAAAAATAGGGTACTTTTGGGGTTTTCATGGGAAAAAGGGGGAAAAAAAGTCCGGGGTGGGCGTTGCGACATCACTGTCTGGCGAACGAAAATGCAAGTTTGTAGACATGGGGGTGCATTGCAAGGGAGCCAAACAAGGCCCAAAAAGAAAAGCCAAAGGAATTTCCCGACGGGAAACACAAGGGGGGGGGGAGCCAACGAGGGGGAAATGGCCCATAATAGGTGAAGCATCCGAGTGGGGTTGCATAAGGGAAAAAGAGAAAAGGGATGACGCCCTTGGCAAGAATGAAGAAGGGCAGGTTATACACTAAAAAAACCTACCATTCATTACAATACCAGACCAAAAATGGGGCTTGGCCGGCGGGACAAAAAACAGGGGCGTTAATAGACTCCCAAGCCAAGGATCAGTGTGTTTGGTCGACAGTATGGGGGGACAGGGGAAATCACAATCATGCAAAAAAAAGGAGGCAACTCCACGTTGGGGGAAAAAATGCGGGGGGGGGGGTGGAACAAAAAAGCAGACCGAGCGCTGGTCAAAAGGGGTCATGCCGAAAGTTAGTCAAGGGGAAGAGGAGCCCGGCCCCCGTGCGGGGGTTTTGAAAGACTCACTCGGGGAGGGTGCAGGGAATGGCTAGACCGCAGACTAAACCGGATTGGGGGGAATCGGTCGGGTTTGGCGCGAGTGAAAAGTGGGGTTGCAATGGTGCAAGCCGGAAGGACACGCGCTTGCAGAATTATGATAAGGGCAAGGGAAGAAGTTCAGCCAGTGAAAGGGCAGAAAAATCTCTCAACGAACTTGTAGATTTTCAAAAACTAGACACGACAAATTACGCGAAAAGAGGGGGGAAAAGGGGGCGGACAGGGGGGGCTAACGCAATGAAGAGGTGGTGGGCGAGAAAAGTGGAAACGCCAGAAAAAAGAAAACCCATTCTATCAAAGGGGTTTCAATCGTTAGGGTTAAGGTGCAAGGGAAGGGGGGGGTGTGGCCGCCGAAAACAACAGCAGTCCCAAGGAAAGCAAGCCCCTCCTTGTTCAAAGCGTCACAAGGAATAAAGCCCAAGGAAGTCCGGACCAGGCAATGTCCCCTTAAAAAAAAGTTTGGGGGGAAGGGGGTGAATGAGA